>CEAH01027447.1_pt1 | contig 57178 bp, 47 predicted proteins | sample 557571 | NCBI WGS metagenome assembly CEAH01 (sample SAMEA3182092, study PRJEB8094) | gut metagenome | biome: human; feature: gut; material: Stool; isolation source: human stools | place: Canada | collected 2013-11-25
ACCAGTTGTCCTGCCAAGGGCATAGCTGGGTAGCTATGTACGGACGAGATAAACGCTGAAAGCATCTAAGCGTGAAACTCCCCCTAAGATGAGATCTCTCATCCTTTAAGGAGTAAGGACCCAGAAAGACGATCTGGTTGATAGGCCGAAGGTGGAAGCGCAGTAATGTGTGCAGCTGATCGGTACTAATAGTCCGAGGGCTTGACCTACGAATGAAGCAGGCAAGGCCTTGTAAAGGAGCTTCGAATTTTACATTGTTCGGTTTTCAAGGTTCGGTCAATTGAATAGTTGGTGCTGATTAGGGCGAGGGTCCACCCGTTCCCATCCCGAACACGGAAGTTAAGCTCGCTTCTGCCCACAATACTTGGCTGGAGACGGCCCGGAAAGATAGGTAGCGCCAACACGAAAAGCAGACACTCATTTGAGTGTCTGCTTTTTTGTATTTCTTTATTTGGTTGCAATGCTCCGGTAGAAATAGTTATCCGAAAATACAGAGGAAAGTTCACGCGTAAGGGAACGTTGTGATACAGGAGAGGGAGGAGAGAAAGCTTTGTTTTCTCAGAGTGCCTCGAAGTGATAGCGTGGCTTGCCAAGGCTTTTTTTGCCGTATTCGATCGCCTCGGTGGGGCAATAGCAGATGCAGGCCATACAGTGCGTGCAGTTTTTGCTCCAGACAGGTTTGCCATTTTCGAGCGTGATGTTGTTTGTCGGACAGCGCTGGATGCATTGACCGCAGCCGATACAGGCATCGCTGACGGTAAAGGAAGATGCCTTGACAAAGAGCGGGTAGAATAGCGGATTCACCGCGGCGCTTGCCAGACGGTCATAGAGGCTGCTGCGCGGCGGCGGAAAGGACTGTGCGGCTGCAATGCAGGCAATGGCGCGGCGAATGTCCGGCTCGGCCTTGGCGACGATGGCACGCGCTTCCGCTGCCTGAGGGACAGAGAACATTGCGATGTAGTTTTCGGGCATGAGGATCTGCGCTGTACCCATATAGGAAAGGCCTTTTGCTTGACAGAGCTTGCGGTTAAATTTGGCGGCGTTGCCGATCTCACTGCCGCAGTCCATAATGAACCAGACCCGCTTTGCTGCGGGGAAGCTGGTCTTCAGCAGCCAATCCTGTACGATACGCGGGATGCGCCATGCGTAGGTCGGCGTGACGAGAATGAGCGCTTCGCCAGTCGCGACGGGCGAGGTATCGCCTGCCTTGAGGCGATCATTGATGCTGAAAAGCTCATCATTCAGTGCCTCGGCGATGCGCGAGGCAATATATCGGCTGTTGCCGGTGCCTGTGAAATAAAGAACCATAGTGCTGCCTCCTTCTATCAGATGATGATGCCGTCGCAGTGATCGATTTCATGCTGGATGATCTCAGCGGTCCAGCCGGTGAAGGTCTTGAGCCGGGTTTGAAAGGCTTCGTTCTGCCACCGGACCTTGATGGTTTGATAACGCCTTGCCTTTCGTGTGCCGGTGAGAGACAGACAGCCCTCCTCGGCCTCGTAGGGGCCGGCGTGTTTGACAATGACCGGGTTGAACATGAGCGTGTACGTGCCCTCGTTGTCAAAGGCGATGATGCGCTTGTTGACGCCGATCATATTCGACGCCATACCGACGCAGCCGTCCTTGTGGGCCCTCAGCGTATCCAGCAGATCCTGCGCGATGCCAAGATCGGCAGGCAGGGCCGTTTCGCCCCTTTGGGCGAGGAAGTTCTCATCTTTACAAATGTCGCGGATCATGGACAGGTCCTCCTGTTCTCAGGCTGCGGGGCAAAAAAACGACTCTGCGCGTCGGCAAAATGGCGGTTGAAGCATTCTGCCACCTGGAGGCTCAGCACGGCATCGGGGTCCATCATGTCGAAGGCGTGCATATCAGTGTGGTAAACGTCGAGCTCCGCCGGAACGCCTGCTGCGCGGAGCAGCCCAAAGTAGCGGACGGCTTCGGCGTAAAACGGCTCGCCGTCGCCGACAAAGGCGTAGGCAGGCGGCAGACCGGAGAAGTCTGCGAGCCGCGCGGGGGCGGCATAGGGGGAGAGGTGTGCGCGGTCTGCGCGGCGCAGATATAGCCGCCACGCAAGATGGTTGCGCCGTGTGTTCCAAATACGGCCGTGGTTATCGCAGGAGGTTTCCGTGTCGCGGTCATTGAGCATGGGGTAGAGCGGCATCTGAAAGGCGACATTCACTGTGCCTTCGTCCCGCGCGCGGATGCAGACGGCGGCGCAGAGCCCGCCGCCGGCACTCTCTCCGCCGACCATGAGCTGATCGCTCCGCACGCCAAGCGCCGCAGCGTTTGCCTTCAGGTAGAGGAGCGATGCGTAGCAGTCGTCGATTGCGGCAGGGTAGGGGGCCTGCAGTGCCAGCCGGTACCCAGGCGAGAGCACGACCGCGCCATACTTTTTCACGAGGTCGACTGCGCGGGACATATGGATCATTTCCTTCATTCCCGCAATGTATCCGCCGCCGTGCAGCCACAGAACGCCCGTGGCGTTGACCGGTGCGCACTTTGGCGAAAGCAGGAGCGCGGGAATGCTGCCGTGCGGCGTCGGGATGCGGAGCTTTTGGACGCGGATGGCGGGGTCAGGCTTCATCGGGCGTATCGGAAGCCTCCATCGCCGCGGCTTTTTCCTTATAGCTGCTGCCCCAGGCGACCATGGAATCGAGAATGGGCTTGAGGCTGTAGCCGATGTCGGTCAGCGTGTACTCCACGCGCGGGGGGACCTCGGCATAGACCGTGCGAGTGAGGAGCCCGTTGGCTTCCATGTCGCGCAGTTGGGAGGTCAGCACCTTCTGGGTCACGTGGCCGATGGACTTTTTGAGCTCGCCGAAGCGTTTTGTTCCGTCCATCAGGTCGCGCAGGATGAGCACCTTCCATTTATCGCCGATGAGCATCAGGGTTGTTTCTACCGGACAAGCAGGTAATTGCATCGTATGACCTCCAATAGGATCCTTTTGGCGACTATAGCTTCATAGGGTGATTTCAGTCAAATACTATAGTACAGGTGATTTTTACTCTTTGTATTTTACACCGTCGGTATATCAATTTCAAGGGGGACGCGGAACGGTGAGCGGCGAGCGCTCCCCCCTCTGCGAAAGCTTATCCCAGCGCTACGTCGAGCACCATCATCAGGCTGAAGCCGACGGCGAAGAACACCGTGCCAATGTTGGAGTGCGCGCCCTGTGACATTTCGGGGATGAGGTCTTCAACAACGACATAGAGCATCGCGCGGGCGGCAAAGCTCAGAAGATAGGGCAGCGCTGGGACAACGAGCGATGCGGCGAGGATGGTCAGCGCCGCGCCGACAGGCTCGACAACGCCCGACAGCACGCCGCCCCGGAAAGCCTTGCTCTTGCCCTCGGCCCGCAGCGGCAGGGAGATGATCGCGCCCTCGGGAAAGTTCTGGATGGCGATGCCGAGCGAGAGCGCCAGCGCGCCCGCCGACGTGATCTGTGTGCTGCCGGAAAGACAGCCCGCGTACACCACGCCGACGGCCATGCCCTCGGGAATGTTGTGGAGCGTGACGGCGAGGACCATCATCGTCGTGCGCTGAAGCCGGCTCCTGGGGCCCTCGGCCTGACCGCTCCCGGCGTGCAGGTGCGGAATGACGTGGTCGAGCAGCAGCAAAAAGAGGATGCCGACCCAGAAGCCGAGGAATGCGGGCAGGAACGAGAGAGCTCCCATGTCCGCCGATTGCTCGATGGCCGGGATGAGCAGGCTCCACACCGAGGCTGCGACCATCACGCCTGCGGCGAAGCCTGTCAGCGAGCGCTGCAGGGCGTCGCTGAGTGATTTTTTCATAAAGAACACGCACGCCGCGCCGAGCGCCGTACCGAGAAACGGGATCAGAATACCGTAAAATGCTTCCATATGACATACTTTTTCTATCGAAGTTAAAGATATCTTACCACATTCCGATGTGTTCGGCAATATGGGGGCAAAGAGGGGCAGAGGTAATTTTCCGGCCTTGTCTTTTGCCGTGAGCATCGGTATAATAGAGAAAATTCGGCAGAGAATACGGGCGAAATGCCTTTACGGAAAAGGAGAGCGGGATATGGAGCGTATTTTGCCCATCATTGGGGATGCGGACGTCTATGCGGCGAACAACCCCTTTATGGCTCATAACCACATCGAGATCACGCGTATCGACCGGGAAGAGGACGGCGACTACTGCGCAGAGGTGCGCGTGGTGCTGCGGCCGGAGTCGATGAATCTGCATGGCGCGGTGCACGGCGGACTTCTCTACGGCCTTGCCGACTGCGTGGCGGGCATCGCTGCGCGCTGCGACGGGAATGACTATGTGACGCAGAGCGCGCACGTGAATTTTCTGCGCAACACGAAGCAGGGAGTCGTTTACGCGCTCGCGCGCGTCGTGCGGCGCGGGCGGCATATGGTCGTCCTGCACGTTGCCATCCGCGATGCGGAGGACCGGCTCCTCGCCGACTGCGCGGTGGATATGATGCGAATGGAAGCGTAAAGAAGGAAAGAGCCCTTTCGGGAGACCGAAAGGGCTCTTTTTTTGAAAAAAATCAACTGCGGCGGATATACTGCGCGATGACAGCGGCGACGCGGTCGAAGTCGAACGGCTTGGAGAGGTGGCCGTTCATACCAGCCTCCCGGCTTGCGGCAATATCATCGGAGAACGCATTGGCGGAGACGGCGAGAATGGGGACGGTCCTGGCATCTGCGCGGTCGAGCGCGCGGATGGCGCGGGCGGCGTCAAGCCCGTCGAGCACGGGCATCATGATGTCCATGAGGATGATATCGAAGCTACTCGGAGCGGAAGCGGCAAAGCAATCTACCGCCTGCTGCCCGTTTTCGGCGGCGGTGACAAGCGCGCCGCTCTCTTCGAGCATATAGGTCGCGATCTCGCGGTTGAGCGCGTTGTCCTCGGCCATGAGGATGCGGACGCCGTCGAGCCGCGCGCCCGGCTCCGGCTCGGGGGCGGGCGGCCGATACGATGCATCGACCGTCAGCGGCAGCGTAACGGTGAAGGTCGTTCCCTCTCCTTCGCGGCTGACGAAGGAAATTTTGCCGCCGAGCAGCTCGACGGTCTTCTTTACGATGGCGAGGCCGAGGCCGCTGCCGGAATAGGTCGTGCGCGCGGTCTTATGCTCCTGCGCGAAGGTATCGAACGCGCGGGCCTGAAATTCCGGGCTCATGCCGATGCCGGTATCGGCACAGGTGAAGACGAAGGTCGCCGTATCGTTTTCGCAGGCGGTCTCGCGGCAGGAAATGTGCACCGAGCCGCCGGGACGGTTGTATTTGACGGCGTTGCTCATGATATTTTGCAGCACGCGCTGAATGTTCAGAGGGCTGCCGAGCAGGTGCCAGTGCTCGCCTGCGGGCGGATCGGAGGTGAAGACGATGCCGCAGTCCGCCGCCTGCGCAGAAACGACCGTCTCCGCGCCCTGCAGCACGTCGCGCAGGTCAAAGGGCTTGTGCTCGGTCTCGACCTCGCCGGCTTCGAGCTTGCTCATGTCGAGCACATTGTTGACGAGCTCGAGCAGGAAATCCGAGGTCGAAAGAATTTTGGAGAGGCAGTTCTGCACCCGCGCGGGATCGGTGATATTTTCTTCGGCAATCTTCGTCATGCCGCGGATGCCGTTGAGGGGCGTGCGGATATCGTGACTCATGCGGCGCAGAAAATCGGTCTTTGCGGCGTTGGCCATCGAGGACTGCTCGGCGGTCTCGCGCAGGCGCTGCTGGTAGTCGATCTCCTTTTGCTTCTGCGCGGTGACGTTGCGCGAAAGCAGCATGACAGCCGTGACCTCACCGGTCTGACTGCGGCGCTGCGGGATGAGCAGTACCTGAAACCACTGGCCGTTCATCGACTCGAAGGTATCGCCGAGAAAGCGCTGGTCGCGCAGACGCTCCGGCGCGGTCGCGGCGCTGCAGAAATCACGGAAGGCGTCGCGCTCCCTGGGGACGATGATGTGGGTCGTGATGGCCTCGAGCATCTCGTCCGCTTTTTCGATGCCGTCCGTCACGGAATGGGCGTAAGCGGTCTGCGTGATGGACTCGTAGGTGTTGGACTGCGGATAGATGATAAGATCGGTCGTGTAAATATTTGCGATGGCGGCAGTGAGGTGATATTCCTTCTCGAACTGGGCGATCCGCTCACGGCGGCGGCCCTGCCAAAGGATCGTGACGGCCATGCAGAAAGCGAGATACAGCCTCGCGGAGATGGCGAGCCGATGCGCGATAGCCGGAACCATCGTGCGCGCGGGGTAGAAGACGTAGAGATAATAGTCGCGGTAGATGTCGTGTACGCCGTACCAGACCGTGCCATCGAGCTTGAGCGAAAGCAGCGCCCGATCATCGGGCAGGCGGTCGCTTGTGACGACGTTTGTGATGGGGCAGTCCTTGACCGCAAGACCTTCCAGCGCGGGATCGCTGCTGCTGATGACGGTCACACCGTCCGTCACGACAGTGACCGCATCTCCGCGCTGAAGGTCGATATCAAGCATACCGGAGAGCGAGAGGGAATACTTGTCGCCGAGAAAGGGCGTGATATCCGCATAGCAGACGATCACGCCGGGGCTGTCCTGCCGCGCGGCGATGGCATAGTCGTAGGAGCGTCCGTCCGCGCTTACCTGATCGGCATAGACCTTTTGCGGGTGGGCGAGGATGTCCTGCGCCTGTCCGTCTGCAAGGATAAGGGAGAGGAGCGCGCTGCGGTCTGCACCGTCCGCATCCGCTGCCGCGGCGACGGAGAGGTCTTCGCGGAGAACGGCGATACCGGTGAGGTACTGATCGCTGAGGTAGCGCGCAAGAACGTCTTCGCGCGTGGTATCGGCGCTTGGGACATAAAGGCCGAAGACGAGGGCTTTGTTGATGAGGGCCTGCAGGTCCTTCGTCGTGCTGCTGAGATGGTAATCGTCGTACTTCTGGCAGGTGCTCTTGACGAGCGCGAGCGTGTCTGCCGCATCCTGACGGATATTTGCGCGCCCGCGATAGAAGGCGATGAGCAGCGTCAGCAGCAGGAAGGCGACGCCGCAGACCGTCAGCAGCAGCCATATGGGTAGGCGCCGCTTCCTGCGGTCATTCTGCGCTGTGGCTGTCGGCATTCGTTGTTCCTCCGTATACGTTCTTCTCCACGTTCAGACCGTGGGCACTGATGATGGCGGTGGTTGTGCCGTCGGCAGTCATGTCCGCGAGCGCGTCGCAGAGCTTTTGCGCGAGCGCAGTGTCGCCATTTTTGCGAAAGGCGACGCCCTGTGCCTGGCTGCGGAAGCTCATGTTCAGCAAGCGGTATTCGCCGGGATAGTCGTCAAGATATTGCTTCAGCGCGCTATCCATGCCAGCGGCGGCATCGACATAGCCGGCGCGCAGCGCGGCGAAGACCTGCCCGAGCTCGGGGTAGGCCGTGAGTTGGGCGAGAGCGGAGAACTCGTTATCCAATCCGTCGGTCAGGATGCGCTCGGAGGTGGAGCCCGACTGCACGGCGACACGCTGACCCGCAAGGCCCTCGATCGAGCGGATCCCGCTGTCCGCGCGCACGACGATCGCGCGCTGGGTGTAGAGGTAGGGACCGGCCCAGAGAAATTCGTCCTCACGGCCGTCCATCGTCAGGCAGCTCCACAGACAGTCGACCTCGCCCGCGGCAAGACGGGCAAAGCGCTCATCGAGCGCGATCTCGCGAAAAACGGGCTCATAGCCGATGCGACGGCAGGCCTCGGCCGCAATCTCCACGTCGATGCCTGCGTAGCTGCGGCTCACACCGCGTAAAAATACGGCGCGTAGGGGGAGCCGCCGATGATAAGCTGCGGCATGGGATCATCCTCCTGCGGCGAAGAGGCGCAGGAGGTGAGCATGAGCACTGCGCAGAGGAAAAGAAGAGAGAGAAGACGTTTCATAGAAGCTGCTCTTTCATAAAAAGTACGCCGGTGTCGGAGAAAAGATGATTTACGAATAAATTTGCAAAAACTATAACATAAGAGGAAGAATCCGTCAATTTCTGAATGGGAGCTTAGCGCGGATTTAGCGCGGCGGCGCACAGTGAAGCGGAGGACGGAGAGGAGAAGATGGCTGCGAAAAACCAAGCAGGCAATCGGTGTTTTTACCAGAAAAGGAGAACGACTTTTGCCGATTCGGACAATGGAAAAGCGTATGCCGAAGTGATAAGATACAAATTAAGGAGCAAAAGCGCGAAAAAAATGTGAAATGCAACCAAAGCGCGATATCTGCCCGGAAAAGCGCTGCTTGGGCAGAACGGACAAGCCGTTGTGCGATATCACTAAAACAGCAAAAAGTGCTGTCAGCTTTTTTCTATTCTTGACAATAGAATTAAACGCTTTATCGCGATATCATATCAGTACAATAAATCGAATGTGTGTGGATAGGGGATGATGGGAAGAAAACGAGAGAACGGCCTGCGCGCAAGGCGGACGCTGCCTTGCGGAACAACATTTATCATTCATCATTTCAGGAGGAATCACATGAAAAGAGGTATGCTCAGAAAGCTTCTCTGCACCTGCGTGGTGACGGCCGCGGCCTTTGCTGCAGCGACCATCAGCGCGTCCGCTTGCACGACGATCTACGTCGGCGGCGATCTGAACGAGGAGGGGACTCCCTTCGTCGCCCGCACGGAGGACTACGGCTCCGATTACAACAAGCTCTGGTTCATCAGCGAGAGCGGCAAGTGGAAGCAGGGCGACCACTATGTCGGCTGCCCGGCATACGGCCCGTTCGAGTGGGACTTCACCCACGACAGCTATCGCTTCACCTACTTCACCAACGATATCTACTATGACGGCACCTGTCCCGAGTGCGGCAAAAAGGCCGACCACTACTCCTACACTGAGTTCGGCACGAACGAAAAGGGCGTGTCCGTCTCCGCGACCGAGACCCTTTACGGCAACGCCAAGGTGACGGAGGTCGACCCGTACCGCGACGCCGACTGGGCGAAGGAAAACGGCAATGCACGCATTGGCATCGAAGAGACCGATATCCCGACCATCATCCTTGCCGAGGCCTCTTCCGCGCGTGAGGGCGTGGAGCTGCTGCTCGACATCTATGAGAACTACGGCTGCGTATACGCCTCCGGCGTGTTCATCTGCGACAAGGACGAGGTCTGGTACATTGAGAACTGCAGCGGTACGCAGTATGTCGCCATCAAGCTCAACGACAACATGATCTTCCTTGAGCCCAACATGGCCGTCATCGGCCGCGTCGATCTGGACGATGAGAACGTCATCGCCTCCAAGGACCTGATCGCTGTGGCGAAGAAGGCAGGTACCTTCGTCGGCGACGAGGAAAAGAACATCATCGACTTCCGCGCGTCCTACGCCCGCATCAGCGAGAAGATGGACCAGCGCATGATCGACGGCCTGAACTACCTGAACGCGGCTTACAAATATGACAGTGACGCGCTCGTGGCTGACAACACGAAGTTCACCATCTCCAACCTTGACGCAAACGACAAGCTCGTTGCGCTCTACACCAACATCAAGGCCGACCGCAAGCTCGACAAGGACGATATCTTCGGCTACTACAAGCTCTCCTCCATCGGCAAGGCCAGCAACCAGGAGATCGAGATCTTCCAGCTCTTCAAGAATCGCCCGGTCGAGACCGCGACCGTGGGCTGGGTCGGTGTCGGCAATATGTCGTATAACGTATTTGTCCCGTACTATCCCATGCTGATCGACGATATGTACAAGGGCTATCAGGTCAGCACCGCGGCCGCAGAGTTCACGACCGAAAAGCCCGATACCTTCTGCACCTACGGCACGAGCTGGGCGCAGGACGCCGAGGGCAACTGGCAGCGCGTTTCCGGCTACAAGACCTATCCTGCCAACTGGAAGGATTCCTATTACTTCACGTTTGAGGGACTCGGCGGCTACATCGCCAATGTCGACAAGATCACCGGCAAGCCCCTGAAGGACGAGGCCAAGGCCTACGTCGCCGACAAGCTCGCCGCGCTCCAGCAGGAGCTCTACAAGGACTTCGTCACGACCGATCAGCTCGCCAAGGCGTCTGATGCCCGCGCCCTTGCCACCGAGAATGGCAAGGCCATGGCTGAGAAGGCCCACAAGCTGGGCGTTGAGCTCGTTGAGTACATCACGAAGACCGACGCGCTCCAGGGCGGCGCCTTTACCGACGTCAAGGCCGGCGACTACTATCTGTCCGCAGTGGATTGGGCGCTCGACAAGGCCGTGACCTCCGGCACGAGCAATACGACCTTCAGCCCCAACGCAGCCTGCACCCGCGCACAGGCCGTCACGTTCCTGTGGCGTGCCGCCGGCAGCCCCGAGCCAACCGCGACCACGACGGCCTTCACCGACGTGAAGGAGGGCAGCTATTACTACAAGGCTGTCCTGTGGGCCGTGGAGAACAGCATCACCTCCGGTGCGACCGAGACCACCTTCGCGCCCGACGCGACCTGCACGCGCAGTCAGATCGTGACGTTCCTGTACCGCATGGAAAAGTCCCCCGAGGCGACGGCCGAGAACCCGTTCACCGATGTGAAGGCGGGTGCGTTCTATGAGAATGCCGTTCTCTGGGCGGTGAAGGAAAACATCACCACCGGCGCGACGGCCACGACCTTTGACCCCGCGGGCGACTGCACGCGCGGCCAGATCGTCACCTTCCTCTATCGCTGCCTGAACAAGTAAGCGAAGCGGAAGATAGCTGTACAGACGATAATGAACGTCCCCGGGGCTTGGCCTCGGGGACATTTTCTGCAAAACGCTGCGAAGAAAAATCAACAATTGTTGATTTTTAGTTGAAAATCAGTTCATCTAACGCCATTAAGATAATACTGTCTTATGGTATATACAAACCGGCGAGCAGCCGAAAATGATAAAGTCTGACGCGGTCCGTGCGCCCGCGCGATACAGGAGGGACCCCTACGATGCGAGTGAAGATCATTTCGGACAGCACGTGCGATCTGTCGCCTGAGCTTCTTGAGCGTTACGACATTGCCATCACGCCGCTGTGCGTCATCAAGGACGGAAAGGAGTTTCACGACGGCGTGGATATCACGCCCGCGGACATTTTCGTCCATGTGGACGGCGGCGGGGAGCTTTGCAGCACGGCGGCGGTCAGCCAGTTCGAGTATACGCAGATGTTCACGCGCTACGCAAAGGAATACGACGAGGTCGTGCAGATCAACATCGGCTCGAATTTCTCCTGCTGCTACCAGAACGCGTGCCTTGCCGCGCAGGAGTTCGACAACGTCTTTGTGGTGGATTCGGAGAATCTGAGCACCGGGCAGGGGCTTCTTGTCGTCGCGGCGGCAAAGTTCGCGCAGCAGGGCGTTTCCGGCATCGAGATCGCCGAGCGCGTGCGCGCGCTCGTGCCGAAGGTCGAGACAAGCTTTCTCATCGACCGCCTCGACTATATGCGAAAGGGCGGCCGCTGCTCGACCGTGGCTGCGCTGGGCGCCAACCTGCTCAAGCTCAAGCCCTGCATCGAGGTGCGCGAGGGCAAGATGAGCGTGTGCAAGAAGTACCGCGGCTCGTTTGAAAAGTGCATCCGTCAGTACGTAAAAGAGCGGCTGGATGGGCGCGAAGACATCGCGACGGAGCTTGTATTTATCACCCATGCGGCGGCGGACACGAATGTTGTGGCCGCAGCAAAGGAGGAAACGGCACAGTACGGCTCATTTGAAGAGGTCGAAGAGACACAGGCGGGCTGCACCGTTTCGTGCCACTGCGGCCCGAACACGCTCGGCATCCTGTTTGTGAGAAAGTAAAGGAGAAACCACCGTATGGCTCGCCATACGGTGGTTCTTTTTCAGCATTTTGCGCTTTTTCGCCAAAAGATGACCGCGAGCGCGGTGCAGACCGCGATGGCGGCGGCGTAGGGGATGACGAGCAGAAACGCGGTGCTCGCCGGTGCGCTGTAAGAAGCATAGCGGATGCCCCAGAGCATGTCGCAATAGCTGAATGCGACGGTGGCGCACATCACATCGGAGAGCAGGATCGCCAGCGCGGCGAAGGTACAGGACAGAGCTTTCATGGAGAGACCTCCTTATTTGTGTTTCGTGCTTTTGAGCAGCAGCGCCGCGCCCGCGGCGATGGCCGCGACGCAGAGCAGCAGAAAAATGCCACTGCCGTCGATGCGGATCATCGACGATCCGCTGATCTGCGCGGGAACGGACGGGACAAGGATCGACAAAACGCCATAGACGATCAGCGCGGCCGCGCCGCCGAAGCAGAGAATGAGGCTCAAAAGCCGCATCGTCCGGTGCTCCTCCTGCGCTTCGGCGGGCGCGGCATCCGGCGCACCGTCTTTTAGAAGGTAGTCGAGCGAGACGCCGAAGTAATTGCTCAGCGCGAGGAGCTTGTCGCTCTCGGGCGTCGCGCTGCCGCCCTCCCATTTGGAGATGGCCTGACGCGAGACGTTCAGCGCCTCCGCGAGCTGCTCCTGCGAAAGGCCGCTCTTTTTGCGCAGTGCATAGAGTTTTTCAGGTAGTGCCATGGTTCCTCCTTTCGCAAAGAGCATAACGTTATTGCGCGCAAAACGCCATGTACTTCAGTAGGCAATCGCGCAACCGTGGGTAGCAATGAAGACTTTTTGCGGAAAACAGTCCTGTTTTCACCCATTTTACCATGCAGAGGGGGAAAGCGCCAGCGGAGAGCAAAAAATCGCCCGAACAGGAATTTGTTCGGGCAATTTTGGTTCAGTTCTGTTCCTCGGAGGGGGCGTTCTTCTTTTCAAGCTCCGCGCGCAGTATGCGGTTTTCAGCCTGCGGGCGTCGAGCTTGCTTGTGTCCAGCGAACGGAAACGGCAGACGAAATAAACGACATCCTCACGGCTCACGGCGGGGTGCTTCATTTCCTCTTGGATGATTTGAAGCTCAACGTCCTTTTTCCGTTCTTCCAGTTCATCAAGCCGCTGCTTGGTAGAGGCATTGATAATCCCCAGCTGAATAGCGTTAAGCATATTGGTGATGCCGCTCTCGTCTTCTTCCAACTGCTTGCGGAGGGCGGGGAGCACGCTGCTTTCCCGGCTCCGAATATCCATCACAGCATCCGCCAGATACTCTACAAAATTATCGTCCATGATTTTTGCCATGACCGCATTGACAACGGCATTTTCCAGCGGCAGCTTTCGGACGGTCTTGTGCTTGGCGTCACAGGTGCGGTGCTTCTTGGTATTTACACAGCGGTAATAATGATACTTCCGGCCCTTGCTGGAGCTTGTTCCGCTTTCGCCTACCATCATAGCCCCGCAAGTGCCGCAAAACAGCTTTGTTGTCAATAGATAATCGTCCTCGGCCTTGTGACGGGCTGGCGCTTTCTTGTTCGCCTCAAGCTTCTGCTGTACCCTGTCGAACAGGTCTTGCGGGACGATAGCGGGAATCCCGTTGGGCGTGACGATATGGCGGTAGCTGTACTCTCCGATGTACTTCCGGTTTTTCAGCAGACGGGCCATGAAATTAAGGTCGATTTTCTTTCCCCGCACCGTGGTAACGCCTCGTTCGCTCATATATGCAGCGATTTCTTTCATCGTTGCGCCCTTGTCATACATGGTGAACAATAACGGGGGGATACCTTGCCGCGCAGAAAGAAGCCCAATGACTACGGCACGGGGATTCCCTATCACGAGGTAGAGACCCTTGCCCGTGTCCTGCTCCCGGAAATTCAGGCGTTCTTTGAGAGCGAAGACGGACAGCGGGAATATGCTGAGTGGAAAGCAAAGCAGCAGGCCGAACAAGAGGACAAGGTATAACAACGGCAGGAGCATCAGTTTAGATACTCCCGCCGTTCATCAATCGGTATGAACTTCTTTCTTGCCAAACAAGAGGAAAATATATGGGGGTAATATCCACACAATGGCGGCGCTCAGCCATTCGTTTAAGCCGAACTGAAATGCAATCTGAGAAAACACACTGGCCCATTCCGAAAGTGCACTCCAAAGCATGGCGAATGATGTAAATATTCTTTGCGTCAAGTATGTAAATATGCCTAACACGATATTCAAAGCGACTAAGGCAGAAGAAGAGAAGAAAATTTCTTTGCGTGTCATTTTTCGGAACAAGAAAAATCCGCCAATGCAGACAACCGCAAGGAAGAGGCCAGCAGACATGAGCATCCACCGGGTATTATCCGATGATATGCTCCCATCAGGCAGCGTCACAATTGCCCATCTCCCTAAGAAACGAATTTCCAGTTGAAAGCATATCCAGCTTGCAACCATACAATATAAAGGAACTTTCCACCATGATTTTTTCATATGACGCGCCTCCTTTGTTTAGTTTATATAATTATATATTGATTTATAGAAAAAGGCAAGAGCAGAGATGCTCCTGCCCTTGCCATCTACATGCTATAATATATTCTCGATAGAAATGATAAATCCGAACACATTACCCGCTCGGATAATGTAGTTCGGATTATCATTACTTGGTCCGAGTGGCGAGACTTGAACTCACGGCCTCTTGACCCCCAGTCAAGCGCGCTACCAACTGCGCCACACCCGGATGATGTGTACTGCTCAATGTCAGCTTAGATAGAATAGCACACCAGTCCGGAAAATGCAAGACCTAATTTGAAATTTTTTCAAAAATTTTGTCGAGACCTCACCACGGGACTTCTTCATCCGCGCGCAGATAGAAGTGTCCGGCCTGCGGCGTGACGTCGGCGTTGGAAAACAGCTCTTCGAGCGTAACGAACTCGTAGCCCTGCTCACTAAGAACGTCGATGGTCTGAAGTGCGGCCTCGACACTCGTGTCATATGGGTCGTGCAGGAGAACGATGTCGCCGCTTTTGGCGTTTTCGATGATGTGGTGCGCGACGAGGTCCCTGTTGCGCACGCTCCAATCCATCGTGTCGAGCGTCCAGTAGATGAGCGGGACGGAGACGGCGCTTTTGAGCGCGTCGCTCGCAAAGCCCCAGGGTGGGCGCAGCCAGTAGTCACCGTCGCCGAGGATGGCGCGCAGCGTCTCGTCCGTTTTCTGGATTTCAGCGAGTGCAGCGGCGTCAGCGCTGTCAAGACGGATGTGAGTGTAGCTGTGGCCGCCGACCTGATGGCCTTCGTCTTTCATGCGGCGGACGAGATCTTCGCTGCCCGCGATCTGCTCGCCGATGAGGAAGAACGTCGCGTGCGCGCCGCGCTCCTTGAGCCCGTCGAGCAGAGCAGCAGTCGTTTGCGGAGAGGGGCCGTCGTCAAACGTCAATGCGATGCAGCGGCGCATCTCCGCGGGGGCTGACACGGCTACAGCCTGACCGCTTTTGGTGCAGGCAAAGAAAAGCGCAAGAGAAGTGAGCAGCAGAAGCAGCAACAGCGCGCGGTATCGTTTCAAGATCATCACCTCAAGCTCTATTTTACGCAACGGACGGACAAAAAAGACCGACCTGTATGACAGATGACGGAAAAAGTTTAAGAAAAGGGCTTGAAAATGAGAATTCCGCTTGCATACGGTGTAAGGATATATTATAATAAAAACATGATAAATGCTAATAGGAAAGGAATATCCTATGGAAAGCAAAAAGTTAGAAGCGCTGCTGATGGCGGTAGACCTCGGCAGCTTTACCAAAGCGGCGGAGGTGATGGGCTACACGCAGTCCGGCCTGACGCATATGATGAATTCCCTCGAGCGTGAAGTTGGCTTCACGCTGCTTGAGCGCGGGCGCGGCGGCGTGCGCCTTACCAAGGAAGGGGAGCGCGTAGCGCCCGCTATCCGTGAATTTTTGCAGGCCAACGCGCGCCTCGACAGCACCATTGCGCAGGTTGCGGCCTCGCGCAGCGAGATCATCCGCGTCAGCGCGTTTGCAAGCATGGCCATGCACTGGCTGCCGAGCATCATCCGCCGCTTCCGCGAGGAGCGGCCCGATGTGGATGTGGATATCCGCATGGCGGACCACATCCGCAGCCCCTATGAGCTGCTTGCGCAGGGGAAGATGGACGTCATCTTCGTCAGCCGCCAGGAAGAGGAGAGCGGCTACGAGTGGATCCACCTGCGCGACGATCTGATGTATGCCGTGCTGCCGAAGGACTATCCCATCAACGGTCGCACGGGCTATCCGCTCGAGGAGTTCGACGGGCGCGATTTCATCATGCCTGCGCAGGGCTTCGACAAGGACATTATGCGTATTTTCAACCGCGTGGGTGTCAAGCCGCACATCCTGCCGACGGCGGTGGATGACCCCACGGTCATCAGCATGGTCGAGCATGGCCTCGGCGTGAGCATGATGACAGAGCTGACGCTGCGCGGCCGCGGCGACAGCGTGCTGCTCGTGCCGGTCGAGCCGTCGAGTGCGCGCGAGCTCGGTATGGCTATCCGCGTGGGGGAGAGCACGCAGCCCTCGCTGCAGCAGTTCCTCCAGTGTGCGCAGGAGGTTTTGACCGAACTGGAGCCGAATTGAAAAAAGACTTGTATCGCGGCGGAAAAACGGGTAAAATAACCTTTACGACAGAAAAAGGAGAACTGCTTTTTTATGCTGACTTTTAAGCCCGTTGCGCAGCGCGACCTTTCGCGCCTGCGCCGCTACTATAAGGACTGTAACTACCAATTATGCGAGTATTCCGCACTCGTCAAGCTGATGTGGCGCGGGCATCTGCACCCGCAGTATGCCGAGGCTGCCGGCTGCCTGATCGTGAAAAACTGTATCAATGGCAAGCCGTGCTTCGACTATCCCGTGCTAGGCCCCGAAGGGGACGAGGATGCGGCGCTCTGCGCCATCGAGGATTACTGTGTGAAGCAGGGTATCGCGCTTGAGCTCTCCGTTGTGCCGCGCGAGAAGGCGGCAAAGCTCTTGATGCGCTATCCGCACTTCCATCTCGACAATCCGCGCTCCTGGCGCGATTACCTCTATGAGGCAAACGATCTGCGCGAGTTTCCCGGCCGCCACTACAGCGGCCAGCGCAACCACGTCAACAAGTTCCGCAAGCTCTATCCCGAGGCGCAGTTCCGCCCGCTGGGAAAGGACGACCTGCCGCTCATCGAGCGCTTCTGGCAGGACTACACGGAGGTATTTGAAAAGACCTCGGCGTCTGCAAAGAACGAACTGGCGCTTGCCAAGACGATGCTGCGCCTGACGGGGGTGTCGTGGCTGTATGTCGGCGGCATGGAATATGAAGGACGACTTATCTCGATCGCGATGGCCGAGCGCTGCGGCGAGACGCTGCACGTGCACATCGAGAAAGCGCTCTACGGCTACGAGGGCGTTTATCCTGCGACGGTGCAGGAGTTTGCCCGCTGTTACGCCGTGGACGGCATCCGGTATCTCAATCGCGAGGACGACGCGGGTGACCGCGGCCTTCGCACCTCGAAGCTCCAGTATCTTCCCTGTATGCTTGCCGAGAAGCTCTGCTTTGATGTGAAAAATGAGCTGGAGGACTTGCGTGCGATCCCGACGCTCAGGACGGAGCGGTTGACCATTTCTGCCTTCACGGACGCGGACCGCGACGCCTACAACGCCCTCTGCCTCGATGACGAGCGCAACAAGTGGTGGGGCTACGATTACCGCACCGACTGGAAGGGCGAAGATCTGAATACCTATTTCCTCGACGTGGTGCGCGAGGATTTCGTCAAAAAGCGCGCCGTCAACTTTGCCATCCGCTTGGACGGCAAGTGTATCGGCGAGGTGTTGCTCTACCATTTCGACGGTAAGGGCGGTGCAGAGGAGGGCTGCCGCATCGCGCCGGAATACGGTGGACAGGGCTACGGTGTCGAAGCATTCCGTGCCGTGGCCGAATGGGGCCTTTATCAGCGTCATCTGGGCCATATCGTTGCCAAGTGCTTCAAGGAAAACACGGCATCCTACAAGATGCTTTCGTCCTGCATGAGAAAGAATGGAGAGGACGAACGGTTTTTCTACTTTAACAAAGAGGTTTGATGATGTTTTTCCGCGCTTTGCGCGGAGGGGGGTGGCAGCGCCGACGGCGCTGCTGCGTGACAAAGGGGGTATTCTCTTTCCGAAGAGAATACCCCCTTTAGATCCCCCAGAGAAAGGCGAGGGGAGTCCCCCTCGACCCCCGCATTGGCAGTCGGGGGCTTGAAGAGCTGCTCGGCCTGCGGAATCGGGTGCCTGCCAAGTGTTGCTGCAAGACGATTTGACTTCCTTCTACTACCCGCTGCCGCTTTGCCTGCGTGTCGGCAGCCTTCCGCAATTTCCGTCTACTTTGGATTTCATCTGACTTGCAGGTGCCTGCCAAGGCGCGGCATTGCTTCGCTCGCCGCGTTTGTTCGCGCTGTCGGTAGAAGGTGGTGAAATTGCGCTTGCCGCATTGATGAGACTGTCGTTAGGCGGTGATTAGGCTGCACTGCTACAAGATCGGCAGAGCGGCAGCGGATGCGAGAAGCAAAAGCAAATCGTCTTGCACCCCCAATGGCGGCGAGCGAAGCAATGCCGCCACGCAAGGCACTTCCGCTCCCCAGGCGCCGTACTCCTTCGAGCTCGAGACTGCCAATGCAGTTTTCTCTGGGTGGGTCAAAGGGAGGGATATCTCTTTTTCAAAAAGAGATATCCCTCCCTTGTTTCGCCCCTTCTGTGGCATATTTTTCCGTCTTCCTGCCCATACTATGGCAGAAAAAGCAAGCGGGAGGGCGGCTATGGAGCGGTTATCGGCAAATTACGAGGAAAATGTGCGCGCGCTGGATGATCTGCTTGGCGTAGGGCGGTGCTTTGACATGATCGCGCGCGATCTGATGATCGGCGGAAAGCGGGCGCGGCTGTGGGTCGTGGACGGCTACGGTGACGATGCGGTCATCGAGCGGATGCTGAGCTTCTGGCTGGCGCTCAAAGATGTCGGCGATGCGCAGACGATGCAGCAGTTCATCGACCGATACATCACGTTCAGCGAAGTGAATGCGGAGCAAAGCGTCAAAAACGCGGTGACAAGCGTATTTTTGGGGAAAATGGCGCTGCTCGTCGAGGGGTATGACGAATGCGCGCTGCTCGACGCGAAACAATTTCCCGCGCGCAGCGTGGAAGAGCCCTCCTCCGGTAAGGTGCTGCGCGGCGCGCACGACGGGTTTATCGAAACGCTCGTCGCCAATGCAGCGCTGCTGCGCCGCCGCATCCGCGACCCGCAGCTCACGCTGGAGGGCCACAAGGTGTCGGATTGCTCACGCGCGGATGTGGTGCTGTGCTATTTGGAAAACAAGGTCGACCGCGCATTGCTCGACGAGATCCGGCAAAAGCTTGCGGGCATCGACGTGCGTTCCGTTTCGATGAGCCAGGAGAGCATCGCTGAGGCGATGATGGGAAAATCGCAGTGGTGGACTCCGTTTCCCAAGGTGCGCTATACAGAGCGGCCCGATGCTGCGACCGCCTGTGTGATGGAGGGCGATATCGTTGTGCTCGTGGATAACTCACCCGCAGCGATGATCCTGCCGACGCACTTTTTCGACTTTGTGCAGGAGGCGAACGACTTCTATTTTCCGCCCCTGATCGGGACGTACCTCCGCATCCTGCGCATCGTCGTGTTCCTGCTCACGATGTTTATCACGCCCGTGTGGTTTCTGCTGGTCAAGGACCCCTCGCGCACGCAGGCGGGACTTCAATTTCTGGCGATCGATAGCGACTATTCCGTGCCGATCCTTGCCCAGCTGTTGCTGGCGGAATTCATCGTGGACCTTCTGAAGCTCGCCTCGCTCAATACGCCCGACGTCTTTTCCAACTCCTTCAGTATGCTCGGCGCGCTCGTGCTCGGCGATTTTGCCGTGCAGGCGCACTGGCTCGTGCCGGAGGTGCTGGCATATATGGCCTTCGTCGCCATCGCAAACTTTGCCCAGCCGAGCTATGAGCTGGGCTACGCCTTCAAGCTGCTGCGGCTGATGCTGCTGCTCTTTGTCGGCGCGCTGGACTGGGCCGGCTTGGCGCTCGGCTGCATCGTGATCGCAGCGATCCTCGCCTCGACAAAGCCGATCGTGGGAAAGGGCTACCTCTACCCGCTCTGTCCCTTCGACAAAAAGGCCCTGCGCGCACTGCTCATCCGAAAGCCCATCAGCCGCGACAACACCTGAATGCGGCAAAAAAGGCATCCTGCGAAAGCAGGATGCCTTTTTTTGTCAGTTCATGCGCACATAGGTGCGGCACGAGAAAGGTCGAGGTATTTTCGATTAGAAAATGCCCTGAGCCATCATAGCGTCGGCGACCTTCTGGAAGCCAGCGATGTTAGCACCGGCGACCAGGTTGTAGCCCAGGCCGTAGCGCTCGGCAGCCTCGACGGAAGCATCATAGATGTTCTTCATGATGGACTCCATCTTGGCGTCGACTTCCTCGGCACTCCAGTAGATGCGCTGAGCGTTCTGAGCCATTTCGAGCTCGGAGACGGAAACGCCGCAGGCGTTAACAGCCTTGGAAGGAGCGACGGTGAGGTGCTTCTGCTCCATCAGGAAAGCGAGAGCATCGTTGGTGGTGGGCATATTGCCGACCTCGATGTAGTAGGGAACACCGGACTCAGCGATCTTCTTGGCCCACTCCATGTTAACGTCGTTCTGGGTGGCGGCGGGCATATAGACGTCAACGTCCTTGACGCCCCAGCACTTCTGACCCTCGACGAACTCAACGCCGAACTTGTCAGCATAGGGCTTGCAGTGCATCGGGTCCTTAGCGCGCATCTCGAGGATGAAGTTGAGCTTCTCTTCGCCGCAGACGCCATCGGGGTCGTGGATGTAGCCGTCGGGACCGGCGAAGTAGGTGACCTTACCGCCGAGCTCGTCGATCTTCTTCATGATGCCCCAGCCCACGTTGCCGTAGCCGGACATAGCGACACGGATGCCCTTGACTTCCTTGCCGTCGTGCTTGAGGACTTCGCGCAGATAATAGACAGCGCCGAAACCGGTCGCCTCGGGACGGAGGATGGAACCGCCGGTGCAGATGGCCTTGCCGGACATAGCGCCGAACTCGGCAGCGCCGACGATGCGGCGATACTGACCGTACAGGTAACCGACCTCGCGGCCGCCGACACCAACGTCACCAGCGGGGCAGTCGATGTCCTGACCGATGTGACGATGGAACTCGGTCATGAAGGCCTGGCAGAAGCGCATGACTTCGCCGTCGCTGCGGCCGATGGGGGAGAAGTCGGAACCGCCCTTGGCGCCGCCGATGGGCAGGCAGGTCAGAGCATCCTTGAAGGTCTGCTCGAAGCCGAGGAACTTGATGATGGAGAGGTTAACGTTGGAAGCGAAACGCAGGCCGCCCTTGTAGGGGCCGAGAGCCGCGTTGTACTGCACGCGGTAACCACGGTTGACGTGATACTGAAGGTTATCGTCCATCCAGACAACACGGAACTCGATGGTGCGCTCGGGCTCGACCATACGCTCGAGCAGGCAGGCCTTCTCGTACTCGGGGTGGGCGTTGATGACCGGCTCGAGGGAAGAAAGAACTTCTTCGACGGTCTGCAGGAATTCGGGCTCATTCGCGTTCTTGGCCTTGGTCTCGGCAAGAACTCTCTCAATGTAAGCGTTCATGATAAGTAGCCTCCTCTAAAATTACCCTGGATATCAGGGCCTTGATGGTTCAGCCATCTTGTCTATAAGTGTATCACCGAAGGGAAAAATTCTCAAGCAAAACGCCATCGGCGCAGTGTAAGAAAATTTTGAGGGCTTTTTGGTCAAAGAGCAGAAAAATGAACAAAAAAGTTTCGTGATTTTGATAAAGGTTATTAAAACAGTGCAAGCTATCTTTCATATAACGGGAAAATGTGCAAAATTCTGCGCGCAATCTTGCATTTTGATGGAATTCATTCCAAAATGAAATGGGGGCCTGAAAGCCCCCATTAAAAATTATGATCAATGCAATTTTCCTTGCAGCAAGCGCTGTTCAGCGCCTGAAGCAATGGAACGCTCACGCGCCGGCACCTGTTTCCGTTCCGCCATCGGATGCGTCCTGCGGAGCGCCGTCCGTCAGGATGGCGTCATCCGGCGTTTCAGCGGGCGGCGCGGTCTGGGTGCTGCCGTCCAACAGCTCAACATCGGATGCTTCGATCCAGTTTTCGGTAACATAGCCGTCGCGGTAGTAGATGCGCACGGAATCACCGACATTCAGCAGCGGCGCATATGCGACCTCCGCCGCGCTCATGCGCACGGAGAAGGCGCTTTCGCCGGTAAAACGCAGGAAATAGATGCTGTTGCCGTTTACAACGGCTGTGCGGATCTCCGCGATCTCTCCTTCAATGCTCTTGTAATCGCTCGGTGTGATGTCGATCGAGCCCTGATCGTCGGAGATGAGGTTGTTTTTGAGCAGCATCTGGCGGTAGTTCGCCTCGCAGTCGGCAACTGTCATGCCGGTGGCGACGATCTGGTACTGGTTGACGTTGACCATCGCGTACATCTTGACGAGTTCGCTCGCATCCTTGAGCGCCATGAAATAGGTCGGCTGCTCGGCGATGTTCAGCAGCAGCGGAAATGTTGCGTTATAGCGCAGGTTCTGCACCTGGCCCTCGGCGCTGTCCATCGCGCTGTACTCCGTCGCGCCCGCGCAGGGATAATACTTCGTCTCCTTTGTGCGCTGGTTTGAAAGCAGAAAGCCGATGTTGCTCTCGTCACCGCCCACGCTCGTTACGCCCGTGTAGAGGTAGACGTCGTCCCCCTCGGCGAGGTAGTTGTAGCCGTCGGTCGTGACGGTCACGTCGCGCTGGCCGAAGATGGAGTTCCAGAAGCCGTTGTGATACTGGCCGTAGTAGTCGTACTGCTCAAGGATGAGCTCGGCGGAGTAGACATGGTCGACCCAGGCAGGCGGCTCTTCATAGTACTCGCTCTCGCCCGTGACGGCGTTGACGAGCACCGCGCCGTGGTTGTCTGTGCCGCCGAAGAGACCGATGGTCTTTTCCTTCTTGGCGCAGACCCAGTAGGGCGTGCCGTCCTCGTCGATCTCAAAGACCGGCTCTTCGAACATATAGGTGGGATACGCAAAGCGCAGATGGCGGTAGAGGTTTCTCGAAAAATGCTCGGCGGTCGTGTACTTCATGCCGTCGTCAAGGCGCACGACGTCAACATTCTGCGTGACCATGTCGATGACAAGATAGGCGGGAAGACCCTCGGAGCGGTTGTTGAACCACTTGATAATGTCGCCGTAGCGAAGCGGCGTCACGCGCACGGGGCGGCCGTGGTAGTTGATCTGCGTGTAGTTTTCCGCGACCTCGAACTGCGAGACCATGTCGGCCAGCTCGCCGAGCTTGCGGTCGCCGAGCTTTTCGGCGCTGTCGCGGTCGAGCATCGGGATGCGGTCGTAGGAGACCTCTTCGATTTCTTCGGTGAAGCTGCCGCTTTCGATCGGCAGCAGCGCCTGATAGCTCTTGGCCCGCAGCACGACCCAGGAGGTCAGCGCGCCGACGAGCGCCGTGACGATCATCAGCGCTACGACGACGAACGGCACGGTGCACTGCTTTTTGACGAACGTGAAATAGCCCTTGGCGCCCGTGCCCTGAAAGCCAGAGGTGAAGAGCGCGCAGATGCAGTACGTGACGCAAAGCAGCAGCACAAAGCCGTAGAACTCCTCAGCGTGCAGGTTGATGGCGGGAAGCTGCACATAGAAAAAGACCGCGCCGACGAGCAGCGTGATGAGCGTGTTGACCGCGATGCGGCCGCCCTTGCTGCCGATCGACTTGCGGGGCTTGCGCTCTTTCTTTGGCTTGGGTGCGGCATTTGGGTCAAACTGGAAGCCGCCTGCATCCGAGCCGGAAAATTTGATATCCATGGCAATAGATTCCTTTCTGTATCGCGGTGTTTGCACGATAACTATTTTAATAGTATACCGTGTTTGCAGCGCAAACACAAGCAAAAGCGCGGGAAGGGAAAAAGAAATGTGACCGGGCGAAAAAGCAGAGAATGCGGCGGGAGCGGCCATTGACCGTTCCCACCGCATTGGGCTTCAGCATTTCATGCTGTGCTTTTCCGTCAGCACGGCGCAGAGCAGCACGCAGAGCGGGAGAAGCAGCAAGGCAAACAGCTTTTTCATGAGGGCTCCTTTCTGATCAAACGTTTTGGGTGCTGACGATGCGGAAATACGCGTTCGACGTCAGGCGGTACATCGCGCAGTAGAGCAGCGCGAAAAGAAGCAGCGCTGCGCCGGTCACGCCGAGAAACAGCGTGAGGTTCTGGATGCCGAACAGCTGCAGGATCTGCCAGACCATCGGCTGGGCGAAGGCGAGGTGCAACGCCGCCGCGCCAAGCGGCAGCAGAAAGATGAGCAGCATCTGCGCGTTCACGCTCTCGCGGATATCGCGCCTGGTCATGCCGACGCGCTGCATGATGGCAAAGCGCGAGGCATCCTCATACCCCTCGACGACCTGCTTGTAGTAGAGCATCAGCAGCGTTGCAAAGAGAAACAGCACGCTCAGAAGAATGCCGAGGAAGAAGAGACTGCCGTAGAGCGAGAAAAACTCTGTGCGGATATCCGCGATATCATTGGGATGCCACTGATTCTGGACGGCGAGGGTGCTGATCGCGTCCTCCGCGCCGAAGTAAAGGCTTGCTGTTGAGGCGAGCATCACGAGCACCATGGTCGAAAGAATGCAGATGGAGGCAAGGCCCGCGCCGTTGCGCTTCATGCGGTAGGTGAGGGAGGAGAGGGAGACGAAGTTGCGCTTTTTGTAGTAAAATTTTTCGTCCTTTTGCAGTGTTTTGCAGAGCGTCACGCTGCCGGAGATGAAGAGCAGATACGTTGCCAGAATGACCATCAATACAGCGACGAAAAAGAGCAGCATCGCCGAGACGGGATCCTTGATGGTCGCCGCGATATAATATGCGCCGAGCAGCAGCGCAAGGCCGGGGAGCACGAGCAGCCACTGCGACTTCGGCGGCTTTTCTCCCACGTTCTCGCTCTTTAAGAGCGCTGCGCCCTGTGCGTGCCGGAGCGAGAGCGCACCGCGCACATAGAGCAGCGCGAAGATGACGGCAAAGGTGATCGCGCATTGCCTGACAGCGTCAAAACTCACAGTAAACGCCGCGGCGGGCAGCGACAAAAGCCGCAGCAGCACAGACTGCGAGGCATACGCGAGCAGCACACCGAGGGCGAGTCCGGCAACAAGCGTGAACGCCGCGGCGAAGATCGTTTCCCAAAGGAGAATGGAGCCGAGCGCGCCGCGATCCATGCCGAGCACGCTGTAAAGGCCGAATTCCTTTTTGCGGCGGCGCAGAAGAAAGCTGTTCGTGTAAAAGAGAAACAGCGCGATGAAGACGGACACGACGAACGAGCCGAGATTCATGACCATCGTGACGGCGGAGGTGCCGGCGCCGTTCACCTTGCCGTTGACCGTATAGAGCGCGGGCGTTGCGGCAAGATAGGCGACGATATACAGCATGGCCGCCATAAACGCGCAGGAGAGCAGATAGGGCACATAGAGCCGCGCATTCTTTTTGATGCCGAGCAGCGCGAGCCTGGGGGAAAAGGCGGCCTTCATGCGCATTCGCCTCCCGTCTGCTGCTGCGTGAGCGCATCGGTGATGCGCTGGTAGAACTGCGTGTCCGTGCTTTTGCCGCGCTCCAGCGAGAGCGAGACCTCACCGTCGCGCAGGAACAGCACGCGCTGTGCGCAGCTCGCCGCGCGCACGGAGTGCGTGACCATCACGATGGTCTGTCCCGCGGCGTTGATCGCACCAAAGAGCTTGAGCAGCTCGTCCGTTGAGCGGGAGTCGAGCGCGCCGGTCGGTTCGTCGGCCAGCAGGATCTGCGGACGGGTGATGAGCGCGCGGGCGACGGCCGCGCGCTGCTTCTGTCCGCCGGAGACCTCGTAAGGATACTTCTTCAAAAGCTCGGCAATGCCGAGGTCACGGGCGAGCGGCGCGAGCCGGTCGCGCATCTCCGTGCGGGACTTGCCCGCGAGCACGAGCGGCAGGCAGATGTTGTCCTCGAGCGAGAACGTGTCGAGCAGGCTGAAGTCCTGAAAGACGAAGCCTAAGTTGTCGCGGCGGAAGGCCGCGGCGGTCTCCTCGGGGATCTCCGAGAGATTCTTGCCGCCGAGCAGCACCGTGCCGCCGGAGGGCTTGTCGAGCGCGGCGAGGATGTTCAAAAGCGTCGTTTTGCCGCTGCCGCTTTCGCCCATGATGGCGACGTATTCGCCGGACTCGACGGTGAAGCTGACATTTTTGAGCGCCTGGACCTTGCTGCCGCCAAAGCGCGTGGTGTAGATTTTTTGAAGACCCTGTACATCAAGAATCGTCATATGAAAACTCCTTTCCGAATGCTGCTGCAAGCTGAGCTTAGCAGCAAAAGGTTAACATAATTGCAAGACTTCGCTTAAATTTTCATGAAAAATGGGCGCAAAAAAGCAGCCGGAAAAACGAACGGCGTTTTTACGCGGCTGCTTTTTCGAAAATGCGTTACTCGAGATTCAGTTTTTTCGTTGTGAAGAACCACGTCACGGCGTAGCCTGCCGCGGCGAAGATGAGCTCGCCGAGCATACCCCAGAGGAGCAGCAGCTCGACGCTCGCGGGCGCACTGTAAATGTCCAGATTCATCCAGCGCGTGGGGTCGGCGTTGAAGAACGCGCCGATCATGGCGATGGCGGTGAATTGCGCGACCTCGAAGAACACAAGCACGAGAATGGTCGTCCAAAGCGTCTTGTGCTTATTGAAGCTGTAGCCGATGGAGAAGGCGGCGTACACCACGAGCGACGCGGCGGAGATCGTCATAACGAAGTTGCCGAGCAGCTCAAGCAAAATGAGCAGTGCATGGCCGCGCAGCGAGGCGTCCATCTGGAAGAACGCCGTGAAGAAATCGCCGAAGAAGTCCGGCACATAAAGAAGAGAAGACCAGTCAGAGGCGGCGATCAGCAGCGAGAGAACGCCCACGAGGAACGCCGCAGCGTACCACACGGCGGAAACGATGAGCTTGGAGATGAGCAGCTGATGGAGGCTCACCGGCAGCGTCAGCGTGAGATAGCCCTCGTCCTTGAGCACATGGTCGCGCCAGCGGACGGCGGAGAGCACCAGCGGTGCAAGCCCCAGCGCACCAAGGCCCACTGTAAAGCCAATGATCAGCAGCACGCAGAGCAGCTGAAGAAACCAGGGGGTAACGCCGCCGTTCAGCAGCGGCAGAGAAATGCGCATCAGCGCCGTCAGTGCCAGCATTCCAAGAAAGACCGGCCACATGATGCGGCTCGTTGCACGGAATTCATGTTTGATCAGTTTGCTCAGCATCTGAATACCTCCCGGAAGAGCTCGTCAACGCTCTTGCCCTTTTCATCTCGAATGGTCTCCACGCTCTCGTGGAGCATGACCTGCCCCTCGCGCAGGAACACGACCTCGTCAAGGATCTGCTCGACGTCGGCAATCAGGTGCGTGGAGATCACGACCGCCGCGTCCTCGCTGTAGTTGCTGATGATCGTGCGCAGGATGTAGTCGCGCGTCGCGGGGTCGACGCCGCCGATGGGCTCGTCAAGGAGATAGAGCTTGGCGTCGCGGCTCATCGTCAGGATGAGCTGCGTTTTTTCGCGCATTCCCTTGGAGAGCGTCTTAATCTTCTGTGTGCGGTCAAGGCCGAGGTTTGCGAGCATCGCCTCGGCGACGCCGCGGCGGAAGTCCGCGTAAAAGTCGCCGTAGTAGTCGAGCGCCTGCGCGATCGTCATCCAGCCGGGCAGCGTGTTGCGGTCGGGCAGATAGGAAACGATGGCCTTTGTCGCGCGCGACGGCGCTTTGCCGTCGATCAGAATTTCGCCCGACGTCGGGGTCAGTAAACCGTTGGCGAGCTTGATGAGCGTCGTCTTGCCGCTTCCGTTGGGGCCGAGCAGCCCCACGATGCGCCCCGGCTCGATCGTGAGATCGACGCTGTCGAGCCCCGTTTTGGCGCCGTAGTTTTTGGTGAGCGCCCTGCATTCCAAAATACTCATTCTTCTTCCTCCTTTGCTCCCTCGATGAGGGAGATGACCTCCCGCTTGTTGCAGCCGAGCGTTTTCATCGAGCGGAGAAATTCCCCCACGCGCTCGTCGGCGATGCGGAGCTTGGCATTTACGATCATGTTTTCGTTTTCTGTGACAAACCGTCCCGTTGTGCGCTGGGAGAACACCAGCCCGTCGCGCTCAAGCTCAGCGAGCGCGCGCTGGACCGTGTTGGGGTTGACGCCCGCCTCCACCGCAAGCTCGCGCACGGAGGGGAGCTTTTCCCCCGGCGCGTAGATGCCGGAGACGATGGCCTCCGTCAGCCGCTGCGTGAGCTGGGAGTAGATCGGCTGGTCACTGCGAAAGTTCCAGTCCATAGTGATCCTCCTTGTGTATCACTGTATTAAGTGATTAGTACAATAATACATCGGGCGGCATTTGTCAATACCATCCTGCAAAAAAACGCAGAAAAATTTTGCCGGAGAAAAAAGTCGACAAATTGACATAAAACTGTGAAACAAATGTTGCATTCCGAAAAAAATGTGGTATCATAAATTCGAACAAATGTTGGAAGGGGCACACAAGATGGAAAAACTGTCCAGAATGCAGCAGCGCGTATACGATTATATAGCAGAGAGCATCGCCGAACACGGCTATGCCCCCTCTGTGCGCGAAGTCGGTGAGGCGCTGGGACTCAAGTCACCCTCCACGGTCCACTTCCATATCAAGCACCTGCAGGAGATGGGGCTCATTGAGAAGAGCGCGGGCAAGGGCCGTGCCATCACGCTCAAAAAGCAGCTGCAGGCCGTTCCCGTTGCACCGCAGCCCGTCGAGATCGACGAGCTTGCCCCGCGCCGCCGTCAGGTGCCGATCCTCGGCAATGTTGCCGCCGGTAACCCGATTTTGGCGCAGGAGTGCATCGAGGATTATCTGACGTTCGACACCGGCGGGCACGATGACGAGTATTTCGCCCTGCGTGTGCGCGGCGAGTCGATGCTCGGCGTCGGCATCCTGCCGGACGATCTGGTCGTTGTCCACCGCCAGAGCATCGCGCAGAACGGGCAGATCGTCGTTGCGCTGATCGGCGACGAGGCAACGGTCAAAACGCTCAAGCGCAAGGGCAGCAAGGTCTGGCTCATGCCGGCGAATCCCGACTACCAGCCCATCGACGGCCGCGAGTGCACGATCTTGGGCCGCGTCGTTGCCGTGGTGCGGCAGTATTAAGCGAGAAAAGCAAACGCTCCTCCGCGAATGCGGAGGAGCGTTTTTTGTTGTTATGGGGGAAAATGTGCTGTTGAGGGAAAGTGTTGAGATAAACTGAGATTTTAGATGAGTAATGCTGTACCACCAAAACTATTTGATAAGCCACCGTTCACGGTTTGGCATGATGCGAATATCACCGGAAAAACGCTCCAGAATCGTACCGTCTTGCGCCGAGCGGACTAATGTTTCTTCCCGATAGTCAGGATCCTCATACCAAATACTGAAGTAGAGCTTGTCTCCGTCGCGGAAATTAAGTGTTTCTCTACTACTGATTGCGAAACGTATCTGCTCAGGCCAGATGATCTCAAATGTACCATCATTTGGCTGCCGGGTCAGCGATAGCGGTGAGGAGTGAAGAATCAGATTGTAGCAGTCTTTCACCGCAGACAAAGGCAGCCGTACGACTTCCTGCGTTTTCTCTTGCTGATGTAAGAACCTCAGAATGTGTATCGCACTTTCTGCAAAGTTTACTACCAACAGTACGACAGACTCACCATCGAACACAGGATAGCCGAGATATTGCCCGTCCACAGGCAGCACAGGCTCATAGACCATACCATCTGGATAGTGGATAAGATATAGCCTATTGCTTTGCATAGAGTTTTTCTGCCGGAATAGTTCTTCAGCCTCATAGAGATCGCCGTGAACATAATCTGTTGCCCAGTACCATTCACTGGTTCCTCCCCGTACAAGTTCCATGTTAGTTATGCCACGTATGTCAATAGTCCGCATTAACGTATCTCTCTTTCACACGTTCCGATTTGTTTACGCCCTCATCCCTTGTCAAAGTGCACCGTCCAGCCCTCGAGCCCGTAGAACGGGGAGGAAACGGTGGGGGTGAGACCGTCGATGAGGCCCTCGGGTGTGAGGACGGACGCGGTCTTGAAGGCAATGGGGGCGATAGGGGCGTTCTGCCCGAGATAGCGGCAGAGCGCATTTGCAGTCTGTACCGTCTCATTGGCAAGGAAGGCGGCGAGCAGCGTATTGCATGATTCATCGGCGTAGCGGCCGTAGTTCAGTGCGCCGCTGGTGCCGACGAGGGAGGCGATGTTCCAGTCTGCCGTCAGGCGGACCTCGGCGAGATAGAGATCGAAATTCCCGCTTTGCAGCGCGGCGAGATAGTCGCTCCACGGAAGCGCGCGCACGGTGACGGTCAGACCGTCGGTCGAGAGCGTGCGGCTCAGATAGTCGGCGATGGAGACCTTGAACGAGTCGCTTTCGCTGACTAAGATGGTGAGCGAGCGGGGGCGGTCCGCAGTCACGCCCGCCGCTTCAAGCGCGGCGGAGAGCTCGGGCGATGCGAGCGTTGTGGCAAGCTCTTCAGGATAGAGGCTTGCTCTCGGCGAGAGCGGGAAGCGCGCGGCCTCGGCGTGACCGGCGAGGTAGCCTGCGGCCACGGTGTCGCGGTCGATGGCGCCGGCGATGGCGGCGCGCAGATCGGCGTCGGAGAGCAGCGTGCGCTGCGTATTGAAGCCGAGATAGATCATGTTCGCCGACGCATAGTCGGTGATGGTGGTGTTTGCGCTGCGCAGGTCGCCCGCGCCGCCGGTCAGGTCGGCGGCGAGCAGATGCACCTCGCGCGAGGAGAAGAGATAGGATGCCGTGTCGTCGTCCTTGACCTCGCGCAGCTCGATGCGCTCGAGCGGCAAGCGTGCATCCTGCCACCAGTCGGCGCTGCGCTTGAGGCACGCGCCGCTGCCGTCCGTCACGAAGAGGTACGGCCCTGTGCCGAGCGGCACGGTGTCCTTCTCCGAGCCGGATTTCACGATGGGAATGTCCAGCAGCGCGGGGAAGGCGCTGTTTCCCTGCGAAAGCGCGACAGTGAGCGCACCGTTCACCACGCGCATCGACACGACGGAGGCAAAGCGCGCACGGTAACGCTCGCTCGTCTGCGCGCGGCGATACGCGGCAAGCACGTCGTTCGCCGTCAGCGCACTGCCGTCGGAAAAGCAGACGCCCTCGCGCAGGTAGAAGGTATAGGATGTGCAGTCGTCATTGTGCTCGTAGCGGCTGCACAGCACATTCTGCGGCGCGAACGATCCGTCCAGCGTGAACAGCCCCTCATAGAGCAGCGCGCCGACGGTCTGCTGCATCCCGTCGGGGCAGGCGATGGGGTCGAAGGTCACATTTTTCAGATACGGCAGCACGAATGCCGTGATGGGCGTGAGCGCTGCGTCGGGCTCTTCCTGTGTCTGATCGGCGGGAGACTCCTCCCAAAAGTCCTTTTCATCGGTCACCTCGTCGGATGTCCAGCAGCCGGAGAGCGCCAGCGTCAGCGCGAGCACGCAGAAAAGGAGCGAAACGCGGCGCATCATGCGCCCTCTCCGGTCAGGCAGATGACGGCGGCCATGCCACCGCGCTGGTCGCCCATCGCGCGGTGCGACCAGTAGCGCTCGGGGTGACACTTCGTACAGTCGGGGTGCACGTCGATGCGCGAGGGGTCGATCCCGGCGCGCAGCAGCCACAGGCGGTTGATGGATTTGAGGTCGATGTGGAACTTTTCGCCGCGCTGCTCGATGCGCTCGTCAATGGCGGGGTCAAGAAGCGCCTTGAAGGTGTTTGCTACGTCGCTGTCTACCTCGAAGCAGCATTTGCCGATGGCCGGGCCGATGGCCGCGCGCAGCGTGTAGGGGTCTGCGCCGTAATAGCTCATCATCGTCACGGCAGCCTTGAGCACAATGCCGCTCGCAGTGCCGCGCCAGCCGGCGTGCACCGCGCCGATGCAGCGCGTGCTGGGGTCGTAGAGTGTGATGACGCAGCAGTCTGTCCCGTAGGCGAACAGCGGCAGATCCGGCACATTCGTGATGAGCGCGTCGCCATCGTCGAGCCGCTCGTCCCAAAGCAGCTTGCCCGCGTCCTCCTCGCGCGCCACGCACACGTGGTCGGAGTGGATCTGGCGGCAGGCCACGGCGCGCTTTGCGTCAAAGCCGACGGCTGCACCGAGGCGGCGGTAGTTTTCAAGCAGATTTTTGTTGCTGTCGCCGTGATGGTCGGCGAGGTTGAGCGAGTCGAAGGGGGCGGGGCTCACGCCGCCGTGCCGCGTGGTGAACGCGTGGACCACTCCGCCCGCAGCGGAGATGGCGTCGGACGTGTCAAAAATAAGACCGTTGACATTGTGTTCGGTGAAAGACATGAAAAAATGCCTCCTTTTTTCTGCACCGGGGAGGTGCGGAGATGTCGCCGCCCTCTCGGGCAGCAGGGGAAAGAGGAGCATGGGGCTGTACGGAAAAAGGGGGTATTCTCTTTTTGGAGAGAATACCCCCTTTGCGCTTCGTTCCCACAGAGCGTGGGGGAAAGTTCTGTCACGGACCGGTGAGGCTTATCTGCCGCAGCACTGCTTGTATTTCTTGCCGCTGCCGCAGGGACAGGGGTCGTTGCGCCCAATCTTCTGGACCTTGCGTGGCTGCTTTTTCACCGTGCCGTCGCCGGAGGTGGAGGCCACCATGCCGTCGGCCACGCGCTCGCGCTTGACTTCGTTCTGCGTCTTGACGCGGGCGGAGAAGATGCGGCGCACCGTGTCGCCCTGAATGGCGGAGATCATGTCCTCGAACATCGTGAGGGATTCCTGCTTGTAGACGTCGATGGGCTTGTTGTTGCCGTAGGACTGCAGGCGGATGGCCTGACGCAGCTCGCTCATCGCGTCGATGTGATCCATCCAGTATTCGTCGACCACGCGCAGCAGCACCACGCGCTCGAGCTCGCGCATGATGGGCGAGGTGAGTGCGGATTCCTTGGCCTCGTAGTAGCTCTCCGCCGCCGCGTAGAAGCGGTCAGTCAGCTCGTCCGCGGAAAGACCCGAGAGGGAGGAAGCGTCCACAGCGCCGCGCGGGAAGTATGTGCCCTCGCAGTTCCTGAGCGCTTCGGCGCGCAGCTCGTCCTCGCTCTTGTCCTGATCGCTGAAGGCGAGCGTGACCTGGCTTGCAATGCTGCTTCTCAGCATATTGAGGACCGTGGGCTTAATGTCCATACCGTCGAGCACCTGCTTGCGCTGGCCGTAGATGATCTCGCGCTGCTTGTTCATCACGTCGTCGTATTCGAGCGTGCTCTTGCGGTACTGGAAGTTGCGGGACTCCACGCTCGTCTGCGCGTTTTCGATCGCCTTGGAGAGCGTCTTATTCTCGATCGGCGTATCCTCGTCGAGATTCAGGCGGTCCATCAGATTCGTGATGCGCTCGCCGCCGAAGAGACGCAACAGATCGTCCTCAAGCGAGAGGTAGAAGCGCGTCTCGCCCGGGTCGCCCTGACGACCGGCACGGCCGCGCAGCTGATTGTCGATACGGCGGGAATCGTGGCGCTCCGTGCCGATGATGAAGAGGCCCCCCGCCTCGCGGACCTTGTCCGCCTCACCGGAGATCTCTTCGCGGTGCTTTTCAAGGGCCTTGGCGAACATATCGCGCGCGTCGAGGATCTCCTTGTTGTCGGTCTCGGCATAGCCGGTCGCCTCGGCGATGAGCTCGTCGCTGAGACCCGCCTTGCGAAGGTCGGTTTTCGCCATGTATTCGGCGTTGCCGCCGAGCATGATATCGGTACCACGGCCGGCCATGTTCGTCGCGACCGTGACCGCACCGAGCTTACCGGCCTGCGCGACGATCTCGGCTTCCTTTTCGTGGTTCTTCGCGTTTAAGAGGTTGTGCTTGATGCCCTCGCGGGAGAGAAGATACGAGAGCTTTTCGTTCTTCTCGATCGACACCGTACCGACCAGCACGGGTTGGCCCTTGGCATGGCAGGCCTTGACCTGCTCGATAACGGCGCGGTACTTTGCCGCCTCGGTTTTGTAGACGACGTCGGGGTCATCGATACGGGCGATGGGGCGGTTCGTCGGAATTTCAATGATGTCGAGGTTGTAGATCGTGCCGAATTCCTCTTCCTCGGTCAGCGCGGTACCGGTCATGCCGGAGAGCTTGCCGTACAGACGGAAGTAGTTCTGGAACGTGATGGTCGCGAGCGTCTTGCTCTCGCGTGCGACCTCGACGTGCTCCTTGGCCTCGATCGCCTGGTGCAGACCGTCGCTGTAGCGGCGGCCGAACATCAGTCGGCCGGTGAACTCATCGACGATGACGACCTCGCCGTCCTTGATGACATAGTCGATGTCGCGCTTCATCGTGCCGTGGGCTTTGATGGCCTGGTTGATGTGGTGCGCGATGGTGGAGTTTTCGGGGTCGGAGAGGTTTTCAAGGCCAAAGTACTCCTCGGCCTTCTTCACGCCGCGGGCGGTGAGCGTCGCGGTCTTGGCCTTTTCGTCGACGATATAGTCGGCGTCGATGTTGACGTCCTCCTCTTCCTTGTCGTCGCTCTCGGCGATGACCTTCTTGCGGAAGCCGCGTACAAGGTTTTCCGTGCGGGAGTACATCTCGGTGGACTTTTCGCCCATGCCGGAGATGATGAGCGGCGTGCGCGCCTCATCGATCAAAATGGAGTCGACCTCGTCGACGATGGCGAAGGTATGTCCGCGCTGGACGAGCTCGCTTGCGTAGATGGCCATGTTATCGCGCAGATAGTCAAAGCCCATCTCGTTGTTCGTGCCGTAGGTAATGTCGGCGGCGTAGGCCTTGCGGCGCTCCTCGCTTGTCAGGTCGTGGACGATCAGGCCGACCGTGAGGCCCAAGAAGCGGTGGACTTTGCCCATCCACTCGCTGTCTCGCTTGGCGAGGTAGTCGTTCACGGTGACGATGTGGACGCCGTTGCCGTTCAGGGCGTTCAGGTACGCGGGCAGCGTTGCCACCAGCGTTTTGCCTTCACCGGTCTTCATCTCGGCGATACGGCCCTGATGGAGCACCACGCCGCCGACGAGCTGCACGCGGTAGGGGTACAGCCCCAGCACGCGGCGGGACGCCTCGCGCACGGTGGCAAACGCCTCAGGCAGGATGTCGTCGAGCGTTTCGCCGCTTTGCAGACGCGTCTTGAACTCCGGCGTTTTGGCCTGCAGCTCCGCGTCGCTCATCGCCTTGTATTCGTCCGCCATCGCTTCGATCTTGTCGACGATGGGGTAGATGCTCTTGAGCTCACGGTCGCTGTAGGAACCGAACATTTTACTAAAGAAACCCATATTCAAAACTTCCTTTCGTGGGAGCATAATGACACGCTTACAAGTATAGCATCCCTATGCGCGATATGCAAAGGGAAATTTACTGGATAATATGAATGGATTGTAAATAAATTCCGCCGCTGCGTCAGGGATGGCTTGCACTCTATATAGCTGCTGTGGTAAAATACAAAGCAAGATAGTACAAAGCGACGAAATGCCCTCCGACGGCGGAGGACAGAAGCATAAGGAAGAAGTTTTTTCTCATCTAAGGAGGATATTCGCATGAAACTGCACTTTTACGGGGCCGACCGCTGCGTGACCGGCTCCTGCCACTGCCTGGAGATAAACGGTAAGAAGATCCTCGTCGACTGCGGCTTACAGCAGGGCCGCGACGAGCTCGACAACCGTTATCTCGCTTTCGCTCCCGGCAATATCGATATTCTGCTCGTCACCCACGCGCATATCGACCACACGGGCCGTATCCCGCTGCTGGTGAAAAACGGCTTCCACGGCCGCATCCTGACGACGCGCCTGACGGCGGACCTCATGAAGATCATGCTGCTCGACTCCGCCCACATTCAGGAGAGCGACGCCGAGTATGAAAACCGCAAGGGCGAGCGCGCGGGCCGCGAGCACGTAGAGCCGCTCTACACCGAGCAGGACGCGCTGGACGTATTCAAGTATGTCACGACCTGCGAGTATGAAGAAAAGGTCGACATCTGCGAGGGCGTGAGCGCGGTGTTCACCGATGCGGGCCATCTGCTCGGTTCCGCGTCCATCACGCTGGAGCTTGAAGAAAACGGTGTGCACAAGACGCTCGTCTTCTCCGGTGATATCGGCAATGTCGACCAGCCCATCATCCGCGACCCGAAGCTCCTCAAAAAGGCGGATTATGTCGTGATGGAGTCGACCTACGGCGACCGCAATCACACCGAGGTCTGGAGCTATACCGACGAGCTTGCCGAGATCATCGACGAGACGCTCGGCAAGGGCGGCAATGTCGTCATCCCGTCGTTTGCCGTCGGGCGCACGCAGGAGCTTTTGTATTTCATCCGCGAGATCAAGGATCAAAAGCTCGTCAAGTCGACGCCGAATTTCCCCGTCTACATCGACTCGCCCCTCGCCAAGGCAGCGACGACCGTCTTCTGCGGCGATCTGCACGGATATCTCGACGAGCAGGCGCTCGAGCTTGTCAAGGACGGCACGCATATGTTCACCTTCCCGAATCTCAATCTGGTCGAGTCGAGCGAGGAATCCAAGATGCTCAACATGGACTCCACGCCCAAGGTCATCATCTCGGCCTCCGGTATGTGCGACGCGGGCCGCATCCGCCATCACCTCAAGCACAATCTCTGGCGCGCGAACAGCGCGGTCGTGTTCGTCGGCTTCCAGTCGCCCGGCACGCTGGGCCGCCGGCTGCTCGACGGTGTGGAAAAGGTCAAGCTCTTTGGCGAGGAGATCGCCGTCAAAGCGAAGATCGTCAACTTCCAGGGCCTTTCGTCCCACGCCGACCACGATCATCTGATCCAGTGGATCAAGGCATTCGACCCGAAGCCGACGCACGTGTTTGTCGTCCATGGCGACGAGGATGTGGCGCCTGTGTTCGCCGAAGAGCTGAATACACTCGGCTTCCGGGCACACGCGGCCAAGTTCACCGAGTGCTACGACCTTGCCGCGAACGAAATGGTCAGCGAGGGCTATATTTCCGAGCGCAAGCGCACGATGCAGAAGTCCCGTGCCGACAATCTGTATGCCAAGCTTGTCTCGGCGGCGGAGTCGCTGCTTGAGTTTGCCAAGCGCTGCAAGGGCAGACCCAACAAGGATATTTCCGCGCTCACCGGCCAGATCATCAGCCTGATCGAGCGCTTCCGCGATTGATATGAAATGAGTCGAAAAGGTACTTCGCGCGCAAAGCGCGAAGTACCTTTTCTGAGAGGAACAAATTATGGAGCTTGCCAAAAATCAGGAGCATACCGTCACCATCGAGGGCTATGGCGAGGGCGGCATGGGCGTCGCGCGCATCGACGGGCGCGTGGTATTCGTCCATGGTGCACTGCGCGGCGAGAAGTGCCGCGTGCTCATCCTGAAGACGCTCAAGAGCCTTGCCTTTGCCAAGGTGCTTGAGGTGCTCGAACCGTCAGGTGCGCGCATTGAATCGGACTGCCCGTACTTCCCGCGCTGCGGCGGCTGTACCTACCGCCACATGAGCTACGAAGAAGAGCTGCGCCTCAAAAAGCAGCGCGTGCAGGATAATCTTGCGCGCATCGGCGGAAGCGATGTGGTCGTTGAAGAGATCCTCGGCGCACAGGACACGCTGCGCTACCGCAACAAGGCGCAGTACCCCGTATCAAAGGACGGCGCGGTCGGATTTTACCGCGCCCGCACGCATGAGGTCATCGAGTGCGAGCAGTGTCTTCTTGTAAAGCCGGAGGCCGACGCCGCGGCGGAGGCGCTGCGCGAATATATGCAGTCCTGCCGCGTTGCGGGGTATGACGAAAAGATGGGCCGCGGTCTTGTCCGCCATCTCTACGTCCGCTCGAACGCGGCGGGGGAGAGCCTGATCTGCGTGCTTGTGAACGGCGATAGGCTGCCGAAGGAAGACAGGCTCGTCAAGCTTCTGCGTGATGCGTGCCCCGGGTGCACCGGCATCGTGCTCGGCACGAACACGAAAAAGGGCAACGTCATCCTCGGCGACCGTTACCGCACGCTTTGGGGAAGCGACCGACTCGAGGACACGCTCTGCGGCAAGACATTTTATCTCAGCGTACCGTCGTTCTATCAGGTCAACCGCGTGCAGGCCGAGCGGCTCTACGCGAAAGCCATCGAATTTGCGGGCCTCACGGGGCAGGAGACGGTGCTCGACCTCTACTGCGGCGCGGGCACGATCACGCTCGCACTGTCGGATCACGCGAAGAAAGTCCTCGGTGCAGAGATCGTCCCCGAGGCCATCGACGACGCGCGCGAAAACGCCGCGCGCAACGGCGTTAAAAACGCGGAGTTTTTCTGCGGCGATGCGTCCGATGTGGCAAAAAAGCTCGCGCGCGAAAACCTGCGCCCCGACGTCATCACCGTCGACCCGCCGCGCAAGGGCTTGGCCGCCGACGTGGTGGAGAGCATCGCCGAGATGCAGCCGCAGCGGGTCGTGTACGTCTCCTGCGACAGCGCGACCATGGCGCGCGACGTCAAGCGTTTTGCGGCGTTCGGCTATACCGCCACGCGCGCCTGCACGGTGGACCTGTTCCCAAGAGCAGATCACGTTGAGAGCGTAGTATTGTTGACTAAAGTACATAAGTAAAAATGTTAAAAAGGAGATGTTAAAATGACTAAAGAAAAAGATGAAATAGTAGAAACCAAGGTTGATAAGGATATACTTGATTTCTTAAAGGCTATCTACTTTGGTGATTTTACTGATCCACTAAAGGCAGCAAGTAGTAGAGCTTATCGAGATATGAATCGTACAATAAGATTCAACGGTCTGCCGGATGCAACTAGATTAGCGTTAAGAGAAAAAGTGAATGGATTTCCTTCCTAAACAAGTACCTATAAATTGTGACGGACAGTTTTTTGAAGTAGAAACTTATCTACTCAACCACTATCATTGCTGTGGACTAAGAGATAGATTTGTTGGCGTAATTTTGAAAGCAATGATAGTGCTGCGATTCAGGTGGTATATATGTACAGTCGTTATAATTTATCAAGTTCCATCAGGACAAACGTTAGAAATTTCAAATTGTTTCAGGTCAAGACAGTTGTCCTCCTGCAGATCTGCTGCCGGTCGTGGGCGAGGAGCATTCGACCGGCCGATAAGTGTATCGGAAGTATGCACAGGAAAACTAAGGGGTCGCTGCCTGTACTGCTGTGAGCAGTATCCTGCCGGATATACAAAAAACGCCCAAACAGTCAAAGCTGTTCGGGCGCTTTTTGTATCAATTCGACTCCTCGGCGGGAGCCTGCTTTTTTTCAAGCTCCGCGCGCAGCATACGGTTTTCGTCCTGCAGGGCGTCGAGCTTGTCGTTGAGCGGCGCAAGCTGCTTTTTGAGCTCACGCGCGACGATGCCCTGATAGAACTTGTACCGGCTCACCGTACCGGCCGCGGCACACACGGCGGCTGTGCCCCCGGCGATGAGGCCAGCCTTTTTCCAGTCGACCTTGCGGACGAGCTGGAATACGGCGCGCTGGTCAAGCTTTTTGCCGCGCAGCAGCGCGGGCGCGGCGCTTTCCGCGCGCACGGGGAGAAGGTGAAGAGTTTCGGGCTTTTTCATCGGGTCGTCCTCCTTGACGCATTTTGTTTTTCGAGCTTAAAGGTATCATGCCGGACGGGGAATGTCAACCGCGGCGATGCGTTGCAATGGCGGAGAAAACGTGCTATGATAGCCGGAGATTTTTGATTCGAAAGGAAGCGAGGGGAGCGACGCTCCCGCGTTGACATGATCGCGATTCTGCTTGCGCCGGTATACCTGCTGGCAAATTTCTATCTGCTGCGCCGCGTGATGGGCTGGGTGAAGGCGTGGTTTCCGTTCTTCCGCACAGCGCGCCACTGGGCGCTGCCTGTGGCGGTGCAGGCGTTTCTGGCCTGCTCTATCGTCATCGCATTTTTCCTGCCGGAGGGTCGGCTCCGGCGCGTGATGAAGCTTATCGGCAACTACTGGCTCGGCGTGCTGCTGTATGTGCTGCTCGCGGTCATCGCGGCGGACCTTTTGCGCCTGCTGCTCGGGTACGTGCTGCCGTTCAAGCACATTTTTGTCACGACGAAGATGCACCGCATCGCGGGCTGCGTGTGCGCGCTTGCCATTTTGACCGCGTCCGTCTGGGGCGTTATCAATGCGCGCATCATCCACGTGACGCCGTATGACGTGACGGTCGACAAGACCGTCGAGGGCATGAGTGAGATGAAGGTCGTGCTCGTGGCCGATCTGCACCTCGGCTACAACATCGGCGAAAAGCAGATGCAGCAGATGGTGGAAAGGATCAACGAGCAGGATGCCGACCTTGTCGTCATCGCGGGGGATATCTTCGACAACGAATGGGAAGCGGTGGATGAGCCGGAGACTATCGCCGCCACGCTGCGCAGCATCCGGTCGAAATACGGCGTTTACGCCTGCTACGGCAACCACGATATCGAAGAAGCGGTGCTCGCGGGCTTTACCTTCCGCCAGAGCGAGAAGAAAGAGAGCGACCCGCGCATGGACGAATTCCTGAAGGACGCGAACATCACGCTCCTGCGCGACGAGGGAACGCTGATCGACGGAAAGTTCTACCTCTATGGCCGCCCCGACGCGCACCGTCCCGGCCGCGGCATCGAGACGCGCAAAACGCCCGATGAGATCACGGCGGACATGGACCAAAGCAAGCCCATCATCGTCCTTGACCACCAGCCCAAGGAGCTGCAGGAGCTTGCGGACGCGGGCGTTGACCTCGACCTCTGCGGCCACACGCACGACGGGCAGATGTTCCCGGGCAATCTCACCATCCGGCTGATGTGGGAGAACGCCTGCGGATATCTCAAAAAAGGGCAGATGCACAATATCGTCACCTCCGGCGTCGGGCTGTTCGGGCCCAATATGCGCGTGGGTACCAAGGCGGAGATCTGCCCCATCACCGTTCATTTTGGAGAAAATTAAAGGCCGGACGCCGTCCAAGCTCCCCGGCGGGAGCAGTTCTTGTGTTGCAACAAAAAAGTATGGGACCACCGAACAGGTGGTCCCATACTTTTTTACATTCTGCGGAAGCGGTCCGCGATGACGGCTGCGGCCTCGTCGGTCGACATCGTGCCGGTGTCGAGATAGAGCTCGTAGCCGCTCGGCGCGCCCCAGGTGCGGCCGGTATAGCTCTCGTAATACTTGCGGCGCTGCTTGTCCATCTTGCGGATGAGACGCACCGCCTGATCGCGTGAGAGCCGTTCCTGCGCCATCTTGCGCTGGATGCGGTGCTCGTCAGGCGCGGCGACAAAAACGCGCAGGAGCTTTACATCCTCATCGCGCAGCACGTAATCCGCACAGCGGCCCACGAACACACACTCTTCGTGGCGGGCGATGCGCCGGATCTCGTGGCTTTGCAGGGCAAAGAGCACCTCGCTGGTCGGCTTGCCGCGCAGAACATGGTAGTTGCCCTCGTGTACCGTTTGGAACAGATAGGGATTCGTGGCCTTTTCATCGGAGGGCGAGAGCGTCTTTTCCGAGAGTTCGCCGTACTCGCAGGCAAGGCGGATGAGTTCCTTTTCGTACACGCGGATGCCGAGCAGATCCGCTGTTTTGACTGCAACCTCGTGGCCGCCGCTGCCGAATTGGCGGCTGATGCTGATGATGCGATTTCCCATACTTCTTCCTCCGCTCTCTTATTGCTTCAGCGCATTCAGCGCTGGCTGGGCAAATGTAAATTCACGCGTGGTGGGGGTGATGACGGCGGAGACCGTCGCCGGTGCGTCGGTGAGGATGAGGTGCAGCACGCCGCTGCACGAAACGCTGACGGACCGGAGTGCGCCGTCCGCTGTGACGAGCGCCTCGATGCGGCCGGAGGTGAAGCTCACGTCCTGCTCCTTGATGCCGGGAGCGATGGCGGCGGCCAGATCGGACATACCGTCCTCCTCCAGCGTGAGGGTGTAGGACCAGCCGCCGTCGGTCTCGGTACAGGCGGCGGTGCCGTTCGCGAGCAGCTCGTAGCACAGCTCGATGAGCTGCGCGGAATCGACGAGGTCGGCAGAGTCAAGCTTGCTGCCGCTTTCATCGCAGATGGTGCCATCCGAAAAGTAAAAGGCGAGCGTATTTTTGCGGATGCAGGAAATGCTTTGCCCGTCGTAATCGTGGCGGTCGTACTGGAGCGTATCGCTCAGCACGATGGGGCCGCAGTCGGAGGAAAGGGCAATATCGGCAGACAGGGTATCCTGCTCATGCAGCGCGGAGAGCGCCTGCAGCAGGCGAAGCGTGTCGTCCGTCAGTGTGCCGATCACCTCGGTGGAGGACGAGCTCATCGCGTCAGTCACGTCATCCGGGATGACGGGAGCGGCGGCGCTGCTGCGGAAGACCGCCGACGCGTCGACGCTCAGATCGCCCGCGCCTTCGGTATAAAAGCGGAGCTCCATCAGCTCGCCGCTTTCGGCAACGAGCTCGACGCGCAGCGAGTAAAGTGCCGCTGCGTCGGCGATCTCGTCGGAGGCGAGGAGACGCAGCAGCGCTGCCGCGTCATCGCCCTCGGCGGTGAGGGTGTAGACCTTTTCTTTGCCGTCGACCGATTTGTCGATCGTCAGGCTGCGGCAGAGCTCAGCGGTCTTGTCGAGCAGCGCCGAATAATCGGGATATGCGTCCGCTATGGGATAGGCGCGCCCATTCGAGAGATAGATGGTCCCGTCCGCGTAGTAGAGGGTCGCACCGTCGCGGTCGATGCAGGTGACGGTCGTGCCGTCGACCTTTGTGCGGGTGACGGCGGCGTCGGCCTGCACCGCGAGCTTGCCGTAGGAGGCGTCAACGGTGACGTCCATGGCGAGCGGGTCCTGCTTCATGCGCGCCTCGACGAGGCGATAGGCCTCAAGGTCCTTTTTTACATCCGAGCGGAAGAAGAAAACGGCGGCCGCCGCGAGCAGTACCAGCACGGTGATGAGCGCGGGAAGCCAGCGGCGCTTCTTGCGGCGGGGTCTGGCCGGTTTGACCGCGGGCCGGGTGAGCGCGTTTTCGCGCGATTCGCATTCCTCGCGCAGCAGCCGCAGCTCCTCTTCCGCGCGCGCAAGACGCGCTTCGATGGAGTCGGTGTCAGGTGAATCTTCCGTCGCGTTCGGCGCGGCAGGCTCGTCGGAATCCGCGGGCTTGGCGGGAAGGGCCGTCTGCGCGGAAGTGTCGGGCGCGGCGGCGCTTTCCGCTGCGATCACGGCAGGGACGGGGGCTTCCGCAGCCGTTTCGGGCGCGGGCGAGTCCTCCTGCGCGTGCTGCACGATCGCCTCGGCCTGCGCTACGGCGGCAGCCTGTCGCTCGGCGCGGCGGCGCGCCCGGCGCTTGCCGCGCTTGACGAGAAGAATGATGAGAAGAATGAGCACGAGCAGCACGCCGAGCACGGCAAGCCAGATGCCGCCGACGGAGAGTGTGCTCACCGCCGCGATCTCCACGCTCATGCCGGTGACGGGGAAGGTGAGGTAGCTGCCCATCGTGCCGGTGTCGACATTCTGCCACGCGCCGCCCTCACGGACATAGATGCGCGGGCTGCTGTAACCGTCGGGCGGCAGATAGCGGACTGTGTGCTGCGTCTGGCCGTCATCGGCGAGCTCGAGCTTCCACTGCTCGAGCACCTCGCGGTTGGCGAGCATCGGCGGCAGTTCGCCGCGGCCGAGGCAGGAGAAATAGCCCTTCACGCGGTCGGGGAGCGAGCCGGTCTGTATGTCGAAGGCCTCCGGAGTGACGGCCTCAGCGGTCACCTTGATGCTGTCGCCGTTGCTGTAGTCGCCCTCGACAAGGAGGACGGAGAGACCGCCCTCGCGCGTCTGCTCGGAGGCAAGACCGGGCGTGTAGGCCTCATACACCGCTGTGACGACGGTGTCGAAGTGCAGGCTTTCAAGGTCTGTGCGGTCCCAGTGAGCGTGATAGCCCTCTTTCTGGGGAATTTCGGGGATGTCGCTCTCGCCGAAGGATGCGCCGTAGGCGAACGAGCGGCGCGACACCTCCTCGTCGTCCGCGACAAAGGTGAGCGTGAAGGTCTTCATGCCCGCGGGGACGCTCGCGATGGCGGAAAGCTGCGAGAAGGAAATGGGCTCGGCGCGGCCGGCAAAGCCCTGGCGGTTGATGCCGGGCAGATCGTCGGAAACATAGTAGTTGTGCTCAAATGTGCCCGTATCGCTGCCGGAGACCGCGCCTGCAAACTGTTGGCAGTCGGTGATATCGACAAGGGAATAGTTCCACGTCACGCTCGAGCCGCTGCCGTCGGCCTTGGTCTCAACGCCGGAGCCGACGATGCCGCCGACATACTTTTTGCCGCTGAGCGTGCACTTGGCATAGTTGCCGCAGACCGTCGCACCGGTCACGCCCGCGATGCCGCCGACATAGCTGCCGTTTTCGCTCGCGGCGGAGCCGTAGCCCTCGCAGGAGGTGACATAGCCGAGGTCCATGCGGCCGACGATGCCGCCGACATAGCTGCGCTTGCCGGAGATATCGCCGGTGTTGACGCACGCCTGCACGATGGACTTGTACTGATACTGCGTGCGGTAGCTGCCGGAGAGATCGCCGGTCACGTCATCCTCGGGGTCGAGCGTGTATTCGATGGCCATGGAGCCTGCGATGCCTCCGGTGTTCACATCGCCGTAGACGGCGGCGGTATTTTTGCTGCCGGAGACCTTGCCGAGCGTGACGGCGTTGATATCGACGGTGGAGACATCGGTGACGAGATCGGCCGAGCTGCCGCCAACGCTCGCGATGGCGGAAAACATGGTGTTGGAAAGCTCGGTGAACTTGCTGTTGATGGAGCGCAGGTCGCTCGAAAGGGCGGTCGAGGTCGTCTTGACGTTTTCGGTGATGTACGAGAGCTGGCTGCCCGCCGCCGTGATCGCGCCGATGACCATGTTGAAGTTCGTGACCGTGACAACGTCGGAGACGTTGACATTCGGGTCAAAGGTGATGTTGCCGTCTGCGTCGATGCTCGGCGGCGTGATGGCGTCGGTATCGACGTTCACGCGCACATCGCCCGCGGCGTCTGCCGCGTCGGTCAGGTAGCCTGCGATGAGGGAGAGACGGCTGGAGATCTCACCGGAGCCGTACTCCGCGTCGTTCACGGCCTTTTCAACGAGGGAGTTGAGCTCGCTGAGCTGGGACTTCATCAGGGAGAACTGGCCGCCGGAGACCTCGGTGCGCACGTAGGGCTCCATCTGGCCCGCGATGCCGCCGATATCCTTGCGCCCGCAGACCGCGCCCTGGTTGGTGCAGGCGCGGATCTGTCCGCTGCTGCGCCCCGCGATGCCGCCGACGTTGTAGCCGATGTGCTGGTAGCCGATGGCGGCTTCGTTCACGCACTCGGAGATGGCGCCCGAGGAGTAGCCCGCGATGCCGCCGGTGTCGGTGGAGATGCTGACGGTGTCGAGCTGGGAGAGCTTGGAAAAGTCGAGCGAGAACTCAAAGCTCAGATCGCCTAAGTCAATGGCGGGGTCGGTGCTCTCAATATTGACATACGTGCGGTTTTTGCTCGAAACGACCGCGCCGAGGTTGCAGCCGACAAGACCGCCGGTCAAGTTCTGGCCGAAGATGGCGCCTGCGGCCTCGCACGAGCGGATGACGCCCGTGGCAGCATTCTGACCGACGAGGCCGCCGACATTGCGCTTGCCGACGACCGAGCCGTTGAAGGTGCAGCCTTCGATGGTGCCGTGGTTTTCACCCGCGATACCGCCTAAATTCTGGCTGTCGCCGGAGGGGGCGACGGTGCCCTCGACGTGCAGGTTTTTCACGACGCCGCTCTTCTGCACGATGCCGAAAAGACCGGCGGGGGAGAGGCTGTCTTCAATGCTCAGTCCGCTGATGGTGTGGCCGCCGCCGTCGAAGGTGCCGCCAAACGTCGGGATGGGCAGCGCGTCGGCGCTTTCCAGCACAAGGTCGTTGTCGAGCACGACCTTTTTGCCGCGCGACCAGGAGTCGAGCGTGCAGGAGCGCGCGAAGGACTGAAGGTCCTCCTCGGTCTTGATATGGATGGCGCCGTCGCCGTCAGCCAGCGCACTCGTGACGGGCAGAAGCGACAACAGCAGCAGCGCGCACAGCGCCAGCGCGCGAAAGCGATGCAATTTAGTCTTCATCATCGTCTTGCTCCTCATTTGCAGAACCCGAGATCAGGTTCAGGTCGATATCGCCCTCGACGGTCGCGTGCATCACGCCGTGGACCGTGCCGTTGATGCTGCCGCGCACCATGCCGTTGACGGAGATCTTGCCGTGCGCGCTCTTCTTCTCGGTGATGGACGGGACGGAGAAGGAGGTCTTGTCCACGATGCCGCTGCCGATGAGCAGGATCTGCGGCAGGGCGAACATGACCATGATGATGGAGATGACCGTGCCGCGGCCGAGGCTCTCGCCGATGCCCGCGATGACCGGCTCGGACGTCATGCTGCCGATCAGGAAGCCGCAGATCGAGAGGATCGAGCCGGAGGTGATGATCGTCGGGAAGGCGAAGTTCAGCGTTTCCACGATCGCGTCGCGGTGGTGCATTTTGGATTTGAGCTCCTGATAGCGGCTGGCGATGACGATGGCGTAGTCGATGTTCGCGCCCATCTGAATCGAGGAAACGATCAGATATCCCAGGAAGAAGATGTACTTGCCCGTGATGGTCGGGAACGAGAAGTTGAGCCAGATGCAGCCCTGAATCACGAGGATCAGCAGCACCGGCATACCGGCGGAGTTGAACGTGAAGAGCAGCACCAGCATAACCACGAGCACCGACACGATGCTGACGACCTTGTTATCCACGGCGAAGGACTTTTCAAATTCGTATTCGTTCGTCGATTCGCCCGCGAGATAAACGGTCTCGTCGGGGTAATACTTCTGCGCGATCTCGAGGATCTTGTCGGTAAAGGCGTAGGTCTCGTCGCCGCTTTCGGGTAGCGTGAGGTAAATGAGCATACGGTCGTAATCCTCACCTTCAAGCTGGGCCTTGGCGCTGTTCATCTGCACCTCGGCATCCTGAAGCATCTTCGTCTGTTCGTCGCTGAGGGTGACAAGGCCGGAGTCGACCTGATCGCAGACGAAGAGGAACATATCAATGAGCGGGACCTTATACGAGGAGAGGTTGCCCGCAAGCTTGCCGTATTCCGCCTGCTGAGCGGCGTAGGCCGCGTAAACGACCTGCGCGGCCTCATAGTCAAGGCCCGCAAGCTCGGCAAACTGGCGCGGCGTCAGCTTGTCGGCGAGCATATAGCCGTCGAGCGCTTCGATGTTGGTCAGGCCCATCGTGGAATCGACCTCGTCGTACTGGCCGAGCTCGTTCAAAATGGCGGCCTCCTTGTCGTAGTCGCCCGTGGGAACGATGAGCGCGAGCATATTCTTTGTGGTGAAGTTTTCTTCGATCATCTGCTCGGCAAACTGCGTCTCATTCTGCTTGGGCGCGGAAATGAGACCGTAGCCGTAGGCATAGGGGCAGTCGGATGAGAGACGGTAGCCGATGACGGCCAGCACCACAAAGACGATGGGGATGATGTGGCGCGTGGCATAGTCGAGCTTGCCGACGAACGGGATCTTCGGCACAAAGCTGCGGTGCTGCGTGCGGTCGATGAGCGGGCCGAAGAGCATCAGAAGGCCCGGCATCACGATAAACGCCGCGAGCAGCGCGAAGAGAATGGATTTGATGAGGCACAGGGCCATATCGGGGCCGAGCTTGAACTGCATGAACAGCATGGCCACAAGGCCGCCGACGGTCGTCAGGCTGCTCGCGCCGATCTCCGGGATGGACTTGCTCAGCGCGACGATGACGGCCTCGCGCAGCGGCAGGAGCTTGTGCTCCTCCTTGAACCGGTTGCAGAAGATGATGGCGTAGTCGATAGACAGTGCCAACTGCAAAATACTCGTGACCGAATTGGAGATGAACGAAATTTTGCCCATCAGGAAGTTCGTGCCCTGATTCAGCACCAGCGCGATGACGAACGTCAGAATGAGCACCGGCACCTCGCCGTAGGTCTCGGACGTGAAGAGCAGCACGAGTACGATGACGATGGCGACATAGACCATGATGACGCTGATCTCGTGGTCGATGGTCTCCTGCTGCGTGTTGCCGAGGTCTGTGTTCACATAGAGGTCATAGTCCCCGAGCAGTTCCTTCACCGCATCGAGCGAATCGAGACAGGCCTCGTCATCCTCGCTGTAGGCAAAGGTGACGGAGTAGAGCGCGGAAAGGTTATTGTAGTGAGCGGTAGTCTCATCATAGTCCACGCTTTGCACGCCCTTGATCTCTTTGATCTTGGGCTCGAGCGCGGCGGCCTGCTCAGGCGTGATGTTGGCGACCATGATCTCGGCCGTGCCGTAGGTGACGAATTGCTCGTCCATGATATTCAGGGCCTGCTTCGTCTCGGAATCGGCGGGCAGGTAATAGGTCAGATCGCTTTCGACCTCGACCCAGTTGCGGGAAAAGACGGAAAAAATCAGCAGAATGATGGTGAGAAGAAAGATCAGATTCCGTTTGTCGACGATGAATGTTGAGAGCTTTTCCATAAACGAAGAGCCGGTCTCTTTGGTCTCGTTACTCATGGCGGAACACGCTGCCTCCTTTCTTTCGGTCGTCCTTACGTTTGATCACGCGCTCAAGGCCGCTTTTGAGCGGCGGCGGGTCGAGCGGTACGATCTGCACGATATCGCTCAGCGAGCAGTCGAGCTTCTGGCAGATGCGCACGAGCACCTCGAGCGAGACAAGCTCGTTTTTCGAGAGCTTGGCGAGCGTATTGGAGCTGATGCCGACCTCGCGGGCAAATTCGGTCTTGTTCCAGCCTCTGTCGATGAGCTGTTTGAAAAGACCGTTGTAGGAAACAAGCATACTGCACCTCCTTGTGGAATTCGTTCACATTATACTCGGATATCGGCAAAAAGCAAGGAAAACTTTGCGAATGCAGATATTTGATGGACTAAGGCACAGATATTCTGCGGAAGTGCACAAAAGAAAAGGGGATGCCAGCGGATCGGCTGTGCAAAAAAACCTTTGAAAAGCGAAAAAGGACAGTGTATAATAAGCTCACAACGTGTGGCACATATGCGTAAATCCGGTTGCATATGCGGCATACGCTTTTTTTGTGCAAAAAGAGAATAGAGAACATGATCGTGCGGCTGAAAATGCGTAAGTCCGGATTTTTTCCGGCCTTGCGCATTTTTTGCATAGATTGAAAAGGAAGGTCAGGACCAATGGAACAAAAGTCAAATGCGTTTCTGGAAACAGAGAGCGTCGGCGCGCTGATGCGGCGCTACGCCATCCCTTGCATCACCTCGCTGCTGGTGGGCGCGCTGTACAACATCGTCGACCAGATCTTTATCGCCAACGCGAGCTATCTCGGCTCCTACGGCAACGCGGCGAATACCGTCGTTTTCCCGCTCACGGTGGTGGCGCTTGCCATCGCGGTGATGATCGGCGACGGCTGCTGCGCGTTCGTCAGCATTTCGCTCGGCAAGGGCGAAGTGGGAGAGGCAAGAAAGAGCGTCGGCAGCGCGGTCGTATTGTCGGTCGCGAGCAGCCTTGTGCTCACGGCGCTGTACCTCATCTTCGCCGACGCTATCATCTCGATGTTCGGCGGCACGGTGAACGAGGAGACCTTTCATTACGCGCAGGAGTATTTCTTCTACATCTCGCTCGGTATCCCGTTTTATATGTTCGGTCAGGCGATGAATCCCATCATCCGCGCCGACGGCGACCCGAAATTCGCCATGATCTCCACGCTTGCGGGCGCGGCGCTCAATATCATTTTAGACCCCATCTTCATCTTTGAATGTAAGTGGGGCATGATGGGCGCGGCGGTCGCCACGGTTTTGGGCCAGATCGTCACGGCGGCGCTTGCGGTGTGGTATCTCTGCCGCATGAAGACCGTCAAGCCGCAAAAGGGTGATTTCCGCCTGTGTGCGACTGTTTACGCGCGGATGCTGACGCTCGGCATCACGAGCTTTCTCTCCCAGATCAGCTTGGTCGCGGCGATGGCGGCCATCAACAATATGCTGCGCAAATACGGCGCGCTGGATACGATCTTCGGGCAGGAGCAGTACGCGCAGATCCCGATGGCCGTCGTCGGCATCGTGATGAAGTTCTTCCAGATCGTCATCTCCATCGTTGTCGGTATGGCGGCGGGCTGCATCCCTGTCGTGGGCTATAACATGGGGGCGGGAAAGAAGCTGCGCGTGCGTGAGCTTTTTACAAAGCTCCTGATCTCCGAAGCGCTTGTCGGCCTCATTGCGCTCGTTCTGGCGGAGGGCTTCCCGCGCCAGCTCATCGCCATTTTCGGCGCGAAGAACGAGAGCGTCTACTACACGGACTTCGCTGTCAAGGCGTTCCGCACCTATCTCTGCATGATGGTGCTCGCCTGCGTGAACAAGGCGTGCTTCATCTTTTTGCAGGCTGTGGGCAAGGCGCTTCCGTCCACGATGCTCTCCATGGTGCGCGAAGTCGTGTTCGGCGTGGGCTTTGCGCTGCTGCTGCCGCGCTTTTTCGGACTTGACGGCGTATTGTATTCCATGCCGGTGTCGGATGTGTTGACATTCGTCATCGCGGCGGTTATGATTGTAAAAACCTACCGGGAACTCAGTGAAGAAGGAGTGACACTCAAATGAACCGTATCATCACCATCAGCCGCGAATTCGGCAGCGGCGGCCGCACCATCGGCAAAAAGGTCGCCGCTAAGCTCGGCATCCCCTGCTATGATTCCGAGCTCATCGAAAAGCTCGCGCAGGAGAGCGGCTTTACCAAGGACTATATCAAGGAAGCGGGCGAGTACACGCCCGGAGGCTTTCTGGCCTCGGCATTCTCCAACCGCGCCTTTGGCCCCACGAATGAGGATATCCTCTGGGAAATGCAGTGCAGGATCATCACAGAGCTTGCCGAAAAGGAGTCCTGCGTCATCGTGGGCCGCTGTGCGGACTGCGTTTTGCAGGATAAGGCCGACTGCCTGAAGGTCTTCATCCATGCGGACATGGCCTTCCGCGCCGAGCGCATCGTCAAGGTGTACGGCGAGCGCGAGGAGTCACCCGAGCAGCGCCTGCGCGATAAGGACAAGCGCCGCGCGGCCTACCACCGCTTTTACACGAATATGAAGTGGGGTTACGCGGAGAACTATCACCTCACGCTCGACAGCGGCGTGCTGGGGATCGACAGGTGCGTGGATATCATCAGCGGCCTGTATTAAAAAAGCGAAAAAGCAGAGAATGCAGCGGGAGCAGACTGACTGTCCCCGCTGCATTTTTATTTGGGCTGACCGGATAGGAGCTGCCGGAAGGGGAAGCGCTGCGCATACCGGAGTCGGTATTCAAAAAAATCGCAGAAAAGTACATTCCGTTTTGAAATTAGCGGTGGTATTTTACGGACGTTGTAGTATAATAGCAACAATATGCCGTTAAGAAAGCGTGAATACAGTCCGGCGGCGTGCAGGGCCGGCCAACGGGACCGAAGAAGACGGCGGACAGCCGCGGCGTGCGCTGTGAGGGTCTTGCATTCATTCGCAGGGAGGAGCTTTTGCTATGGTCAAAAAGTTGAAGATTCGAACGCTGAGCAATTGGAGCTTTGTGATCACGTGGCTTCTGGCACTGCTCTGCATTGCGGCCTGTGTGTTCGGATTTCAAAAGTATGAGGCCCTGCGCAGCGCTTCGCAGGATTACATTGCCTGTGAAGCGGCGGCCCATGAGCTGCAGAAGGGGTCGGATATGCTGACCAAGCAGGTGCGGCTGGCCGCGTCGACGGGGCAGCAGCAGTATATCGACGCCTACTTTGAAGAGGCCGATGTGACGCGCAGCCGCGAGAAGGCGGTGGATGAGCTCGCCGCGCTGCACGATGACCCCGCAGCCGTGCAGCCCCTGCAGCAGGCGCTTGCCGCCTCCATGGAGCTGATGCAGACGGAGTACTATTCGATGCGTCTGGTGGAGGAGGCGACCCACGCGGAGAGGTCCGAATGGCCGGAGAAGATCAGAAATGTGGTCTTGTCGGCAGAGGATGCGGCCCTCCCGGACGCGGAAAAGATGGACAGGGCGCAGAAAATGCTCATCGGTACGGAGTATGAGGGCGCCAAGGACGAGATCGCGGGCGATGTGGATGAAGCCCTGGCGGTGCTGACCAACGAGATCATGGCGCGCCAACACCGGGCTGCGGACGTTTTTGTCAGGATGCTGCGGACGATCATTGTCTGCGTGGTGATCTTCGCGGTGATGATGCTTCTGGCGAGTCTGGTCATCCGCCGCGGCGTGATTCGCCCGCTGCTGGAGTATAATGAGAATATCCGCCACGGGTTCATTTCGCCTGTTCATGGTGTGCAGGAGCTGCAAACGCTCGCGGAGACCTACAACAGCATCTACGCGGAAAACGAGGAGCGGGAGATGCTGATGAAGCATCAGGCAGAGCACGACCCGCTGACGGAGCTGCTCAACCGCAGGTCGTTCGACCGGATATTGGACCTGTATACGAAGGATAAAAACAGCTTTGCGCTGATCCTGTCGGACGTGGACACCTTCAAAAGCGTCAACGATACCTATGGGCACGACGTCGGCGATGTGATCTTGAAGAAGGCGGCCTTGCTGCAGCAAAGCACGTTCCGCTCGGTCGACTATGTGTGCAGGATCGGCGGCGATGAATTTGCCGTCATCATGGTGGACATGACCCGCGAGCTGTACTACACCATTACGGATAAGATCGCTGAGATCAACCGGCAGCTGGCCATATGCGAAGAAGGCCTTCCGGCGGTGTCGCTCAGCGCAGGCGTGGCGTTTTCGGACGAAGACGGGCAAAAGGAGAGCCTGTTCAAAGCAGCGGATCACGCGCTGTATTACACCAAGAAGCATGGCCGCAGCGGATGCAATGTATCCCCTGTGGCATAAGACCAAGCGGTGCCCTGCTGACCGGACAGTGAGATATCATGCCCGGTCAGCGGGGCATTTTTACGCCCCGGCGATGAAAGCGGCGCGCCGGGCGCCTGAGCGGGAGGCCGCAGCCTGCTGCTTGGGAAGATAAAGAGAAAACAGGGGGCCTGTGTTGAATAACACAGGCCCCCTGTCTGTTATGAAAAGGCCCCAAGCGGGAAGAGCTGTTACGGCTCGACGATATTGAACGGGTTGGTGGCGGTGACAGGGAACTGATCCATATGCTCCATCATCAGTGTCAGCAGTTCGGCGTCGCCCTCGACCTTGACGGCCTTTGCGACCGTCTCCTGGTTATTGGTCAGGATCGCGAAGAGCGCGTTCTTCGGGCAGGTGATGGATACGTCTGCCTCGTCGGACAGCGAGTTTGCGTAGACCAGCAGCACGCCGTTTTTCACGCGGAGCATATGCTGCTCGCCGACGTCGGGCAGCGTCACGTTCATGATAAAGTCGTAGTCCGCCAGGGACTGCTTGTCCATCATGATGGCCATATAGTCAAACAGCATGGGGGCGGAGAGCGCCTTGACCATTTCGCCGGTGCTCTTGGCGGATTCGGTGAAGTTGGCGTTGCCGTAGCGCAGCTCCTGCGCGGCGGTCAGGTATTCATTGCGCCACGGGCCGGACTCTGCCTGATAGCCGAGCTGCTCCAGCGCGTCGGCGCACAGCAGGCGCGCATCGGTGTTTGTCGGATCGGCGAAGACGATGGTGTTCGTGACCTCCGCGACCCACTGGTACTCGCCCTTGTCAAAGTCTGCCTTTGCCATTTGCAGCACCTTGTCGGTATCGCCCAGATATGCAGATGTCGGGCTATTACGAGGCGCACGGGGACATTCTGGGCAATGTCAAGACAGATGGACTTGCGCCGCTGCTGCGGAGCGGACGATATCTCTCCGAGGTCTGCACCACGGTGGGGCATCTTGCCGAGGTCAACCAAAAATGCGGGAGCTGCCGGTATTTCAAATTCTGCACCGGCGGCTGCCGCGCGATCGCGCTCTCCCTCACGGGGGATAAGCTGGGTGTCGACCCGGCAAAGTGCCTGTTCTTTGAAAACGGATATTACGACAAGCTCTGCCGCGCGATGGGCTCGTTCACCAACCTCGCGCCGATGGAGAAGTGCTGAACGGCGGCGATGACGCATCATTCATTTCCGAGCCAGAAAAAGCAGGAGAATGCATCACTGGTTGGAAAAAGGCGGCGGAGAACAGGGGACGGCGAAGAGCTGCTGGACCATCTCTATGCCCTGCCTGACAGCACCGTTCTGCTGAAATGAGCTTTTGGCGCTGCGCGAAGACGTCAAGTGTAACCGTCAAAGCAGGCAGCGGCTGGACAGACATGGGACAATAGTGGTGGGGAGTTGTGAAACTTTCCACCACTATAATGTTCAGGGTGTGAAGTAAATGACGAGCAATGAGCTGAAACATGAAGCCAAGAAGCAGGAATGGAGCATGTCTATACAGGAATGCAGGGGCAGCGGTCTCTCTGTAAGTGAATGGTGCCGGCAGCGGGGTGTTACGACAGCCACCTATTACCGTTGGGAACGCGAACTGTTGACAGGCGTGCGGAAAAACGGAGCACCGCCATCAACGGCCGTGACCTTTGCGGAGTTACCGGCGCCGAAACAGGTATCATGCAACGTAGCGGAACGTTGCGCCACACTGCATATTGGGAACGCCAGTCTGGACATTTACCCCGGTTGTAACGCGGAACAGCTGAGACTGCTGGTGGAGCTCCTGCGCCTATGCTGAACGACTTCACCGGTGCAGATCAAGTCTATATTGCCTGCGGCTACACGGATCTGCGTAAAGGCATAGATGGTCTGGCGCGGCTGGTCCAGCAGCAGTTTGAACTGGATCCGTTTACCAACGCGCTGTTCCTGTCCTGCGGACGGCGGCGAGACCGTATCAAGGGCTTGTACTGGGAAAAGGATGGCTTCATCCTGCTGTACAAGCGACTGGAGCAGGGCGCGTATCAATGGCCGCGCTCTGAATCCGAGGTAAAGACGCTAACGCCGCAGTAGTACCGTTGGCTTATGGAGGGGCTGCAAATCGAGCAGCCAAAGGCCCACCACCCAGTGACGGGATTGACTGCTGTCTAAACAAGCAAAACAGGCGAAAACCATTGAAAACACTGGATTTTTGCCGCATTCTGTGGTATAATATTTACATGGAAAACAGAGAAATGCAGACAAGCAACACGGAAGAAATGGTGACCATTTCCCGTGCGGAATATGAGCGCTTGCAGCAGGAAAATGCGCAGCTGGAAGCAAAGTTTGCCGCCCGTGAACAGGAGCAGGCGCAGGTCATCACCAGCCTGACGCTGCAAAATGAGTGGCTGCTGGAGCAGCTGAAGCTGTCCAAAAAGAAGCTGTTTGGCCGTTCTTCAGAGCAGGCAAAGCAGATGGTCATGGAGCAGCTGAGCCTGACCTACAACGAGGTGGAGGCTTACATCTTCGGCATGAATTCCGCTGGGAAAGCTCCCGTCGCCGTGAAGGCGCACGAGCGCAAGCGGCAGTCCGGCAATGTGCTGGATGTTGTTCCAGAGGGTACTCCCACCGAGGTGGTGGAGCACCGTCTGCCGGAGAACGAACAGACTTGTTCTGCCTGTGGTAGCCAGATGGTTGAGATCGGCAAGGAAGTCCGCCGCAGCTTAATGATGAAGCCAGCAGAGTTCTGGGTACGCGAGGACATATACTACACCTACGCCTGCAAGAATTGCGAGCAGGAGACCGGTGAAGCCAACATTGTGAAGGCGGCGAAAGAGCCTGCGCTGCTGCCCGGCAGCTTTGCCTCCGCGGAGGCAGTGGCGTATCTGGCAGCACAGAAATTCGTCATGTACTCGCCGCTGTACCGTCTGGAGCAGGAGTTTAACCGCCAGGGCTTGAGGCTATCCCGGCAGACGATGGCCAACTGGCTGCTGAACATCTCAGAGAAATGGCTGCGGCCGGTCTACGATACGCTGCGCGAGCAGCTTTGTAAGGAGCCGGTGCTGCACGCCGACGAGACGACCTTGCAGGTGCTGAAAGAGCCGGGACGTTCCTCCACCAGCAAGTCCTACATGTGGCTGTACCGCACCAGCGGCTGCGCGAAACAGGCGGTTGTGCTGTATGAGTACCAGTCTACGAGAAAAGCGGAGCATGCTGAACATTTCCTGCAAGGCTTCTCAGGATGGCTGCACGCGGACGGATACCAGGGATACCACAAGCTGCCGGGGAACATCCGTGTGGTGGGCTGCTGGGCACATGCAAGGCGGAAATTTGATGAGGCGTTGCAAACGCTGCCCAAGGAGATGCAGAAGGACGCGCCGGCAGCGATTGGCGAATGCTATTGCTCCCGGCTTTTCAAGCTGGAGCAGGCGTTTGCAGAGCTGACGCCGGAGGAGCGATATGAAAAGCGGCTGGAACAGGAGAAGCCTGTTTTAGACGCGCTGTTGTCATGGGCAAATGAGATGCAGGCGAAAACAGCGCCGAAATCCGCGTTGGGCAGGGCCATTCACTACCTGTTGGAGCAGTGGCCATACCTGACAAGGTATCTGGAGGATGGCCGTCTGGAGCTGAGCAACAACCGTGCCGAGCGCAGCATTAAGCCCTTTGTGATGGGTAGGAAGAACTGGCTCTTTGCCAATACGCCCGGTGGCGCGCAGGCCAGCGCCGTGATCTACAGTCTGATTGAAACGGCGAAGGAAAACGGCTTGGATCCGTACCGCTATCTGCTTTGGGTCCTGCAAAATGCACCACAGCTGAGCGAAGAGGATGCCGCATGGGCTGAAAAGCTGCTTCCCGCGAGAGCCCCGAAAGAATGCTATATGCCTCATAAATAAAAGACCGCCATCTCGGTGAGCAGCAGCTCACTTTGAGATGGCGGTCACTATTTTTGATGTGTGCAAATTAGGGCCGATCACTGTGCAGTGCATCGTGTATCCGTTCGACCAACGCCCTTGCCGTAAAAGGCTTCGGGAGCACAAAGCTTGCGCCCAAACGGTATGCCTCCTCTATGACCCTGTGTGTCGGCAGAGCCGTCATAAAAATCGTCGAGATTTTGTACCCGTCCTCGCGCAGATGCTGCATAACGTGAAAGCCGCCCTTGTGCGGCAGCAGAAAATCCAGCAGAAGAACGTGAGGTCGGTGCCGGTGGAGCGCCTTGGTTGTCTCGTCCTCATCCTTTGCGTGAAATACATGGAAGTTTCCGCGCTCACGCAGGGAATCCGCCAGGAGCATGCTGAGGGCTTCATTACTGTCTGAGAGTAAAATCTTCTTACGGTGCGGCATTTTTATCCGCCTCCCCCTTAAAAATTTGATTTTACACACTCACCTTGTATAAAATAGTCCCGTCAGCTTATTTTTTCAATCCGCTGCGCAGCATTTTAACGGTTTTTTTACTTGGCAGGATTTGAGCTTCCGCAAAAGAAAGAGGGATGCCTGAGAAACTTGCCAGGAGTGTTGTTGTAACACCTTGCTGCCGGCACCATTCGCTTACGGAGAGACCGCTGCTGCGGCATTCCTGGATTTGTGCCGCCCACTCCTGTAGCTCCGCCCGATGTTTCAACTCTGCGCTTGTCATTCTGACACCCCACAATACAACAGTAGCGAAACCTTTCGCAACGTTCCGCTACTATTGTCTCATGTGTGTCTATGCGCGGTTAGGTTTGACGGTTAC
>CEAH01032385.1_pt1 | contig 54237 bp, 51 predicted proteins | sample 557571 | NCBI WGS metagenome assembly CEAH01 (sample SAMEA3182092, study PRJEB8094) | gut metagenome | biome: human; feature: gut; material: Stool; isolation source: human stools | place: Canada | collected 2013-11-25
AGCTAATCAGACGCGAGGCCATCTTGAAGCGATAAATCTTTGGCATAAGAGCCATGCGACTCTTATGCGTCATGCGGTATTAGCAGTCGTTTCCAACTGTTGTCCCCCTCTTCAAGGCAGGTTCCTCACGCGTTACTCACCCGTCCGCCACTTTCCTCTGCTTCCGTTGGACGAATCCTCCTTCAGCAGATTCTCGTTCGACTTGCATGTGTTAAGCACGCCGCCAGCGTTCGTCCTGAGCCAGGATCAAACTCTCAATAAAATGGTATCTAAAAAGCCGAAGCTTCTTAAATCTTTACTGAGCTATTTGTCATAGCTTAAAACTTTTTATCCTTACGAGAAAACGTAATTGACTTAACCGCTTCCTCGCAAGCCCTGTGCATTTCGCACAGTTTTTCATCTGGTGCTTGTCAAAGTTTCGTTGTTTAATTTACAAGGTGCACGCTCCATTCGCGGAACAGGTGTTATCTTAACACCCTATCCCCCGTTTGTCAACAGTTTTTTCCAAACTTTTTGATTTTTCCTCAAATTCTTTTTGAGGACGCCGGATATAGACAACGGGAGAGGGCGTTTCTCCGCCCTCTCCTGTCTCTTTTTCACAGCAGCTTAGCCGGCGCAGGCGCCAAAGAGCTGGCACAGCATTGCGAAGAGCTTGCTGCAATCAAACGTGGTGCAGTTGAACATGGCGTTTGACCTCCTTGCAGTTTTTGGGATATGTCTTGATCAAGGACGGGACTATCCTACCTTTTTTCGCATCCGATTGCAAATGCAATGATTTCCATCGGGACAGCGGAAGGTCTGCGATTTTCCCTTGTCAGCCCTTTTTCGCAGTGCTATACTATAATAGTTGTTTCTCAGCCGCGATAGATCATGCTGCGGTCGATCTCCGCAAGGGAGTGCGCGCCGCACATCCGCATCGTATCGGCGAGCTCGGCCTTGAGCTTACTGACGTAGAGCTTCACGCCCTCCTCCCCGCCGCCATACACGCTGGTGACGAAGGGGCGGCCGATGAGCACCGCGTCCGCGCCGAGGGCGAGCGCTTTGAAGATATCCATGCCGCTGCGGATCGCGCCATCGACAAAGATCGTCATCTTCCCGCCGACCGCATCCGCGATCTCCGGCAGGACCTCCGCCGTCGCGGGGCAGTGGTCGAGCACGCGGCCGCCGTGGTTTGAAACGACGATGCCGCTCGCGCCCGCTTCCAGCGCCTTTTCCGCGCCGCGCGCGGTCATAACACCCTTGATGATGAAGGGGCGCTCCGCCCAGGAGACGATCGTTTTGAGCTCTTCCACGCTCTTGCTGCCCGCAGGCGGCGTCAGCCCCTGCAAAAACGGCAGACCCGCCGCGTCGATATCCATCGCGATGGCAAAGGGCTCTGCCGCCTTCACGAGCGCGAACTTTTCGCGGATGGTGTCCATATCCCACGGCTTGATGGTCGGAACGCCGCAGCCGTGCTGCGCTTTAAGCGCCTTGGCCGCACCCTCGACGACCTTCGGGTCGGTGCCGTCGCCGGTGAAAGCAAGGATGCCCGCGTTTGCGCACGCGCGGATGAGGATATCATTATAAGTAAGGTCATCGTATTTGTCGCCGTAGTGCAGGCGCATCGCGCCAATGGGCGCGGCAAACGCCGGGAGCTCAAACGTGCGGTCAAAAAGCGTATAGGATGTGTCGACCGGCGCATTTTCGCAGATCGTATCCATGTTGACGCATATTTCGCGCCACTTTTCCGCATTGCGGATAAAGCCCGTGCCCTCGCCCTTGGCGCCGGGGCCCGGCATCGTATTGCGGCAGACCTTGCCGTTGCAGTCGCTGCACGCCTTGCAGTAAGGGCCGACACAGGTCCTTGCGTTTTCCAGCACTTCCTGATAAGTCATTTGAATCTGAATCCCCTTTCGGAATGAGTTTGCTTGCCAATATCGCGCGATGCTTTGCGTACTTGCGCGATATCGCCTATATTTTATCCCGTCCTGATGAAAAATCAAGACCCAAAGGAGCCGCTTATGAACACCGTCCACACCTTACAAGAATACGTCGTTGCCCTGCGCGATGCCGGTATCCTGACCGGCTGCACCGTCCCCGAGGCGCTGCTGGGGCGCGGGGTCGAATGTCTGACCTACGACACGCGCACGCTGCGCGAAAACGCGCTCTTCATCTGCAAGGGCGCGCATTTCAAGGAGGAATACCTACGCGATGCGCTCTCGCACGGCGCTTTTGCCTATGTCGCCGAGCAGCAGCACGATGTTGACGCGCCCTGCATCCTCGTCAGCGACATCCGCTACTCCCTCGTCGTGCTCGGTCAGCTCTTTTATGATCACGTGACGGACAAGCTCACGAGCATCGGCATCACGGGCACCAAGGGCAAGAGCACCACCGCCTACTATGTGCGCTACATTTTGAACGACTGGCTGCGCGCACAGGACAGGAACGAGTGCGCCATCCTCTCCTCCATCGACAACTACGACGGCAAGGTAAGCGAGGAATCCCATATCACCACGCCAGAGGTGCTTGAGCTTTATCAGCACTTTGAAAACGCCCACGAGTCCGGCATTTCGCACCTTGTGATGGAGGCCTCGTCCCAGGCGTTCAAATACGGCCGCGTGCGCGGCATCACGTTTGATGTCGGCGCATTTCTGAATATCGGCAGCGACCACATCAGTCCCATCGAGCATCCGGATTTTGAGGACTATTTTGCCGCCAAGCTCAAAATTTTCGACTCCTGCCGCGTCGGTTGCGTCAATACCGACGCCAAGCACGCAGACCGCGTCATCGAATATGCCAAGGACCGCTGCAAGCTCATCACCTTCGGCTCACATGAGAGCGACACCGTCTCCTGCCGTCACGTGGAAAAGCACGAGGACGGTCTCTACTTCACGGTCGTCTCGCCGAAGTACAACGGCGAATTTTCCATCACCATGCCAGGTCTCTTCAACATTTCCAACGCGCTTGCTGCCATGGCCATCTGCATGGCGCTCGACGTGCCGGAGGAATACGTGCGTTCAGGTCTTCGCAAGGCGCGCGCCGCGGGCCGTATGCAGATCTACGAGAGCCGCGACAAGAAGATCACCGTCATTGTCGACTACGCGCACAACCGCATGAGCTTTGACGCGCTCTACCGCTCGACGAAGATCGAATATCCGAATCGCCAGATGATCTCGGTCTTCGGCTGCCCCGGTTCCCACGCGCTCCAGCGCCGCAAGGACCTCGGTGAGCTGAGCGGGCAGAACTGCGACTTCGTCTTCATCACCGAGGAGGATTCCGGCGAGGAGCCGTTCGCGCAGATCGCCGCCGATATTGAACAGCACGTCGCCTGCCCGCATCTTGTGCTCGAGGATCGCGCCGAGTGCATCCGCCGCGCGATTTTGAATGGCAGCGAATCCCGTGTCGTGCTGCTGACCGGCAAGGGTGAGGAAACCACCATGAAGCGCGGCAGCACCTTCGTCCCCTATCCGAGCGACGTTGAGCTGACGCTCAAATACCTCGCCGAGTACGACGCTGCCCACTCCCCCGCGCCCGCCGCAGGCGGCAGGAAGGCCAAAAAGGACTTTTTGCCTATCATCCTCGGCAGCGATGAAAATGCCTACGGCACGGCGCGCCTCTTTCAGGAGGCCTACGGCGTCACGCCGCTGCTGCTGTGCACGCAGCAGCTTGTCCCCACGCGCCACTCGCACCTGTTCCTCTGCCGCATCATCCCGGACTTTGAGCGCGAGGAGGTCTTTCCCGACGCGCTGCTCGGTGTGCTGAAGCAGTGCGCGCAGGACTATGAAAAGCTGCTCGTCATCCCGTGCTCGGACTATTATACAGGCCTACTCTGCCGCCATTACGACCGCTTTGAGGGGCTCATCGCGAACCGCTTCATCTCCGACGAGCTTCTTGAGACCTTCGATACGAAGGACAAGTTCTACGCCCTCTGCGAGCAGTACGGCATGGACTATCCCAAGACCGTCGTTGCCTCGTCCGAGGAGCGCGAGAGTGTCGTCGATCGCCTGCCGTTCGACTTTCCCATCGTCGTCAAGCCCGAAAATTCCAACGCGCTCGACTATCTCCGCTGCCACTTCGAGGGGCAGAAGAAGGTCTTCTTCTTCGATACGCGCGAGCAATACCTGACGATGGTCCACAATATGAACCGGTCGGACTATCGCGGCAAGCTCATTTTGCAGGAATTCATCCCCGGCGGCGACGACGCGATGCGCGTACTCAACAGCTATTCCGATCTGGACGGCCACGTGCGCGCAATGTGCCTCGGCCAGCCGGTGCTCGAATATTACGACCCCAAATCCGTCGGCAACTACGCCGCCATCCTCTCGCGCGGCGATCAGGCGCTGTACGACCGGATGCAGGAGTTTCTCGAAAAGCTCGGCTACGTCGGCTTTTCGAATATCGACATGAAGTACGACCGGCGCACGGGCCGCTACGTGCTCTTCGAGATCAACCCGCGCCTTGGCCGCAGCAGCTACTTCTGCCGCGCCGCAGGGCTGAACATGATGAAGCTGCTGACCGACGATATCGTCTACGGCAAGCGCGAGGATTGCGTCTACAATCACACCGTCGCCCTCTGGCAGAACGTGCCGACCGGGATCCTGCGCCGCTACGTCAAGGACCCCGATCTTTCCGAAGAGCTCAGGGCCTTCAAGGGCACGCACGTGCTCTTCTGCAAGAGCGATCTGCCGCTCTCGCGTCTCTACCGCCTGCTGCGCTATTACGCCGCGCAGTATCATAACTTCCACGACTACTACTTTGAGAAAAAGTAACTCGTACTACCAATATCATAGTAAAAAGGAACGGCTCACGCCGTTCCTTTTTTCACCAGAATTTTTTCTTTTTGCAGATCCACAGGCTCAGTGCCACCACGCCGATGCTGACCGCGATGATGGCGGGGTAGCCGTACTTCCAGTGCAGCTCCGGCATCCCCGCAAAATTCATGCCGTACCAGCCCGCGAGCAGCGACAGCGGCAGGAAGATCGTCGTCACAATGGTCAAGATCTGCATGATGCGATTCTGACGAATGTCGATCTCCGACTGAAAGAGCGACTGGAGCTGGGTGCAGTATTCGCGCAAAAGCTGCGATTCCTCCCGCAGGCGGATGACGCGCTCTTCAAACAGGTGAAACAGCCGGCATTCCTCGTCCGAGAAGAAGCCGTTTTCATTCTCCCGCAGCTCGCAGGCCACATCGTCGAGCTGGGAGTAGTAGCGGTACCAGGCCATCGTCTCCTTGCGCAGCTCGCTCATCGGCGTGCTGAAATTCTCCAGCTCGCCCGTGAGCACACGGTCCTCCAGCGCCTCCGCGCGATCCTCGATCTCCTCCAGATGGTGTAGGTCCTTCGCGATGAGCAGCTCAAAGAGGTCGTAAAGAAAGCGGCCCACGCTTTTCTCCGTCAGGCGTTTTTCCTTTACAATACGCTTCAAATGGGTCGCCAGCATCTCGCTGTCGTCCACCAGCACCACCCGTGTTTTCGTCACAAGATACCCGCAGCCAAGGCACGCGCCGTCCTTTCTGCTGCGCGGTAGCGCCAGCGTTCCGCTCAGGCAGTCCGAGCGGACCTCCGCCTTGCAGACGCGCGCGTCCCGCGCGAGCGGTGTGTGATGCAGCACGCGCGCAAGCCCCGGCAGCTCCGACGTGTGCGCCAGCTCATCCGAATCAAGCAGCACGACCGCCGCTTCGTTCGTATTCGGCGCATGGTCGAGCGGTGAAAGCGTCTCGCCGATCAGATACCATTTCATGTGCATTCCTCCGCACCTTTTCTTCTTTTCTTTTATTGTAGCGCAGAACGGCGAAAAAGTACAACGTTTTTCTTTTCTGCCGCCGCTATCTGTGATAGGATAGCGGCACACGGAACTTATTCCCCGCCTTTTGCGTCTAAAGAATTGGAAGATGGAAGAAAATTTTTAGTCAAAGGAGAAATTGGGATGAAACGAAACTCTCTTCGCGCGCTCGTATGTGCGCTCCTTGCGTCTCTTGTGCTCACGACCTTTGCTTTCGCCGACTCCGGTCCCAAGCCCCAGCTCACCGTGCGCGTCGAAATCGCGCCGCAGGAGCCCTACTACCTCGATCTGCTCGCCGAGGGCGACTGGAACGAGAGCGGCGAGAGCAGTTATGACGGCGTCGACTGGAGCTATCACGGCAAGGAGGATACGCTGGACCCTGCACTTCTTACGTCCCTGCGCGACAACGTGCCCGCAGGCTGGCACGCCTGCGTTGCGCAGGGCACGACCGGCGCGCCGATTTGGGGCGAGCTGTACGCGGAAGGGACGGATGCCTTCGGCAATGACCTGCACGTGTTCGGCTACCACGGCGTGCCGAGCACCTACCGCATCATCCTTGTCACCGAGTCCGGCAAGGTCTGGATCTCCGACACACTCGAGCGGAAGGTGCTGCAATCGAGCGTGACCGTCCACTGGTCAGACGATACGGAGCACACCACTGTCACCGTCCCCTCGACCGTCACCGGCTATTTGCTGCAATTCCTTGCAACGCTTGTGCCGACGCTTCTCATCGAGGGTATTCTGCTGCTTCTGTTCCAATATTCATGGAAGCAAAATTGGAAAGCGTTTTTGCTTGTCAACCTCGTCACACAGGGGGTTCTGGCGGCTGCAAGCAGCGTTCTGAACCTGCAAAACGGCGCAGCCCTCTGGAACTATTTCCTTTTCCTTCTCCCAATGGAGGCGGTCGTTCTGCTCATTGAACTTTATCTCTACGCCGGCCGCGGCCTGCTCACCGGCCACAGCAAGGGCCGTGCCGCGCTCTATGCTGTGACGGCGAATTTCGCCTCGGCCTGCCTCGGCTACTTCCTCGCCGAGCCCGTCTGGCGCTTCGTCGTGTCCATCTCATAAATACCATCCGCAGCGCGGCGTTCTTCCACTGGGAGAACGCCGCGTTTTCCGGCAAGTCTTACTTGACAAGGCCATTGCGACTCCTTATAATAATTCGCATCGCACAACCGCTCCTCTCAGGAGCCTTTTTTTATGTTTTCGGAGAAAGAGAGAATACCGTCATGCAAAAGAGATCCAACCCCGCGGCGCTGCTGCCGATCTTAGTGTTTCTGGTCCTGTATCTGGGGCTCGGCCTTGTTTTTGAGTATGTGCTCAAGATCCCGATGGGTTTTTATTCCATCCCCATCGTCGTCATCTTCCTCATCGCGCTGCTCGTGGCCTGCTGCCAAAATCGCGCGCTGTCGTTCGATGAAAAGCTCGTGCTGATGGGCAAAGGCATCGGCGATAAGAACATCGTCACGATGCTGCTCATCTTCCTCGCCGCCGGTATGTTCGTCGGCGTCGTGGGCCGCTCGAGCGCGGAGAGCGTTGCCTACTTCATGCTCTCGCTCATCCCGGCGAAATTCTCCGTCGCGGTACTCTTCGTCGTCAGCTGCTTTGTCTCCACCGCAATGGGCACGAGCGTCGGCACCATCACGCTCATCACGCCCATCGCCATCCCCATCGCCGCGGCCAGCGGCTATTCTCTGCCGCTGTGCATCGCCTCCGTCATGGGCGGCGCCATGTTCGGCGACAACCTGAGCTTTATCTCCGATACGACCATCGCCGCCTGCAATGGCCAGGGCTGCGCGATGAAAGACAAGTTCCGCGAGAATTTCCACATCGCGCTGCCCGCCGCGCTTGCCTCTCTCGCACTCATCCTCGTGCTGACGCTCCGCGCCGACGTCACGCCCGCGGAGATCCCACCCTATCACCTCATCCAGATCATTCCCTACGTGCTGGTGCTCATCGGCGGCATCATCGGCATCAATGTCTTCGTGGTGCTGCTCATCGGCATCGTCTCCGGCTCGATCATCGCGCTTGCAACCGGCGCGACCGGCCAGAGCGGTATCCTCGCGGTCAAGGCGCTGCTTGAGAATATGGGCAGCGGCGCGGCCGGAATGTTCGAAACCTCGATGGTCGCGATCCTCGTCTCCGCCATCTGCGCGCTCATCCGCGAGCACGGCGGCTTTGAGGCGCTGCTGCGTGGGATCCGCAAGGCGTTCCACGGCAAGCGCGGCGGCCAGATCGGCATGGGCCTGCTCGTCGGCGCGATGGACATCGCCACGGCGAACAACACCGTCGCCATCGTCATGGCAAACCCCATCGCCAAGGAAATGAGCGAGGAATACGGCATCACCCCGCGCAAGGCCGCCTCCCTGCTCGACACCTTCTCCTGCGTTTTCCAGGGCATCATCCCCTACGGCGCACAGATGCTCGTCGCGATCTCTGCGGCGCACGAGCTGGGCTACCAGATCTCGGCGTTCGACATCATCCCCAACCTGTTCTATCCCTTCCTGCTGGCTGTGAGCTCGCTGTTCTTCATCGCCGTGGACGGCAAAAAGAAGGCGTGAAGTATGGTTGACCATAACGCGCTTCAACATAAGAAGCTCTTTCTCTTCGACCTCGACGGCACGCTGTATCTGGGCGACCGGCTCTTTGACGGCGTTTGCGAGCTGCTCTCCCTCATCCGCGCCCGCGGCGGGCAGTATCGCTTTCTGACGAACAATTCTTCCCGCAGCGTGGGAGCCTATGTGCAGAAGCTCACGCGCCTCGGCGTCACGGCAGAAGAAAGTGATTTTCTCACCTCGGTCGACGCCCTCACTTACTATCTCCGTGAACACGGCGGCGAAGACAAGCGCTATTACGTCTGCGGCACAGAGTCGATGAAGTCGCAGCTCCGCGCGGCGGGCTTTGCCATCGCAGAAGGGCGCGCGGACGCAGACGCACTGTTGATGGGCTTCGACACCGAGCTGACATTTCAAAAGTTAGAGGACGCCTGCATCCTGCTGGGGCAGGGCGTTCCTTACATTGCGACAAATCCCGACTGGGTCTGTCCCACGTCCTACGGCTTTGTCCCCGACTGCGGGAGCGTGTGTGAAATGCTGTGGCGGGCAACAAATCGCCGCCCCGTCGTCATCGGCAAGCCCGAGCCGCTGATGCCGCAGCTCGCCATGCTCGAATCGGGCGTTTCCGCGCAGGAAACGCTGCTCATCGGAGATCGCATCTACACGGACATTGCAAGCGGCGCGAATGCGCTTATCGACACGCTGCTCGTTCTCTCGGGCGAGACGAAGGAGGAAGACCTGCCCGATGCCCGGCCGCAGCCTTCCTTCGTGCTGCCCGACGTTGCGGCGCTGCTGCGTATTCTGGAAGCATAGAGGAGGGCACTATGGCAAACATCATTGAGATCCAAAATTTCTCCGATCCGGCGCTCGACATTTACGCACGCCTGACAGAAAACCAGTTACTCAACCGCGCAGACCCGGACCATGCGCTTTTCGTTGCGGAAAGTCCGCTCGTCATCGGCCGTGCGCTGGACGCGGGCTGCGAGCCGGTGTCGTTCCTGATGGAGCGGCAGCACATTGACGGCAAGGGGCGTGAGATCCTCGCACGATGCTGTCAGGATATTCCGCTTTACACCGCTGACGAATCCATACTCACACAGCTCACCGGCTTTCATCTGACGCGCGGGATGCTCTGCGCCATGCGTCGGCCGAAGCTTCCGGCAGTGGAAGAGATCTGCCGGAACGCGCGGCGCATCGTCGTGCTCGAAAACGTGATGAACCCGACGAACATCGGTGCGATCTTTCGCTCCGCCGCCGCGCTCGGCATGGACGCGGTGCTGCTGACCTGCGCGGGCAGCGACCCGCTCTATCGCCGCGCCTCGCGTGTGAGCATGGGCAACGTCTTCCTCATCCCGTGGACTTACCTCCCCGAGGAGGGCGACTGGACGGCGCTTCTGCGCTCCCTCGGCTTCCGCACCGTTGCGATGGCGCTGCGCAATGACTCCGTGCAGCTCGACGATCCGCGATTGAAGCAGGAGGCAAAGCTGGCCGTTGTCATGGGCACGGAGGGCGACGGCCTCGCGTCCTCGACCATCGCAAGCTGCGACTACACGGTCAGGATCCCGATGTACCACGGTGTCGATTCGCTCAATGTCGCCGCGGCAAGCGCCGTGGCCTTTTACGAACTGGGCCTCCCCCCGCTGAATGAAAAGGAGAACTGATATGCTGAACAACACTGGCTTCGACCTCTGGGCCGACGGCTATGACAAAAGTGTCGGCCTTTCGGACGAGAACGACCGCTATCCTTTCGCGGGCTATCGCGCCATGATGAACGCGCTCTATCAGCGCGTGCTTGCACAGCGCGGGCGCGATGTGCTGGATATCGGCTTCGGCACGGGCGTTCTGACGTCGCGGCTCTATGAGCAGGGCTGCCGCATCTATGGGCAGGACTTCTCCGCGCGCATGATCGCGCTGGCACAGGAAAAAATGCCCGATGCAACGCTCTGTCAGGGCGATTTTTCCAAAGGGCTCGTCCCTGCGCTTTGCAGCCGTCAGTACGACGCCATCGTCGCGACCTATTCGCTCCACCATTTGACGGACGCGCAGAAAATCGACTTTATTCGCACTCTTTTGCCGCTGCTGAAAGAAGACGGCTGTCTCCTGATCGGCGACGTCGCCTTCCGCACGCGCAAAGAGCTCGAGGCGTGCCAAAAAGCGGCGGGCGACACGTGGGATACAGACGAAATCTACTTCGTCTACGACGAGCTTCGGTCCCACTTTCCCGCGCTGACGTTCGAGTCTTTCTCCCACTGCACCGCGCTCCTGACGCTGCGCAGGTAATTTCCCCGGAAATACAAAAAGGCCCCGTATGGTATCAACCATACGGGGCCTTTCTCTATAAAGGCTATTTCCTTTTCAGTCATTCAAGTGGTCAAGGATCGCCGCGATGAGCTGCTCCTTGCCCGTCCCCTTTTCGGCGGAGAACGGAATGACGAGCTCATCGTCGCGCAGGTGAAGCGTCTCGCGGATCTGTGCCAAATTCGGCTCGATCTCGCGCGCCTTCAGCTTGTCGAGCTTGTTCGCCACGATCACTACCGGGCAGCCGGTCTGCACAAAGTAGTCGTGCATCGTCACATCGTCCGCCGTCGGCTTGTGCCGCGCGTCGACGATCTGCACACCGAGGTGAATGAGCCCCGCAGACTGGAAATAGTTTTCCATCAGCTTGCCCCAGCGGTCGCGCTCGGCCTTGGAGACCTTGGCGTAGCCGTAGCCCGGCAGGTCAACAAGGTAGAGCTTGCCGTCGATCTTGAAGTAGTTGATCTGCGAGGTCTTCCCCGGCGACGCGCCCACGCGGGCAAAGTTCTTGCGGTTCACGATGCGGTTGATGACCGAGGACTTGCCGACGTTCGACCGCCCCGCAAAGGCGAGCTGCGGCATCCCGTCGCGCACGAACTGCTTTTCCGACGCTGCCGAGAGGACAAATTCCACCTTATTGAAATTGATCGCCATGGTTTCGTTTCCTTTCTCCCGGTTCTTACACACGCAGCGCACCCGGCGCGGCCGTTTCCTGCACGGGAAGATAGCCCTCCCGCGGCGCGGACGGGACATATCTCTCCGGCAGGACGAGCGCTTCGGCAAAGACGGCGTCCACCGTCTCCACCGGCACAAAGCGCAGCTTCTCGCGCACGTTGGGGTCGATCTCCGCGAGATCTTTTTCGTTTTCCTTCGGCAGGATCACCGTATGTACTCCGGCGCGCAGCGCGCCCATCGTCTTTTCGCGCAGGCCGCCGATCGGCAGCACGCGGCCGCGCAGCGTGATCTCGCCCGTCATGGCAATATCACGGTGCACCGCCCGCCCCGTCAGCGCAGAGAGCACCGCCGTTGCGATGGCGATACCGGCGCTGGGGCCGTCCTTGGGGATGGCGCCCTCCGGGAAGTGGATGTGGATGTCCTTCGTCTTATAGAAGTCCGGCGCGATGCCGAGCTCCTGCGCCCGCTGGCGCAGGCACGAGAGCGCCGCGCGGCAGCTCTCCTGCATCACATCACCGAGGTTGCCGGTCAGCTCGACCTTGCCGCTGCCCTCCATCACGCCGACCTCGACGGGCAGGATCTCTCCGCCGACTTCCGTCCACGCAAGGCCGTTCACCACGCCGACAAGATCCTTTTCCGGGATGCGGTCCTGCGTGACGCGCGGCGTGCCGAGGAAGTCCGTGAGGTTTTTCTCTGTAATGGTGACACGCTTTACAGTCTTTGTCGCAAGCTCCATTGCCGCCTTGCGGCAGAGCTTTGCGATCTGCCGCTCGAGCGAGCGCACGCCGCTCTCGCGCGTGTAGCGCGCGATGACCGCGCGCAGGGCATCCTCGTCCACGCGCAGGTTCGAGGCCGTGAGCCCGTGCGCCTGCCGCTCCTTTGCCAGCAGGTGGCGCTGCGCGATCTGCACTTTCTCCTCGTCCGTGTAGCTCGGGATCTCGATGATCTCCATGCGGTCGAGCAGCGGGCGGGGGATGGTGTCGAGCGTGTTGGCCGTCATGATGAACATCACGCGGCTCAAATCGACAGGGATTTCAAGGTAGTGGTCGCGGAAGGCGTAGTTCTGCTCGCTGTCGAGCACCTCGAGCAGCGCGCTCGCGGGGTCGCCGCGTCCGTCGCTCGAGAGCTTGTCCACCTCGTCGAGCACGAGCAGCGGGTTCATGGAGCCGCTGCGGGTGATCGCCTCGATGATGCGGCCGGGCATTGCGCCGATATAGGTCTTGCGGTGGCCGCGGATGTCCGCCTCGTCGCGCACACCGCCGAGCGAAAGGCGCGCCACCTTGCGGTTCGTCGCCTTGGCGACGGAGAGCGCAATGGACGTTTTGCCGACGCCCGGAGGGCCGACCAGGCAGAGGATCTGCCCCTTCGCCTCAGGGTTGAGCTGGCGCACGGCGATGAATTCAAGGATGCGCTCCTTGACCTTTTGCAGCCCGTAGTGGTCGCGGTCGAGGATCTTGCACGCGGCGTCCACGCTCGCGCGCTCCTTCGTCTCCTCGCCCCAGGGCATTTCAAGGCAGGTGTCGAGATAGTTGCGCAGCACGCTCGCTTCGGCGCTGCCGAAGGGCTGCTTCGAGAGCCGGTCAACGTCCTTCAGGAGCTTTTCGCGCACCTCGTCGCTGAGCTTCGCCTGCGCGATCTTCGCGCGGTACTCGTCGAGTTCCTCGTCCTCGCCGCCCTCGCCGATCTCGTTTTGCAGGACCTTGATCTGCTCGCGCAGGACAAAATCTTTCTGGATCCTGCCCACGCGGGAGCGGACCTTGCTCTCAATGTCCTGCTCCATCTCGGTCACTTCGATCTCGCGGCGCAGAATTTCGTTCATGCGCTGCAATCTCGGCAGCGGGCGCAGCTCATTGAGGATATCCTGCTTGTCCTGATAGCGCAGGTTGAGCTGCTGGGCGATGAAGTCGGCAAGATAGCCCGGGTCGTTCGTGCCGAGCATGGCAGCATAGACCTCGTCGGGCAGCTTCTGCGCGATCTCAATGTATTCGGTGAGATTGGCATAGGTCTGGCGGAGCATCGCCTCGGTGCGCTTGCCGTAGCGCGAGAGCGCGGGCTGCTCATTGATGAGCTCCGCCTGCGCCTGCAAAAACGGCTCGCGCTGCCAAAGCCTTTTGAGGCGGGCGCGGCACGCGCCCTCCATCATCACGCGCAGCACATGGTCGCTCACGCGCAGGATCTGCGTCACGCGCGCGACCGTGCCGATCTCGTAGAGGTCCTTTTCCTCCGGCAGCTCCACGCCCAGCTCTCGCTGCGTGACGAGGAAGATCTCCTCCCCGTTCTCCATGGCGCGCTCGAGCGCGCGCACGGAGATCTCGCGTTCAAGGTCAAAGCTGGTGTTCATGCGCGGGAAGATATTGAGCCCCCGCAGCGCGATGACCGGAAGATTTTTTGTTACAGGTTCCATGGGTTCTCCTTATGAGGCAGGGTCGGCAGGCAGCGCCTGCGCCGCCCCCTCCTGTTCTGTGCGATGAGAAAGCTTCGGCTGCTCCGTTCCTTCCACGCAGCCCTCGGTAATGGTCACGCGGTCGATCGTGCGGTCGGACGGGATGTCGTACATCACGTTCATCAGCAGGCCCTCCATCACCGCGCGCAGGCCGCGCGCGCCGATCTTGCGCTCGATGGCCTTGTCAGCGATCGCCTCGAGCGCCTTGGGCTCGAAGACGAGCTCGGCGTCGTCGTAGGAGAACAGCTTCTGATACTGCTTGACGAGCGCGTTTTTCGGCTGGGTCAGGATCTTGACGAGGTCCTCGCGCGTCAGCGCGTCGAGCGCTGTAATGACCGGCAGACGGCCGACCAGCTCGGGGATGATGCCGAACTTCAGGATATCGTGCGGCTGCACCTCGCGCAGAAGCTTGCTCTCGTCCACGTCGTTCTTGCTCTTGAGCTCCGCGCCGAAGCCCATCGACTTGCGGTCCAGACGGCTCTCGATGATCTTCTCGATGCCCTCGAACGCACCGCCGCAGATGAAGAGGATGTTGTGCGTGTCGATCTGGATAAACTCCTGATGCGGGTGCTTGCGGCCGCCCTGCGGCGGCACGTTTGCGACCGTGCCCTCGACGATCTTCAGCAGCGCCTGCTGCACGCCCTCGCCGGAAACGTCGCGCGTGATGGAGGTATTCTCGCTCTTGCGGGCGATCTTGTCGATCTCGTCGACATAGATGATGCCACGCTCGGCGAGCTCCACGTCGTAATCCGCTGCCTGCAAAAGGCGAAGCAGAATGTTCTCCACGTCGTCGCCGACGTAGCCCGCCTCGGTGAGAGTCGTCGCGTCCGCGATGGCGAACGGCACCTTCAGGATGCGGGCAAGCGTCTGAGCAAAGAGCGTCTTGCCGCTGCCGGTGGGACCGAGAAGCAGAATGTTGCTCTTTTGCAGCTCCACCTCATCGTCGCCGCCGAAGAAAATGCGCTTATAGTGGTTGTAGACGGACACGGACAGCGCGACCTTGGCCGCCTCCTGCCCGATGATATACTGGTCGAGCACCTCGCGGATCTCGCGCGGCGTGGGGATGGAGTCGGGCGCCTCCAGCTCGTCGTGCGGCTCGTAGCCGTCCTCCAGCACGTCCATGCACAGGCGCACGCATTCATCACAGATGCGCACACCGGGGCCCTGGACCATGCGGTGCACTTCGTGCTCGCTCTTACCGCAGAACGAGCAGCGAAGCTCTTTTTTCCTATCTTCACTCATATGCAAAAATCCTTATCTCTTGTAAATGACCTTGTCCACAAGGCCGTAGGCCTGCGCCTCATCCGCCGTCATCCAGTGGTCGCGCTCGGAGTCGAGCTTGACCTGCTCGGGCGTCTTGCCGGTGTTCTCGGCCAGGATCTTATTCAAGCGCTGCTTGATGCGCAGGAAGTGCTCCACATCGCTCTCCATGTCCGTGACCTTGCCCTGCGTACCGGCGGAGGGCTGGTGGATCATGATCTCCGCGTTCGGCAGCGCGATGCGCTTGCCCTTGGCGCCGGAGGAGAGCAGGAACGCACCCATGCTGGCGGCAAGGCCGACGCAGATGGTGGACACGTCGCACTTGATATACTGCATCGTGTCATAGATCGCCATACCAGCCGTCACACTGCCGCCGGGGGAGTTGATATAGAGCTGGATGTCCTTGTCGGGGTCCTTGGCCTCGAGGAACAAAAGCTGCGAAACGATCAGGCTCGCGGTCGCGTCGTTGACCTCCTCGCCGAGGAAGATGATACGGTCTTCCAGCAGGCGGGAGAAAATGTCGTAGGAGCGCTCGCCGCGGTTGGTCTGTTCAATGACGTAAGGGACTAAACTCATCTTGGTAACCTCCTTGTTCATACCCTGTTCAAAAAATTGGTATGTACACAATCAACCACAAATGGCTGGCATTTGTGGTTGATCGTCGTTTCTATCTATTATGGCCGCTTTGCCGCTTATTCAGCCTTTTCTTCTTCCTTCTTGGCAGTCTTCTTGGCGACGGGCTTCTTGGCGGACTTCTCCTCACCCTCGGCAGCCTCACCCTCGGTCTCCTTCTTGGGGGCCTTCTTCTTTTCGACCTTGGCGCTGTCGACCACCAGGTTGATGGCCTTGTCGCGGATGATCTGCGCACGGACGCTCATCTCGTCAAGATACTTCTTGAGCTCATTGATGTCCATGCTGTACTTCTCGGCGAGGTCGCTGTACTGCTTTTCGACCTCCTCGTCGGTCGCGTCAAGGTTCTCTTCCTTGATGATGGCATTCACGGCGAGGTCCATGCGGACCTGACGCAGCGCGGGCTCCTTGCCGTCCTCCATGAACTTCTTCTCGTCCATGCCGGTCATCTTGCAGTACTGGTCATAGGGGATGCCCTGGGCCTGCAGGCGCTGCTTGAAGTCCTCGAGGAAGCGGGCGCACTGCTCCTCGACCATCGCGTCTGGGATATCGCACTCGATATTCTCGGCGACCTTCTCCATCAGGCTGCTCTCGACCGCGAACTTTGCGGCCTGCTCGCGCTGCTCGGTGATCTCGCGCTTGATGCTGTCCTTGAGCTCCTTGAGCGTGTCGTACTCAGACACGTCCTTGGCAAAGTCATCATCGAGCTTGGGCAGCTCCTTGCACTTGATCTCCTTGGCCTTGACATGGAAGACGACCTTCTTGCCGGCGAGATCCTTGTGATAATCCTCGGGGAAGGTGATGTCGAGGTCCTTCTCGTCGCCGGCCTTCATGCCGATGACCTGATCCTCAAAGCCGGGAACGAAGCTGCCGGAGCCGAGCTCGAGCTCATAGTTCTCGCCCTTGCCGCCCTCGAACGCCTCGCCGTTGTCGAAGCCCTCGAAGTCGATCACGGCAATGTCGCCCTTCTTGGCCTTGCGGTCCACGGAGACGAGGCGGGCGTTGCGCTCAGCCATCTCGTTCAGGCGCTCCTTGACGTCGTCGGCGCTGACCTTGACCTCCTCCTTTTCGGCGGTCAGGCCCTTGTACTCGCCGAGCTTGACCTCGGGGTACACGGCGACGGTCGCCTTGAAGGTGAAGCCGTTCTCGTCGATCTTGTCGTCCACGATCTCAACTTCGGGATAGCCGACGACATTGAGTCCACTCTGGCCGACGGCCTGCGTATATGCCTCGGGCAGAGCGATGTCAACGGCATCGCTGTAGAACACGCCCGCGCCGTAGAGCTTTTCGATCATCTTGCGGGGGGCCTTGCCGGGGCGGAAGCCGGGAATGCTGAGCTTGTTGCGGGCCTTGGCATAAGCCTTGGCGACGGCGGCTTCAAACTCCTCCGCGCCGACCTCGACGGTCACCGCGACTCTGCTCTTTTCCAGCTTTTCAACATTTTTGACAGTCATGATTTCTTTTTCCTCCGTATTGACATCATAAGTATGACAATGATGCTTTTGCAAAGTGGTATTATACCATACGTTTCTTTGGATTTCCACCCTTTTTTGCATCAATTTTTGTCCTAATCGTAAATTTTCACCGGCTGAAAGGCGATATAATCCGCTGCGATCAGCGCATAATCGGTTTTTCCTCGCCTTCCCTCAAACGCGCGCCGGTGCGTGTAGCCGTGCAGATGCCCGTAATAGCAGCGCTCGACCTCGTATTTGTCGAGCAGCGCGAGCATTTCCGGGCACTGATAGCCCTGATAGACGGGCGGATAGTGCAGAAAGCAGAAGATGGGCCTGCCCTCCGCCGCCTTGAGCGACGCTTCCAGCCGCAGCGCCTCGCGCGCGAGCATCTTGCCCGTGTGCGTGCCCGCCGCGTCCTCCTCATAAAACCAGCCGCGTGTGCCGCAGATGGCGTGGTCGCCGTAGAAAAAGGCGTTGTTGTAGAGGATATCGAGCGTCGTGATATCGTGCTCGCCGAAGAATTTTTTCATCTTCGACGCCGTGCCCCACCAGTAGTCGTGGTTGCCCTTTAAGAGGATCTTCTTCCCCGGCAGCGCGTCGATAAACTGAAAATCGGGCAGCGACTGCTCCAGCGACATTCCCCACGAGATATCCCCCGCGATGACGATGATGTCATCCTCGCTGAGGCGCGAGAAATTTTCCCGGATGCGCTCGACATAATTCTCCCACTTGGGGCCGAACACATCCATCGGCTTGTTTGTGCCGAGCGATAAGTGCAGGTCGCCGATCGCGTATAATGCCATCGCGTGCCTCCCTTCCAAAGTCAGATCAAAATGCGTTTTCGATGTAGGCAATGCGCGTCTTGCCCGCGCTGTGACGTACATCGGTACAGACCTCCGCCACGTCGAAGCGGGCGGGGACGTCCAGCCCTCGCTCGCTCAGATATAAAAGCGCCGCGGCGCGCAGCTTTTCCTGCTTTTTTGCCGTGACGTACTCGCGCGGCATTCCGTACTGCAAATTCGTGCGCAGCTTCACCTCGACAAACAGCAGCATACCGTCCTTCTCGGCAATGAGGTCGATCTCGCCGAAGCGACAGCGCCACTCCCGTTCCACAATGCGGCAGCCGCGCTCGCTGAGATACTGCGCCGCCAGCGCCTCGCCCCAGTCGCCGTCCTGCTTCGTGCTCATCGCCGCGCCTCCCACTTTTTGAGGAACGTCTTGCGATGCACGGGGCTCGGACCGTACTGGTCGAGCATCTGATAGTGGAGCTTTGTGCCGTAGCCCTTATGCTTGGCGAACTGATACTCGGGGTACATGGGGTCGAGCACCTCCACAACATAGCGGTCACGGCTGACCTTGGCCAGCACGCTCGCCGCGGCGATGGATAAGCTCGCGCCGTCTCCGCCGACGATCAGCTCATGCGGCGTGATGATGCGTGCCGACGCGCCGTGGTCACGGTTGCCGTCGATGAGCGCATAGTCCGCAGGGACGTTCAGCGCATCAATGGCGAGCTGCATCGCCTTCATGCGCGCGCTCAGAATATCCGTTGCATCGATCTCCTGTGCGTCGACGGATGCGACCGCACAGGCGACAGCTTTTTCGCAGATGACGGGAAACAGCGCTTCGCGCTTTTTCCCCGTCAGCTTTTTCGAGTCATCCAGCCCTTCGATCACGCAGCCCTCCGGCAGGATGACAGCGGCGGCGTACACAGGCCCCATCAGCGGCCCCGCGCCCGCCTCGTCCACCCCGCAGACGGATGAAAAGCCCGCGGCGCGGGCTTCGTCCTCATAGTGCAGATCAACGCTCATACGCTCTCGCCCTCTGGCGGAAGCTCCAGTGTAAAGCGTCCAAGCTTGCCACCGCGGAACTCGTCGAGCAGAATGCGGCTCATGCGCTCGGTGTCGACTTCGCCGCCGGAGATCAGAAAGCCGCGCTTGCGCCCCGCCTTTTCGAGCAGCGCATAGCCGTCGTCCTCCTCGGAAACGGTGAGCTTGTAGCGCTCCTCGATGGCCTTGGGATAGCTCTTGCCGAGGTAATCCATCAGGCGCATGGCAAGCTCCTCAATGTCGACGACCTCGTCGCGGATGGCGCCGGTGAACGCAAGGCGCACGCCGACGCTGCTATCCTCAAATTTCGGCCACAGGATGCCCGGCGTGTCAAGGAGTTCAAGCGTCTTGTCGACCGGCACCCACTGCTTCGTGCGCGTGACGCCCGGGCGGTCCTCCGCCTTGGCGCTCTTGCGGCCGGAAACCTTGTTGATAAACGTCGACTTGCCGACGTTCGGGATGCCGAGCACCATCACGCGCAGCACGCGGCCGACCTGACCCTTGGCCTCGTAAGAGGCGATCTTACCGCGCAGAAGCGACCGCACGGCGGAAGAAAACTGCTTCACGCCCCCGCCCTGCTTCGCGTCCGTCTCGATGACGGCATAGCCCAGCGAGCGGAAGTACGCCGCCCACCTTTTCGTCAGCTCGGGGTCGGCCTGATCGACGCGGTTCAGAACGATCAAACGGGGCTTGCCCGCCGTCAGCTCGTCCACATCGGGGTTGCGGCTGCTCATGGGGATGCGCGCGTCTAATATTTCGCACACCGCATCCACATTGCCGAGCTCTGCCGTGATCATGCGGCGGGTCTTGGTCATGTGTCCGGGGAACCAGCTCAGAGAATCCAACTGCATTTGCTTTTCCCCCTTTTACTTCAAAAGGCCGATGCGCCCAAACTCGCGCTGCTCGGTCAGATAGTCGCGCCCCGGAAAGACGAGGAATACCGCCTTGCCGATCAGCAGGCGCGTATCCACCGTGCCGAGCGAGGAATCGCGGCTGTCGTTCGAATGGTTGCGGTTGTCGCCCATGAGGAACACCTCGCCCTCCGGCACGGTGAGCGGGAAAACCGTTCCCTCCTCGCGATACGTGAGGTCGTTGATGTAATCTTCCTCGAGCATCACGCCGTCCACATAGACGCGGCCCAGGTTGAAGTCGATATCGACGGTCTGCCCCGCAGTCGCGATGACGCGCTTGACGATGGGCTTATCGTCAAAGGTCTCCTTGCGCGCGATGACGATATCGCCGACCTTATAGTCGCCGCACAGCAGCGAGTTCACAACGAGCAGGCGGTCTCCGTCCTGCAAGGTTGGGATCATCGACGGCCCCGAAACGCCCATCAGCCGCACGAGGAATGTAAACACCAGCACAACGACCAGCAGCGCCGAGACGAGAGACGAGATCGTCTCATACACGTCGCGCCCGGGGATCTTTTCCACGATCTCCTCGCCGCTCTCTTCGCTGATCTCCAGCTTCTGATCAAATTCATCCATGGTAGTATCTCTCCCTGAAATGGCGAAAGCGCCTGATTCTCTAATTTATATATTTTATCACGGATTTCCCAAAAGGCAACAAAAAAAGCGCGGTGCGGCGCACCACGCTTTTTTGTTCTCCAAAGAATCTGTCTTACAGCTTCTCGCGGATCTTGGCAGCCTTACCGACGCGGCCGCGCAGGTAATACAGCTTGGCGCGGCGAACATAACCGCTGCGCACGGTCTCGACCTTCTCGATGAGGGGGGAGTGGATGGGGAACACCTTCTCCACGCCGACGCCGTAGGCGAGGCGGCGAACGGTGAAGGTCTCCTCCAGACCGCCGTGCTTCTTCGCGATGACGATGCCCTCGAAGACCTGGATACGCTCGCGGGAGCCTTCCTTGATCTTGACGTGAACGCGGACGGTATCGCCGACGTTGACAACGGGCACTTCCTTCTTCAGCTGCTGGGATTCGAGCTCTTTGATGAGATCCATGGGTAATTTCCTCCTATTTATAGGCGTTCTTGACCGCTTTTCCACGGCGCTGTGGGATTCTTTCACCCGCGCACGGCAGAGGACCGCCCTTTTCAAGCCATGGTAGCATATCACACGAGAAATGAAATTGCAAGTATTATTTGCAAAAAAGCGGCAGAGATCAGCGGAAAACGTTCATATCCGCGTCGTAGACCTCTTTTCTGCGCACACGGACGAAGTCCGGCGCGATATCCGGCAGGTGCCGCGCGACTGCCGCGCCGATGAGCGCAGGATTGAGTCCCGGGTCCTGCGCGGCAACGACCGCGTCAGCCACGATCACGTCGGGCTCCTCCGTCAGCGTGAGCGAGCGGAGCAGCGGCGCGATGTTGAGCTCCGTCATTCCCTTATGCTTCGTGCGCTTTTCGACAAGGATCTCCTCCTGCGTGAACAGCGCACGGATGCACTCACACGCGTTCTCGGGCACGCCGTTGTCGTACTCCAGCTCGAGCCGCGCGCGCAGGTTGACCATCTCGCGCACGGGTCGCACAGCGGCATAGCAGTCCAGCACGCGCAGTCCCGCGGGCATACCGGTGTTCAGCGCCTCGGCCACGCCCGCGCCCGTGCTGTCCTCCACACTCTCAAAATCGAGTATCTCGCACTCGCTCGACTGGCCCACGGGCAGCGGCAGCACGATGGACAAAATGGGATGGGGGTGGAAACCGTTGGAGTGCTTGATGGAAAGTCCCGCGCGCGGAAATACGCGCTGGAAGGTGCGCATCACGTCGAGGTGCGAAATGTAGGACGCCTGCTGCTCCTTAACAAAAACAAGCCGTAGCTTAGACATCGCATTTCCCTCCTACCAGGCAGTTCGCGCCGCAGGCATTGCAGTGCGTGCGGCAGTCCGGCGTCGTCACGCCCTGATATGCCAGCGCGTGCTCGCGCTTGAAGTACGCCGGCGAAACGCCCGTGGAGATCATGCTCCACGGCAGGATCTCATCCTCGCTGCGGCGGCGGTTGGCGTAAAAGTGCGGATCGAGGCCGCACTCCTCAAAGGCCTCCATCCAGCGCTCGAGCCGGAAGTAGTCCTCCCACGCGCTGAGCGTTTCGCCCTTGCGCCACGCCGTTTCAATGACCTTGCCCAGCCTGCGGTCGCCGCAGGAGATGACGGCCTCCATAAAGCTCGTGGGCGAGGGATGCCAGTTATAGGTCACAGACTTGGTGTTGATGGCCCCGCGCAGGAGCTTGACGCGGCGCTCATATTCCTCGATGGAGATCTGCGGCTCCCACTGGAAGGCCGTATGCGGCTTCGGCACGAACCAGGAGGTCGACACTGTGATGCGCACGCCGCGGCTCTTGTTGAGCGCGCTCTCGCGCCATGCGTGCATGACGTTTGCCGCGATATCCGCAATACCGAGCACATCCTCATCCGTCTCCGTCGGAAGGCCGAGCATGAAGTAGAGCTTGACCGCGCTGTAGCCGCCCGCGAACGCGCGGCGGCAGGAGGCCAGCAGGTCCTCCTCCGTCAGATTTTTGTTGATGGCGTCGCGCAGGCGCTGTGTGCCCGCCTCGGGCGCGAAGGTAAGACCCGTCTTTCTGCCCTTTTGCAGCCGCTCCATCAGCGCCATGGAGAAGTTGTCCGCGCGCAGCGACGGCAGCGACAGATTCAGATGACGCTCAGCGCAGAAGTCCTCCAGATCGTCACACAGCTCGACGAGCTGCGGATAGTCGGACGTCGAGAGCGACGAGAGCGTCATATCCTGATAACCCGAGTCCTCGACCGCTTCGATGGCATAGTCGCGCAGCAGCTTTTCCGAGCGGTTGCGCACCGGGCGATAGACATAGCCCGCCTGACAGAAGCGGCAGCCGCGGATGCAGCCGCGGAACAGCTCGAGCGACACGCGGTCCTGCACGATCTCGGTCGAGGGAACGATGGTCTTAGTCGGATAGTAGGCCTCGTCCATGTTTTGCACGACGCGCTTCAAAACGACCTTGGGCGCGCCCTCCTTCGGCGTGATGGACCTGACGGTGCCGTCGTCGTTATAATCGACGTCATAAAGGCTGGGAACATAGATGCCGCGCATCTGCGCCGCCTGCACGAGAAACTCGTGCTTGCTCCAGCCCTCGCGCCGCGCCTTGCGGTGCAGCTCGATGAGCTCGACGTTCATCTCCTCGCCCTCGCCGATGACGGCGAGGTCCAGAAAATCCGCGATGGGCTCGCAGTTGTACATCGCCGTACCGCCCGCGATGACGAGCGGCGTGAGCTCTGTGCGCTCGGACGAGTGCAGCGGAACACCTGCAAGGTCCAGCATATTCAAAATGGCGGGAAACGCCATCTCATAGCCGACGGAAAAGGCAATGATATCAAACTCGCTGAGCGGGTCAAAGGATTCGAGCGCATAGAGCGGGATATGCGCCTTGCGCATCTCCTCCTCCATGTCGCCCCAGGGCGCGTAGCAGCGCTCGCACCACACGCCCTCCATATTGTTCATCACGCCGTAGAGGATGCGCATACCGAGGTTTGACATACCGATCTCATAGGTGTCGGGAAAGCAGAAGGCGATGCGCGTATCGATCTTGCTCTTGTCCTTCATGATGGCGTTGAATTCCCCGCCGACATAGCGCGCAGGCTTCTGCACGCGCGGCAGGATGCGTTCGAGTCGTTTATCCACAAAAATTCTCCCTTGGTGAAGTCAAAATAAAAATAGCCGAACATGGGCATAAGAAACCATTTTCGGCTATTTTACACTTTTCTCATCCGTTTCGCAAGTCTCAGTTGCGGCAGTGTCCCGAAAAGCAGCGCGAGCGCGGCGAGCAGGAAAAGCGCTCCCCCGCCCGTTTCCGCCGCAATATAGATCCCCGTGCCCACAAGCGCCAGCGCGCAGGCAAGTCCCGTGACCGCCGCGGCCGCGTCTCCCACAGCGGGGCCGAAAAGCAGCGCCGCAACGAGGTACAGCGCCCGTGAGCCGTCGAGCGGCGGGATGGGCAGCAGGTTGAACGCGGCAAGCAGGATGTGCGCGCCCGCAAGGACAAAGCCCTCCACCCACGAAGCGCGCAGCGCGCAGGCCGCTGTCACAAGGCCGCAGAGAAGATTCATCCCGCAGCCCGCGAGCGTGACGATCAGCTCGCGGCCGTAGGAGAGCCGCCGCGCCCCGCGCGCGTAAAGCACCGCGCCGAGCGCCGACAGCTTCAGCCCCTCGACCGGCACGCGGAACGCCCGCAGAGCCAGCAGATGCCCGCACTCGTGCAGCGCCGCTGCCAGCAGGACAGACACGACGATCTCGACGGGACTGATCACTGCCGCAAGCAGCACCAGCAGGAAAAAGCTCCACGACGCGTGCACACCGCGTTCAGGAAACAACATAGTAAACGGGATTCAGATACTCTCCCCCGTCGTGCACCTCAAAATGGAGGTGCGGGCCTGTGGCATTGCCGGTGGAGCCGACGCGCGCGACCTCGTCGCCTTTTTGTACGCTCTGGCCCGCGCTCACGGTGATGGCGCTGCAATGGGCGTAGAGCGTCGAAAAGCCGCCCTCATGGTTGACCGTCACGTAGCTGCCGAGGAGGTTGCTCTCCCCCACCGTGCCGACGGTGCCGTCGGCAAAGCAGGCGACCGATGCGCCTTCCTCGCCCGCGATATCCACGCCGTAGTGGAATCGCTCCTCCCCGCTGTTCGGGTCCTCGCGCCAGCCGAAGGACGAGGTCATCGTGCCTGCGAGCGGACAGGCATAAGAAAAGCCGAGGATCCGCTGCTCGCCCACGGCGAGCGCGGGCAGCTCACGCCCCTCCGCAAGCTCGGTCACGTCCTGCTCCGGGACCGTGACGCCGATGAGCTCTCCCGAGACCTCCCGCGCCTCACCTTCACCGCCGAAGACCGCGACATAGGCCTCGGACAGCGAATCACCCCACGTCTGCTCGCCCGACGCGGCGCGGCCGACGGCAGAAAACGCGGAGACAAAGTCCGCATCGCGCACGAGCCACTGCCCCAGCGTGCCGCGCAGGTCGCTCAAATGTCCCGGCATCACCAGCTTGAGACCCACAAGCGCAACAAACAGCGCCCCGCAGACGACGATCTGCCAGAGCATCTGCGGCACAGCCGCCGGCTTTCCGCGCACGGCGCGTGCCGTGCGTGCGCGCGGCGCAGCGCGCTTGCCGCCGCGCCGCCCTGCAAGCCCCCGTCTTCTCTGCTTCATGCCATCCACTCTCCTTCAGCGCTTTGTTGCCATAGCTTATGTGGACGAGGATCAAAAAATGCCCGGAAGCGCGCAAATGTAATAGTCGACTTGAATTTTTATTATCGAAAAAAACCATAATTCCTCTTGCATTTCAAAATCGACTGTGTTATTGTTTTCACAAGAGTTTTCCTGCCGTTTGGCAGTCCCGGAAAGGCGGTCCCCCCCTATGAATGATATCAGTCTCAAGCAGCTTGAAGTCTTTGTCGCCGTTGTGGAATACGGTGGCTTCACCCGTGCCGCAGAAGAGCTTTTCTTCAACCAGTCGACCATCAGCGCGCACATCAGCTTGCTTGAACAGGCGCTCGGCAAGGAACTGTTCGTGCGCAGCAACCGCCGCCACGTTCGCCTGACGTCGGACGGCGAGCAGGTCTACCCCATTGCCAAGCGCATTTTGAGCGACTGCGACACGCTGCGCACGCTCTTCGCCACGGAAAAGGCGGGGCAGACGCTTTCGCTCGGCGCGTCCACGGTGCCGGGACAATATCTGCTGCCGGATTACCTGTCGAATTTTCTCAAAAAGGAGAAGGACTTCCGCTATTCCCTGCGCCGCGGCGACAGCGCGCAGGTGCATCAGATGCTCAAGGACGGCGAGATCTCGCTCGGCTTTGTCGGCGCGATCAGCGAGCCGAACACGGTCGATTATTATCCCCTCGCCGAGGACAAGCTCGTGCTCGTCACGCCGAACACCCCTTATTACCGCCAGTTACAGGAAAACGGCACCTATGGCCGCGACCTGCTTTCCCGCCCGATGGTCACACGCGAGGAGGGCTCCGGCACGGACCGCAGCGTGCAGAACTACCTCAGGAGTCTCTCCCTTCCGCCCGATTCGCTCGATATCGTCGCGCGCGTGGACGACCCGGAGGCCATCAAGCGCATGGTCGTCGGCGGCGTGGGGATCTCCATTCTGTCGGCCCTTGCCGTGGAACAGGAGGTCGCAAGCGGCACGCTGCTCTCCTTCGAGATGGACCGCAACGCGCTCAAGCGCGATATCTACCTCATCACGCTGCGCGGACGCAGCTTCACGCGCACGGAGCAGAAGTTCATCGATTTCCTGAAAAGCTGCAGGCGCAAACGGAAGCACGATGTCACCCCGTAAAAGTACCCTATCCGATACAAAAAGCCCGGCTCGCACGAGCCGGGCTTTTTTGCATCTCTTGTTTCACTTTTTCAGAAAGCCGAACAGCCCGCGCTTTTCGCAGGGCTTGCTCGTCATCGACACGAAGTCGTAGCCGGTCTTACCGATGACCTCGCGCAGCTTCACCTCGTCGATGGGCTCTTCGCTGACGATATCGGCCTCACCCTTGGCATGGGAGGCGGAGACCTTCTTCACGGTAAAGGCATTGCGGATGGCGTCGTTGATGTGTGATTCACACATCCCGCACATCATACCGTCGATCCTGACTTTCGTTTCATACATGGCAAATTGCTCCTTTCATGCGCAGCAGGAGACGCGGGTGGATAGGTCCCGCGTCTCCTGTCGCTATTATTGCTGCTTACTGTGGCAACTGCCGTGCATGGCACAGTGTGCACAGTTGCAGCCACAGGAGTTTCTTCCCCTCTTTCTCTGCCGGATAAGATAGGTGGAGATAGCAATGATTATGGCAAGCAGGATAGCAGAGACGATAATCGTCGACAGGTTTGCGGTAACCCAGTTCAACACGGAAATTCACTCCTTTCAGGAAGGTATCGAATTGAGGATTTACTTGCTGCTCAGCTTGGTAGCCTCCTTGTAGGGCTTGAAGAGCATATAGATGATGAGGGCGAGCGCCGCGATAGCAGCGATCAGGCCGATAATGTTCAGGCTGCCGGTGAAGGCGTTGCCGAACTGGTTGATCATCAGGGCGACGAGGTAAGCAAAGCCGCACTGATAGCCGATGGCGAACCATGTCCACTTGGAGTTGTTCATCTCACGCTTGATCGCGCCGATGGCCGCAAAGCACGGAGCGCACAGCAGGTTGAACACCAGGAAGGAATAGCCGGTGATGCCGGTGAAGGCCGCCGCGATGTTCTGATACACGGTCATATCACCGCCGCCGTAGAGGATGCCGAGCGTGCCGACAATGTTCTCCTTGGCAACAAGGCCGGTGATGGAGGCGACCGTCGCCTGCCAGTTGCCCCAGCCGAGCGGGATGAAGATCCAGGCGATCAGGTTGCCGATCTTAGCGAGGATAGAGTTGTCGATCTGATCCTCAGTGAGCATCTGGAACGTGCCGTCGACCCAGCCGAAGTAGGTGGTGAACCACACGAAGATGGTGGAAAGCAGGATGATGGTACCGGCCTTCTTGATGAAAGACCAGCCGCGCTCCCACATGGAGCGGAGCACGTTGCCGAGCGTCGGCCAGTGGTAGGCAGGCAGCTCCATAACGAAGGGAGCGGGATCACCGGAGAACATCTTGGTCTTCTTCAGCATGATACCGGAGACGATGATGGCGGCCATACCGATGAAGTAAGCGGAGGTGGAGACCCATGCGCTGCCGCCGAAGAGCGCGCCCGCGATCATGCCGATGAACGGAACCTTCGCCCCGCAGGGAATGAACGTGGTGGTCATGATCGTCATACGGCGGTCACGCTCGTTTTCGATGGTACGGGAGGCCATGATGCCCGGAACGCCGCAGCCCACACCGATGAGCATGGGGATGAAGGACTTACCGGAGAGGCCGAACTTGCGGAAGATACGGTCGAGCACGAAGGCGATACGAGCCATGTAGCCGCAGGCCTCGAGGAAGGCGAGCATCAGGAACAGCACGAGCATCTGGGGCACGAAGCCGAGCACCGCACCGACACCGGCAACGATACCGTCAAGAATCAGGCCGTTGAGCCAGTCAGCCGTGCCGGCGGACTCCAGTGCATTGCCGATCAGGACAGGAACGCCGGGGACCCACACGCCGTAGTCGGCCGGGTCGGGCTCGTCAAAGCCGTTTGCTTCAAAGTAGCTGACGGCGTCCACATAGGTCATCTGGACAACATCGTCCATCTTGTCCGCGCCCTCGGGCAGCGCGTCGTAGTAGGCGGTCTTCTCATTGATGGCGAGGGTCTCTTCGTCCTCAACGTCAACGGTGGCCGTGTCTTCGGTGGGCTGGAAGGCCTTGAGCTCTTCGAGCGCCGCGTCAGCGTCGAAGCTCTCATCCGCCGTATCGAGGCCGATGAACGCGTCAGCCGCTTCGGTCGCGGCGGTGTACTCGTCGCTCGCCTCGCCGTAAGCGGCGGAGCCAATGCCGAGCAGATGCCAGCCGTCGCCGAACAGGCCGTCGTTTGCCCAGTCGGTCGCGGGAGCGCCGACGGCGACCATGGCGATGTAGTAAACAAGGAACATCACGACCGCGAAGATGGGCAAGCCCAGCCAGCGGTTGGTGACGATCTTATCGATCTTATCGGAGGTGGAGAGCTTTTCCGCGCTCTTTTTCTTGTAGCAGCCCTTGATGATCTGCGCGATGTAGATATAACGCTCGTTGGTGATGATGCTCTCAGCATCGTCGTCGAGCTCGGTCTCCGCCGCCTTGATGTCCTCTTCGATGTGATTCATCGTCTCGGTGGGGATGCTGAGCTTTTCAAGCACCTTGTCGTCGCGCTCAAAGATCTTGATCGCGTACCAGCGCTGCTGCTCCTCGGGCATATTGTGCACGGCAGCCTCTTCAATGTGGGCGATGGCGTGCTCGACAGGGCCGGAGAAGGTGTGCATCGGGACGGTCTTGGTGCCCTTGGCGGCGCGGATGGCAGCCTCGGCAGCGTCCATGACGCCGTCGCCCTTGAGCGCGGAGATCTCAATGATCTCGCAGCCAAGCTCGCGGGAGAGCTCCTTGACGTTGATCTCATCACCGTTCTTGCGGACAATATCCATCATGTTGATGGCAATGACCACGGGAATGCCGAGCTCGGTGAGCTGCGTGGTGAGATACAGGTTGCGCTCGAGGTTCGTACCGTCGATGATGTTCAGGATCGCGTCCGGACGCTCACCGATGAGGTAGTTACGGGCGACGACCTCCTCCAGCGTGTAGGGGGACAGCGAATAAATACCGGGAAGGTCCATGATGACCACGTCATCATGCTTTTTGAGCTTGCCTTCCTTCTTTTCCACGGTGACGCCGGGCCAGTTACCAACGAACTGATTGGAACCGGTCAGTGCATTAAAAAGCGTCGTCTTACCGCAGTTTGGGTTGCCCGCGAGGGCAATTTTGATCTGCTTTTCCATCTTTTACTGCTCCTTCTGGTTTAATTCCCTTAACCTATGTAGAAATTTAATTCCTTTAACCGATACAGAAATCAATTATTCAACTTCGATCATTTCGGTATCCGCCTTGCGCAGCGAAAGCTCGTAGCCGCGCACGGTGACCTCCATCGGGTCGCCCAGGGGAGCTACCTTGCGGACATAGACCTCAACGCCCTTGGTGATGCCCATATCCATGATGCGGCGCTTGACAGGGCCCTCGCCATGGAGCTTGACAACCTTGACGGTCTCGCCGATCTTGACTTCACGCAATGTTTTCATAATCTCTCTCCTTTTATTTGACAAAATGTTCAGATCATGATCCTTCTTGCCATCTCTTCGCTGATGGCGACGCGGGTCTCCTTGACCTTGACGATGACGTTGCCGCCGAGCGACGACACGATGCTCACCGTCCCCCCGGCGACAAAGCCGAGATCCTCGAGGTGCTTTTTCACTTCAGGGCTGCCCCCGACCTTGCGGATCAGGTTTTCTTCGCCCGGATTTGCCAATGTAAGCGGCATCATTCCATATCCCTCCGCTTTCCGTTAGTATGGTCTAACGCGCAGACGCCAAAACAGCATTTCCGCCGCTGTTTTGGTTTCACGCAGTTAGCATTATTTAACTTTCGCCCGTTAGTTTAATCTCCCTAACCCATTTTGTCAAGGGGTTTTGTGAACATTTTTTTAATACTTGCAATTTTAGTTAGAGTATGTTAACCTATAAACATACTTAATTGCGAAGTTGGTGAAACCGCACATGAAAATTCAAAAAGCCTCCGAGGACTATCTTGAGTCCATGCTGATGATGAAAGAGCAGCACGGCTACATCCGCTCGGTCGACGTGGCCGACCATCTGGGCGTGACCAAGCCCAGCGTCACCTACGCGACCAAGCGCCTGCGCGAGAACGGTTATATCGAGATGGACCGCGACGGTCTTATCACGCTGACCGACCGCGGTATGGCCATCGCCGCCAAGATGCTCGACCGCCACCACACGCTCACAAAGTTTCTCGTTGCCCTCGGCGTGGACCAGAAGACCGCCGAGGAAGACGCCTGCAAGATCGAGCACGACATCAGCCAGCAGACCTACGAGGCCATCTGCGAGCACGCGATGAAAAATCTCTGAGCGTCTCCCCATCCCTTCTGAACACTGCGTCAAAAAAAGCGCCATGCACCTTCATTGCGGTGCATGGCGCTTTTCGTATTCGATCTCACGCATTCAGGAGCTTTTCCCGCTCGCTCTGCGGGACGAGCGCGCCGCCCGTCGCCCAGACGAGATGCGTGACGTTCCCGCGCGGCGTACCGCCAAGGACGGCGTCCGCCGCCTCGTGAAAGCGCGCAGGGCCGATGAAGGCTGCGCAGGCCGACGGCTCGGCAAATATGCCCTCGCTCTCATGCAGGGCGCGGAGATAGGGCACAAGGCGCTCATCCGCGACGGTAAATCCACCCGCGGCAAGGTGCCCGGCCATCTCCACCGCAAGCGCCGAGGGACGGCTGACGGCAAGGCCATCCGCCGCCGTGCGTCCGGTCAGGCCGATATCCTGCACGCAGATGTCGCTGCCCACGCCGCTTGAAAGGCCAAGCAGCACACAGGGTGCCTCCGTCGGCTCGACGAAGAAAACGTGCACCGCATCGCCGAACTCCTGCTTGAGGCCAAAGCAGATTCCGCCCGGCGCACCGCCGACGCCGCAGGGGATGTAAACGCAGAGGGGATGCTCCGCGTCGACCGCGATCTCCTGCTGCGCAAGCTGCCCTTTGAGCCGCCGCGCGGCCACAGCGTAGCCGAGGAAAAGGTCGCGCGAGGTCTCGTCGTCGACAAAATAGCTCATCGGGTCCTCCGCCGCGCGTTCTCTCCCCCTTGCGACCGCATAGGAGTAATCCGCGCCGTATTCCAGCACCGTCACGCCCTTCTCGCGCAGCAGGTCCTTTTTCCACTGCTTTGCGTCCGCGCTCATATGGACCGTGACCTGATAGCCAAGCGCCGCGCCCATGATGCCGATGCTCAGCCCCAGGTTGCCCGTGGAGCCGACGTGCAGGCTGTAGCGCGAGAAGAAGGCGCGAAACGCGCGCGTCGCGAAAACGCTGTAGTCGTCGCGCTGCTCGACCAGCCTGTGCGCAAGCGCGATATCCTCGGTGTGCTTCAGCACCTCGTAGCAGCCGCCGCGCGCCTTGACGCTGCCCGCGACCGGCAGGTCGCAGTCGCGCTTCAGAAAGAGGCGGCCCGCAAGGTCCGCGCCCTCGCTGCTGTTCAGCCGGGCGCGCATAGCCGGGATCTCCGTCAGCGGCGATTCGATGAGGCCGCGGTCCTGCGCAGTCTCGGGAAATACCTTTTTGCTAAAGGGGGCAAAGCGCTCCAGGCGCGCTTCGGCATCGTCCACCTCCGCGCGCGTGAGCGGCAGAGCGGCAAGTGCCGAGGCCGCGGCCTGCGCCGCGCCGTTCAGCCAGATGCTCTCGATGCGCTGCTGCATCGCAAGCACAAATTCCTTATGATTCAGCATGATGCTTCGTCTCCTGTTCCTCGGTGATGTACTGTTGGGGGCCGCGGTAAATGCGCACGGTGCGCTCCCGATAGAGCTCCATAATCGCCTGCGCAAGCAGCGCCGGGTCGTGGCGGGCGTAGCCGCCCTCCGCCGAAAGGAGCGGATATTCGGCCAGCGCGATGCCCATTGCCGCGATGCGCTCGCGGTCGACGCGCAGAAGCTCGGCATCCTCGGCGCTGTAGCGCGCGGCGAGCGCCTGCGGGATGGGCGCGCTGTTGGCAAGGCAGAGGTCAATGAGCCCCTCCTGTCCGTGGCGCAGCAGCGCTTCTAAATGGTCGGCAGCGGTGTAGCCCTCGGTCTCGCCGTCCTGCGTCATGATGTTGCAGATGTAAAACGTCTGCGCGCAGGCGGCGCGGATGGCATCCGCCACACCGTCGACGAGCAGATTCGGGATGACGCTCGTGTAAAGGCTGCCCGGCCCAAGCAGGATGAGGTCCGCCTCCTCGATGGCGCGCAGCGCGTCGGGCAGCGCCTTCGGATGCTCCGGCAGGAGCGAAACGTGGTGGATGCGGCAGTCCTGCCGCTTTTTCGCGCTGAAGATGCTCGACTCGCCCACGACGCGCGCCCCGTTTTCAAACACCGCCTCGAGCTGCACGTCGGTATTCGTCACGGGCAGCACGCGGCCGGAGATGGCCAGCACCTGCCCCATCATGGCGACCGCCTCTTCAAAGCTGCCCGCCATACCGTTGAGCGCGGCAAGCAGGAGGTTGCCGAATGACTGCCCGCGCAACTGCCCTTCGGGAAAGCGGTAATCAAGCAGCTTTTCCATCACAGGCTCGGTATTCGCGAGCGCCTGCATACACTGCCGCACGTCGCCCGGCGGCAGAATGCCCATGTCGCGGCGCAGCACGCCGCTGCCGCCGCCGTCGTCCGCGACCGTGACGACGGCGGTCAGCCGGTCTGTATATTTTTTCAGTCCGCGCAGCATTGTGGACAGGCCGGTCCCGCCGCCGACGGCGACGATCTTCGGCCCTGTTGATACGCAGGACGTGGATGGAATATCGTATATCATAGGGAAATATCCCCTCAAATCTGATTTTTACGGAACAAAATACCTGCTCACAAATAGTTCTTGTAGTATAGCAGGCTTTTGTGTAAAATGGAAGAGGCAAGCAAGACAACTTTTTTCATTCCTGCGGAGGATAATGACAATGTTATACAAAGAATTCCAGGATATCGAGCTTTCCGCGCTGGGTCTCGGCTGTATGCGCTTTCCCGTTCTGAACGGCGACGACGGACAGATCGACGAGGCGCAGGCAGAAGCCATCGTGCGCTGCGCGATGGCGCGCGGCGTGAACTATTACGACACCGCCTGGCCCTATCACAAGGGACGATCCGAGCCGGTGATGGGCCGCATTCTGAGTAAATACCCGCGCGAAGCGTACTATCTTGCCACAAAGTTCCCCGGCTATCTCACGGAGAACTTCCCCAAGGCCGAGGAAATTTTTGCGTCCCAGCTCGAGCGCTGCCGGGTGGACTACTTCGATTTCTACCTCTTCCACAGCGTGAGCGACGGCAACATTGACGGTTACCTTGACCCCAGGTACGGCATCATCGACTTTTTCCGCGAGCAGAAGAAAGCGGGGCGCATCCGGCACCTCGGCTTTTCGACGCACGGCAGCCTTGCGACCGTGAAGCGCTTTTTGGACGCTTTTCCCGAGGCCGAGTTCTGCCAGATCCAGCTCAACTACATGGACTGGACCTTCCAGCGCGCACAGGACAAGGTAACGCTCCTGCGTGAGCGCGGCATCCCCATCTGGGTGATGGAGCCTGTGCGCGGCGGACGGCTCGCCTCGCTCGACGAAGGCTCGGAGAAAAAGCTCCGTGCCCTGCAGCCGGACGAGAGCATTCCCGCGTGGGCCTTCCGCTTTTTGCAGAGCATCGACGGCATTGGCATGGTGCTCTCGGGGATGTCGAATTTTGAGCAGTTGCAGGATAACATTACAACGATGTCGGAGTCGAAGCCCCTCTCCCCTGCCGAATGGGACGCACTGCTCAATGTGGCGCAGGAGCTGACGCGCCGCACGGCGGTCCCCTGTACGCGCTGCCGCTACTGCGTGGAAAAGTGCCCGAAGACGCTCGACATTCCCTCTCTTCTCGCGCTCTACAACCGAAAGGTCGCGGAGGAGGATATCCGCAGCGAGCTCGCCGCCCTTCCCGCCGAGAAGCAGCCCGCCGCCTGCGTCGCCTGCCATAGCTGCGAAAAGGTCTGCCCGCAGGGTATCAGGATCGCATCGGCCATGGACCGCTTTACACACCTGCTGCACGGCTGAGCGTTGCGTTTTTCGCCCGGCTGTGATAAGATGTGCGCAAAATCATCAAAAGGAGCCATTTTCCCATGGAGCAGACCGAGATCGTCAACCGGGCGGAGGCGCTGGACGAAAAGAACGCCTTCGCCGTCTATAATCATATCGAATCGGAATTTGTTGAGCCCGACCACGCCGTTTTCCGCCTGAATATCCGCCCCGAAAGCAAAAATCCCTACGGCGTGGTGCACGGCAGCGCCATTTACACGATGGCCGACAACGCCACGGGCTACGCCGCCCACTCGGACGGCCGGTCCTACGTGACGCAGACAAGCTCGATGCACTTTCTCCGCAACCAGACGCACGGCGTCGTGCGCGCAGACGCAAAGGTGCGCCATCGCGGGCGCGCGACCTGTCTTGTGGATGTGGATATCCTCGGCGAGGGCGGAAAGCTTCTCGCCACGGGCGAATTCACGTACTTCTGTGTCGACCCCGAGCTCATGGCGAAGAAGGCCGAGGAACAGCGCTGAATGGAAAGGAGCCGGATCATGGCGACAGCATTGCTTTTTAATTTTACCGACACGCAGAAGCTGCAAAAAATACGCTTTGCTCTCTTCAAGCTCGGCATCGCCGGACGCATCGTAGACGCAGCCGACTTCCATCAGCCGGTCGGTCATCTCTGCGGGCTCGAGGGCTTCTCCCCTGTCGATCAGGCGGACGAAGGCAGCTTTTCCGACGAGATGCTGGTGCTGTGCGAGCTTTCCGGCGCACAGCTCGACGGGCTGCTGACCGCCCTTCGCCGCAGCCGTGCCGTCGTGCCGCTCAAGGCGGTCGTAACAGAGGAAAACGCATCGTGGAGCGCCAAAAAGCTGCACGATGAGATCCGCCGGGAGCACGAGGCCATGAAGGGTGCCCGCCCCAGAGACGCAGAAAAACGGTCTTCCCATCGCAAATGATGCTTGCATCCGCGCTTGGCAGGCGGTATAATAGCAGGGCTTCGTGACAGAAGCCCTGCCCAATCTGCGCTGTTCCCTGCGATGGCCTCGTTTTATGGGATCTGCTTCGGTTGCCGAAAGCGGCGCGAGAGCGGGTCTGATCGCATAATGACCACAGGCAGAAAAGTTCTTTGATTTTTTCCACCGCCGTGATATAATGGCTCAAATTGAATATCCGGGTATAGCGGAGTTGGTACCGCGCCTGGTTTGGGAGAATACGGCCAGCCGGATAAAAAACTCAATAACCGGGTGTAGCGCAGTTGGTAGCGCGCCTGCTTTGGGAGCAGGATGCTCCCCTTTCAAGCCGGAAAATGCCATGTCCGCAATTCCTTGATACGCCTGCGATACAGGCGCTTCCCTCATAAGTAAAGGTGGTCAAAATATCCGCTCGACCACATGTTTGACCACATCTGGAGCAAAACTGAATTACCAAAAATCCGGGATTAGCGCAGTTGGTAGCGCGCTTGCTTTGGGAGCGGGTCGCTCCCCCTTCAAGCCGGAAAATACCGTGTCCGCAATCCCTTGATACGCCTGCGATACAGGCACTTCCCCCGCAAGTCGAGGTGGTCAAAAAAACCGCCTGACCACATGTTTGACCACATCTGGCACAAAACTCAATAACCAAAAATCCGGGATTAGCGCAGTTGGTAGCGCGCTTGCTTTGGGAGCAAGATGTCGGGAGTTCGAGTCTCCCATCTCGGACCAAAAGCCCTCTGAAATCGTTGATTTCAGAGGGCTTTTTCTATTCTTTGTCTATTGCGGCGCAGACGTTGAGCTTGTCATTCTCAACATATCTTTTCGACAAGTGTAGACTTAATATTGTAATTTTTGCCGAATTGCAGTATAATTAATTAATGATAGGTCTTTGTGCCACTAAGGCAGCCGTCTGGTTATATTCCCATTCAGCTTTTTGCTTGGATGAAAACCAAAACAGCTTTTCTACTCGACATCAGAAAAGGGGATATGCATGAAACCGCAAAATCTTATTTCAGTATACCAAGGCGCCGCTGCACTGGAAAAAGCCAGCACGAACGTCGAGAAAAAATTTAAGGTACTGAAGTCCCACGAGATAAGGAATTTAAATTCCTTCTGCAATATTTTGCAAACGTGCGGTTGTAACATTTCTGATTTTGATGGTTTTTTCGTTGGATATACAATTGGACAAATTGGAAAAGAGTTTGATTTGTTAACATTTGGCTCTGACCTCACAATTAACATTGAAATCAAAAGTGAACTAAAGGTTGCAAAAAAGGAAGAAAAGATACTAAAACAGTTGCGAGTTAATAACTACTACCTAAAGTTTTTGGGGAGACCATTACGGTTGTTTACTTATGTGGATAACGATGGTTTCTATGAATATATGGTTGAGACCGACTCGTTAGTGAAAATAGCTTCATCTGTGATCGCATCGTGTGTTCACAATCACCGTGTTGATTATAGCGTTGACCCTGATCGAGAATTCGTTCCATCTAATTACTTAGTTTCTCCATTCAACTCAACCGATAAATTCATTTCTGGAGAATACTTCCTTACTACAGCCCAACAAAAAATTAAAGAAGAGATTGCATGTGAATTACAGGCCCACCCTTTCATGTACTTTTCAATTTCTGCTAATGCCGGCACCGGTAAAACGCTAATGATGTATGATATTGCAAAAGATATGATACGGGCAAATACCAAAGTGATGCTGATACACTGTGGAATAATTAATGTAGGACATGAAAGGCTAAGAGATTACTGTGGTTGGGATATTCGCTCAATCAGCTCCGTAACCGTATTTTCTATTAACAATATTTTCGATGAATGTGAGATCGTTTTTATTGACGAGGCTCAACGTATTAGAGAAGATCAGCTTGAGTTGATTATTCAGAAGACTACAGAAAAAGAAATACCGGTCGTTTTTTCTTATGATGTGAAGCAATATCTTAAAAGCAGTGAGGGGCGTGATATTGAAGCATATTTAAAAAATAAGCATCCTAACATTAAACTATCACCCAAACGACTCACAACTAAAATTAGAACGAACAAGGAAATGGCCTCGTTTATCACCAATCTCTTAAATATTGGGAGCAGCAGAGATCATCTAAACTATAGTTGTGTAACAATTGAGTATTTTTACGAGATGGGCACACTAATGGAGTATCTTGACTTTTTACAACAAAGTGGCTGGACTGCTTTAACCTTTACTTCATCTCAGTATTCGCCTGATCCTTATGACAGTTTGTCTGGAGTATGTAGCAGAAACGCTCACAGTGTAATCGGCCAAGAGTTCCCCAAGGTTGCGTTCGTGATGGACGATAATTTCAGGTATAATGAGAATAAGCTTTCGGCAAAGCAGGGTTATTACAGCGCTCAGGGTATGCTTTACCAAATTGTAACGCGTGTTGTGGACGAACTGAAAATAGTTGTACTTGATAATCCTTCCTTATATTTAAAACTGTTAGAAATAAAAGCCATGGGAGAATAAGTTGATAACCGTTCGCTCATTCTGCTACTCCTCGCTTTCCGTCCAACAAACACGGTGCTGTTTTGCAGTTTGAAAAGCAGAAACTTTGGAGTAGGCATATCTTTTTCATCAACACAATTCACAGCTCCTGAAATCGTTCGATTTCAGGAGCTGTTTTCTTATTTAAGTATACACTTCTTTGAACAAGTTAAAATATTAGCGCGCTTTTGAATTCTTGTTCGCAGGTTTTCATTCTCGCAGAAAATTCATCGTAATTTAGCGCATCCACGGGAATTTTCAGGCCGTGCTTGGTAACGCTGATGTCATCACGTGGCATAACATTTTTCTCATAGGTCGAACCACGATTCAACCACAATTTCAAATCGTCAGAACCTTCAGCTTCTGGATAGAGATAGTAGCCAGCCTTTGCATCAAAACGGAACATATAGGCAAGCACTTGTAAATAATCTCGATTGCCAATGTTGTCAAGGGGCTTATACTTCGCGTCAGCAATGATTCGTGGTTCGCTATTCCGGCTGATGAAATCGGGATAGATCAAGCCTACATTTCCATCAAACAGTCTCTGAGCGCCTGTGCCACTCTTGTTCATTGGGTGGTAGAAGATATCTTCAATGAGCAAGTTAATATATTCCTCCCACAGCCATGCACCATCAAACAGGATGCCATATATCTGTCTCACCCCCATCCCGATTTGGTGTTTTTGATGTTGGAGAATTAAGAGACACAACCGCTGCAATACAAGATACTCTCTGAAATAAGCGTGGCGGACGGTATTCTTTTTATTCTGTTCAATGATTTTCTGCCTGTCATACGGTTCATATCCCGGAGTCGCATCTATAACGAGTTTTACCTCGTCTTTCACTTTGATAAGAAGTTTATTTCCGTAAGGCTTTCCTTTGATAAACTCTATGGTATGCCGCACCAGCTCTATCAGACTGTTATCATAAGAAAACTCTCGCTGGCTGTATGCAACATTACCAACAAACGGGGTGTTCTTTTCTATATGCCTTGCGACATCAATGGTGCCTTTTACATTTCCGTCATTATATCTTCGACGGATATATTTCTTAAACAAGCCCTTCCGCATCGCTGACTTGAGGTAATACGGAAACAGAAACAGCAAAAAATTGAACAGCCGATTATCTTGATTAGCATCTGCATCCAAATCTACGATATTTGGAAAGTCCAGAACTCTGTCTAAAAGATACTGAAAAAAGTAATCCTCACCCTCTCCGCAAAAACGGGACGCGATCACAAGCCGCTCATCACCGTAGCCAAGAAAGCCCATCACATTACCAGAGCGATAGGTATCATTGACGCTTTGGAGGATCATCTGATCTTGCGTAATATCCTCTGCATCCTTTACGGTTTCAGGAAATACGAATACGCCTTCACGCTCAAGCTGTTCCAAGGTTTTATCTGCAATTTTGCCTGTCAGCCTCGCTACTTGAGAAAAGGCATCTTTTTTCTGCTGGGAGTTATCCTTGATCCTGAGCAGCTTCATTCACATCACCTCTGGCAGGTTTCTGATAGCCGTATGCCCTTGCGAACCGATTCATAATTCCTTCCTCATCGTACATTCCCTGAATGTATTCCTGTAGGAGCGGTTGCAGATAATCAGTCCAAAGCTGGTCAAAATCAAGTGTTTCCAACTTCAGGAAGTAAGACGCTCCGATCTGATAATTTTCATTCAGATCCTCGACCTCTGCGATTGCCTTATTGAGCGCAGCCATCCTTCTGATTGCCTCAGCCTCCAGCTCCTCGTTTTCCAGCGACGCAAGCATCTCAAGGCGCTCATCCGCTCTGAGTTCTACGAAACGGAAGCGACGACGCATGGCAAAATCAAAGCTGTCCACAGAGCGGTCGATATCGTTCATAGTGCCGATGATATAGACATTTTCAGGAATATAGAACTTTTCGTCAGGGTCAGAGTGCAGATTGGAATACTGCGTGGAGATTTCTCCGGCTTTGCCGCGATAACCGGGATCTATCGCAAAGAACAGTTCACCGAAAATCTTTGAAATCTCGCCGCGGTTGATTTCATCTATAATGAATATGTATTTTTTCAGTTCCTCCTGTTTTGCCTTTGCTTTTGAAACTGTACTTTTCTTCGCTTTGATTGCTTTATAGATGGCAAAGTCATAGGAATATCCTTGCGTAGCAAACGTCTTTCCGAAAAAGGACGTGATATCCTTTATTTTTTCAAACTTCTGCCCGGATTCCAGCATCTTCCGAACTTCATCCAAACTCAGAGCAAGCCTGTTGACAGATGCGTTTCCGGGAATAGAAATGCGTATATGCCCGTCATCCACGCCGGTAATGGTAAATTCATTTCCATTAATCGTCTTAAATGTGTCAACGCCAAACTCAACGCCGGAAAAAAACTCTGTCATGGATTCTTGAACCGTGACTTCCTTTTCTACGGTTTCTCTGGATTTTTGGGAGTCCTCATAGTTCTTTCTGGCACGGGCAACAAACTTCTTGAAAATGCCATCCTGCAATTCAAAGCCCATTGTCCCATCATCATTGATTTTCGGTCTTAGTCCTTCAACAAAATCAGAGTAGTCATAACTCGGATGGAACTGAACAAACTCAACCTGTTTTTTCTGCTCGTCAGTAAGAAGTGTGTAATCGTCAAAGTACCCATTGCTGATGATGTCCGCAGCGATTTCTTTGGCAAGATAAGATTTTCCGGTACCGGGCGCACCTCTGAAAATCAGATTTTTTGATTCAATCAGCATGGAAGAAAACGGATTTCGGTATCCCTTGAACTGTTGAACAAGCTCTTCCTGAACAGCAGCTTCCGTTTCTTCCGCTGCGGTTTCCTTCTCATCTTTTTCGCGGTATGTCAAAATAAACTGATCTCCCGATTCACCGAAACGTTTCAAACATTCCTGAACGAAGATAATCGTAGAGAAGATATTCCAGCAATAGATAACAAACTGCCGTCCGTTGTCATAGCCGTATGTCAGGTACTCTATTGTGTTGCGGTGCTTCTTGAAATCGTCAACACTCGCATAAATACCTCTGATTACGTCGCTGTCCGGGTTATATTTGCAGACAGGGAAGTTCTCCTTGTCCTCAACCGATAATGCAGCAAGCTGCTTCTCGAACACCTGACAGGCAATGCGGGGCAAGGTTTGATTGGAATTTCTTCTTTCGCCTTTGCTGTAGGCTCGCTTGATTACGTCTCCATTTGCCCTCTTGAAACAGGCATCCAGCGGCTTATAGTTATCACCGAGGTTCAAATTATCTATTGTAAAGCGTTCATCCGTTGACTGTACACTTTCGGCAGTGATAGATAACTCAAATTTTTCTTGCTGCTTTGTCTCGATGGAGAAGCCCAGATTTTCCAGATAGTTCTTTGCGTCAACGCTGTTAAAGGATTCTGTCGAAATATCCGTGCGGTTTGTCAAATGGTCAGCAACGGCTACTACATACTTCGGCGGATACTTTTTCCCATTCTCAGACACAAGTACATATTTTACGCTTGTATTATGTTCGGGAACTCCGTTCTCGTCGATAAATTTCAGGGCATCAATAACATCCTGCTTTTTCAGCTTTGGTATAGCCATGCTGCACCTCCAATATTTCAAGACCACTTATGGCTCACGGTAGAAGCGTTCGGCAAATGCCTGCTGGATGATGTGGTCGTTTTCTTTCGTGAGGCCGTACGCAATTATCAATATCATAGTACCATCGATTTTAGTAAAAGACAAGAATCCGCATTATGCATACGCAATACTGTCGCAGAATTATCTTAGTTTTTTACACATTTCATCTATACCAAAACAGGAAAAAACAGAGGCAAGGATTGATAGGAATCCTTGCCTCTGTTTTTTTCACTTCCGTGACTTCTATTTTCTCCCCAGCACTGCCGCCACCATCCCATAGTGCTTCTTCACGGTATTTCTTGCCAGTCCGGTTCGCTTAGCGAGGGTAGAGAACTCCGTGACCTCCGGGTGGAGGCGCATATAGTCCCATAGCTTGTGCTGTTTCTTGGTCAGTTTTTCCGGCGGGGCGATGCCCGCAAGTTGCTCCTTGAGATTTTTGCGTTCCTCGTTCATCTCCGTGATCAGCGCCTTGAGTTTTTCCTCGCACTCCTCGCGGGTGCGGGCGTAGACGTTGCGGGAATGCTGTGTCCCGTCCGGCCATATGGGAGAATAGCGCCCTTCAAATAGGTGGTCGTTGATCTCCGTGACACAACCGGTGCCCGGTTTCCTTTTCTTCCCCACATAGGGCTGGAAATCCACGATGCCTTTCCGCTCCGGTTCCGCTTCTTTCTGCGGTTCTGCCTTGCCGATGCTCCGGTCGATGCTGGCGGCAGCAGCGCGCTGCATATCGCCGGTGATGTGGGTGTAGATGTCCAGCGTTGTCACCGCAGACACATGGCCCAGCATAGCGGAGAGGGTTTTCACATCCATGCCGTTCTCCAGTGCCAGCGTCGCGAAGGTATGCCGCAGATCATGAAATCTGACGCGCTTGCAGTCTGCCCGCTCCAGTATCGTCTGAAGCCGCTTTCGTGCCACGCCGGGCGTGATCGGTCGGTCCGCCTTCACCGGGGACGGAAACATCCAGCGGGAATCCACCTTTTTGCGGTACTCCCGCAGCACGGCCAGTACCGCAGGTGGCAGCACCAGCTTTCGGACAGATGCTTTGGTTTTGGGCGGGATGATCTGCAATTCGCCGTTTACCGTGTACGCCTGCTTGTTGACGGTCAGCACGCCGGTTTCAAAGTTCAGATCCTCCCATTGCAGCGCTATCAATTCACCCCGCCGCAGGCCGGTGCAGAGATCCAGCAGGAACAGCTCATAGTACCCGTCCGCCTGCGCCTGAATGAGAAATTTCTGCAATTCCTCCCGATCCAGCACCTGCATTTCCTTTGCCTTTTTCGGCGGCAGCTTACAGCCGATGGCCGGATTTGTACGGAGCAGGTCATCCCGCACGGCCCGTTCCAAGGCAGAGCGGCAGACCGCGTGGCACATCCGCACCATGCGGTCGGAAAGGCCCGCGCCGTATTGCTCCGTCAGACGCTTGCGGCCGTTCTTTTTCAGCCGCCCATAAAACTGCTGCAAATCATTCTGCGACAATTTGTTCAGCGGGATCTTCCCGATCTCCGGCAGGACATGGTTGTGGATGACGTTTTCGTAGTTGTTCTGCGTGGAGGCACGGAGCGTCGGCTTGCTGTGGGTTTCATACCAGTAGCACAGCCAGTCTCCGAACAGCATATCCGGTTTGACCTTTCGGTCTTTCCGCCCTACCATGCTTTCGGTGAGCTGCCGCAGCTTCTCCTGACATTCCCGCTTTGTTTTGGCGAGAACATTCTTCGTCTTGGGAAGGCCGCTGTCATCATAGCCGACGACAATGCGGCCCTCCCACCGGCCGTCGCCGCGCTGTCTTACGGTGCCGGTTCCGCTTTTCCGTTTCTTTGCCAAGGTCTCAGCCCCTTTCCGAGCAGATCTTCCATGAAGCCGCCAACGATGCCGCTGGCGGCTTTTTGCATATCCGGTGTGACGTGGGTGTAGGTGTCCAGCGTGAAGCTGGCATTGGTATGCCCCAGAATCCCCGACAGGGTCTTGGCATCCACGCCGCTGGCGATGGCGTGGGTGGCGAAGGTATGCCGCAGATCGTGAAAGCGGATGTCCGGCAGTCCCGCCTTGTGCAAAATCGCTTTCATGTGCGTGTAGGCGCAGTTCGGAGACAGCGGCAGCTCCGGTCGGACAGGGTCCGGGAAGATCCATTGCGTGATCGCATTCTCTTTTCGGCGGCGCAAAATTTCCGCCGTGCTGCGGGGCAGGACGATGGTGCGCTCACCGCTGCGGGTCTTGGTCTTGCCCAGCATATCGACACCCAGCTTTCGGTTATGAAGGGTGCGGCGCACCTGCAGGACGCCGTTCCGCGCGTCAAAGTCCTGCCACATGAGTCCGCAGATCTCGCCCCGCCGCAGGCCCGTGGTCAGCTCCACGTAGAAGAAGTCACCCCATATTCTGTCTTTCCGCACGGTGTCCAGAAAGGTGTCCAGTTCTCTGTCGGTCAGGACACGTTTCGGCGCATGGCTTGCCTTTGGCACCGTCGCGCCCACGGTGGGATTCTTGGCGATGATATGCGCATGGAGGGCGTCCTCCATTGCCTGATGGAAGATGGCGTGAAGGCGGTTGATGGTGGTGTCTGACAGTGCGGAACCAAACCTCGGATGCTCCCTGACCCGGCCGTTCTCTTTCAGCTTGCGGTAGAGTTTCTGTACATCCTGCGATGTCACCAGCGACACCTGCTTGCCTCCGAGCTGCGGCTTGATATAGTTTTCAATACAGCTTCGATACCCCGCAAGGGTGCCGGGGCGGACGGTGTTCTCTTTATAGTCCGTCAACCAGCGGTCCAGCCACTCGCTCAAAGTCATCCGGCTGTCCTCGGTCAGTTCCGCGTCCTGATAGCGTTCGATATTTTGATGGAGCTTTTCCGTCAGTTCTTTTTGTGTATGCGCATAGGCGTGCTGGAAGATGGGCGTACCGTTTTTCTTGTGGCCCACCACGATGCGGCCCTCCCAGCGGCCGTCCTCACGCTTGCGCACCATCCCGTCGCCGGACGGTCTTCGTTTCGCCATTTAGTCCTCCTGTTCCGCCGGATGGCAGATGTGTTCTTCTTCCTCCCGTTCGAAGGAATAGAGCCCGTCTGCCTCCAGCTCTTTCGCCATGCCCCACGCCAGCTTGAAGCCAGCCGTGAAGCTCATCAGCTTGGATTCAACCAGCAGTGTGTTTTGTGCGTCCAACAGCCGCAGCAGCTTCTTCCGTCCCGCGGCGTCCATGCCCCGCCGCAGTTCCTCTTGGGCGTATTCGACCTGGGCGTACAGTTCTGGATGCGGCTGCCGGTCGAAGCGCTTTTGCAGAGCCTTCATGTAGTCGTACATTGCGGCACCTCCTTTTTGGCAACCACAACACATACCACAACCCGGCGCACAAAGCTACTGTTTTTGCAAATGTTTCTTTGACTATTGCGGCGCAAAAACTGAACACCTCGACCCGCTTTACATATGGAATTTCATTGAAAATCCCTGTTGCTGTTCCAACTCATGATCGTCCGGCTTGTGACCGAGGGCGACGCGCTTTTGCCGCAGCTGCGCCAGCCGCTTGCGGTCGATTTGAACGCCGTTGGCAGCGGGAGCCGGGGCGTTGTCCCGGAAAATATTGCCCATGTGGTAGAGCAGCCGGGTGGAGGCCAGCAGGACGGAGGGCGGCTCCTGTTCGCCGCGCTCCATGCGTTTCAAGAAAAATTCCGCGTAGGCGTGGCCGTTATCTCTTGCCGCCGCGAACCATTCGTAGGCGGCGTCCATGTCCTTCGGAACGCCCTCGCCCATGAGGGTCAGCTTTCCCAGCAGATATTGCGCATAGGCGTTTCCATTGTTCGCGGCCTGCCGCAAATATGACACTGCTGTTTCGGCATCTTTTATCGTATTTTTGCCGCTGAGATATTCCTTGCCCAACCGGTAGGCAGCATAATCGTTGCCATTGTCCGCCGAGCGTTTCAGCCAATAGATGCCCTTGGCAGAATCGTGAACGTCTGCATCGTCGGAGAGATGCAGCTTTCCGAGGGCGTACTGTGCCGCGTCCAAGTCCTGCTCGGCCGCGCGTTCCAACAGCTTTTGTGCTTTGGCTGTGTCTGGTATCAGCAGTCCGCCGTCGCGGTACGCCGTGCCGATGATGTACTGGGCGTAGGCGTCACCGTCCTCCGCAAGCTGCTCCAACTGCTCTGCCGCCTCGTCCCGTTCCTCCAGAGGGTAACTCTCATCGTTCGCCACGCTTTGCAGATCCTGACACTCGTAGCTCATGTCATAGGCGCTGATCTGTTCGCCGTCATCCTGCATTTCCTCATCCTCAAAGGAAAATCTGTTCATGCGAATATGCTCCGCCTCATGAATGACCGCGTTCTTGATCTGGCGGAACTCCTTTTGCTGAGACAGCGGCGGACGCAGACGTTTCTTCCCCTCGGAGTAGTAGTCCTCCACCTGACATTGCAGCTCCCACCACGTTTGGTAGCACTGATCTACCGTAGGCAGACGCGCCATTTGGTCGACGATCTCGTCCACCAGCTTTTTCATTGGTTTCGGCAGATAGCCGTAGGTTTTCTTGCCCGGTACGGCGCTAAGTTGTTTGGAGAGTTCCCAGATCATCTGCTCCGCCTCCGGGTGGATGCAGGTCATCTCCCGCATGGCCTTCGCCAATTCCAGCATGGCTTTTCGTGCTTCTGACACCAACTCGTCTCGCGATTTGCTTTTCTGTTCGTAGACGTGCAGCAGCTCCTGACGGAAAATTTGGTTGGTGAGCGTGGACTTGATCTGCCGTATCCCATCTTTGGACAGGTACGCCTGATTGGGTTTCACCGACCACGCCATCATGTGGACGTGGGGATGATTGCCCTCATCGTGGAAGGCGGCGTACCAGCGAAAGTCCCCCGGTGGGATCTTCATTGCCGCGGCGATGTCGTTGCGGTGGGTACGCAGTAATGTGCGCCATGCGTCCGCATGGTTATACCCCAGCCGCTCCGCGTCCTCCCGGTGGAGGGAGATGATGTGCGTCCACACGTTGCCGGTGTAGTGATCCAATTCGTCCGCAACAGCGGCGAGGTCAACGGCAGCGTCATCACCGAAGAGACCGTGTTCCCCCAGCCGCTCCGCCCTCGGACGCAGGGCGATGTACTTGGCGTAGCCTTCCGTGCCCTGTACCCGATCCCAATTCGATTCCAGCGCCAGTGTGATGAGCGCGGACGCCGTCACTTTTGTTGGGTGTGAGAGGTAGTCCTCGTACTCCATCAGCTCTTTGGCGTCAGGAAAATCCTTCACCAGCTTTACGATGAGCTGCGTCTGCTTGTTGGTGGGCGGACGGTCATCCGGAATGATCTCCACACGCTCCCGCGTCGCGATGTACTTGAGGTACCCGCCAGCGCTTTGCCCAGCGCCGCACTTGATGTACGGGCTTTTGACGATCAGCCTTGCCATTCGTCATTCTCCATGTCTCGGAGCTTCTGCTCCATCCGAAGCTGACCGTTCGTTTTCTTGACGGCGGCGATGCTCTTCGCGCGTTCTTGCCGCAGCACTTCCTCGCTCACGTTGAGGCTTTGCAGGAGAATGGACATTGCCATGTCCATCTCCACTGCCTGCTTGTAGAGCAGCGACGCGATGCGATCCTCGAAGAGTTTCAGCCGTGCGTCGATGGCAGACTGCACCGCACGGGGCAGCGTGGTACTTTCGCCTGCGGCGAGCATATCCGCGTAGCAGTTCACCGCCTTTTCGATGAACTCATTTTTGCTGCGGCAGTTATCTTCCTGATACCACCGCTCTATTTTGGCAGCTGTTTCATCCGTCATACGGAAGTTCAGCCTGTTTTCATTTTTGCTCATAATTCCCTCCAATCTGCCGTAAGGCACGCTTGTTTTCGTTGAAACACCTGCGCTTGCGGGAACAAAGACGCCAGCCGCTCCAAAAGTTCTCTCAAAAGGCGCCACAATCGCCTGCGCTGAAACCCCCGTCAACTGCCCGCACTGCGGGCAGAGGTGACCAGGCAGAACGTCGGTTCCGACGCCAGCCCTTTATCCTGCTATAAATAAGTTCCTCCGATAACCGCCCAATCTGCCGAAGCTACGTCCCATACGGCGTGGGAAAGTCCTCTCCGGAGCGGTTTCAAATCACACTCGCACAAACGCCGCAACGTTCGTTTCAAAGGGCTGCGGCGGGTACACACGCCACCCCATCTCCTAACCGCGCACACAGCGGCTCACACGCCGAAACACGGGCGTTTCGGATGGGGGGTGGTATCACTACCCTCGGAGCGTTTTGCGCGGTTCGGAAACCCTGCGCGGCCGGGTATCAGAACGGCATATTTTGCCGCTTTTGGGCCTTGGTCGGGAGCGCTCCCGAAGAATGCAGAGAGCCTGCGGAACAGCGATGCGCTCATGCGCGTCGCTGTTCCGAGGCGTCGCGGCCCCGCTGGGCTGCGTGATCCCGTTGCTGTTTCTCTCACCGCACCGATGGGCTTCACGGTTTTGTCTGGCCACGATAACAGCATGCAGAGAAAGATACTCGCCGGTTTCACACGCTGGTCTGCTCCATTCGCTTTGCCACTCGCTGCCGCTCCTTTGCTCTGTCCACAGCATCCATCTGCCGCTGGTAGAACTGGTCGATGGAAAACTGGATCGGCAGGATCGTGTAGAGCAGACTTCCGTTTTGCTTGCGGCCGTCCCGCGTGATGATGCTGGTGCGCTCCGTGCGGATGAGTCCGCGTTCCTCCAACTCCTGCACGTACTTCCGCACGGTGTTGCGGCTCATCCCCACCGCTTTGCCGATGGTGGCGTAGCTGGGATGGCACTGGTAGGTTCTGCGGTCTTCGATGCGGAGCAGGTAACCGTAGACAGCGATCGCGCCGTGAGACAGACCCAGCTGATAGATCTCATTGGGAAGAGGAAAATAATTCTTGACCGGATCACGCTTTGTCCAAGTTCTCATTCGGCACCTCCGGTCTGCCGCTCCACCCACTGTTGGAATTTATCTTTTGGTACCACAAACCGACTGCCGATGCGCACAGACGGAAATACTTCTTCGTGCATCAGCTCGTAGGCACTGGAGATGGACACGCCCAGCACCTTTGCCACCAGCTCCGCGTTGAGGAACAGCGGCAATTCATCGTAGCTGTGATAGGTTGATATTTTCAAAATCGTTACCTCCAATAGAATTCAGAGAAAAATTACTTGCGTTTCGGAGGTCCCTCTGTTAGACTGTTTGCAGATGGAGTCTGCGTTTTCCGAAACGCGGCGCGCCGCTGGACTGCTGCAACAGTTCAGCGGTTTTCCTTTTTGCAGGAACGATAGATACCGATCCCCCCTTTCTTAACGATCTTCTGCCACGCACCGTACCCGTTCCTGCCCTGCGGCCTTGTTTGACCCGCACGGCGTTTTCATCTGCCCTGGCACGCTCGACCGCTTTACCGCGGCGTCCTGGCGTTACTTCTCCGGCATGTATCATCTCCGGTGATGGGTATTCAGTTGTCGAGGTGCAGAGACGACCGAATTTTTCTCTTGACTTTATCGCCCATACGGGTTAGACTTATTTTTGAAATAAAGAATATTCAGTCTATGTACTTAGACTAACAGAAATGAAAAAATCTGTCAAGACCGATAAATGAACGGATTGTAAATAAGTCTAAAACGGGAGAGTGAAAATGATCTCTTTTCAATTCGAAACCTACATTGCGGATGGTGCGGAGCATTATAGCTATGGCGCGGACTACGGAAAGGGCATGGTGCAGACATCGAAGACCGTGTCGTTTCCCGAGAGCTTGCTGTCACTCGTTGACATGAACATCGACGAGATCGAGCCGGCGATCCGGCAGCTCAACGAGGTACTCTGGCAGCTTACGACAACACGGGAGAAACAGTATGCCGAGGAAGTAAACGCACTGTTGGATGAGCTCGAACTGCGGCACATCTATTTTCAGCAGCTTGCGCTGGACTGGAGGTATCGGCTGTCACGGGCGGTGATCTTCGAACAGTACACGGAGGATATGCTGCCACGCAAATATCTCTATGCGTTACCGGACACCTTGCGACGGATGCAGGGACAGATCGTGGAGCTGTTTGAAAATGTGCTGGATGCGGACAACAGCGACGAGCCGACCTCGAAGCGAATGGTCGACTATTATCAGCGCAGCGGCGAGACGGCATTTCGATTCTATCCGCAGCCGATTGGGTTTGAGTTGATCGGTGAAGTGTTTACCGAGGTTCTGACGCCAAATAACATCTACGATATCCTCGACTTCCAGCTCCGCGCCTGTGTGAAGCAGGAAATTAAGATGCGTCGCTGCAAAAACTGCGGCAGGTACTTTGCGGTGATGCGGCATGGCGCGACGGAGTACTGCGGTCGCGTGGCCGACGAGCGCGGGCGCACCTGTCGGGAGGTCGGGGCCATCAATACATGGACGCGCAGCAAGCGGGACGATGAGGTATTCAAGGTCTACCGCCGAGAGTACAAAAAGCGCTTTGCGTGGATCAAGGCCGGACGGATCACCGACCAGCAGTTTTACGATTGGAGTGAGCGGGCCAGAGCGGAGAAGGATAAATGTGAGCAGGGCCTGATCTCCCAGAAGGAACTGGAAGCCTGGCTGAAAGAATCCAAATGAAAAACCGTGTGCTGACCTTGCGGTCAGCACACGGTGTTCTTTGTCTATAGCGAGGCAGATTTTACCCCGCCCCATGTGGGATCTGAATGCTATTTTTCTTTATTCCCCGCATCTTCCAGCAGATTTGTAACCACTTCACTGAGCTGCGCGGCGTTCTTGGAAGTGATGACAGGAACGCCGGTCTGCGTCTCAATGGCCTTCCGCGCGTCACCAGCCACCTTGCCACCGGCACGGGCCACGTCGATGTTCTCCGAAAGGGTTGCCGGTGCCTTCTGCTTGGAAATTTCCGTGGTGGTGGCTTCTGCCAGCATATTCAGCACCAGCTCCAGCGTGGTCATGTTGTCACGGAGGTTTTCCTTTTTCAAGCCTTTTAGGTTTTTGTACTGCCGGGTGGACATCCCCGACCATGCGCGGGAGATCTCATCGGTGAGGATGGCGTATTCCACGCCCTTCTGCACGCCGCGGGCATCCCACTCGTCTGTCAGTTCCTTACGGACCTGAATGGCTTGCAGCCGCTGGTTGATCCACTCGCGGGTGTAGCCTTTCTTGAGGTAGGTTTCCAATGCCCGCTCGATGGTCAGCTCTGGGTCGATGGTTTCCTCAATGCGCTCCCGGCCAACCTGTGCCAGCCAGAGTTTGAACGGCTCCGCTTTGGGTGACGGGATGGACTGGATGATACGGAGAAGTTGCTCGGTATCGGCCACATCCGTCTTGTATCGTTTACCATCCGCAGAGCGCATTTTCAGTTGACTACAATCTGTAGTCAACTGACTCCCCTCTTTTTTTAGCCGCGTCTTGAGGACGCTCCAATACTTCGCCGCACGACGCTGATCTGGCTGGTCAGTCAATACAGCCACCACATCAACAATGGAGAAGTACCATTCTTCTTTTTCTTCGTTCCACGCCGTACGGATACGTTGATTTTCAAAAAGTTTGATTTTATCATTCGGCTCCATTATACGAGTTCTCCTTATCTAAGTGCATTTATTGTATCGTAAAAGCAAACAGATTTCAAATTATAATACTATAATTTACATTATGAGAAGTTCGCTGATGGCAGCGTGAAATGTATCGAGGATGAGATCCCATTTGACCTGCCGGATGGGTGGGCGTGGGAACGGCTCGGTAATGTGAGTACAATTGCAAGAGGCGGCTCTCCCCGTCCAATTGAGGATTACTTAACTCATGATGCAGACGGAATTAACTGGATAAAGATTGGCGATGCCGAAAAAGATGGCAAGTACATTTTGCATACCAAGGAAAAAATTAAGCCAGCAGGGCTATCAAAAACTCGGCATGTACACAGTGGCGATTTTCTATTGACCAATTCAATGAGTTTTGGTCGTCCTTATATCCTAAAGACTGATGGTTGTATCCACGACGGTTGGCTTGTAATTGGTAATATTGATACTGTGTTTAATCAGGATTATCTCTACTACGCGCTGAGTTCTGGTTTTATGTATGCGACTTTAAGCTTATTGGCAGCAGGTTCAACAGTCAAAAATCTGAAGTCTGATACCGTGCGTTCGGTATTCTTTCCCATCCCTCCGATTGGTGAGCAGATGCGAATAGCACAGCGATTAGAGCAACTAATAACTTCTATTGATACTATCAATGCCGAGAAGGGAAGTCTTGTCGATATCATTAATCAATCAAAGGCAAAAATACTTAACCTCGCCATTCGTGGCCAGCTTGTGCCACAAGACCCTGCTGACGAGCCTGCTTCTGTCCTGCTTGAACGCATCCGTGCAGAGAAAGAAAAACTCATCAAGCAGGGCAAGCTCAATCGGTATAAGAAGGAATCCGTCATCTTCCGTGGTGAGGATAACTCTTATTATGAGAAGGTTGGTTCTGACGTCATTTGTATTGACGCAGAAATACCGTTTGAGATTCCTGATACTTGGGAATGGATGCGATTGGAGAGTTGTTGCATCAAAGAAATTCGTCGGGGGAAATCTCCTAAATATATCGACGAAAGTGGAACCCTCGTCTTTGCCCAAAAATGCAATACAAAATACAGCGGTATTGATGTGGGGTTAGCATTGTTTCTGGATGAAAGTATATTGGGGCGATATCCAGATGATGAATATATGCAGGATGGCGATGTGGTCATAAACTCTACTGGTACAGGCACATTAGGTCGCGTCGGTATCTATCACATGACCGACAATCACCGCGGTCTACCTATAGTACCTGATTCCCATGTGACTGTTATCCGTGCTGCCCATAGCATTCAATCGATTTATGTGTATGCTTGCATGAAAGCCAACCAAAGTGAGCTTGAAAAGGAAGGTGAAGGCTCTACTAATCAGAAAGAACTCAAGCCGCTTACGCTGAAAGAAATGCTTATCCCGATACCGCCATGCTCTGAGCAAGAACGGATTGTTGCTACAATAACTGCTGCATTCTCAACTATATCTGCAGTAGAAAAGAGCCTCAACTGAGGCTCTTTTCTACTTTCTCGATCAGATTGAAAACCTTTTTCAGTTTTGTGCAGATTGCTTTCTGTTCTGCCATTGGTGGTACGGGGTATAGCCAACTCTCGATATTGTCCTTGCTTATAGAAGGAGAATTATCTCCCTTCATATATTGATTTAGGCCGCTAACCACATAACTCGATATCATCAGGAAAAACATGAATTGGGGTAACAGTATACCGTTGGAGCTGCAAACATAGAAACCAGTTGATGCAATACAGTGACTATGCACTTCCTCTACGAGTGCAATATTTTCAAGATACGGTCTAACCAATGAGAACAAAACGCTTCCGGTTTTTACTGCACGGCTCGCGCGACTTGGAGCCTCAGGCACTGGGAGATGCTTTGCGGTCTTGATTCGATGGAGACGATTATCGATGGCATCAATATCAATGTAATCAAAGAACTCACCTTGTGGTTTCGTACTCTCCATGCCCAAAAAGCAGGAACGCCCTCTACACCACATCCATCCATCAGGCAATTCAAAAGGTATTTCATCGCTGATGTTTTCGACTTTGTCACCTATCTTCTCATAATAAGAGATAGTCACATATTTCCCTTATAATATTGGCGCGATAATTTCGCAAAAATATTATTGGGAGGTACCTTTTTTATGAGGACAACCGAAACATTTGAGCAGCACCTGAGAAAGAGCAATCTTTCAGAGAACACCATCCATTCTTATCTCTGGACAGTCGACTTTTACCATGCCCACTACGATGAGGTCAACAAGGAAAACCTGCTGGCCTACAAAGGGTATCTGATGGAATTTTTCAAGCCCAAAACCGTCAACTTGCGTATCCAAGCGATGAACAAGTATCTGGATTTTCTGCACAGAGACCGCTTGCGGCTGAGAGCTGTGAAAGTGCAGCAGAAGAATTTTCTGGAGAATGTGATCAGCAACGCCGATTATAACTTTCTGAAAAAGCAGCTCAAGAAGGACGGCAACATGGAATGGTACTTCGTGGTCTGGTATCTGGCTGCGACCGGAGCGCGTGTGAGCGAACTTATTCAAATCAAAATCGAGCATGTGGAACTCGGCTATTTTGACCTATATACTAAGGGTGGAAAGCTACGCAGGCTATACATACCTAAAAAGTTGAGGACGGAAACTCTTGAATGGCTGGAGGAAACGCAACATTCCTCCGGCTTTTTGTTTCTAAACCGTTATGGAGAGCGTATTACTACACGCGGTATTTCCCAGCAGCTTAAAAACTATGCCGAAAAGTATGGATTGGATAAAAAGGTAGTGTACCCGCATTCATTCCGCCATCGATACGCAAAGAACTTCTTGGAGAAGTATAACGACATTGCTCTATTAGCAGACCTGATGGGGCACGAGAGCATTGAGACTACTCGCATTTACCTCCGCAGAACTGCCAGCGAACAGCGGGCGCTGGTGGATAAAATCGTCACATGGTAAAGGAAACAGCCGCCTTCTTTCGAGGGCGGCTGTTGGTTAGGCTAAGTTTTCTGCGATGGAAGCAAGCTGGGCAAAGGCCAGTTCAATTGCCATGATGATCCGCTTCTGCTCCTTAACCGGAGGAACAGAAATAATTGCTTTCTTGCCATCTGTTGTTCCGAGGCGCGGCATCTTCACGCCATATGAACACTTATTGGCATATCTCAAAAATGCGGGGGACATCAAAAAGTAGCGTGCATACTGCGGAAGTATATTCCGCTCAAACTCTAATGGCAAAATCTCAGAGGTGCAATATCCATCCTCATCCGCCAAGACCACCTTGTTCAGATAAGGACGAAGCTTGCTGTACAACACCTGACCTTTATGGAAACGGTGCTTTGTGCTTCCTGCATTGCGTTCACCTTGGCGTACTTTTTGTAGAACGACACCGGAATCTTTTTCGATATCTTCAAGATCCAATATCCACGCAGAATCAGCAATATCAGCGGTATCAATATTGGTACAGTTACCGTAGTCGCATAACTCCCCCAGGCAACACACACTCCAACTATCGGGGAGTTCTTCGAAATCCCAATCCTCCAGCGACTCCACTAATTCTCCAGTTCTGAGATAATAAGAGTTATCCTCACCACGGAAGATGACGGATTCCTTCTT
>CEAH01022524.1_pt1 | contig 53841 bp, 47 predicted proteins | sample 557571 | NCBI WGS metagenome assembly CEAH01 (sample SAMEA3182092, study PRJEB8094) | gut metagenome | biome: human; feature: gut; material: Stool; isolation source: human stools | place: Canada | collected 2013-11-25
GTTTCTTCAAGACTCACACGCTGACCCACACGGGGAAAGGCGCGGAAAGTACCGGACAGGGCCAGACAGGAATTTTCCTGTCTGGCCCTGTGTTTTTTGCCGTACTTACCGCATCTGCTGGCTGATGACCCCACCGATGGTATCGGCAGCGTCCTGCTTCATCTGCGCCGTGGCATGGGTGTAAGTGTTCAGCGTGAACCCTGCCGAGTAGTGGCCCAGCGCGCCGGACAGCGTTTTCACGTCCACCCCGCTTTTCAGCGACAGCGTGGCGAAGGTGTGTCTGAGATCATGGAACCGAATGTGCTCCGCACCGATGGCCTTCAAAATTTTGTCATGGGTTCTCCGGAAGGCGTCCGGGTCATACATGGTTCCGGTTTTGGGCGATGGGAACAGATACGGATTGCGAGAGTGCTTTTTGTGCTCGGCAATCAGTAGATCCACCGCCTGCTGTGGAAGGGCCAATGTGCGAATAGAATTTCTCGTTTTCGGAGGGCTTACCGCTAATTCCCCGTTAATTCGATTTACCTGTTTCGTGACAGCAAGCGTCCGGTTTTCAACGTCCAAGTCCGTCCATTGGAGCGCCAACAGCTCCCCTCTCCGCAGGCCGGTGGTCAGCTCCAGATAGAAGGCCGCCAGCAACCCTCTTTTTTCTGCTTCGGCAAGATACATTCCAATCTTCTCTTGCGGCAGAATTTTCATTTCTTTCTTTTCGAGCTGCGGCAGCTTGCAGCCTTGGGCGGGGTTGGTGAGGATGAGCCGCTCCGCCACCGCCTGCTCCAGGCAGTTGTGCAGCAGTGTGTGAACACCCCGCACCACTCTGGGACTGAGGCTGACATCTTTCAGTGGCGGGAAGTTTTTGCGCTGAACTCGTCCGCTTTTCTGGAGGTTGTTGTAAAACCGCTGGATCTGAATGGTGGTCAGCTTGTCCAGTGGGACGTCCCCAATTCCGGGGATGATGTGGTTCTCGATGTAGTTGGTGTAGTAGGATTTTGTGTTGGGCCGGATGTGAGGTTCGGCGTAGACCTCGTACCACGTCCGCACCCATGACGCAACAGTATAGTTGCCAGCTTTGGATACATCCAGCCGCTGACTTTCGCTGATCGCGGCTTTGAGTTTCTCCTTCACCTCGGCCTGCGTCTTGCCCAGCACGTTCTTGATGATGCGCTTTCCGGTCTCCGGGTCATAGCCCGCTGTGTACCGGCCCTCCCAGCGTCCGTCCTTGCGTTTTCGGATGTTTCCCTCTCCGTTCGCTCGTCTTTTTGGCATGGTATCAGCCCCTTTCGACAACGAACAATACCGTAATCAAGGGAACAAAGCTACCGAAAAGCGAAACTGTTATCAGAAAGTTATCATTTGAAGGGGAGGCTCTATCTTTGTCTATGGCGGTGCAAATTTTGCATTACCGAGGGCGTCCTCTTTGGTTACAGCGGTGTGATTTTGGAACGGCTGAGCAGCTCTTTTTATTATCTACGGCAGCGCAAAATATGCACGACCTGCGCCCAAAATCGCCGCTGCGCTGAAAGCACTTTTTCGAGTGGTTGAAAACAGCAAATTTCTCAACCGCCTGCGGAACGTCCACCCTGAAAAGTCCGCTGTTGCTGGGGGCTGATGCCCCTCACGTTCACCTACGACCGCGAAAACGTCCGCCAAGGTGCACCTTAGACTGCGGTTTCCAAACTGCGGAAAGCCCCGCACTGCGGGGCTTTGTGGGCGGGCTGCGGGCGCTTGCGACTGCGGTCCTTTATCTTGTACTAAAATCGAACGGCCTTCGCTACTCGAAAAACCTTCCTGTAAAGTTCGGCTTTTCGCCCAAAACCGTTTCCGCAAATATCGTCAAAAAGTTACCGTCACAACGCTGTTCCAAACCGCTTCTGATCGTGTTTTTCAACTTCTCGCGCAAACGGCCCACGTTCGCTTTCACGAGTGAAAGTGGGCACACACTCGGCTCTCGGAGAAAGATCGCACACAGCGGCTCACACGGCGAAACACGGGCGTTTCGGATGGGGGGTGGTATCACTACCCTCGGAGCGTTCCGCACGTTTCGGAAACCTTGCGCGGCCAGGGGGTAGAACGGCAAACTTTGCCGCTTTTGGGTCTTGGCCGGGTGTACTCCAGAAGAACGCAGAGAGCCTTCGGGACAGCGATGCGCTTATGCGCGTCGCTGTTCCGAGGCGTCGCGGCCCCGCTGGGCTGCGTGATCCTTGTTCGCATGTTGATTGCTCTGCTGGGAGGCCCTGTTGCAAACTTTCCAGCGCTGTGGTACGATAAATTCAATAAACTGGAATCTGTCATGCACTGAACAAATCATGTTGGCCGAAAACCTGTACCATTTTTCTAAGCAGAAACTTTGTAAGAAATTCGTAAGACTTTCGTCGATTTGTTTGTAAGGCTCCACCGCTACAATGGAGACAGCTTCAAGGGAGGAACTCGCTATGAACGAATGTATTCTCGTGGTCGATGATGACCGTGAGATCGTAGGGGCTATCGCCATCGTGCTGGAGCGGGAGGGGTATACCGTCCGCAGGGCATACGATGGGTTGGGAGCGGTGGCGCAGGCGCTTGACCCGGCGGTACGGCTCATCCTTATCGACGTGATGATGCCGAAGCTTGACGGGCTTTCCGCCCTCATGCGCATCCGGGAAAAGCGAAACCTGCCGGTCATCGTTCTCTCTGCCAAAAGTGAGGATACCGACAAGATCCTCGGCCTCTCCATGGGGGCGGATGACTATGTGACCAAGCCCTATAATCCCCAGGAGTTGGCCGCCCGGGTACGGAGCCAGCTGCGCCGCTACACCCTGCTGGGAGATGTTCACGCGGAGAAGCGTGAGGGAGAGATTGTCAACGGACGCCTGTCCTATGACCCAGAGCGCCGTGAACTGAAAGCAGACGGCGAACTGGTAAAGCTCACTGCCACAGAGTTGAAGATTGTGGATCTGCTGATGCGAAATCCCGGACGGGTGTTTCCAGCGGAGGAAATCTATCAGCGGGTCTGGCAGTCTGACAGCTACGCCTGTGAGAATACGGTGATGGTTCACATCCGGCGTATTCGTGAGAAAATCGAGTTGAATCCCAAGGAGCCAGACTATATCAAGGTGGTGTGGGGTATTGGATACAAAATGGAACAACACAACTGAAGCTGTGGAAATCGAGCCTGTAATGCCACGAAAAAAGAGGAGTTTGCGCGCCGCGGCGGCTTTTCTGACGTTTTTCCTGGGCGTGAGCCTGACGCTGGGCAGTCTGTGTGGTGCCGTAGGACGCCGGGCTATTGGAAGTGATTATGCGGAATGGTGGCAGAACGACTGGCAGGAAACACCGGTGTTCCGCAATCGTATCTCCAACGATCTGGAATCCTTTCTGGCGATAGGCGTTGGGAGAACGGTGGACTGGTATCATCCGGATTATTCTGTTGAGGATACCGTATCCGGAACAGGTACGATCTGGTTCTTTGCGGATACACCAACGGCAAGCTGTGAAACATCATCCGCTGAAGCGCAGGACACGTCCCCGGATTCCGCGTACAAGCACGATCTAAACACAATTTACGCGATTCACGCAGCCGATGGAAAAAAATACAGCAATCTGGAAGAAGTGACTGGTTACCGGATAGCGCTGGATGAATACAGCAAGCTGCCGAAGGGCTACAACTTCCTGCTGATCTATGAGGACGGCAAAGTCTCCATTTGGAAGGACGGCAAAAAGCTGTCCGTCTATGACAGCGATAACATTCTGGACGAGGACTCTCTTTGGAATGTCCCCGGCTATACCAATTTCAAGGTCGGCGAGGAAGAGGCAAAGGTTACCATAAAAATGGCTGTGCGGCAAATCCCCATTCTCTACAAGGGCAGCAACAGCTATTCGTACAACTCCCTCTACTGGATATACCGGAGCCTTCAGAACAGCCACGAGGCGTGGAGATCGCTTGCAATTTCCTTCTGTGTGGGGCTCGTGCTGCTTGCAGCATGGTTCGTGCTGAGGAAGGAGCGGTACGCGGCAGATCAAGCCATCGCCAAAGTGACCTTCCATATCTGGACGGAACTGCGCTTCCTTGCGGTGTTCCTGTGCCTGCTTTGTCTGACGGTTCCCATGCTGGCGGCTGCTGACGGCTATCTCTGGTGGTATCCGGATGATGTGTCTTATACGATAATGCAGACCCTCCGCTGCTTCGGTGCGGGGTTGTTCAACCCCGGCGCAGCGCTGGGGCTATTCTGGGCGGTATGGTTCATCCGTAATGACCACCATTATCATCCCGCCGAAACACGCAAGAGCCTATACCATACCGTATCCAGCGCCATGCGGAAAAATGAATTGACCTATCCCATACAGAAGCGGATCAATCGCCGGATTGCCATTCGTAATTTGGCAACGGTTCTCGCCGTGCTGGGTTCTTTCGCTCTTTTGTACATTTATCTTGAAACCTATGACGAAATCGCGCTCTTGGGTATGTGCGCCGTTTGGCTGGTGCTTGGCCTGCTCTCCTCGATTTTGTGGGGACGCCGCGAACGGGCGCTCGCCCGTGATTTTGGGCTGCTGGCCGACCATGTGGCCGCGGTCCAGAGCGGCGAGTTGACCACACCGCTGGATCTGCCTGCGGATGCAGACCTGCGTGAGACCGCCGAACGGCTCAACAGTATCCAGTCCGGCCTAAAGGCAGCGGTGGCAGAGCAGACCCGCAGTGAGCGCATGAAGGTGGAGTTGATCTCCAATGTATCCCACGATCTGAAAACGCCGCTGACCTCCATCCTCAGCTATTCTGAACTGTTGATGCAGGAGCCGCTGGAGGGAGCGGCCTCGGATTACGCGCGGATCATCCAGCAAAAGGCATTGCGGCTTAAGAGCATGGTGCAGGATGTGTTTGAGATCAGCAAAGCCGCCAGCGACCAGCTCCCCGTGAAGCCGGAGGTGCTGGACTTTGGCAAGCTCCTGCGTCAAACCCTTGCCGACATGGATGGCGAGATTCAAAAATCCGGCCTGACCTTCAAGCTTGACCTGCCGGAGCAGCCGGTTGAGATCACGGCCGACGGTACGCACCTGTACCGGGTGTTCCAGAATCTCCTTCAGAATGCCCTCAATTACAGCTTGCCTGGGAGCCGCGTCTACCTCTCTCTGAAAACCACCGGCAAAGCGGCAGTCGCCTCCCTCCGCAACACCTCCCGCAATGAGCTGCCGGAAGGTGTGGACTTCACCGCCCGATTTGTGCGGGGCGACGAGAGTCGCACGGATGGCGGCACCGGGTTGGGACTGTCTGTTGCCAAGAGCTTTACCGAGGCCTGCGGCGGCACCTTCCGGGTGGAAACCATGGCGGACCTCTTCACCGCCATCGTGAGCTTTCCCTTGTCCATGCATGAACCCAAGCGGTGAAAGATGCAAATATAAGGAGACATGGGTTGAACGACAAAAAGAGGATGGCACTGGCGGAGATGTTTGCCCTGCGACCCACGCCGTGACCCACGAACAGAAAAAATGGGGCGGAAACAGTGGAACAGAGAGTACCTGCGGGTGAGGAAATCACGCGGCAAACCCACTTTATTCTCCCCAAATCCCGCGGAAGGCGGCCCTATCGAATCTTCACACGCAGGAGGTCACTGGTTCGAGTCCAGCAGTCTCCACCAAAAAAGAAGAGACGACTTACGTCGTCTCTTCTTTTTTGGCATTTAGCACTAAATCAAAAAGGGCGGTGTCCCGCCCTCATTCACTATCTTTGACGTATTCCATGATATCCCCTACTTTACAATCAAGTATCTTGCAAAACATATCGATCGTGTGCGTGCTGACGCTCTCGTTGCGCTTCAAACGCGTAATCTGCGCAGGACTCACACCGTATTTTTTGATCAGCGCATATTGTGAAACGCCCTTCTCTTTCATCACATTCCACAAGTTTTCGTAGGAAATCATAACATCCAAGCCTCACTTCCTACTTGAATGTTAATCGGAAACAGTGTATAATAATATTAACCAATATCGGTTAATATTATTTGAAGGAGAAAGAAAATGAAAAGAACTATCTCGATATTTCTATCCCTAGTTATGGCGCTGTCCCTGTGTGCTTGTGGTGGAAAATCTAACGAAACTGAACTTACTCTTGATAACTACTCCACATATCTAACTGTGTCAGCAAGTGTAAGCGACCCCGGATTAGAAGATGCCGTTGGTGTTCACTCTTATAATAACGGTTATGGAATCCCCTATGATGGCGGAAGCACTCTTTACCTTTACAATCACTTAAATACCGCTGTAACTGTAGTCGGGTCATCAACTAATTTCAATTACAACGATGTCTCTGTTACTGTTAGATTTGCGGGGACATATAAAACCGTCGATCTTCATACCTGTGAATGGGGCGATGCGATTCCTGTCGATATGGAAGTCGTTGCTGAATGTAATATTTCTGGGAATGGGCAAGCCAGTGATAGTTTCTCGTATAATGACGAATGTAATATGGATGACTCCATGGAAAATGTCGAATGGGAAGTTGTTGCCGTCAGCGGAACTGTTTCCCCAGCGTAATTATTGAAGAGAGGGAGCGAACATTCGCTCCCTCTCTTATTTTTTCAAAAGTCAATCTGCATTACCTCTCCTGCACCTTTTTCCCGCTGATGTGTTCAATCTGGAGGCGGAACATCCGGACGGCCTTGCCGGAGGCGGCGACCTCATCGTCGACCATTTTCTCGGTGGGATAGTATTTCATCGCGAACCTTTTGCACAACCTGAGCGTTTCGCCCGGGTCCTCGACGAGATGGCAGCGGCCGAAGACGACCGCGCTGCGCAAAAACGGGGCCCATGCCTCGTCCGTCTCGACGCTCTCGCCGCTCACGACGGTAAAGCAGACCTTGTCGCACTTTTTGAGCGAATCGACCTTGTGCCCGACCTTCGCGCCGTGGAAGATGATCTCCTGCTTTTCCTCGTCATAGAGATAGTTGACCGGCACCGCGTAGGGGTAGCCGCCGTCGCCGTTGACCGCCAGCACGCCGCGGCGCGCCTCGTGCAGGAGCTTTTTCGCCTCCCCGACGCCGATCTCGTTTGCCTTTTTCCGCACAGGTCTGAACATGGGACATTCCTCCTCTACCACTGATTTCTGTGATGCCATTATACCGCCTTTTTGCCCCGTTTTCAACGGGGCCGCGCTTCGTTCTCCTTCTCCCGGCGCAGCAAAGGGGCCCGACACAGTCGGGCCCCTTTGTTCTCTTCCATCTTATCGCTTTTTCAGTGCTCCAGCCGCGTCCAGTCGCGGTTGTCGCGCAGCTCCTTCCACTGCTCGTCGCCGCTTCGCTCATTGGCCGCGCGCTCATAGACATGGCTGTTCGCTGCCTCCTGCACCGCGATATAGAACCACTGTCCCGGCCGGCAGTCGGGGAAGGTCAGCATCGTCTCGTGCGGCAGAAGGCGGCTCTCGTCCTTCGGCACGCGCTCGAGCACACGGTCGATCATCGTCACGGTCTCGGCGCGGGTGATGGAGCGGTCCGGGCGGAAGCTGCCGTCCGGGTAGCCCTCGATCCAGCCGTTGCCCGCCGCGAGGCGGACATAGGCCTCGGCCCAGTGGCCCGCCGTGTCGGGGAAGCGGTCCGCCGTTTTGTCAAGCTTGGCAAAGAGGGCGATGATCTTCGCCATCTCCGCGCGCGTGATGGGCGCGTTCGGGTGGAACGTGCCGTCCGGGTAGCCGTTCACGATGCCGGCGCTCGTCATCGTCGAGACGGCGTTGTTGTACCACTGGCCCGCGGAAACATCGCTGTAGCTGTTCGCCGTGGCCCAGAGCTGCGTGCGGCTCTCCTCGGTCAGCAGGCGGAAGAAGATGGTCGTCGCCTCAGCGCGGGTGATGCTGCCGTCCGGCCGCACGGTCCCGTCGGGATAACCCATGAGGTAAGCGTAGTGGTCGGCCGTGTTCAGCGCGGGCTTGGCAGGCGTCGGCGTAGGCGTGGGCGTCGGAATAACGGGAACATAGGGGGCGTAGCGGTAGGTGTTGGTGATCGTCAGCGGCGCCCCTGCCTCCTGCTCGTCGATCTGCCATCCCGCGACTGTGAGTACGCCGTCCTCCTTTTCGACCGTAACTGTCAGCGTATAGCACTTGCTGTCATAGCTCATATAGGCGGTCGTTCCCGCGTTTTCCTGCACAGTGTACTGATAGGTGCCCGCTTCGCTGAACGTCATCTGCCCCTGCGCTGCCGCAGCAGACGCCCTTGCTTCCTTCTCTTCTGTCTCCGCAAAGCGGAACGGTACCTTCTCATATCTGCTGCTTGCAGAAACAGAAGCCGTGCCGATGAGTCTGTCGCCGTCCATGGTAGCCGCCGCGCCCTCGTTCGGCGTCACGGTCAACTTAAATTCCTCGGCAAAGTTCTCCGGATAGTTTCCGGTGAGCGTCTTATTGAGGATATGCGTCCCTTCACCATCCGCGTCATCAAGATCGAAGGAGATCGGGTCCGGCGCACATTTGACGCTGATCCCGGCGTTGTCCGACGTCCAACTGTAGCAGTCCCGGTCGAAGGTCAGCTCAAGCTCGATCCATTTCTCTTCCGGGGCCGCATCCGTATGCCCGCAGCCCGTATCCGCGTTGTATTTTTCAATATACGGCGTCTTGTCGACCGTCATGCGGCAGACAAATGTGCCATCCCGCTTTTCCGCCGCGGCGGACATGATCGAATCTCCGGTCAGCTCATACGTTCTTTTCTCGTGCGCAGCCTCCGACACGCACGCTACGTCGACCTGTCCGCTGTAGGGGATGGCAACGAAGAAAAGCTGCTTTGTCTTCGCATTTGAAAAGGGAAGCACTTCGATCGGATCGGAATCGTCATATTCGTTGAACGTATGGACGGCGAGCGGCGTTCCCTCAAATTCATACTCCTGTGTCAGCCCGATGACCAGCATATTCGCCCCGGCGATCTGCTCCACCTTGCTCTGCATCTCATGGAACCTGCTCTTCACCTCTCCGGCCAGCACCGTATGGCGGCTTGGATGATCCGGATCCTCCAGGCATCTCTCGCAGGTAAACGGTATGTTCACATAGCAGCCGCCAATATAGGAAAAGCCGCTGCTGTCATTTCTTGAGGGGTCATAGCGCTGCCCCTTGAGCTGAAGCGTAAATTTCGCCTCGTCAGGCACGGCCGCTGCTGCGCCGTCCTTCTCTTCCGCCGATGCGTTCATCGGCAGCAGGCTCAGCGTCATCAGAAACGCCAAAAGTATTGCCAGAACATTTTTCTTCATTTCTATCCTCTCCTTGTTTTGATTCGGCCTGCGCCGGTTTTCCGCACTCTGCTTCGTCTCTGAGCATAAGGCACGGCGCGCAAAAAAAGTGTCGAAGCAGAGCGAATGGAAATATTTTTTATATCCTCCCTTCTTTTCCTCAAAATAGGAAGTTTAGTTCCTATAATATTGCTATCAAACTTCCTATTTATCAATAGAATTAGGAACTATAATTCCTGTAGACGCTTTTTACCGTCCCTTTTGAGCCATATAGGAGGAACACCCATGCTCATTTCAGACCCTCGCCAAATCGGGAATCGCCTGCTGGCTATTCGAAAACATATCGGTCTGACGCAGGCGGAGGTGGCCGAGGCTGCCGGTCTTTCCGACCGCGCGTATGCCGACATCGAGCGCGGAAGCGTTAATATGCGCATCGATACGGCGCTGCGCATCTGTCAGTCGCTTCATATCACGCCGGACGAGATCCTGACCGCAGAGCGACCTTCGTTCGCTCTGCGCCGCGAGGAATTGCTGGCGCGGCTGGATGCCTGCCGCCCCGACGAACAGGAAACGGCGCTTGCACTGTTGGAGGTCTATCTGCGTTCATTGTCATAAATGCGAAAAAAAGCAGGAAACGGAATCAACCGTTTCCTGCTTTTTTTATGAAGGGAGCTTTCTGCAATATGCCTCCTTTATACAGCAATGCCAGCGCCGCCGGGAGGCTTCCGGCGGCGCTGGCGTTTGTTTGTATTCGCTTACTTTTCCGCGGCGCGGAAGAGGAAGGTGACGATCTGCGCGCGGGTACAGTCGCTGTTGGGAGAGAACGTCGTGGCGGACGTACCGGTGGTCACACCGGCGTTGACGGCCCACTGAACGGCGCTCGCGTAGAACGCGTTTGCGCTCACATCGGCAAAGGCGTTCGTGCCCTCAGCCTTCGGTGCGCCCGCCGCTCTCCACTGGAAGGTGACGCTCTGGCCGCGCGTGACGGAAGCGTCCGGGGAGAAGGTCGTGCTGCTCGTGCCGGTGGTCACGTTGTTTTCCACCGCCCACGCAACGGCCTTTTCATAGTACGCGCCGCTCTTGACGTCGGTGAACGCAGTGGTGGTGGACTTGGGCTCGGGAGAACCGGCGGCTCTCCACAGGAAGGTGACCATCTGGCCGCGCGTGCAGCTTGCGTTGGGGGCAAAGGTCGTGGCGGTCGCGCCGGAGGTGATGTTCTTCGCGACGGCCCAGACAACGGCGTCGGCATAGTAGGCGTCATCCGCAACGTCGGTGAAGGGCAGGGAGGCGGAGCCGTCGTAGTTCTCCGTGCTCAGGACGGAGGAGAAGAGGAAGTTGCTGATATAGGCGTACTCGTCTCTCTGGTGGACCTTATGGGTGAGGGAGTTTGCAAAGAGGACGAGGTTCATGCCGTTTTCCTTGTAGGCAAAGCCCTGCACGCCGCCGTTCATGTAGGCCTTGAAGCCCGCGGCGCGCTCGGAAGTATTCGTGGGGATGAAGCCCTCGGTGGGCGTCTTGGTCTTGTCGGACTTGACGAGGACCGTCGCGCCGGACGGGACCTTGGAGAAGTAGCCGAGGCCGTAGGCGTAGAGGATATCGTCGCCGTCAGCAATGTAGCTCGCGTTCACAAGGGTCTTGTTGGGGTAGACAACGGGGGTCAGGCAGTCCATCGCGCCGTCCAGCTCGGTGTATTCCACGCCGGAGATGAGGTCGGAGGCGGAGGACGCCGCGGAATAGCTGTAACCGATGTATGGCAGGCCGTTCTTCACGGCGGTCTTCGCCGCGGCGTCCAGCTTCGTCGCACCCAGGGCGGCGTCCGCCTTGGTGACATCCGAGGTCGTGGTGAAGCCCATGAGCGCCATGGCGGACATATCATAGTTCCAGCCAGCGCTCTGGCTGATCTGCGGCGTGTAGACAAAGCCTGCGCCGCTCTCAGCGGGCGTGCCGGAGACATAAACGGTGGGGGACTTGGTGATGACCTTGGCCTTCACATCCGTCTTGTCGACGCCCGTGGCAGAGAGCAGATACTTGCCCGCAACGCTCTGATAGTCGGTATAAGAGCAGATGAAATCGCCCATGTAGCTGCCGCTCGTGATCATGCCGACGGTCTTGCCGGCCTTTAAGAGTTCGTTGACGGCAGCGGTGGAATCCTCGGAGGCGTTGGAGAGGATCACGTCCTTGTTCTTCTCGCCCGTGAAATAAGAGCTAAGGGCGTTGGTGTAGGCGAGCGCGTCGTTGTGGTCCATGGCGTCGCCGCAGACGGCGGCGATGGTCTTGTAGGCGGCGGGCTCGGCCACGGTGACCATGTCGAAGCCGCGCGTCTCGTTGAAGGAGGTGATGCCCTCGGAGTAGAGGACGGTCCAACTGTTGATGAGCGTGCCGTCATACAGCGCGCCGTTGGCGACAGAGCGCTTGGCCTGATACATCGAGACGATCATCGTACCGGCGGGGTAGGTGACGCCGTCATAGGTGAAGGACTTCTCGGTCACGTTGACCTTAACGTCGTTTCTCGTGAGCCACTCCATCATGTCGGATGCGGCCTGGAGGTTGGTCTGGTTCTCGCCGTCAAGCGGGATGATGTAGCACTCGGGGTAGAAGTTGCCGTTCTGGTCCTTGCCCTTGTACTCGGGACGGAAGAGGCTCATCTCCGCGCCCTCCACGTCGTTCTGGTCGCACAGCCACTGGCCGACGAGCGCGTAAGCATCGGAATTGAGGTTCTTCACGCCGCGCTCGAAGATCTTGACCTGAGAGGTGAGGTAGGAGAGCTTTTCGGCGGCAACGTAGGCGGCGTTGCCGAGGATGCCGTAGCACGTAGCCTGCGCGGTATCGTCGCTGTAGGCGGGCAGCTCAACGGTATAGGCAACGGTGCCCTGGAGCATGGCGAACTGGGGGGTGTAGCTCGTGGACATATCGTCCCACGGGTCTTCCCAGTAGGTCTCGGTGCCGTTGCCGGTGTAAGTCAGGTAATCGCGCTGGGGGATGACATAGCTGTTGTAGCCGTCGTTGTTGGCGACTGCCGCGATGCCCAGCGCCTCACCGCCGGTGATGAGGTGGTCGGCAAGCAGGTCGTATTCAAAGTTCGGCTCGTGCGGGGGATCGCAGGGCTCGCACTGGAAGGCCTGCACGCGGCCGTGGAACTCGGTGAGCGACATGGGGTTGAACGTGCCGATCAGCTGCTGCATATTGGCCGTCTCGCTCGTGGTCTGGAAGGAGTTGTCGCGGTTGAGGTCGTAGCCGTTGGTGGAGTGTCTCGTCAGGTAAGTACGGCCGTCGACGTTCTCCTCGGGAACGAGAATGAAGAACACGTCGGAGAGCAGCTCGTTCTTGACGTTCACGCTCTTGTTTTCGACCGTGTAGTATTTCTCAAGGTCGACCTTGCCGGACTTGCCGTTGTTATCGGCCGTCAGGTAGCCGAGGTAGGTCGCCTTGTCCTTGACGAGGTCGGGGATAGCCACGCTGCCCAACTGACCGGCAGGGCCCATCTCGGCCTTGAGCTCTTTTTCGCCCCCGGCGGTGAAGCCGGTGAGCGTCTTGTAGTCGATGGCCTTTTCGCTCGTGATCATCTTGGCGAAGTCGAGCACGCCGTCGGTGGCGGCGACCTCGTTGGAGTGGATGTTGGAATACATCACGGGCACGCGGATATCGTCGAGCGCGCCGGACTTGATCTGGGCGAGCACGGCGTCGGGATCGGTCTCGGCCTGCTCGGTCAGGGCGAGCCACTTGCTCACGCTCGCCTTGCTGTCGGCCACGATCAGATAGGGCATATCACGGCCCGCGGTGGACTGGCCCATGGAGAGCTTTTCCACATAGAGGCCGTTCTTCGTACCGGCGGAGACGATCTCGTCGAGCTCCTTGTAGATCTCCCACATGGTGTTGAAGTTTTCATACGGCGCGACCTTGACGGGAGCGGAGCCGAGGGTCTTGCCGCTGCTCTTGGCGACAAGATCAAAGTAGCCGCACAGGTCGATGTAGTAGCCGCCGTTCACATGGGGCACGCTGTAGTCGACGCTGGTCACGCCGGTTCTGCGGTTGGTGGAGTAGAAGTAGTTGTTCACGTGGAAGCTCACGTCGAGGACGGTCTTGCCGTTTTTCTCGCTTGCGGAGAGCTTGATGTTCGTGAACTGGTGCTCATCGCTGCCCTCGGTCATCCAGTCGCTCAGCGGGCCGCCCGCGTAGGCGTAGGGGTAGAGCTCCTCGTTGACATAGGGGCGGGAATCGTCGCGCTCGAGCGAGAGCGAGACGGTACCGGCGCTGATGGCCGCGGCGAGCGCGTCCTTCGTCATGCCGGAAACGGGGATGGAAAGGGACACGTCCTTGCCGTCCTCATCGGTGACAAGGGTGATGGTCGCGTCGACCGAGAACTTGGTCCCCAGCAGCGCATTGTCCTTGGGGTTCATGTCCTGGTAGCTGACGGCGGACGCGGGCGCGACCGCAAGCGAGAGCGTCAGCATCAGCGCCAGCAAGAGCGACAGGGCCTTTGCTGCATACGAATGCTTCGTCATAATTCTTCCTCCTATATGTTTTTTCCGCCGCACAGACCTCCGGCGTAGAGAGTGTGTATAGTGTAGCTCAATAAAAATAACAAGTCAACCGTTTATTCGGCGCGAAATATTCAAATATTTTCTCTTGTTCGAATATTATTTCATTATTTTTGCACAGTGCAGCACTTTTTGGGCGGCGGAAGCCCGGTTTTTCATTCATCTTCGCGCACAAGGCAGGGATTTTATACAGAATCCTCCGTTTCGGCGGGGTGAAGATTGAAAATTGCGGGACGCTGTGGTATAATAAAGGCCCTATTACAATGGATCGGAGGAATGTGGGATGCGGCTGCAAAGCGCGATTTTCACACTGGAGGATACGCTCTTCACGCCGGATGGCACGGCGCGCGAGGGGCTCGACAAGGCCCTCGCCCTTTTCAAAATGGAGGGCGTGTGGCTCGGCGCGGTGACGGCGCTGCGCGCGGACGAGGCGCAGAAGGCGCTCGAGCGGGCCGGACTTTCCTCGTATTTCCGCTTCGTGCTCACGGAGGATGTCGCGCTGTGCGGGGTCGACAGCGGCACGATGTTTGAGCGTGCGATGAAGCGCCTGCACTCGCAAAAAGACGATACGATTGTCTTTTCCGGCTCGCTTTCCGCCATCCAAAACGCGAAGGACGCGGGTTTTCGCACCGTGGCGGTGCAGGGAAGCGCGGGCGCGGCGGACTGGTCGACGATGCAGCAACTCGCCACGCAGAGCCTTGCGCAGTACAGCGAATTGCTGGCAGATTCTGTGTGAATTCTGGAAAAACGACAGAATTCGACGTTTTTAGTTGCAGTCTTTCCCAACTGTGATATAGTAAGAATATAACTATCAGAAAGGAAAGTTCGCGCCATGTCGGATTTCTACTCGGCTGTCATCTTCCTTTCGGTCTTTATTATGATTATCATGGATATGCTCGTGAGCGGCAATGATCTGATGGAGCATGACAAAAAGCAGACGATCTACACCGTCTCGGTGCTCGTGATCGCCGGCGCCGTGTCGGAATGGCTCGGCGTTTGGATGGACGGAGCCGACCCGTCGCTGCGGACGCTGCACATCCTTGTCAAGACCATCGAGCTGTCCACAGCGCCGATCATCATCGTGCTTTGCAGCGATCTGATCGCGCCGCTCAAGCACAAAAAGCTCATTTACTCACTCCTCTTCGCCAATGCCCTGCTTGAGATCTGCTCGGCCTTTACCGGCTTCATTTTTTCGGTCGACGCGCAGAATGTCTACCATCACGAGGCGTTCTACTGGATCTATGTGCTGACCTATTCCGGCGGCGTGCTGCTGTTTCTTTTCCTCATGCTGCGCGAGAGCTGGAAGTATTACAGAATGCACCGCACGACCGTGGTGATGCTGCCGGGGTTCTTCCTCTGCGGGCTTCTGATCCAGTATCAGGCCAGCGTGCGCGTCACCTGGCTGTGCACGGCGGTGGATATCCTGCTGGTCTACATTCTCTACTCCGAGCTGACGCAGAAGACTGACGTGCTGACGCACCTTCTGAATCGCCGCAGCTACGAGAGCCGCCTCTCCTCCCTGCGCGAGCACGCGGTCATCTACTATTTCGACGTGGACGAGTTCAAGTCCGTCAACGACACCTTTGGCCATGGCGTGGGCGATGCGGTGCTTGCCGAGGTCGGCAGCACGATCTACGCGGTGTTCTCCAAGGTCGGCTACTGCTACCGCATCGGCGGCGACGAATTCTGCGTCATCGCGCAGATCTCCGACATGGCGGCAGAAGCCTATCTGTCCGCATTTTTTCACACGCTGGAGGCGCGGCGCGAACAAAACGAGCACCTGCCGCACGTGTCGGTCGGCTATGCGTGCTTCAATCCGGTGCTCGGCAGCGTAGAGGATGCGATCAAACGCGCCGACCGGATGATGTACCATTACAAGCGCAAGCTCAAGGAAACGTCGGCGGCAAAATAAAAAATGGAAGCGGCTCAGGTCAGTGACCTGAGCCGCTTTGTTCATTTCTGCGTTTTTTCCGCGTCCTCCTGCGGCCGGAGCCTGCCGCCGAAATAGGCGATCACCGCGCCGATGACGGCGCAGACGAGCCCCCAGACCGCCTCCGTCACGGAGGCGAAGCTCGTCGGGATAATGGCGATCGTGGAGGCGAGCACGATGCCGATGACAGCGTGATAGGCGATGGAATAGCGCGTGTCGAACAGCCGGCTGACGATGCGGGCAAAGAGCGCGACCACGCCCCCCATGCCGAGCGCCCAGGGCAGCAGCACCGCCGGGTCGAGCCGCGCGACGCCGTCGATCAGCGGCGTGAGCAGTCCCACGGCCATCAGGATGGACGAGGACGTCATGCCCGGGATGATGAAGCTGAGGCCCCACAGCACGCCGCAGAAAAGGAAGCCCCAGAAGTTCGCAGGCATCTCGGCAAAGGAGCCGAGCTGTGCGACGAGAAGCAGCGCAAAAAGGAGCGTAAAGCTGACAAGCAGCGAGACATACGACCCGCGGCTGCGCCCCTGCGCGCCCGCTTCATGCCAAAGGTCAGGGAGCGTGCCGAGAATGAGGCCGATAAAGAGGCACGTTGCGACCGTCTCCGACTGGTGGAACAGCGCCAGAATGACGCTGCCCCCGCCGAGAAAGCCGATGGCCCAGCCCACGGCGACGGCGAGCAGCATCCGCCAGTAGCGCGCGAGCGCGCGCTTAGGGTGCGTGAGCAGCTCCATCGCGGGGCGGTAAATGCCGAAGATGACGGCGAGCACGCCGCCGGAAACGCCCGGCAAAATCGCGCCCGCGCCGATGATGATACCCTGCACGATGCGCAGGATACCGTTTTTGATGCAGGAGGTCTTCATGGTAGTTTTGTCTTCTCCTTGCTCCCTATGGGAGCGGACAGCAGGATCTTCCACGGCTCAGTAGCCCTTTTTGCGGTCGACAAGGTGGTGCATCGGGCGGCCCGCGGCGTAATTCTCCAGATTTTCGCAGAAGAGGGCGACGTTGCGCTCGCAGGTGTAGCCGAGCGTCATGTTGCCCGCGACGTGCGGCGTGAGCAGGAGGTCCTTCGCCCTTCTCAGCGGATGATCGGCGGGCAGCGGCTCGGGCACGACGACGTCGAGCGCAGCGCCGGCAAGGTGGCCCAAATCCAGCGCCGCAATGAGCGCGTCCTGGTCGATGGCCGTGCCGCGCCCGACATTGACAACATAAGCGCCTTTCGGCAGCAGCGCCATACGCGCTGCGTTCAGGATGTTCACCGTGTCGCTCACGGAGGGGAGCGACATGAAGAGAAGGTCCGTCTCCGGCAGGACCGCGTCGAGTGCGCCGACGGTGCGGATCTCGTCGAAATCGGGATTCGCGCGGCCGCTGCGATTCAGTCCCACGAGCTTTGCCGGGTGGAACGCGCGCACGCGGCGGGCAAACTCCGTGCCGATATCACCCGTGCCGAGACAGGTGACGCGTGCGCCGTGGAGCGAGTGGATGCCGCCCTCGAGCACGCGCCAATCGCCCTCGCGGATGATCTCGGTGTACTCCATCTCGCGGCGCAGCAGCATCAGCGAGACCATGACCGAATGCTCGGCGATGGTCGTGCCGTAAGCGCCCGAGGCGTTGGTCAGCAGGCAGTCGGGATTCTGATACAGCTCGTCGCGGCAGAAGCGATCCACGCCTGCCCAGCAGCTTGCGTACCACTTGAGGTTTCTTGCACCCGCGATGACTCTCTGCGACGGGTGGCCGTAGAGGATGGTGCAGTCGTCCACGCTGCCCTCCGCCGCCTTGGACGAGGGGAAAAATTCAATATCGTACCCGCAGCGCGCGGCCGTGTCGCGCAGGGTCTTTTCGTACTCCGGGGTCAGAAAGTCGATGATGACGCCGATTTTTTCACTCATGCTGTAATTCCTCCAAAATTCGTTCCGCGACGCGCAGGCCGTCGGCCGCGGCGCTCATGATGCCGCCGGCGTAGCCCGCGCCCTCGCCGCAGGGATAAAGCCCGCGCAGGGCGGACTGGTAGCTTTCACTTTCGCGCACGATGCGCACGGGGGACGAAGAGCGCGTCTCCACCGCCGTTAAAACGGCGTCGGGAGAATCGAAGCCCTTCAATTTCCGCCCCAGCATCGGAAGGCCCTCCTCGAGCGCCTCGCAGACAAAGGGCGGGAGACAGTCGTGCAGGTCGCACCATGTAACATTGGGGCGATAGGTCGGCGCGACCTTTCCCGCTCCCGTTGACGGGCGATGCTTGAGAAAATCCCCGACCCGCTGCGCAGGGGCGGCGTAGCCGCCTCCGCCGAGGCGATAGGCCGCATCCTCCAGCGCGCGCTGGAATTGAACGCCTGCAAGGGTATCGCCGGACGGGAAATCCTCGGGCGTGACGGAAACGAGCAGACCGCCGTTGATGTTCTCGCCGTCGCGCGCAAACTTGCTCATGCCGTTTGTCACGACGCGGTCTGTCTCCGACGCGGCGGCGACGACCTCGCCGCCGGGACAGACACAGAACGAGAACACGCCGCGTCCCTCCTTTGTGTGGCAGGAGAGCTTGTACGACGTGGGCGGAAGTCCGGGTCGGCCCGCCGCCTCCTTATACTGCGCCGCGTCCATGTCGCGCTGGCGGTGTTCGATGCGAACGCCGACGGCGAAGGGCTTTGGCTCCATCGGCACGCCGCGCGCTTGCAGCATTGCAAAGGTATCACGCGCGCTGTGGCCGGGCGCAAGGACGACGTGCCGCGCTCTCAGCGTGTATTCCCCCTCGCGGGACGCGACGCGCAGCGCCGTCACGCTGCCGCCCTCCGTCAGAATATCCACAGCTCTGTGGGAAAAGCGGATCTCACCGCCCAAAGCCAAAATCTCGCGGCGGAGGTTTTGCAGCACGATATAGAGCCTGTCCGTGCCGACGTGGGGCTTGGCATCGACCAGTATGTCTTCGCTTGCGCCGAAGCGGACAAATTCCTCCAAAATATAGCCGTGGCGCTCATCCTTCGTGCCCGTGTTGAGCTTGCCGTCGGAAAATGCGCCCGCGCCGCCCTCGCCGAACTGCACGTTCGACGTAAGATCGAGTTCTCCCGTGTGCCAGAAGCGATCAACGTCCCGCTTTCGCTGCTCGACCGCGCGGCCGCGCTCCAATAAAACGGGTCTTGCGCCGCAGCGGGCCAGCAGCAGCGCGCAGAAAAGGCCCGCCGGTCCCGCGCCGATGACGACAGGGGAGACCGCCGGTGCGGAAACAGGCGCGGGCGGCATATACTTTTTCGGCGCGTAGGGCTGCACGTTCTTATTCTTGCAGCGCTTCAGGACGCCCGCCTCGTTTCTGACCTCGACCGCGGCGGCGCAGACGAGCTTCACGCCCTCGCGCGCGTCGATCGAGCGGCGCAGGAGGCGGATGGAAACGAGCGCCTCCGCGCTCACACGCAGGGCATGGGCGCAGGCAGAGCGCAGCTCCTCTTCGCTTGCTCCCACGGGGAGCTTCAGATTGTCGATGCGAAGCATATGCGCCGCCTCCTTTTTTCTCAGTTGCGTTTCATTTTAGTATGCCGGGAAATAAATCGCAAGGGGAAATCTGTGAACATAAGAGAAACTTAGCAATTTCCCATCGGCGCTGCCGCCAAATTTAAGAAATCGTCAAATAGCGTTCAAGAAATATACATAAATATGCCCTATGATAGCAGCATCGAAATACAAGAGGCCGTGACAAACAGGCTCATTCCATAGGAGGTCATCATTATGTACGAAGACGAAAACAACCTGTATCATTACAGCTATCGCAAGGGCGACGAGCAGAATCCCAACGCCCCCATCGACACGAAGAACTACGCCGAAGACCCGTGGGATAAAGGTCCCGGCAGCGGCAGCCCGAAGAAGAAGGGCGGCCACGGCTTTTCCGGCAAGATCATCGCGCTGGCGCTGGTGTGCGCGCTGGTCGGCGGCTTCGTCGGCGCGGGCGTGAGCAGTGCGACGACCAAGGTAAACAAGACCAGCATACAGATCAGCGACCGCGAGGTCGCGCAGGTGCAGACCGTCAAGGTCGACGGCAAGACGCAGATGTCGATGTCGGAGGTCTACGCCTCGAATGTCAACAGCGTGGTGTCCATCAACGTCTCCGCCACCACGAACAACTTCGGCCAGCAGGTCGAGACCGCCGCCAGCGGCACGGGCTTTTTCATCACGGAGGACGGCTACATCCTCACGAACCATCATGTTGTTTCCGGCGCGAGCAGCGTGAGCGTGACGCTCTACAACGGCGAGAGCTACGACGCGAAGGTCATCGGCAGCGACGAGGACTATGATATCGCCGTGCTCAAGATCGACGTGACGGGCGCGACGCCCGTGGTGCTGGGCGACTCGAGCAAGCTTGCCATCGGCGAATCCGTCGCGGCCGTCGGCAACCCGCTCGGCGAGCTGACGTTCTCGATGAGTGAGGGCATCGTGTCGTGCGTGAACCGCGCCATCAACGTGGACGGTACGCCGTTCAACATGATTCAGGTCGACTGCTCCATCAACCCCGGCAACTCCGGCGGCCCGCTCTTCAACAGCTACGGTGAGGTCGTGGGCATCGTGTCGGCCAAGTATTCAAGCTACTCCAACACCACCGTGGAGGGCATCGGCTTTGCCATTCCCATCAACGACGTCGTGTCCCTCGTCAAGGACATCATGACCAACGGCTACGTGACCACCAAGGCCTACATGGGCATCACGCCGCAGAACATGACCGCACAGATGGCGCAGCAGTACCGCTACGATGTGACCGAGGGCGTCTTCGTCTGCTCCGTTGACCCGGACAGCGCCGCCGCCAAGGCGGGGCTCAAGCTCGGCGACGTCATCACGAAGATGGATGACAAGGATATCGCGTCCTATGAAGACCTCGTTGCGGCCAAGAAGAGCTACAGCGCGGGCGACACCGTGACGCTGACCGTCTACCGCGAGGGTAAGACGATCGAGGTGCAGCTCACCTTCGACGCCGTGCCCGAATCGGCGGAGACGAGTAATTCCGACCAGAGCACCGACAACAGCTACAACGGCAACGGCTATTACAGCGACGGCAGCAGCGGCTATTACTCCAATCCGTGGGATTTCTTCAATAACTTTTTCGGCTATAATGGATAATTGATCTGCGGCAGGTGCCGCAATGCCAAAGGGGGTATTCTCTTTCCGAAGAGAATACCCCCTTTGAAACCCCCAGAGAAAGGCGAGGGGCGTCCCCCCTCGACCCCCGCATTGCGGGATTGGGGCTTGAAGAGCTGCACGCGCTGCGCAATCGGGTGCCTGCCAGGTGATGTATCTAAACGATTTGGCCTACTTCTACTACCCGCTGCCGCTCTGCCTGCGTGTCGGCAGCCTTGCGCAATTTCCTCCTACTTTGGATTCTATCGACCTTGCAAGTGCCTACCAAAGCGGCATTGCTGCGCCCGCCGCGTTTATTGGCACCATCGGTAGAATGTGGTAGAACTGCGCTCGCTGCGGCAGGCACTACCGGAAAGGTTTGCATTTCGATAGAAGCAAATTAGGCTGCACCTGCGCAAGATCAGCAGAGCGGCAGCGGATGCAAGAAGCAGAGTCAAATCGTCTCGCAACACCAATGGCGGCGAGCGAAGCAATGCCGCCACGCAGAGCACTTCCACTCCCCAGGCGCCGCACCCCTTCGAGCTGCAAGCCGGCAATGCAATTTTCTCTGGGTGGGTCTAAGGGAGGGGTATCTCTTTTTCAAAAAGAGATACCCCTCCCTTATTTCGCGTCCCCTGCACGGTGCAGGGAAACCATTCTTTGCTCAGTGCAAAGAAAATATTTACTTGCTGCGGGCAAGGACTTCGCAAACGAGCCGATAGACCCGCTCGGTCGAGGCAACATTGAGCTTTTCTTCCACCGAGTGCACGTCGTGCAGCTCGGGACCCATGGAGAGCGCGTCGAGTCCGGGGATCTTTTCGATGAAGAGCCCGCACTCAAGGCCGCCGTGGGTGGCTTCGATGCGGCCGTCGCAGCCGGTGAGGTCGCGGTAGACCGCCTGCACCTGCTTGCACAGGGCGGAATCGCGGTCATACTGCCAGCCGGGATAGCTGCTGCGCTCACCCACCGTGCCGCCCGCGTACTCGACGATGGACTTCACGCGCTGGATGAGCATCTGCTTCTGCGAGGCGATGCACGAGCGGACGGAGTAGGAAAACCGGAGGCCCGTCTCGTCCATGTGCATCACGCCGAGGTTGAGCGACGTCTGCACAAGGCCTGGGAAGTCGGCGCTCATCTCCTGCACGCCCTGCGGCAGGGCAAGAAGCACATGGAGGATGCGGGACGTCTCCCGTTCGGAGACGGCGGTCGTGACCCCGGCTTTTTCACAGGTGAGGGAAATGCCGCCGTCGGTCACGGCGTACTCATTTTTGAGCGTCGCGTCGAATTCGCTGATAAACGCCTCGAACGCGGGCGCGTCGGATGCGGAGAGCGCGACGAGCGCGTCGTTTCGCAGGCAGATGACGTTGTCGAACTGGCCGCCCTCGAGCGCGTGCACGCGCAGCGACGGGCATTTTTCCATCGCGGAGTACAGCGTGCGCGCCATCAGGCAGTTGGCGTTGCCGCGGCCCTGATTGATGTTCACGCCGGAGTGCCCGCCCTTGAGCCCGGAGATGGTCACGCGGTAGCCGGTCAGACCGTCCGCGCTCTCCTGCGGCGCGGAAAGCGCGCAGTCAAGGCGCACGCCGCCCGCGCAGGACACGGTAAAAACGCCCTCCTCCTCAGAGTCGAGATTCAGCAGCTTTCTGCCCTTTAAGTCCGAGCAGTCCAGCGCAAACGCGCCGTCCATGCCGACCTCTTCGTCGACGGTGAAGACCGCCTCGATGGGGGGATGGGGAAGCGTCTCGTCGGAGAGGATCGCCAAAATCATCGCAACGGCGATGCCGTTGTCGCCGCCGAGCGAGGTCTTGTCCGCCCAGACCCATTCGCCGTCGGTGCGGACGTCGAGCCCGTCGCGCGTCATGTCCTTCGCGCAGTCCTCGGTCTTGGCGCAGACCATGTCGATATGGCCCTGCAGAATGACGGGCGCGGCGTTTTCGTACCCGCAGGAGCCGTCCTTCCAGATGATGAGGTTGTTGCACGCCTCCTGACGGTACTTCAGGCCAAGTTCCCTGGCAAAGCCGACACACAGGTCACTGATTTGCTTCGTATTTCCACTGCCGTGAGGGACGGAGCAGAGCTTTTCAAAATAGTAGAAGACCCTTTCGGGCTTGAGACCGGATAAAACAGCCATACTATCCTCCCGTCCGTTCCTCAGTTGATCTGCTTGCGGCGGCTTAAGTTCATCGTGCCGTCCTGCATATCCTGAATGCTGTCGAGGCTCTTGCCCGTGCCCTCGGCCACGCACTGGATGGCGTTTTCGGCCACGACCGCGTGGATGCCGGTGCGCGCGGTGACGAGCTTGTCAAAGCCGCGAACTAAGCTGCCGCCGCCGGTCATGACGATGCCGTTGTTCGAGATATCGGCCACCAGCTCGGGCGGGGTCTTTTCGAGCACCAGGTGGACCTCCTCCATGATGCGCTCGACGGGCTCTTCAAAGGCCTCGAGCATCTCGGCCGACGAGACGGAGATCAGCTCGGGCAGGCCCGTGACAAGGCTGCGGCCCTTGACCTCCATGGTCATCTCCTCCTCGGGCGGGAAGACGCAGCCGATCTGCATCTTCATCTGCTCGGCCGTGCGCTCGCCGACGAGCAGGTTGTGCTTGCGGCGCATATACTTGACGACGGCCTCGTTGAACTGGTCGCCCGCGATCTTGATGGAGGACGACTCGACCACGCCGGAGAGCGAGATGACCGCGATATCGGACGTGCCGCCGCCGATATCGATGATCATGTGGCCCTCGGGCTGGGTGATGTCGATGCCCGCGCCGATGGCAGCGGCGACAGGCTCTTCAATGAGGTAGACGCGGCGCGCGCCGGCCTGAATACCCGCGTCGATGACCGCGCGCTCCTCGACCTCGGTGATGCCGGAGGGAACGCAGATGATGATGCGCGGCTTGAAGAGCTGGAAGCCCATGACCTTGTGCAGGAATTCCTTGATCATGCGCTCGGTGACCTCGTAATCGGAGATCACGCCCTCGCGCAGGGGGCGGATGGCGATGATGTTGCCCGGCGTGCGGCCCAGCATGGCCTGCGCGTCCGCGCCGACCTTTAAGAGCTTGCCGGTATTTTTATCGAGCGCCACGACAGAGGGCTCGTTGAGCACGATGCCCTTATCCTTAATGTAGATCAGCACCGACGCGGTGCCGAGGTCCATGCCGATATCCTTGGTGAAAGAAAACATAGTGTTACCCTCTTATTTTTCTGAAAACTGAAATGAGCGATGCTCATACTTATCCATGATGCTTTCATTATAGCGGCTCGAAAAAGAGTTTGCAATAGCATTGTGCGCGATTTTTACCGCCATATCAGGGAGAAACGGCGGAAAAATACGGAAGAAGGCTGTGGATTTTTCCACAGCCTTCTTTTATCTGTCGAATGGTCGAAACAGCCTCGCAGAGTTTCGCGCCCGCAGGCGCGAAAAAATTGAGACCCGCTTTTTCCGGCGGCGTGTACGTCGGAAAAAACACTTTGCGCGGAGCTTGTGTCGAATCGTCCGCTTTCAGCGGGCGACCGAGGCACAAAGCGCAGCGAAACCTTCTCGAAAAAGTGACGAAGTCACTTTTTCGACACTATTATGCTATTCCTCGTCCGCCGCGGCGAGGGTGGCGCAGATGACTCTTTCCGCGCCCGCGTCCCGCAAAACGCGCGCGGCTTCGCGGAGCGTAGCGCCCGTGGTGAGGATATCGTCGATGAGCAGGATGCGCTGACCCTTGATCTTGTCCTCATTGACGGCAACGTATGCGCCGACGACGTTCTTCTGCCGCTCTTCGCGCGAGGAAAGCGACGACTGCGCAACGTTGTCCTTCGTCTTTTGCAGCAGCGTTTCCGGCGCAACGCTCCAGTGGCGGCAGGTCTCGCGCGCCAAGAGATATGACTGGTCGTAGCCGCGCTCGGCCTTGCGCTTTTTCGACACGGGAACATAGGTGACGAGGTCGAACTGCCCGCCGAAGTGCTCGGCCGCGGCCTGCGCTAAAACATCGCCAAAGCCCGTGCAGCGGCTCTGGCTTCCGTGAAATTTATAGTTCAGCAGCGCTTCGCGCACGATGCCCTCGTATCGGAGCGGGGCAAGGCACGCGCCGATCTCCGCTCTCTCATGGAGCGGCGTTTTGCAGTAGGGGAGAGCCTTTTCGCACTCAGAACACACGCCGTGAACGCCGGGTTTTCCACAGAACGCGCAGCGCGGTGGAAAAAGTAAGGACGCGAGCGATTCCAAAAAGCTCATTTTTCCTCCCCACCTTTCCGAAGCCGCCACTTGAGGCCGCTGTAGCGGCGGCTGCGGCGGTCGTTCTCCGCCATTTTGTTGACGGCGGAATCGTCGCCCACGATGACGAGCAGCTCGCGCGCGCGGGTGATGGCGGTATACAGCACGCCGCGCACCATCAGCGACGGTGCGCACGGCGCACCGACAAAGACGACGCCGCGGTATTCGCTGCCCTGCGCCTTATGTACGGTCATGGCGTAGGCCATGTCGAGCTCTGCGAGCATATCGGCGGTGTAGACGGCGGTGCGGTCGTCGAAGACGATCTCCAGCAGCTCGCCGCTCGGGTCGATCCTTGCGATCTTGCCGACGTCGCCGTTGAAAATGCCCGTACCCGCCGTGCCGTCCTCCTTCTGCCAGATCACGTCGTAATCGTTGCGCGTCTGCATGACGCGGTCGCCCTCGCGGAAGGTAAGCTCACCGAAGCGGCGCTCCTTTTTGCCGGGTGCCGGCGGGTTCAGCGCTGCCTGCAGGGCGAAATTCAGAGACCGTGTGCCCGCGTCGCCGCGGCGGGTGGGCGTTAAGACCTGCAATTCCTCCGCGGGGATGCCCATCTTGTCGGGCAGCCTCGTTTTGCACAGCTCCACCACCGTTTCGACGAGCCGCACGCTGTCGCGCCGGGGGAGGAAAAAAAAGTCGTTCGCGGCAGCGTTTTTGAGCTGCGGCGGCATCCCGGTGTTGACAAGGTGCGCGTTGCGCACGATCATCGACTGCCCGGCCTGACGGAAAATATCGCGCAGGGCGACGGTCGCGATGCGCCCGCTGCGAATGAGGTCGGAAAAAACATTGCCCGCGCCGACGCTCGGCAGCTGGTCTGGGTCGCCGACGAGCACGAGGCGGCAGCCCGGGCGCAGCGCCGCGAGCAGCGCGCGCATCAGCGAGAGGTCGACCATCGAGGTCTCGTCCACAATGAGCGCATCGGCCTCGAGCGGTTCCTTTTCGCCTTTGGTGAACGTCACCTCGCCGGTCTGGTCGTTCCATGTCATGCCGAGCATACGGTGGATGGTCTGCGCGTCGCGGTCGCACAGCTCGCCCATGCGCTTGGCGGCGCGGCCCGTGGGCGCGGCAAGCAGGACGTTCAGTCCCATGTGCTCAAAGAGCGCGACGATGGCGCGCACGCTCGTCGTCTTGCCCGTGCCGGGGCCGCCGGTGAGCAGCAGCAGCTCTTCCTTTGCCGCAAGCTCGACGGCCTGACGCTGGAGCGGCGCGTACTGCACGCCCTGCTCGCGCTCGATCTCTGAGATGACGCGCTCCACGCCGCGCAGCGCGTCGGGCTTGTCCGCAAGCATCGCAGAAATGCGCTGCGTGACATACAGCTCGTCCTCCCAGGACGCACGCAGGTAGCAGGCCGTGACGTTCGCCACCGGCTCCTGCACGACGCGGTGCAGCGCGATGAGATCGTCAAGGCTCTTTTCCGCGGCGTCGACATCACAGTCCAGAAGCTGGGCGGTCGCGGCAAGGAGTTTTTCGCGCGGGAGGAAGACGTGCCCGCCCGCGTCGCGGTTGTGGGAAAGTTCAAAGGTAAGCCCCGCCTCGGTGCGCAGGGAAGCGTCGCCGCCAAAGCCCATCGAGAGCGCGATCTCGTCGCAGACGGAAAAGTCCACGCCGAACGCGCTGTCTGACAGTAAGTACGGGTTGCGCTCGAGCGCCGTCATCGCATTCACACCAAAGCGGCGATAGAGCGGTACGCTGAGCGCGGCGGGCAGGTCGTAATGCGACAGGAATTCCATCACGCGGCGAAGGCCCATCTGCTCGTTGAAGGCATTTGAGATCTCCTGCGCGCGCTTGCTCGTCATACCCTTGATGGCGGTGAGCTTTTCCGGTTCGGATTCGAGCACCCGCAGCGTCTCGGCGCCGAATCTGGCGACGAGCTTTTCCGCCGTGGCGGGGCCGACGCCGCGCACCACGCCGGAGGCGAGGTAATTCAGGATCTCCGTCTCGCTCGAGGGCAGATACCGCTCGACCTCGCTGGCCGAGAACTGCTCGCCGTACTGCGGGTGGGAGGAAAACGAGCCGGTGGCGCTCAGGCTCTCGCCGGGGGCGGCGCAGGGGACGCAGCCGACGAGCGTCAAAAGCTCGCCGTCGTCCGTCACAAGGCGCAGCACGGCATAGCCGTTTTCCTCATTCTGGAAAACGACGGACAGGACCGTGCCGATGATGCTTGTTTCTTCTCCCATAACTGTCTCCTATGTGAAAAAATCGGTCAGCTCCTCTTTCCGGCAGAGGTAAGTTTCGTATTCGCTGCGGCACAAGAGCTCCGCCACGCATCGCGCGTCGTCGCTGAGCCCGCAGTCCACGATGACAACGCGCGAAAAGCCGCCCTCTTCATAGCGCGAGCGCAGCAGCGCGCGCACCGTGTATTCAAGCGCTTTCGCCTCGCCGCAGGCCTCGACGACCGCCGTGGCGGGGATACATCCGCGCCGCCGCGGATGCACAATGGCCGAAACGAGCAGAAAGATCACCGCCGTTAAGCCGATGGCAGCGAGCGCCGCGACAACGCCGTCCTGTAAAAGCCGCATAGGATCACCTCGCGCCATTCTACGGCGCGGACAGGCGAGGGGTGATATCGAAAAAGCGGCTTCGCCGCTTTTTCGGGAACGATCTTCTTAACGCAGCATTTTTTTGAGATACTGCCCCGTGTAGGACGCGCCGCACGCGGCGACCGCCTCCGGCGTGCCGCAGGTGACGAGCGTACCGCCGCCGCTGCCCCCCTCGGGGCCGAGGTCCAAGAGGAAGTCCGCGCACTTGATCACATCCAGGTTGTGCTCGATGACGAGCACGGTGTTGCCCGCGTCGACAAGGCGCTGCAAGACCTCGAGGAGCTTTTTCACATCGTCCGTATGAAGCCCCGTGGTCGGCTCGTCGAGGATATAGATGGTGCGCCCCGTGGAGCGCTTAGAAAGCTCGGTCGCGAGCTTCACGCGCTGCGCCTCGCCGCCGGAGAGGGTCGTGGACGACTGGCCGAGACGGATATAGCCGAGGCCGACCTCGCTGAGCGTGCGGAGCTTCGCTTCGAGCTTTGGAAGGTCGCGGAAGAATTCGAGCGCTTCCTCCACGGTCATTTCGAGCACGTCCGCGATGCTCTTGCCCTTGTAGTGGACTTCGAGCGTTTCGCGGTTGTAGCGCTTGCCCTTGCAGACCTCGCAGGGCACATAGATATCGGGCAGGAAGTGCATCTCGATCTTGAGCTGGCCGTCGCCTGAGCAGGCCTCGCAGCGGCCGCCGCGGACATTGAAGCTGAAGCGGCCCGGGCCGTAGCCGCGCGCCTTCGCGTCCGGCGTGGAGGCGAAGAGGTCGCGGATATCGTTGAAGAGATTCGTATAGGTCGCGGGGTTGGAGCGCGGCGTGCGTCCGATGGGACTCTGGTCGATGCAGATGACCTTGTCGAGGAACTCCTCGCCCTCGACGGCGCGGCAGCGGCCCGGGTGCACCTTCATGCGGTTTAGGTCCGCGCCGAGCTTTTTGTAGATGATCTCGTTGACGAGCGAGGATTTTCCGCTGCCGGAAACGCCCGTGACGCAGGTGAACGTGCCGAGTGGGATGGACACGTCGAGATCTTTGAGGTTATTTTCCTGCGCGCCGCGCACCGTGAGGAAGTTCCCATTGCCCGTTCTGCGCGCTTTCGGCACTTCGATCTTCTTTTTGCCGCTCAGATACTGCCCCGTCAGGGAGGCGGGATCATCCATGACCTCGCGCGGCGTACCGCAGGCCACGACCTGACCGCCGTGCGCGCCCGCGCCGGGGCCGATGTCGATGAGGTAATCCGCCGCGCGCATCGTGTCCTCGTCGTGCTCGACGACGATGAGCGTGTTGCCGAGGTCGCGCAATCTCTTGAGCGTTGCGAGCAGCTTGTCGTTGTCGCGCTGGTGCAGCCCGATGGACGGCTCATCGAGGATATAGAGGACCCCCATCAGGCTCGAGCCGATCTGGGTCGCAAGGCGGATACGCTGCGCTTCGCCGCCCGAGAGCGACGCGCTCGCGCGCGAGAGCGTCAGGTATTCAAGGCCCACCGAGCGCAAAAAGCCGAGGCGCGCTTTGATCTCCTTGAGGATGCGCTCGCCGATGCGCATCTGCTGCTCGGTCAGCGTGAGCTGATCCACAAAGTCGAGCGCGTCGACCACGGATTTTTCGCAGTAGTCGCTGATGCTAAGTCCGCCGACCGTGACGGCGAGGGATTCGCGCCGCAGCCGCTTGCCGCCGCAGGTAGGGCAGGGGCATTCGCTCATGCAGCCCTCGAGCTCTTCGCGCACGCCGTCGCTCTGCGTTTCCTTATAGCGGCGCTCTAAGTTGGGGATGACGCCCTCGAACGCCTGATACAAGACGCCCTTGCCGCGCGGCTGGTCGTACTGGAGCTCAAGCTTTTCGCCCTTTGTGCCGTAGAGAATGACGTCCATGACCTCTTTGGAGAGCTTTTCCACAGGATCACGGAGCGAGAAATGGTACTTTTTGGAGAGCGCGTCGAAGTACATCCGCGAGATGCCGTCGCCGCGCACGTTGTTCCAGCCCGAGGCGCAGATCGCGCCGTCGAGCAGCGAAACGCTCTTGTTCGGGATGACCAGATCGGGGTCGACCTTGAGCTGCGTGCCGAGGCCTGTGCAGGTCGGGCACGCGCCGAAGGGATTGTTGAACGAGAACATACGCGGCGTCAGCTCTTCGATGGAAACGCCGCAGTCCTCGCAGGCGTAGTTCTGCGAGAAGAGGATGTCGCGGTCGTCGGGCAGGATGTTGGCAAGGATCAGCCCGCCCGAGAGCGCCGCGGCGGTCTCGCAGGAGTCCGTCAGGCGGTGGACGACGTCGGGGCGGAGGATGAGACGGTCGATGACGACCTCGATGTTGTGCTTTTTGTTCTTCTCGAGGGAAATTTCCTCGCTCAGGTCGTACATATTCCCGTCGGCGCGGACGCGGACATAGCCCGATCTACGCGCGTCCTCAAAGATCTTGACGTGCTCGCCCTTTTTTCCGCGGATGACCGGCGCCATGATCTGCACGCGCGTGCCCTCGCCCAGCGCCATGAGCTGGTCGATGATCTGGTCGATGGACTGCTGGCGGATCTCCTTTCCGCAGTTGGGGCAGTGCGGCGTGCCGACGCGCGCCCACAAAAGGCGCAGATAGTCGTACACCTCCGTCACCGTGCCGACGGTGGAGCGGGGGTTCTGCGAGGTGGTCTTCTGGTCGATGGAGATGGCGGGGGAGAGGCCCTCGATATAGTCGACGTCTGGCTTTTCCTTCTGCCCGAGGAACATCCGCGCGTAGGAGGATAAGCTCTCCACATAGCGGCGCTGTCCCTCGGCATAGATGGTGTCGAACGCGAGCGAGGATTTGCCGCTGCCGGAGAGTCCCGTGATGACGGTCAGCGCGTCGCGGGGGATCTCGACGTCGATGTTCTTGAGGTTATTTTCTCTTGCGCCCTTGACAAAAATCTTACTTGGCATGAACTGATAACTCCTGTTGCTGGTTTTGCGATCGCAAGCTCAGCGTACTCTTCTGAATTTTTTATGTCAACCTTATTCTACCGTGATATCCGCAAATTGCGCGCGCACGAGCGCGGCGAGATCTTGCGGCGAAAGCTCAACCTGACAGCCGATCTTTCCCGCCGAGACGATCATCGTTTCAAGGTCTTCCGCCGTTTTGTCGATCACCGTGGGGAAAAGCTTTTTCATCCCGACGGGTGAGCAGCCGCCGTGAACGTAGCCCGTGAGCGGCAGCAGCTCCTTCTGGTGGATCATTTCGACAGACTTCTCGCCCACGGCCTTCGCCGCCTTTTTAAGATCAAGGCTCTCCGCGACCGGCACGTCGAAGACGTAATACTGTTTGCTTGCGCCGCGCGCGACGAGGGTCTTGAAGACGATGGCGGGGTCAAAGCCCATCGACTGCGCCACGGTGACACCGTCGACCGCGACGCCCTCTTCGTGCGGATAGGTGTGCGCGGTGTAGGCGATCTTTTTCTGCTCCAACACGCGCATCATGTTGGTTTTTTCTTCTTTATTCTTTGCCATTATTGTTCGCTTTCCTTTCGCAGCTCGATGATGCGGTCGCGCAGGATGGCGGCGTACTCGAATTCGAGCATACGGCTCGCCTCCTGCATCTGCTTTTCGAGCTTTCTGATCTCTTCGTCCCGCTCGCGCTCGGAGAGCTTGCGCTTGCCGCGGCGGCGGGCGGATTCCTCGTCCTTCTTCGAAATTTCGATGATCTCGCGCACGTCCTTTCGGATGGTCTGCGGAATGATGCCGTGCGCCTTGTTGTAGTCGTCCTGAATCTGGCGGCGGCGCTCAGTCTCGTCCATCGCGCGGCGCATCGAGGGGGTGATCGTGTCGGCATAGAGCACCACAAGACCGTCTGCGTTTCGCGCGGCGCGGCCGATGGTCTGGATGAGGCTCGTTTCGCTGCGCAAAAAGCCCTCCTTGTCCGCGTCTAAGATGGCGACCATCGAGACCTCGGGAATGTCAAGGCCTTCTCGCAGCAGGTTGATGCCGACGAGCACGTCGAACTCGCCGAGGCGCAGGCCGCGGATGAGCTCCATGCGCTCGATGGTCTCCACATCCGCGTGCATATAGCGCACGCGGATGCCGACGCCCGTTAAATACTGCGTCAGGTCCTCGGCCATCTTTTTGGTCAGCGTGGTGACGAGCACGCGCTCGTTGCGCGCGCTTCTCGCGTTGATCTCGCCGACGAGATCGTCGATCTGATTTTCGACAGGGCGCACCTCGACCTTCGGGTCCAGAAGCCCCGTCGGACGGATGACCTGCTCGACGATCTGGCCCGCGCGCTCCTTTTCATAGTCGCCGGGCGTGGCCGAAACATAGATGCGCTGGTGGACGCGCTGCTCGAATTCGTCGAATTTGAGCGGGCGGTTATCAAACGCGCAGGGCAGGCGGAAGCCGTATTCGACCAAGCTTTCCTTACGCGCGCGGTCGCCGTTGTACATCGCGCGCACCTGCGGCAGCGTGACGTGCGATTCATCCACAAAGAGGAGGAAATCCTTGGGGAAATAGTCGATAAGCGTCAGCGGCGGCGAGCCGACGGGACGGCCGCTGATGACGCGGGAATAGTTCTCGATGCCCGTGCAATAGCCCAGCTCGCGCAGCATCTCGATATCGTAGCGCGTGCGCTGGCGAATGCGCTGCGCCTCCACCGCCTTGCCCTCGGAGAGAAACTGCGCCTCGCGCTCGTCGAGCTCCTTGTCGATCTCGACGATGGCGCGCTCCAGCTTGTCTTTTGTCGTGACATAGTGCGAGGCAGGGTAGATGGCGATGTGCTGGAGCGTGCGCGTCACCTGCCCGTTCACAGGATTGAATTCGCTGATCCGGTCGATCTCGTCGCCGAAGAACTCGACGCGCACGGCCTTGTCGCGGTAGTACGCAGGGTAGAGCTCCACCGTGTCGCCGCGCACGCGGAAGCGATTGCGCTCAAAGGCGACGTCGTTGCGCTCGTAGCGAATTTCGATGAGCCTCTTTAAGAGGAAGTCGCGCTCCATCGTCATGCCGGGGCGGAGCGAGATCATCAGCTTTTCAAAATCCTCCGGCTCGCCGAGACCGTAGATGCAGGAAACGGAGGAGACGACGATGACGTCGCGCCGCTCGAGCAGCGCGCAGGTGGCGCTAAGCCGCAGGCGGTCGATCTCCTCGTTCGTCGAGGCGTCCTTGGCGATATAAGTGTCGGTGTGGGGGATATAGGCCTCGGGCTGATAGTAGTCGTAGTAGGAAACAAAGTATTCCACCGCGTTTTCGGGGAAAAACTCCTTGAATTCCGCGCAAAGCTGCGCGGCGAGGGTCTTGTTGTGCGCCAACACGAGCGTGGGGCGCTGGACTTTTTCGATGACGCTCGCCATCGTGAAGGTCTTGCCCGATCCGGTCACACCGAGCAGCACCTGCTCATCAAGCCCCAGCTCCACGCCGCGGGCAAGCTTTTCGATGGCCTGCGGCTGGTCGCCCGTGGGCTTGAAGGGCGCGTGCAGCTTAAATTCCATATCCGTTTCCCTTCCTTTCCGGCAGAAGCCCGTTGTGCCGCAGGGAGACAAAGTCGTCGTCCGCGACGATGATGTGGTCGGCAAGCTCGACGCCCACGGTGCGCAGCGCGTCGAAGATTGAGAGCGTGGTCGCATTGTCAACAGGCGAGGGGAGCGCCACGCCGCTGGGGTGGTTGTGGGCGAGCAGCACGCTGCTCGCGCCGCACTTGAGCGCGTTTTCCACAATTTTTCGCATATTGAGCTGGACGCTGTCCGTGTCGCCCTCGGCGACCAGGTGGCAGGCAAGGAGGCGGCCCTTCGCGTCGAGGCAGGCCTCGTAGAGCTTTTCCTCCCGCTCGCCGAAAAAGAGGTCCAAAAAGTATGCGCCCGCCTGCTCGGTATCGCTCAGCACCGTTTCGTGCGCGCCGGCGGAGGCGCGGATGCGGCGCATCAGCGGCAGCATGAGCGAGAGGAGCGTCGAGGCGTTCTCGCCGATGCCGTCGACCTCCTCCAATGCCTCGCGGTCGGCGGAAAAGACGGCCTCGAGCGAGCCGAATTTTTCCATCAGCCGGTGTGCGATGGGATTGGTGTCCTGCCGCGGCACGGCGTAATAAAGGAGAAGCTCAAGCACCTCGTGGTCGGCGAACGCATCGAGCCCATGGGCGCGGAACTGCTCCTTTTTACGCGCGCGGTGTCCTTCATGTACCGGCATGGCGCGTTCCCCCTTCAAGCGTGTTTTTGCCGCAAAAGGCGGCAGACTTCTCCTATTTTTGTCTTAATATCGTATTTTATCACGGAGCGAAAAATCGTACAAGTGTTTTTTGTACTTTTCTGCCGCCCTGCCGGAGGATAAGCAGGCTTGCTTCTTTAAGCAAAAGGAGAAAAGTCCCGCTTTTTCTGCGGACTTCACCGTGCGGCGTTTACAAGCCGCGCCCCGATACGGTAGAATAAACGTACTACACAGCTTGGAGGGATCCCTGCATGAAGCCTATTTTTCTCTCTGCGGTGCTCGCCGGCGCTTCTATCGCCCTTGGCGGCACGGTATTTCTGTCGGTGGAAAATATGGTCATCGGCTCGCTTTTCTTCACGATCGGGCTCTTTGTCGTCTGCACGCGCGGGCTGCACCTCTTCACGGGCAAGGTCTGCTATCTGTTCGACAACGACGCCTCCTATGCCAAAGCGCTGCCGGTCATCTGGCTGGGAAACCTTGTAGGGACGGTGCTCGTCGCGGCGGCAGAGCAGCTCACGCGCCTTGCCGCGCTGGACGAGCGCGCCCGGGCCATCTGTGAGCTGAAGCTCTCCGAGCCGCTGCTCGGCGCGTTTCTCCTTGCCGTCTTCTGCAACGTGATGATCTATATCGCCGTTGAGGGCTACCGCTCTGACCCGCACGAGCTCGGCAAATACCTCGCGCTCTTTTTCGGCGTGAGCGTGTTCATCCTCTGCGGCTTTGAGCACTGCGTTGCCAATATGTACTACTTCACGATGGGCGGTGCGTGGAGCGCGCGGACGCTTGGGTATCTTCTTGTGATGACGCTGGGCAATGCCGTCGGCGGCGTGATCGGACCGCTGGCGCGCAGACTGCTGCCCCGCTGAGCGTGCGTCTTCCAAAAAACAAACCGGCGGGTACGCGCTCAAAGCTGCGTATCCGCCGGTTTTTCCACAGGCTGTGGAGAAGCTTCAGTTTTTTCCGCGCTGGTTTTTCAGCACGCCGAGGTGCTTGCAGACCGTGTAAGCCAGCACGATCATCGCCGCGGAGGTGCCGAATGCGGTCACCATTTTCCCCGTTTCCGACAATCCGATCACGCCCGAGGCAAACAGCACCGTGACCACAAGGCCGACAAGCAGAGCCGCGCCGCTGACAAGCAGAGCAATACCCGTGCCGCGGGCCAGTTCCTTCTTTCCAAGCTTCATTTTGCTTCCTCCTTCAGCTCCAGCAGCACCGGGCAGTGGTCGCTGCCCATGACCTCCGGCAGAATATCCGCGTTTTCGATGCGGGAGCGCAGGCGCTCGGAGACGATGAAATAGTCGATGCGCCAACCGACGTTCCGCGCGCGCGACTGTGCGCGGTAGCTCCACCACGAATAGGCGTCCGTCTTGTCGGGGTACAGCGTGCGGAACGAATCGAGAAAGCCCGAGGACAGAAGCTGCGTCATCTTGCCGCGCTCCTCGTCGGAAAAGCCGGGGTTGAAGTGATTCGTCTTCGGATTTTTGAGGTCGATCTCCTCGTGCGCGACGTTCAGATCGCCGCAGTACACGACGGGCTTGATCGTATCGAGCGCGCAGAGGTATTCGCGCAGATCATCCTCCCACGCCATGCGGTAGGAAAGGCGGCGCAGCTCGTCCTGCGAGTTCGGCGTGTAGCAGCAGACAAGGTAAAAGTCCGGATATTCACAGGTGATGACGCGCCCCTCATGGCGGTGGATATCCTCGCCGAAGTCATAGCTCACCGAGAGCGGCTCGCGCTTGGTGAAGACCGCCGTGCCGGAATAGCCCTTTTTCTCCGCGCTGTTCCAGTAGATGTGATACTGCGGCAGATCAAGCTCGATCTGATGCGGCTGGAGTTTTGTTTCCTGCAAGCAGATGACGTCTGCGTCGATAAAATCCACAAAATCCAGAAAGCCCTTGCCGATGCACGCGCGCAGGCCGTTGACGTTCCATGAGATCAGTTTCATTGGGGAAAGCTCCTCCAAAAGTTTTTGATGGTGTGCCCATTGTACTATCGGCGGGGGATAAAAGCAATAAAAATCGCGGTTTTCCCCGGCGCAGCGCAACGGGGTGCAAAAAAAGAGCCTCTCTCCTTTTCAAGAGAGAGGCTCTTTCCTCTTTTTGACGGATCTGCGGGGCAGACGCGCACCTTACGCCTTCGTGCGGTCGTAAGACACGACGACGCGGCGGTTGGGCTCGGTGCCGATAGAGAACGTGGTCACGCCCGGCGTATCCTGAAGCGCCGTGTGGATGACGTGGCGCTCGTAGGCGTTCATCGGCTCGAGGGTGACGTTGCGGCGGTACTTGGTGACCTTACCGGCGACCTTCTCCGCCAGACGCTCGAGGCTCTGCTCGCGCTTTTCGCGGTAATTCTCGGCATCGACCTGCACGCGGGCGCGGTTTTTCTCGCTGCCGCGGTTGATGCTGTAATTCGTCAACTGCTGGATGGCGTCGAGCGTTTCACCGCGGCGGCCGATCAGCGCGCCGAGCTTTTCGCCCTCGAGCAGGACCTTGTAGCGGCCCTTCTCGACCTCGTAGACCTTGACCTCGGCATTGGAATCCATGTGCTCAAGGAGACCTTTGAGGAAGGCGCGGATCTGCTCGCTCTTTTCGTCGCGGCACTCTTCGCCGAGATCGACGGCCGGAGCCTTCGGCTGCGGCGCGGGGCGCTCGGCGCGGGGCGCGCGCTCGCGGCGGTCTTCGCGTGCGGGACGATCCTCGCGCGCGGGACGCTCGCTTCTCTCACTTCTGCCGCTGCTCTTCTTCTGCAGCACCTCGGGGGCATACAGGGGAGCGGCGGGCTTGGCTGCGGGGGCGGTTTCAACTTTCTTTTCGGGCTTGGGTGCGGCAGGCTGCGGGGCGGGCTTGACCTCTTCGGCCTTGCCGTCGTCATAGCTCACGCGAACGCGCGCGGGCGCGCTGCCGATGCCGAGGAATCCGGACTTGGCACGCTCGAGGATCTCGACGGAGACGTCGTCTCTGTCCATCTTCAGCTGAGCGAGCGCGCTCTGGATCGCCTCGTCCTCCGTCTTGCCCGTTACGTCAATAAACTTGATCATTCAGACAAGCTCCTTATGTTTTTATTCGCCGTAATGCTCGGGGTCGTAGGAGCGGCCGCGGGCATAGGGGCGGTCGCCGACGCGACCGTTTTCATTGGTGGAGTTTTTCTTCTTGTTGGATTTGTTCGCCTGCTTTTCCGCGCGCTTTTCCTTCAGCGTCTTCTTCTCCGCTTCCTCGGCGGCGATCTTACGCTGCTGCTCGCGGGCGGCTTCCATGCGGCGCAGACGGTCGTCGCGCTTCTGCTTTTCCTTCTCGCTGAGCTCGTCCTCCATGTGGCTCTTATAGTACTTGGTCAGAACCTTTTCCTGGATGGCGTAGAGCAGCGAGTTGACGATCCAGTAGACGCCGAGAGCCGCGGGCAGCGTAAAGCCAATCCACAGCGACATGAGCGGCATCATCCACATCATCATGCGGCTGGAACGGGCGGTGGCGTCGTTGCCTTCGGTGGCAACGTTGCCGGCCATGGAGACCTTGGACTGCAAAAAGCTCAGTCCGGCGGAGACGAAGGGGATGAGCACGATGCCGATGATGGGCCAGCCGCCGGTGAAGAAATCCTTCCACACATCGCCCGGCATGACCGTGAGGTCAAGGCCGAGGAAATTGTAGTTCACGTTGAGAAGACCGTCAAACTTGCCGGAAAAATCCGCAAAGTTGTCGGAAATGAACTTGGCAAGGCCGATCTCCTCATAGCCCTTGCGCACGAGCTCGGCATTGTAGCCGAGGGTGGTGGCGAGGGTGGTGATCTCCGTCACAACGTCCTTGGAGAGCATCATGAAGCGGCTGAGGGGCTGGCGAATGATGGAATAGAGCGCGATGAGAATGGGGAAGGGCAGGAAACTCCAGAGGCATCCGCTCATGGGGTTCACGCCCTCCTGGGCATAGAGCATCTGCATCTCTTCGTTCATGCGCTGGGGATTGTTGGCATATTTCGTCTGGATCTCTTTCATCTTGGGCTGGAAGAGATTCATGCGCATCATGCTCTTTTTCGACTTCATCTGGAAGGGAAGCGTGATGAGCTTCACGACGAGCGTGAAGAGCACCAGCGCCCAGCCGTAGGAGCCGGTCAGCTCATAAAAGGTGCGCAGGATCCAGGCGAAGGGAACGCAAATGTAGTAACCAATGATAGAAAAAATATTCTGCATGGTTTCGGTTTCCTCCGTGGTGATTGAGTTCGGTCACGGGACCGGGTCGTAGATCTTTCCGCCCCTGTAGAACGGATGGCATCGCATGATACGCCTGAAAGCAAGCCAGCCTCCCTTAAAAGCGCCGTACTTCTCGATGGCCTCGAGCGCGTACTGCGAGCACGTGGGGATGAAGCGGCAGCAGGGGGGACGGTAGGGCGAGATGGCCCTGCGGTAAAACCGCACGAGCCAAAGCATGAGTTTTTTCATGTCCGCGTCTCCCATAAATCGAGCTTTTTGCACGTTTTTTCAAATGCGCGTTTGAGCTCCCAGTAATCCGCCTTTGCCGCACGGGTGCGGCCGACGACGATGATATCGTAGCCCTGCTTCATACTGCCCTGGCTCAGCCGGAAGATCTCGCGGATGCGGCGGCGGACGCGGTTGCGCACGACGGCGTGGCCGAGCTTGGTGCTGACCGTGATGCCGAGGCGGTTGTGTCCGAGCCGATTTTTGCGGTAATACACCACAAGGCAGGACGAAACACCGGACTTGCCCCTGGCGTACATCCGGCGAAATTCGTAATTCTGCTTGATGGTGGTGGTGCTTTTCACGCGAAGTCTCCCTGCTCAGCGCAGTTTTGCCTGCATAGCCTGCAAGGGACGGCGATCGAAACAAAATTTCATCGGCCGTCCCTCATTGTTTCATCTGTAGCATACGATACGCAAGTTGCCCCCGCTCTTAGTGGGTGAGACGGGCGCGGCCGCGTGCACGACGGCGGGCAATGACCTTGCGGCCGTTGGCAGTGGACATTCTCTTGCGGAAGCCGTGCTCCTTGGAGCGCTGGATCTTCTTGGGCTGATAGGTGCGAGAAGTAGCCATTTCGTTTTACCTCCTGAAAAAATTTTACCGGCAGAGCCTTTTGAGGGTCTCTGCACTTACTCGACGGCGGGTGAGGTCTCCCTCACGGACCGCAGTTGACATAAAATTGCGTCACTCTACAGAAACGCACGGAGTATTATATCGTTTTCGCCCCATTCTGTCAACCAAAAGTTCAGGTTTTTTGTAAGAATGCACGGTATCACAAACCCTTGTGACGAAATGAAAATTCTCCCGCAAGATATTGTTTTTTATGCCCGTTTTTTCCTTCGGAGCCGGTTTGAAAACGGCATTTTATATTTAGAATATGTATTGCGTTTATATCCCGTTTCTGCTATAATAGATAGAGTAATATCTCGGCCTTTGGCCGTTCATCAGAAAAAGAAAGGAGCGCTTCCGTGAACTCTGTTGCAGACATCTGGAAGATCGTTCTCTCGCGGATGAGTCAGGACCTGTCGGAGACGACCATCTCCACATGGTTTGACGAGGTGGAGGCCGTGTCCGTCAAGGACAGGACGCTGTATCTCCACTGCCCGAACGATTTCAAGCGCAGCACCATCGAGTCCATGTTTATGGACCGTATCAAGGATTCGCTGAAGGATATCTACTCCGCCGACTTTGACGTCAAGCTGCTCTCGACTGCCGAGAGCACCGCCATGTTCGAGCCCGAGAGCAAGAAGAACACCACGCTGCTCGATTCCGGCGAATTCACGTTCGACACCTTCGTCGTCGGCGAATCGAATAAGATGGCCTATGCCGCCGCGCGCGCCGTGGCCGACGGTGTAGGGCACTACAACCCCCTCTTCATCTATGGCGACTCGGGTCTTGGCAAAACGCACCTCATCTATGCCATTGCCCACCAGATCCGCACCAGCCGCCCCTCGGCAAAGATCATCTACATCAAGGGCGACGATTTCATCAACGAATTCATCGAGCTCGTGCGCGCGGGCCGCGGCAGCGAGTTCCGCGCCAAATACCGCGACGCGGACCTGCTGCTCGTGGACGACGTGCAGTTCGTCGCGGGCAAGGAGCAGGTGCAGAACGAATTCTTCCACACCTTCAACACCCTCTACGAGGCAGGACGGCAGATCGTCCTGACGTCGGATCGACCGCCTTCCGAGATGCACCTTCTGGACGATCGCCTGCGCACGCGCTTTGAATGGGGCCTGCTGGTCGACGTGCAGCCGCCCGACTTTGAAACGCGCCTTGCCATCGTAAAGAACAAGGCCGCGCAGTGGGGCACGGTCATCGACGACGACATCGCCAAGTACATCGCCGAAAATGTCACCTCGAACGTCCGCCAGCTTGAGGGCACGATGAACAAGATCCTCGCCTACCGCGATCTCATCGGGCGCGAGATGGACGCCGACGCAGCGCACCGCGCGGTCGAGGACTTTATGAAAAAGAACGCGAACCTCGCTCCCACGGCCGCAATGATCATCACCGAAACGTCGCGCTACTTCGGCATCGACGAGGAGGTCATCAAGGGCTCGTCGAGAAGCCGCGAGGTCGTCAACGCTCGTCAGGCCGCGATGTACCTTGTCCGCCGCATGACGAATCTCTCCACGCCGGATATCGGCCGCGAGTTCGGCAAGCGCGACCATACGACCGTTCTCCACTCGCTCGAGCAGATCGAAAAGAAGATGAAATCCGACCCCGTTTTCAACCAGACGATCAAGGAGATCACCATCAACATCAACTCCAAGAGATAGCAGAGTTTTCCACATTATCCACAGGGTTGTGCATAGGGAAGCTGTGGAATATTTTCCGTAAAATTTTGTCTGTGCAAAGTGATATGACTTTTCAACATTGGGACAGGGAAAACTTTTCCTTGCCGTTTCTGGAAAAAATCGGGTTTTCCACATTTTTACGCCCCTACTGCTGCTATTTCTAAAAACTATCCTTTTTCTTTTCCAAAAGAGAAAAATTCCTCCCATTTACGAAAGGAACGCCGCTATGAAATTTTCCTGCGAAAAGCTGCTTTTGCAAAACGCGGTCAACACCGCCTCCCGCGCCGTCGCTGCGAAAAGCTCCATTCCCGCGCTCGAGGGCCTGCTGCTCACCTGCGGCAGCGAGAGCCTGACGGTCTCGGGCTACAATATGCAGACCGGCATCCGCACGCGCTTCCCCGTTGAAGCAGCGGCGGAGGGCGAGCTGGTCGTCAACGCCCGACTGATCGGCGAAATTTTAAGAAGGCTGCCCGACGATGTCGTGACCTTCACCTCGGACGATAAGTTTCTCATCCACCTGACCTGCGGCGACGCGGATTTCGACATTATGGGCCTCTCCGCCGCCGATTTCCCGGAGCTGCCCGAGGTCGAGGAGAAGTATGCCGTGCAGATCGCCGAAAAGACGCTCAAATCCATGATCCAGCAGACGAGCTTCGCCGTTTCTACCAACGAGGCGCGCCCCGTTCACATGGGCTCGCTGTTTGAGGTCTCAGCCGAGGGACTGACGGTCGTCTCCGTCGACGGCTTCCGTCTGGCGCTCAGAAAAGAGCCGCTCGAAAAGATCGAGGGCGGCGCGTTCTCCTTCGTCGCGCCCGGCACGGCGCTCAACGAGGTCGAGCGCATCTGCGAGGAGATCGACGACGTTGTGACCATCACGCTCGGCCAGCGCCACATTCTGTTCGAGGTCGGCGAGACGGAGCTCATCTGCCGCCGCCTGGAGGGGGAATTCCTCGACTATAAGAACGCCATCCCGCGCCGCAATCCCATCAACCTTGTGCTCGATACAAAGCTGATGCTCCAGAGTCTGGAGCGCGTGAGCGTCGTCATCAGCGAAAAGCTCAAGAGCCCCGTGCGCTGCGTTTTTGAAGACAACAAGGTGACCATGTCCGCCAAGACAGCGAGCGGCGATGCCAAGGACGTCTGCCGCATCGCGGGTGACGGACAGGGGCTCGAGATCGGCTTCAACAACCGCTATCTGATGGATGCGCTGCGCTACGCGCCTGCCGACACCGTGAAAATGGAGCTCAACACCGGCATTTCGCCGGCCATCATCGTGCCGGTCGAGGGCGAGGAGAACTTCCTCTATATGGTGCTGCCCGTGCGCCTGAAGGCAAACTGAGACAATAAATACATATTGTATAAAAATATACAACGATTTCATATAGGAATCACTTTTTGAAGGACTTTTTATGACTGATATCACCATCACTACGGAATTTATCAAATTGCAGGACCTTTTGAAGCTTGCAAATCTCGTCGGCACCGGCGGCGAGGCGAAGATCGTCATTCAGGAGGGCAAGACTTTCGTCAACGGCGAGGTCTGCACGATGCGCGGCAAGAAGATCCGCCCGGGCGACACGGTCGCCTTCGGCGGCAAAGAGCTGACGGTCTCCTATGCGGATTGACGCGCTGAAGCTTCAGTCCTTCCGCAATTACGACGCGCTGGACGTGACCTTCGCGCCGGACTGCAACGTCATCGTCGGCGAGAACGCGCAGGGGAAGACGAACCTGCTCGAGGCCATCGTCTACCTTTCAAGCGCCCATTCGCCGCGCACGAGAGCCGACCGCGAGCTGATCTCGTTTGGAAAGAGCGAGGCAAAGCTGACGGCGCAGGCCTTCGCCCGCTCGCGCGATTTTCTGCTTGAAGTATCGCTCGCCGCGGGGAAGAGAAGAAAAATCCTCATCAACAAGGTCCCGGCAAAGAAGGGCAGCGACCTGAGCGACGTTCTCGGTGCGGTCTATTTCTGTCCCGAGGATCTGCTGCTCATCCGCGATGGCGCGGCCGCGAGGCGAAGATTCATGGACGACGCGCTCTGCCAGCTCCGCGCGCGCTACGCGCAGTCGCTTGCCGACTATCACCGCGCCTACGAGCACAAAACGCGTATCCTGCGCGACAGCGAGGAATACCCGTCGCTTTTAGACACGCTGCCGGAATTTGACCTGCGCATGGCGCAGAGCGGCGCGGTCGTCATCTACTATCGCGCAAGATTCTGCGAACGGCTGAAGGAATACGCGGGCATCGCGCACCGCGAGTGCTCCGGCGGCAGGGAAGAGCTGGGCGTCACATACCAAACGGTTTCGACGATCACCGACCCGCTCGCGCCGATCGAGACCATCTATGAGCAGCTGCGCGCGCATCAGGCTGCGCACGCGGGTGCCGAGAGAGCGTCGCGGATGTGCCTTTCGGGGCCGCATAAGGATGATATCGCCGTAACGATCGGCGGCGTGAACGCAAGGCAGTTTTCCTCTCAGGGGCAGACCCGCACGGCGGCGCTCGCCTTCAAGCTCGCCGAGCGGGAGATTTACCGCGAGATCACATCCCGCACGCCGCTGCTGCTGCTCGACGACGTTTTGTCCGAGCTTGACCCGAAGAGGCAGGAATACGTATTGAACCGCATCTCCGGCGGGCAGGTGTTCATCACCTGCTGCGAGGAGGATAGACTTGGGACCTTGCTCAGTGGCAAGGTGTTTCACATCTCGCAGGGAGCTGTCGTGTAGCTGCACTTCGTGCAGCGGAGGAATGCAGCGCATGACGCTGCTGCCCATCACACCCCCCATTTTCTTTCCCGAGAAAGAAAACGGGCGGTGTGACCGTCCAAAAGAAAGGCGTTTCCCATTGAGAGCGAGCAGCTCGAAGAGATGCGGCGCTTGCCGATTGCACTTCCCTGCGTGCGGCAAAGCCGCGTTAGTATAGCTATACGATTTGCCTCTGCTCCTACTATCCGCTGCCGCTCTGCTGATCTTGTAGAAGTGCTGACTAATTACCGTCTACCGCGGCACCCATCAATGCGGCGAGCGAAGCAATGCCGCTATTTCGCACGCAGTCTGCCGCCAAGCAAACGTCACTCGCGCCTCACGACAGTAAGGCGCGGTTGAGAGTGGTGACGACTCGCAGAAGATTCATGGCGAAGCCATGTACACCGCACCCACACTGCGCAGCGCGTGCAGTTATTCAAGCTGCAAACCCGCAATGTCGGGGGTCGAGGGGGACTCCCCTCGCATTTCTCTTGGGGTTCCAAAGGGGGGATTCTCTTTGGAAAGAGAATTCCCCCTTTGAATGCGCACTCCCATGCCAATGGGAGACCACCCCGCGCCCTTTGGGCGCGATATCTGAGGAGGTACCATGTACCTGCACATCGGCAACAATGTCATGTTACCCGAAAAGCACATCATCGGCGTCTTTGATCTCGAGATCACGTCGCAATCGAAGAGAACATCAGAATTTCTTAGGCGGGCGGAGGATGAGAGCTTAGTCATCGACGCCTGCGAGGACATTCCCAAGTCGTTTTTAGTGTGCGACCACCCGTATCACCCGCAATTGGTTTATTTATCCGAGCTTTCGAGCCAAACACTGCAAAAGAGAATGGAGGAGCAGACATGAAGATCCCCGTTGCTTTGACAATGCTGGCAAGTCCCTTTTTCCTTCCCCACAATGAGCGCTGGATACTGCCCATCGCGCTCGGCTTTTTCACGCTGCTGACGGTGTATTTCACGTGGCGGCTCAAAACGGACGAGGGCGACAAGTGGCTCTTTCGGAAGAAAATGAAGGTGTCGGCGCTCTTCTGGCTTGCATGCGAAGTGCTCTGGCAGTTCCATGGTGCGGATTCGACGTTTCCCGTCGGGCCGATCACGGGCATTTTGTTTCTGTACCTAATGAGTCAGGCGCTGGTGTACGGTATTTACTGCGTGATTCAAAAGAAGAAAACAACAGCCGCGATGTAAGCGGCTTTCCCATCAAAATAGTGCTCGAGGCAGGGAGAAACGGGCCGGAAAGGGCTCCGACCCGGTTCTTCCTGCCTGATGACGAAAGGAGAACCCAAATGGCAGAAAATGAGATCCTGCGATCCACGGCAGTGGATGAGACCAACGACTATAACGCCTCGGAGATTCAGGTGCTCGAGGGGCTGGAGGCGGTGCGCAAGCGCCCTGGCATGTACATCGGCTCGACGTCGGTGAGCGGCCTGCACCACCTCGTTTACGAAATTGTGGATAACTCCATCGACGAGGCGCTCGCAGGCTACTGCACAGAAATTCAGGTGACGATCAACGAGGGCAACACCATCACCGTTGTGGATAACGGCCGCGGCATTCCGGTCGACATTCAGGCGCAGACGGGACGCCCCGCGCTCGAGGTCGTCTATACCGTGCTGCACGCGGGCGGCAAGTTCGGCGGCGGAGGCTATAAGGTCTCCGGCGGTCTGCACGGCGTGGGTGCGAGCGTCGTCAACGCGCTTTCCGAATGGCTGACGGTGCAGGTGCACAAGAACGGCAATATCTACGAGATGAAATTCTCCCGCGGCAAGATCACGCAGGAGATGACCATCATCGGCTCGACCGACCGCACGGGCACGACCGTGACCTTCAAGCCCGACCCCGAGATGTTCGAAGAGCTCGAATACTCCTACGAAACGCTGCATACCCGTATGCGCGAGGAGGCATTTCTGAACGCGGGCCTTCGCATTACGATCGAGGATCAGCGCCTTGAGAGCGAGGAAAGGCCCGAGAGCGAGCGCCGGGACTCGATGTGCTACGAGGGCGGTATCCGCGAATTTGTGACGTGGCTCAACAAGAAAAAAGACCCCCTGCACAACAGCGTCATCTACATGAGCGGCATGAAGGGCGACTCGTTCGCGGAATTGGCGCTCCAGTATGACGACGGCTATCAGGAAAATATCCTCTCATTTGCCAACAACGTCCACACGCCCGAGGGCGGTATGCACGAGACCGGCTTCAAGGCCGCGCTCACGCGCGTTTTGAACGCCTACGGCATCAAAAACGGCATCATCAAGGAAGGGGACAAGGTCAGCGGCGAGGACTGCCGCGAGGGTCTTACCTGCGTCATTTCCGTCAAGCTCACGAACGCGCAGTTCGAGGGCCAGACGAAGGCAAAACTCGGCAACAGCGAGATCCGCACACTGGTCGACGGCATCGTCTCCGACCGGCTGATGCAGTTCCTTGAGGAGAACCCCGTCGTGGCGCGCACGATCCTCGATAAGGCGATGACCGCCAACCGCGCGCGCGAGGCCGCGCGCAAGGCGCGCGAGTCCATCCGCCGCAAGAGCGCCCTCGGCGGCGCGGCGATGCCCGACAAGCTGCGCGACTGCAACGAAAATAACCCCGAGCTCACCGAGCTCTACATCGTAGAGGGCGACTCGGCAGGCGGCAGCGCCACGCAGGGGCGCGACTCGCGCTTCCAGGCGATCCTGCCGCTCTGGGGCAAGATGCTCAACGTCGAAAAGGTGCGCGCCGACAAAATTTACGGCAACGACAAGCTCCAGCCCGTCATCATCGCGCTCGGCGCGGGACTGGGCGAAGATTTCGACGTCAATAAGCTGCGCTATCACAAGGTCATCATCATGGCGGATGCGGACGTGGACGGCTCGCACATCCGGACGCTGCTGCTGACGTTTTTCTTCCGCTATATGCGCCCGCTCATTGAAAACGGCTATGTCTACGCCGCCGTGCCGCCGCTTTTTAAGCTGACACGCGGCAAGACGACGCGCCTTGCCTTCACGCCGGAGGAGCGCGACGCCGTTTCCGCCGAGCTTCGCGGCGACAATCCGAACGCGAAGGTCGATATCTCGCGCTTCAAGGGCCTTGGTGAAATGAACCCGCACGAGCTGTGGGAGACGACCATGGACCCCGAAAAGCGCACGCTCAAGCGCATCACGCTCGAAGACGCAGTGCTCGCGGACGAGACATTCACGGTGCTGATGGGCGAGAAGGTCGAGCCGCGCAAGGAATTCATCGAACAGAACGCGAAATACGCGGTCAATCTGGACTTTTAAGAGAGGAGGACGAAGAAAATGGCACACAAAAACGTGGATTACAAACCCGAAGACATTCAATTCCCCAACCAAAAGATCGTGCAGAGCGAGCTCGTGCACGAGATGCAGTCCTCCTACATCGAATACGCGATGTCGGTCATCGTCGGGCGCGCGCTGCCCGATGTGCGCGACGGCTTGAAGCCTGTCCACCGCCGCATCCTGTACGCCATGTACGAAGATGGCCTGACGAGCGACAAGGCGTTCAAAAAGTCGGCGACCTGCGTCGGCGACGTGCTGGGCCGCTATCATCCGCACGGCGACGCGTCGGTGTACGACGCGCTCGTGCGTCTGGCGCAGGATTTCTCCATGCGCTATATGCTCGTCGACGGCCACGGCAACTTCGGCTCCATCGATGGCGACCCCCCGGCGGCCTACCGATACACCGAGGCCAGAATGTCGAAGATCGCGAACGAAATGCTGCGCGACATCGATAAGGAGACCGTCGACTGGGACCCGAACTTCGATGAGAGCCGCAAGGAGCCCCGCGTGCTGCCCGCGCGCTTCCCGAACCTGCTGGTCAACGGTTCTTCCGGTATCGCCGTCGGTATGGCGACGAACATCCCGCCGCACAACCTGACCGAGGTCATCAACGCCTGCGTCTGCGTGCTCGACAATCCCGAGGCGACGCTTTACGACCTGATGCAGCACATCACCGGCCCCGACTTCCCGACCAAGGGCATCATTATGGGCCGCAGCGGCATCCGTGCGACTTACGCCACGGGCCGCGGCAAGATCATCCTGCGCGCGCGCACCGAATTTGAAGAATTCGGCCGCGACCGCACGCGCATCATCGTCACCGAGCTTCCCTATCAGGTGAACAAGCGCATGCTCATCAAGAACATGGCCGATCAGGTGAACGACAAGCGTTTGGAGGGCATTTCCGACATCCGCGACGAGACAGACCGCACGGGTATGCGCATCGTCATCGAGGTCAAGCACGACGCGAACCCGCAGGTGGTGCTCAACCGGCTCTTTGCCCAGACGCAGTTACAGACGAGCTTTGCCATCAATATGCTGGCGCTCGTCGACAACCAGAAGCAGCCGAAAATTCTGTCCCTGCGCCATATCATCGACGAGTATCTTACCTTCCAGGAAGAGCTCATCACGCGCAGAACGCAGTACGACCTCAAAAAGGCGCGTGAGCGCGAGCACCTCTTACAGGGCTTACTGATCGCGCAGGACAACATCGACGAGGTCATCCACATCATCCGCACGAGCTACGACGACGCGAAGGAAAAGCTGATGGAGCGTTTCTCGCTCTCTGACGTGCAGGCGCAGGCCATCCTCGATATGCGCCTGAAGGCCTTGCAGGGCCTCGACCGCGAGAAGCTCCAGAACGAGTTTGACGAGCTCGAGAAGAAGATCGCCTACTTTGTCGAGCTTCTCTCCAACGAGACGATGCTCAAGGGCGTCCTCAAGGACGAGCTCATCGAAATTCGCGACAAGTATGGCGATGAGCGCAAGACCGAAATTCAGGAGGTCGAGGACGAGATCGACATCGAAGACCTCATCGAAGAGGAGCAGTGCGTCTTCACGCTCACGCGCAATGGCTACATCAAGCGCACGAGCGCGAGTGAGTACACCGCGCAGAGTAAGGGCGGCATGGGCAAGAAGGGCATCACCACCCGCGATGAGGACACGGTGGTCGACGTGTTCACCGCCTCGACCCACGACTATATCCTCTTCTTTACGGACACCGGCAAGGTGTACCGCAAGAAGGGCTATCAGATCCCCGAGAGCGGCAAGGCTGCCAAGGGCACAAACATCGTCAACATCATCCAGGTGGAGGCGGGCGAGCGCGTGCAGGCGATGATCCACTTCCGCGACTTGAATGCCGAGAATCTGTTCCTCACCATGGTGACGCGCAACGGCACAGTGAAGAGATTGCCGGTCGAAACGCTCAAGAATCTGCGCAACAACGGCATCCGCGCGCTGAACCTCGACGAGGGCGACGAGCTGGTGAGCGTGCGCGAGACGGACGGCGAGCAGAAAATTCTGATCGCCACGCACGACGGTATGGCGGTCGTCTTTGACGAGACCGATGTCCGTGCGATGGGCCGCACGGCGGTCGGCGTGCGCGGCATCAAGCTGCGCGAGGGCGACTATGTCGTCGGCGCCGCCCGCGCCCAAGAGGGCAAGGAAGTCCTGACCATCACCGAAAAGGGCTACGGCAAGAAGACACCGGTCGAGGAATACCGCATCACGAACCGCGGCGGCCTCGGCATCAAGAACTACATGGTCACGGAGAAGACCGGCGGCATCGTCGGCGTCAAGGTCGTGGATGGCAGCGAGGATCTGCTGCTCGTCACGCGCGCGGGTATCCTCATCCGCACGCCGGTCGAGGCAATCCGCACGACGGGCAGAGCCACGCAGGGCGTGATCGTCATGCGCTTCAAGGAAGAGGGCGACAGCGTCATTTCCATGGCGCTCACCGAGCATGAGGAGGATGACGAGGTGTAAGGCCTCGGCCCTCTTTTCCGCGCGTCGCGCGGAGGGGTGGCAGCGCCTTTGGCGCTGCACGGGAAAGGGGGCCATTCTCTCACGTGAGAGAATGGCCCCCTTGGACCCCCAAGAGAACGCAAGGGGCCTTGCCCCTTGACCCCGCACATTGCGGGTTTGCAGCTTGAATGACTGCACACGCTGCGCAGTGTGGGTGCGGTGTACATGGCTTCGCCATGAATCCCTGCGAGTCGCGACCTGACAGCAACCGCGCCTTACTATCGTGAGGCGCGAGTGACGGTAGCCCGGCGGCAGACTGCTTGCGAAATAGCGGCATTGCTTCGCTCGCCGCATTGATTAGAGCAGAAGAGAAGAAAGACTGCCGAGCTTTAGGCCGACACACAGGCCGCAGCGAAAAGAAGCGTCGCGCTCAAGACCGATAATGTCAGAGCGATTGTCCTGTAATTTTTTGAAGAGAACGGACTGTTCGGTGTTAAGCATGGCGAGCAATTCAAGATACTGTGAATTGTAATAGGACAAGGATGCCCGATAATCGTCGAGTTCGTCCTTTGACAAAAAGCGTTCCGGCTGTTCGCCATATCCGGCACGGAACAGGGATTCGTAAAGATGCAGCATACAATAACCTCAACAATAAACGAAGTTTTCTTCATGTTTGTTTTATTGTAACACGAAGAAAACTTCATGTCAATAGGAAACAGAAATGAATTTTCACGAATATATCTTAAAACTGAGACAGGAGCGCGGGCTAAAACAAAGCGATGTTGCGTCGTCGATCGGTGTGACCGTCCGCGCTTATCAGGCGTATGAATACGGAAAAAGTGAACCGCGGATGTCGACGCTCATTGCGCTGGCCGATTTTTATGATCTTTCACTGGACGAATTGGTCTGCCGAAAGGCAGAACACGGTGTGTAACACCAAACTTGCGGAAAAACTCTGCATGTAAACTTGAATTTGCTGGAAAGAGACGCTTCTGTCCACTATAATGAAGTATAGTAGTATATCCGAAATAGACGGAAATTGATGGAGACTGCCGATACGCAGGCAGAGCGACAGCGGAGATAGAAGCAAACCAAGCCGTTTAGATACGACACTTGGCAGGCAGTGCAATCCGCAGGCAAAAAGGCTGTTCAAGGGAAGACATACAATGCAGACGCCTTTCTTTTGGACGGTCACACCGCCCGTTTTCTTTCTCGGGAAAGAAAATGGGGGGTGTGTTATGCAGCAGCGTGACGCGCTGCATTTCCTTTGAAAGAGAAAAGAAAATAAGGGGAGGTCACCATGAGACGAAACATTCACTATAAACCCAGCAAGGGCGCAAGCATCCTTGGCGGCATTGTCGGCTGTGCGATGGGATTTTTCGGCTTGTTCGGTATGTCTGATATGGCATATGGATTTGGAACGGAATTTCTGGCGTTTCGGCTCGTCTGGTGCTTGGCTGCCTTCGGCATTGGTATCTACAATTTCCTGCTCGCGGCGGGCGTTGTGAAATACAACGGCGGCTATGAGATCACCGACGAGACGGAAAACGGCGCAAAGGACGGAAGATCCGACGCCGAAGCGCGGCTCGAGGAATTGCAGACCCTTTACGACCGCCGCCTCATTACGGAAGAGGAGTATCAGGAAAAGCGCAGGGACATTCTGGACCGGCTGTAAGAGAAAGGAGCGCGGCATATGGAAATTTTAGCCCTTGTTGTTATTGGACTTATTTGGGCTTTTAAGGCGGCTGTCGCCAACGAGGACAAAAAGGTCAACGATCGGGAAACGGGCAGCATTTCGTCGACACCCGACGAGCTCATCAAAAAGGCCAACCGCACGCTCAATGACCTCGATGCGATGCGGACAAAAGAACGCGAGAACAAAAAGCGTCCGAGCGGCGTACAGATCCGCGATTTTCACAAGAATCTGGCCGCGCAGGAACGTGAGAACAGCGAGAAACGCTGGGCCGTCGCACGTAAGAAGCAGGCCGACAGCGGTGAGGTCCATTCCGTCCACATGGACAGCTGCGAGGACCGGCTCGAGAGCCTGAAGGTCCTGTACGACGCGGGCATTTTAGACCGCGAGGAATACGCCCAGCGTGTCGCGCGCGTCAAGCGTCAGCACGCGCAGAGCAGGGATTGAGAAAAAAGGAAGCGAACACACTATGTACGACGAATTGACGAAGGTCGACATCGAGAAGATGAAAGCGGAGCTGGAGCACCGGCGACTTACGCTGCGCCCCAAGCTCATCGAAGATGTGCAGACGGCGCGCGCATTCGGCGACCTGAGTGAAAACTACGAGTACAAGGTCGCCAAGCAGGAGAAAAACCGCAACGAGAGCCGCATCCGGTACTTAGAGCGCATGATCGCAACGGCGAAGGTCATCGAGGTGGAGGAAAAGGAAGGGACCGTCGGCCTTTTCGACCATGTGGTGCTCTTCAACGAAAAGCTGGGGAAAGAGCAGAACATCCAGCTCGTCACGACCCTGCGGCAGAACGCGCTCAAGGGTCTCATCAGCAAAGAATCACCCGTCGGCAAGGCCGTCTTGGGGAGAAAGGTCGGCGACCGCGTCGAGATCGTCGTCTCGCCGGAAATGAAATACACGGTCGAAATTCGTTCGATCACGCCGGGCGAGGACGACGCCTCGCTCGAGATCAGTTCTTATTGAGGAAACGCATGAAACAGGTCATTATCTATACCGACGGCGCGTGCTCGGGCAATCCCGGCCCCGGCGGCTGGGGCGCGGTGCTCAAATACGGCGCGCACGAGCGCGAGCTCTCCGGCGGCGAGGCGAGCACGACCAATAACCGCATGGAGCTCACCGCCGTCATCGAGGCGCTGCGGCTCTTGAAGGAGCCGTGCATCGTCGAGCTTTATTCCGACTCGCGCTATGTGATCGACGCGCTGGAAAAGCGCTGGGTCTACGGCTGGAAGCAGCGCGGCTGGGTGAAAAGCGACAAAAAGCCCGCGCTGAACGTCGATCTCTGGGAGCAGCTGCTCGACCTCATCGCGCAGCATGAGCTGCACTACCACTGGGTCAAAGGCCACGCGGAGAACAAATACAACAACCGCTGCGACGAGATGGCGGTCGCGGAATCGCATAAGTTTAAGTGAGAACCCTCTCAACAAGATGGGTTTCCCATCTTGTTGAATTAAATTTTAAGGAGCAGACAACTATGGCAGAATTCAACGCAAAACAGCAGCTTCCCGGCCTTCTGGACTGGATGCGCGCGCAGATGAAGGCCTGCGGCGGCAAGACCGCTGTGATCGGCATTTCCGGCGGCAAGGACAGCTCCGTCGTCGCGGCGCTGAGCGTCGCGGCCTACGGGCGCGAGAACGTCGTCGGCGTGCTGATGCCCGACGGCGTGCAGCCGGACATCGACTATTCAAACGGGCTTGTGGAATACCTCGGCATCCGCCACTACACCTTCAACATCCAGGGCGGCACGAAGGGACTTCTCGACGAGATGGACCGCCTCGGCATCGAGGCGAGCCGCCAGACGAAGGTGAACCTTCCTTCCCGCATCCGCATGGCGACGCTCTACGCCATCGCGCAGAGTGTGGACGGCGGCATCGTGCTCAACACCTCCAACCTCTCTGAGGACTGGGTGGGCTACTGCACGATCTACGGCGACAGCGCGGGCGCGTTTTCGCCGCTCGGTATGTACACGACCGAAGAGGTCATCGCACTGGGCGCGGAGCTGGGTCTTCCCGAGCGCTTCCTCATCAAGCCGCCGTCCGACGGACTGACCGGCAAGACGGACGAGGACAACCTCGGCTTCACCTATCACGTGGTGAATGAATACATCCGCAAGGGCGAGGTCGACCCCGCCATCAAGGAGCAGATCGACCGTAAGCACAAGATCTCGCGCTTCAAGTTCCAGACGCTGCCGGTGTATCAGAACGGAATGCCCATCGTGATCCCGGAGGAAACGGATTATTATAATCCCAACAAAAAATAAAGTCACTGCCTGCAAAAGGGGGTATTCTCTTTCCGAAGAGAATACCCCCTTTTGAATCCCCCAGAGAAAGGCGAGGGGAGTCCCCCTCGACCCCCGCATTGGCAGTCGGGCGATTGAAGGACTGCTTGCGCTGCGCAATCAGATGTCTGCTAAGTGATGTATCTATACGATTCTAGTTGCTTCTATCTTCGCTGCCGCTCTGCCTGCGATTCGGCAGCCTTATGCAATTTCCGCCTACTTTGGATTTTATCGACCTTGCAGGTGCCTACCGAGGCGGCATTGCTGCGCTCGCCGCGCACTCATACAAAAAACCGACCGCGTCAGCGGTCGGTTTTATCTTCGGTAAAGCGGAACAGGTCGTTGGGCGTGCATTCAAAAATCTGGCAGAGCGCTTCGATATTTTCATAGCGGATAGATTTCGTTTCGTTGTTGATCATACGGCTGAAATTTTGGTAGCTCATCCCCAATTGGTGGTAGAGCCAATATTTTGTTTTCCCCTTCATCTCCAGCAGAGACAGCACATCCAACGTTACCATATCTGATGCTCCCATTCTCTAATGTATTCATTAGTTTATGGCAGTTTTTCACTTGACATATAGACTAATACATTAGATAATGTTTACATCAGATATCGAGGAGGACTAACGCATGGAAAACTATGCAAAACTGTATCATTTGCTGTTCAACGCCATCACCGATGCGTTGGAACAAATGGAATCACAGAACTACGGCAATGCGAAGGATATGCTCATCGCCGCCCAGCAAAAGGCAGAAGAAATCTATATCACAGCAGAGGACTGAACAAGAAGCAGCCCTGAGCGCGGCGAGCGAAGCAATGCCGCGCCGTCAGAAGCGCGGGGTGGATAATCCAAAAAGGAGGGGCAAGGCCCCTCCCTTTTGGTCGTTAGGGGTGCAGGGGCGAGATCGAAACGCCCCCTTTGCCCCGTGCAGCGCCAAAGGCGCTGCTTCTC
>CEAH01006010.1_pt1 | contig 53303 bp, 37 predicted proteins | sample 557571 | NCBI WGS metagenome assembly CEAH01 (sample SAMEA3182092, study PRJEB8094) | gut metagenome | biome: human; feature: gut; material: Stool; isolation source: human stools | place: Canada | collected 2013-11-25
AAACAATGGGAAATCGCCATGATTGGGCGTAAGCGCAAGACAATGGCACTCTGCATCGACTGTCACGATAAGTTACACGCAGGAAAGTTAGACTGACATCTGGAGAGCCGGATACATCGAGAGGTGTAAGTCCGGTTCGGAGGGGAGTTCTCGGAAACCTGCCATAGTGATATGGTAAGGCGCCGGGTTCTTACCCTACTCTATACATCGCTTGCCCCGATCCCGTTCGCAACGATGAGCAACCGTGAATGGGGTCATGTAGGAACCAATTATTTCAGAGGACTGTTCGCCCTTGCATTTCAGGCATTCCTGATGATGGTCTGTGTGGCGATTTACGCAGCACTGATTTCTTCGGTGCGGATTTCCAGCAATATGCACTCCGCGCTGATCGGCGTTGCAGCGTATACCGTGATTCTGTGTTTCAGCCTGATGAAAACGGGAAGTCTGTCCAAACAGATCTTCGGCAGTCACTAAAACCGGGAAAATCCGAGGAAAGGAAAGACAGCAGACAAAAGCCGTATCCCGGCGGCGTGTCTGGTTGTCATGGTGAAGAATGGCTTATGTAACGATCCCGAAAGACCTGTCCAAAGTCAAAAACAAGGTCTTTCTCAACCTGACAAAGCGGCAGCTCATCTGTATGGGCTTTGCGGCATCCATCGGTGTTCCGTTCTACTTTCTCATACGGGGAACACTTGGCACAAGCAACGCGGCGGCGGGCATGGTGCTGCTGATGCTCCCGGAATTTTTCTTTGCGCTGTTCGAGAAAAAAGGGATGCACCTTGAAACCATCCTGACGAACTTCATCAATGTCCGTTTCAAACGTCCGGCGATTCGCCGCTACGAGATCGAAAATCTGTACGAATATGAGCCGGAGAAACCTGCAACACCAAAAGTGAAGAAGGGAGGCATTATTGGGAAAAGAAAAGGATAAGAAGCCGCTGTTCGGCGGCATCTTCCAGAAATTCTTCAAGCCGTCTGCAAAGGCAGAAGCAAAAAAGAAGAAAGAGCATCACTTGACCGTGCAGCGGTCGATTCCGTATCTGGAAATGGGACGGGACGGCATCTGCCGGGTGGAGGAACATCTGTATTCCAAAACCGTCCGCTTCTATGACATCAACTATCAGCTCGCGCAAAACGAAGATAAGAACACCATTTTTGAAAGCTGGTGTGACTTCCTCAACTACTTTGATTCCAGCATCCGCTTTCAGCTTTCGTTCATTAACCATAAAAGTGATATGAGCGAATACAACAAGGTCATTCAGATTGAGCCGCAGCATGACCAGTTCGATGATGTACGCATGGAATATGCGCAGATGTTGAAACAGCAGCTTGCCAAGGGCAACAACGGTTTGGTTCGGACGAAATACATCACGTTCAGCATTGAAGCCAAAAGCGTGAAAGAAGCAAAGCCCCGGCTGGAGCGTATCGAAACCGATATTCTTAACAATTTCAAGGTGCTGGGCGTAAAAGCATATCCGCTGAATGGTGTGGAACGCTTACAGATCATGTACGAGATGTTCCATCAGGAGGAAGAACGGAAGTTTGAGTTCAGCTATGACCGCATCCTGCAAAGCGGCATGACTACCAAGGACTTCATTGCTCCGACCAGTTTTCTGTTCAAGAACGGCAAGGACTTCCAGATGGGAGATACTATCGGCGCAGTATCCTATCTGAACATCCTTGCCCCGGAACTGACGGATAAGGTTCTGGCAGAGTTTCTGGACATGGACAAGAATCTGGTGGTCAGCATCCATGTGCAGTCGGTAGACCAGCTCAAGGCAATCAAACTCATCAAGGGCAAGATCACAGACCTTGACCGCATGAAGATCGAGGAAGTGCGCCCAGATAGGGCATTGTGTAGTGTAGCATAAGGGACTACCCCGTAGGATAACGCGGGAAACAACCTGCCTAACCGAAAGGCGAAAGCTGAAACGGGAACAGAGCACGGCAGGAAAGCGGTAAGTCACTGAAAGACAGTATTGTGCGACTGAACCGCCATGTTAAGCGGATACGAGGATGAAGTTGGGTTTACTGATACGCAAGTTTCTAATTTCTGTTATTTTCAGGCGGAGGAAAATGTCTGAAACCTCTGTCATGAACGCGATGGATGATGCTCTTCCATCCATCGGTTATCTCAATGTTCATGGAATTTGTAGGAGAACCTATGGCAAGGAAACGAAAGCGCATACCGACAATCCGCATTTCCCTACACACAATGTTAACTGGGGATACCCTACACAGGAACGCCTGAAAAGGCTATGGCTGTAGAGCCTGAAAATCCTGCATGGGTACGGAACGCTCATAGTAGTCCGAGAGGGATAATGACCCTTACATGGCGAAGGAGCGTAGTTATTGTGTACTAAAATAGAACGTTGATTAGGGAGGAAAACCTCATTGCAACCAACAACCGAAATTTTAGAAAGAATCAGCAAAGACTCATTAACCCATAAGGAAGAAGTATTTACTAGATTGTATCGCTATCTGCTGCGCCCAGATATTTACTATCAGGCATACCAGCGTCTGTACACGAACAAGGGTGCATCGACAAAAGGTATCAATCAAGACACAGCAGACGGTTTCAGCGAAGCTAAGATTGAAAAAATCATTCAGTCCTTGGCAGATGAAACCTATCAGCCCACGCCAGTACGACGAACTTATATTGCAAAGAAAAGCAATCCGAAGAAGAAGCGTCCATTAGGTATTCCGACCTTTACGGACAAATTGGTTCAAGAAGCACTCCGTATGATATTGGAAGCAATTTATGAACCGCTCTTTCTGGACTGCTCGCATGGATTCCGCCCGAAAAGAAGCTGTCACACCGCATTAGACAAATTGAAGTACCAATTTGGTGGTGTGCGTTGGTTTGTTGAGGGGGATATTAAAGGGTGCTTTGACAATATAAATCACGATGCACTGGTTGGATTTATCGGCAGCAAGGTCAAAGATGCACGCATCGTAAAACTGGTCTACAAATTTCTAAAAGCAGGATATTTGGAAGATTGGGTTTACCACAAAACCTACAGCGGCACACCGCAAGGCGGTATTCTTTCACCGTTGCTGGCAAACATCTATCTGCACGAACTTGATAAATTCGTCATGCAGCTAAAAGACGAATTTGATACTCCTGAAAAAGGGAAAATCACCCCGGAATACCGTGAACTGCACAATAGAATCAAAAATCTTTGCTACCACATCGACAGAAAGAATGGAGTAGAAAGAGAAAACATGATTGCAGAGTGTAAAACACTCCGCAAACAACTTTTGAAAACTCCATGCACAGCACAGACGGATAAAAAGCTCAAATATATCCGCTATGCAGATGATTTTATTATTGGTGTAAAGGGCAGTAAAGAGGATTGCCAGTGGATTAAGAGCAAACTCTCTGAGTTTATTGGGCAAACACTCAAGATGGAACTCAGCGAAGAAAAGACACTTATTACCCACAGCAGTGAATGTGCCCGGTTCTTAGGTTTTGATGTTCGTGTCAGAAGATGTGAGAAAGTAAAGCGGAACAAGAAAGGCACAAAAGCGAGAACTCTCAACAACCATGTTGAGCTGCTAGTGCCATTCGATGACAAAATCCACAACTTTATTTTCTCAAAGGGTATAGCGATACAGAAAAAGGACGGAAAGCTATTTCCCGTTCACAGAAATTCCCTGCTACGGCTGACAGACCTTGAGATAGTCACAGTTTACAACGATGAGTTGAGAGGTATTTGTAATTATTACGGAATAGCCAGCAACTTCTGTAAACTGAAATATCTGTCTTACCTTATGGAATACAGCTGCCTAAAAACGCTTGCAGCAAAACACAAAAGCAAAATCTCAAAAGTTGTTGCTATGTATAAAGACGGAACTGGCGAATGGGGTATCCCCTACGAAACGAAAAAGAAAGCCAAGCGCCGCTATTTCGCCAACTATATGGACTGTAAAGATGCGAAAATTTCAACAGACTGCATTAGCAATGCCGCAATTATTTATGGTCAGTCGGTAACACCGCTTGAGAAGCGTTTGAAAGCAAGAATTTGTGAACTTTGTGGCACAACGGAAAGCGAACGTTACGAAATCCACCATATCAATAAACTGAAAAACCTTAAAGGAAAAGAACCGTGGGAAATCGCAATGTTAGCAAAACGGCGAAAGACACTTGTAGTGTGTGAGCACTGCCACCATCTAATTCACAATCAATGAGTTTTTCTGACCGAACAATGACAGAGCCGTATACTTCGAGAGAGGTAAGTACGGTTCCCGGAGAGGGTGATGCAAACCTGCTATTGCAAGATAGTAAGGCGGCAGCTCCCTACTCCACCAGAAAAAGGCGGTGCGTTCCGGTTATGATATGGAAATTATTCCGAGTGACCTTGCAACTTATGGCGGCGAAGCCAAGAAGATTCTGGATGATTTGCAGAGCCGTAATGAGCGTATGTTCCTTATTACGGTGCTGTTCCTCAATGCTGCGAAAACCAAACAGGATTTGGACAGTGCAGTATTTCAGACGGCTGGTATCGCTCAGAAGTTCAACTGCACATTGAATCGACTGGACTATATGCAGGAGCAGGGGCTTATGAGCAGTCTGCCGCTGGCCAATAATCTGGTTCCCATCAAGCGGGCATTGACTACAACTTCCACAGCCATCTTCGTGCCGTTCACCACACAGGAACTTTTCATGGAGGGTGATTCCCTCTACTACGGTCTGAATGCAGTGTCCAACAACATGATTATGGCAGACCGAAAACAGCTCAAAAACCCGAACGGTCTGATTCTTGGAACACCGGGCAGTGGTAAGTCGTTCAGCGCAAAGCGTGAAATGACAAACGTGTTCTTCACGACAACGGACGATATTATCATCGCAGACCCGGAAGGTGAGTATTATCCGCTGGTCGAAGCACTGGGCGGGCAGGTCATTCATATCTCATCCACCAGCCGGGATTACATCAATCCGATGGACATTAACCTGAACTATGCGGACGATGATAACCCGCTAGGTATGAAATCGGATTTCATCCTTTCCCTGTGCGAACTTATCATGGGCGCACGGGATGGCATGGAGCCGGAAGAAAAATCCGTCATTGACCGATGCCTGCCGCTGGTCTATCAGAAATATCTGAATGACCCGAAGCCGGAAAATATGCCGATTCTCGGTGATTTATATGACTGCCTGCGGGAGCAGAAAGAACGGCAGGCGCAGCGTATCGCCACGGCATTGGAAATCTACGTCAATGGTTCGCTGCGGGTGTTCAACCACCAGACGAATGTGGAACTGGATAACCGCCTTATCTGCTTTGACATCAAAGAATTGGGCAAGCAGCTCAAAAAGCTGGGTATGCTCATCGTGCAGGATCAGGTGTGGAATCGTGTTACCATCAACCGCAATGCAAAGAAAAATACACGATACTACATTGATGAGTTCCACTTGCTCTTAAAGGAAGAGCAGACTGCCGCATACAGTGTTGAAATCTGGAAGCGTTTCCGAAAATGGGGCGGCATCCCTACGGGCATCACGCAGAACATCAAAGATCTGCTTGCCAGCCGGGAGATCGAGAACATCTTTGAGAACAGCGATTTCATCTATATGCTGAATCAGGCATCCGGTGATAGGCAGATTCTTGCAAAGCAGCTCAACATTTCGCCATTCCAGCTTTCCTATGTGACGAACAGCAACGAGGGCGAGGGGCTGCTGTTCTACGGCAATACCATTATTCCGTTCAAGGATAAGTTCGATACTTCGCTGAAACTTTATGGCCTTATGACCACGAAACCGAATGAAATTGCAAAATACAGGGAGAAGAAAGACGCATGATGAACGAGAAAAAACTGAGCCAGATGATCCTGAAGCTGCATGACCGTGCTGAGGCAGCAAAATACGATGGCGATTCCAGCCCGCCTTATCAGGAAGTGGAAATGCTGAATTTCCACGATGAGGAATCGGTGGTGCATACGGTGCTGGAGGACTTTTACGCAGTCGGCGCACTGGCAGATGAACTGACCCACGGATTCCACATGGAAGAACGGGGCTACATCGACCGCACAGAGGTCAATTCCCGGCTGATCGCTTTTGCCAGAGAGCTGGAGCGCATTCTCGATAAGTGGGAGACTCATGCAACTCTGATTGCGTGAGTTTCCTGCCGGATGGGAGGTGAATCCAATGGCAGACAAGCGATTCCGGGGCAGAGATAAAATCGTCCAGAAAATGACCAAAGACGGTCTGGTGGAAGAGAATCTCCACACCGGGGAAACGAAGTCCGCAGTTGCAGAAGAACCGCCGAAGCAGGAAGATTCGGAAAAAGACGCTGCGGAAAGTGCAGAAGAAACCCCTGTTGTGGAAGAAGATGTGTGCATGGATGCCGAGGATGGAGAGGAGGAAAAGCCCCGGCGCAGCACCGCCAAGCAGAGTACAGAATATTATAAAGCCCATCAGGAGGATGGCAAAGCGAAAGAAAAAGATGCTTCGCCAGTGGACGAAGATGCAGAGCCTGCGCCGAAGAAAAAGGGCCGCTTATCGTTTGATGATGAGCAGCAGGGCGGCATCGTCCGGGGCGCAGGGCTGGGCATTAAGAAAGTGGCGAAGAAAGGAGTGGATACTGCCACTGGTTTTGCCCATAACAAGGTGCATCAGGTCGAAAAAGAAAACTCCGGCGTAGAGTCGGCGCACAAGAGTGAAGAAACGCTAGAAGGACTGTACCGATTCTTCAAAGGCAGGAAAAAGACCAGAGAGAAATCCGCAAGAGCCGAGAAAAAGGTCACTGCGGAAAAGAAATCCAGCCGTCTGAAATTTTCGGAGAATGAGGGTGGAACAGCCGAAGAAGCGGCAGAAACGCCACTGAAAAAGAAACCGCCCCAGCCGCCACCGACTGACGCAGAAGGTGAAGCAGTAAAGATAGTCGGTTCAAAGTTTTACCAGAAAAAGCAGTATAAGGATGCCTATGCAGCAGCCAAGCGAGGACAGAAAGCCGGAAGCACTGCCAGCAAGCAGGCAGCAACGGCGGCGAACACGCTTGCAGAAAAAGCAAAAGCGGCGGTGCAGGAAATCGTTGTGCAGAACAAGACCCTGTGGGCGGGACTTGGCATCGCAGCACTGATGCTCATGCTGATTATGGGCGCATTTTCAAGCTGTTCCGCAGCGATCCAGGGAACGGGCAGCACCTTTATCGGAACGACGTATCCTAGTAAGGATGCTGACATGAAAGGTGCAGAAGAAGATTATCTGGAACTGGAAAAGAAGCTGGATGAGCAGATACGGCAGATGGAGTCCACACATCCCGGCTATGACGAATACCGTTACCAGTTGGACGAAATTGGGCATGACCCTTATCAGCTGATCTCTCATCTGACTGCCGTATATGAGCAGTTCACCAGAGGACAGGTGAAAACCGTCATCAAGTCGCTGTTTGAGCAGCAGTATCTCCTGAAAGTCTGGGAAACGATAGAGATTCGCACACGCATGGAAACCAGAGTAGGGATTCGGCCAACGATTGACGCTTTTGGAAACGTCAGCATGGAAACCTATACCTATCAGGAAGAAGTGGAGTATGAGTACAAAATCCTCAACGTCCTACTGAAAAATAAGGGCTTTGACACCATTGCCAGAAAGAACATGGATCGGAAGCAGACTGGGCGGTATGATGCCTACAATCTGACCTATGGCAATCGCCCGGAACTGTTTGGCGCAGGCTCACCTACATACAGCGGCGGCACAACAGGAAGCATTGGCTCTGGCGGTTCGGGTGGAACGGGCGGCAGTTCCGGCGGTGGTTTCCGATATGATATTCCAGAAGAAGCCCTGTCGGATGAAAAGTTTGCAAGGATGATTGCAGAAGCCGAAAAGTATCTGGGTATGCCTTATGTGTGGGGCGGAAGTTCGCCCAGCACCAGTTTTGATTGCTCTGGCTTTGTCTGCTGGGTCATAAATAACTGCGGCAATGGCTGGAATGTCGGACGCACGACAGCAAACGGACTGCGCGGCAAGTGCAGCTACGTTTCTCCTGCAAATGCACAGCCGGGTGACTTGATCTTCTTTGAAAAAACCTATAATACCGTTGGTGCGTCGCACGTTGGCATCTATGTCGGCAACGGCATGATGATCCACTGCGGTGATCCGATTTCTTATACCAGCATCAATTCGACCTACTGGCAGAACCACTTCCTTGGTTTTGGCAGAATCAAGTAGAGGAAAGGAGAGAAGCTAGATGAGCAAAAAGCTGAAGAAGTTTTTGAATGATGCAGAGAAAACCGAAAGCAAGATCGCGGAACTGGAAGAGTACCTGAGAAATGTCCGGGCGGCACAGAAAAAAGAAGAGGACAATGAGATCGTCCGGGCTATCCGCAGCACAAAGCTGGGTGGGCGTGACCTGTTGGCGCTGCTGGAAAATATCCAGGCGGGGAATGTGACGTTCCAGACAACCGTGAATAGCGAGAATAAGACTTCGGAAGAAGCAGAAATGGAGGATGTGATTGCGAAAGATGCTTAAAAAGCTGGGTATTGTGATTCCCAGTGCAGTGCTGACCCTGCTGATGGCGGTAGGCTTTTCCACTCCGGCATTTGCCTATGTGGAGCTGGAAGTCAAGGAAGAGCCTGCACAGGTCATTGAGGAAGAGGAACCCACCGAGGAAGAGAAGATTCCGTTCACCATTGCGGGCAATGGCGAGGTGGAGGATAACATTACGGACGATTCCAGTAAGGAGTTCTTCACGGTCAAGACCAAGGGCGGAAATACCTTTTTTCTAGTGATCGACCGGGCAAGGAACAGCGAGAATGTGTATATGCTCTCCATGATCGACGAATACGATTTGCAGGAGTTTCTGACCGATGAGGAACGCAACGGCAAGGAAGAAGAGAAGCCGGCAGTCGTGCTACCGGAAACCAAACCTGAGCCGGAACCGGATGTCGAGATCGAAGAGCCGGAACAGGACGATGGAAAGCTGACCAAGATTCTGGCAATCGTATTTGTTATGGGTGTAGGCGGTGCAGGCGCATTCTTCTATTTCTACATTTATAAGCCGAAGCAGAGTGAGCCGGAAGTATCGAAAGAAAATCTGGAATATGAAGCTCTGCCGACAAAGAATGAGGATGAGGAAGCAGGGCAGGACGCAGAAACCGAAGAATAATAGAAAAACCGTATAATCTAGTGGTGCAGGGATGGTCTGATTCGGACTGTCCCTGCTTTTTTCAAACAAGCAGGAGGATACATGAAATATCTTGTGATAGCAGAAAAGCCGAGTGTGGCACGTTCCATCTCGAAAGTGATCGGTGCATACAAACATGAGGACGGGTATCTGGAGGGTGGGGATTGCGTGGTGAGCTGGTGTCTGGGGCATCTGGCAGAGTATGCAGCCCCGGAGTATTACGATGAATGCTATAAAAGCTGGCGGTTTGATGATCTTCCGATTCTCCCGGAAGAATGGAAATTGTTGGTTTCGGAAGATAAGAAAGCACATTTCAATATCCTGCGAAAGCTCCTCCGAAGCAAAGATTTTGATTATGTGGTAAATGCCTGCGATGCAGGGCGTGAGGGCGAAGCGATCTTTCGCCGTGTGTACGGTCTGGCAGGCAGCAAACTCCCGGTCAAACGGCTGTGGATTAGCAGCATGGAAGATTCCGCTATCCAGCAGGGCTTTGATTCCTTAAAGGATGGCGCAGAGTATGACAACCTGTTTGCCGCTTCGGAGTGCAGGGCAAAGGCAGACTGGCTGATTGGTATGAACGGCACACGGGCTTTTACCAAGAAATACGGCAGGCGGCAGACCATTGGACGGGTGCAGACTCCGACACTGGCAATGCTGACGGAACGGCAGAACAAAATCCAGAACTTTGTGAAAGAGCCGTATTACAAAGTAGAAATCACAGGAAATGGCATCGTGGCAGAATCGGAACGGATGGCACAGGAGCAGGATGCGGATATCATGCAGGCAGCTTGTGATGGACAGTGTGCCGTAGTTGGCAGCATCGAGCGCAAACGGAAAGAACAGTCTGCGCCGAAGCTGTATGACTTAACGACCTTGCAGCGAGAAGCTAACCGCTATTATGGTTTTACCGCCAGTCAGACTTTGAAGATCGTACAGGAATTGTACGAAGAAAAGCTGGTGACATACCCGCGAACGGACAGCCAGTACATCACGGAAGATATGCAGCAGACCATGGCAGATTTGCTCAAACACTATGGCGGCGAAGCAGATGGAGTAAAGCAGGTGGTCAATAACAAAAAGGTCACTGACCACCATGCGATTCTGCCGACACTGGAAAGCTGCAAGCGTGGGTCAAACAGCCTGTCCGGGGATAAGGAAAAGGTCTTTGCTCTCATCGTCTGGAAGATGCAACAGGCAGTACAGCCGTCATACATCTATGAAGATGTTCTGGTAACAGTATGCTGTCAGGACAGGAAATTCACTGCAAACTACAAAAATGTCTTGCAGGCGGGATATACCGCAATGCCTGTTCCGTTTGCAGAACAGGAAAAAAGCAAGGATATGGCATTCCCCAAGAAACTGGAACAGGGCGAGGTGATTCCTGTGGTGAGCGCGGAGAAAAAGCAGGGCTTTACATCCCCGCCGAAAGCATTTACCGAAGATACCCTGCTTTCTGCAATGGAAAGCGCAGGCAACAAGGAGTTTGAAAAAGACACGGAAAAGAAAGGACTGGGAACACCTGCGACCCGTGCAGCGATTCTGGAAAAGCTGGTATCTTCCGGCTATGTGGAACGCAAAGGCAAGCAGATTCTTCCCAGTGCAGAGGGGGTTACGGCAATCGCAAATATCCCGGATTACCTGAAATCGGCAAGCATGACCGCTGAGTGGGAAAATAAACTGCTGCGGATGGAACGGGGCGAAACAAAGCCCGCCGACTTCATGCAGGGTATCGGTGGATTGCTGGAACGAATGCTGGCAGACCTCCGGCAAATTCCGACCGTACAGGAATCACCTATTTATAATAAGGTATCTATCGGGAACTGCCCGGTATGTGGAAAGCCCGTCTGTGAAGGCAAGCTGAATTTCTATTGCTCTGACCGGGAGTGCAAATTTGCTCTCTGGAAAGAAAGCAAATATCTTTCCGGCATGAAAAAGACGCTCACAAAGAAGATGGCAACTGACCTTTTGAAGAAAGGACGTACCTATGCAAAAGACTTCTACTCTGCCAAAAAGGACAAGACCTTTGCCGCAGACCTTGTTATGGCAATAGAAAATGGCAGGGCGCAGTACAGTCTTGAATTTCCGAAAACACCAGCTAAGAAGTAAGGAGGGAACGATTGGCGAAATTTAACGATATTCGGGAACTTGCCCAGCAGAACGCACGGTGGGTAAGCAATTCTCCGAAAGACTGGATGAACTATCTGGATGTGGCGGCACGGCTGTACCGCTATTCGTTCAAAGATACTCTGCTGATCCATGCTCAGCGTCCTGATGCGACCGCCTGTGCAGAGCTGGAAGTCTGGAACAAGAAAATGAACCGCTGGGTAAACCGTGGCGCAAAAGGCATTGCGCTTTTGGACGATGCCAGCCCACGGGCAAAGCTGCGCTATGTGTTCGACATTGCGGACACGCATCTGGTGCAGGGCGGCAGAACGCCGATCCTCTGGCGCATTGATGATTCGGAACACCAGCAGATGATCCTCGACCATCTGGCAGATACTTATGCTCTGACGCAGACGGACAGCATGAATGCTGCGCTGATGGAACTGGCACAGCAGTTGACCGCTGAAAATCTGGAAGAAGCGATGGATGGTCTGGAATATGAGGTGGCAGACACTTTTCTGGAAGGACTGGATGAAGATAACCTCCGTGTCCGTTTCCGGGAGTTAATGACCAACAGTATTTTCTATACCCTTTCCCGACGCTGCGAACAGGAACCGCTGGAAGTTTTGGAAGATGAGGATTTTATCCGTATTGTGGATTTCAACCAGCTTCCGGTTTTGACGTTCCTGGGCAATGCTGTTTCGGAACAATGTGAAGCGGTTCTCCGTGACATCGGACGGGAAATGCAGAAAATTTACCGAAAAGAAGTCACAGAACATCTTGCAAAAACTGCCGACAGCTTGTATAATACCAGTACGGACTTTAGCACATTAAAGCGTGAAACTGAAACGAACATCACTGAAGGAGGAAAACCGTATGGAACTGACTTATCACAGCAAGGGGGACTACCTGTTTCCGAACCTGACCGTACAGGACGAGCCGATGAGCATTGGGAAGTACGGGATGTTGCGCAGGACTTATCTGAGGGAAAACAAGAAGAACTGGTATCAGAGTATGCTGATGAGCGGCAGGCTGAATCAGCATCTGGCGCAGATCGACGAGCAGGCGGAGAACCGGATGGAAGAACTGATCGAGAGCCTGAACGAGAAGTATCCGGCTCCGAACAAGGAAACCGAACAGATGGCATGGGTGGCACATCAGAACAATCTGACCGCGATGGCGGAAGAGATCGTGCTGAAGGAATTGGTGTACAACTAACCGCTGACACAACCGAACAGGATTTGAGCGAAGCAGAGGAAGAAATTGCCTCTGCTTTTTCTCTGCCCAGTCTGCCGACCGTGGAACAGCAGATTCGGGCAATCGAAGCCCCGATGCAGGCCCAGTATGCCGATGAGATCACGATTCCGGCAGAAGTTGTGGATGAAATCCTGCGGACGGGAAGCAATCGAAGCAAAAGCCAGCTCCGCCTTATCTATAACTTTATGACCGAACAGACCTCGGAAGAGTATACTGCTTTCGTCAAAAAAGAGTATGGCGAGGGCGGCAAGGGCTTTGAGATCGGCGGCACAAAATATGCAGTCTGGTTCGATGAGTTGGGTATGCAGATCGCCGTTGGAGATACGGTTCGGAACGACCCCAAAAACAAAGCATTTCTGTGCTGGGAAGATGTCAGCTGCAGAATCCATCAGCTTCTGCAGCAGGGAGAGTACGCACCAAAGTCTGTCCTGGATGCAGCCCGTGGCAATGCTCTGCATGAACACGCAGAAGCCCTAAGCTATATGGAACGCGATATGGCAGAGGGCGTGGCAGAGATGGTCTTTGCCGATACGTCCATCTTCTCCGGCGGATACCCGGAACTTACAGAACGACTTGCAAAGTTGATTGACCAGCCGGAATTTCTGGCTGACCTGAACGAACGTCTTTTGGGACTGGCAGAAGCCTACGCCGAAGATAAAAGCGTGATGCGGATGCCGTTCTATCGCCCGGACAAAGTATCCGAACAGTTTCAGAAGTTTGCCCTCCCGTTCCAGCCGTATCAGGCAAGAGAGGGCTTTCAGTGGAATGAGCAGGAAGTCTTTATCACGGAAGATGAGATCAATGCTTTCCTTGCAGGCGGCGGGCCGTATTCGGATGGCAGGCTGGCAACGTACAGTTTCTTCCTTGCCCATACAGAGAAAGCAGAACGCGCGGTATTTCTGAAAGACCGATACGGTGTGGGCGGCAGCAGTCATGCACTTTCCCGTGCAGATAATTCCCATGCCAGCTATGACGGCAGAGGTCTTGAACTGGCACGGGGCATCTATGGAAAGCCGGATGCGCTGGTAAAGCTGAACTGGAACCAGGCGGCTGAACGAGTTGCAAAGCTCATTGACCAGAGTTTGTATCTGAAGCCTGCGGATTACAGCCGGATGCCGAGTTACGAGCGTGAGCAGATGGCAAATCGGGTAATCGGTTTCTACCATCGTCTGCCCGATGAAGTAGAGCGTCCATTTAAGCGGGAATTGCTGAATGAGGATGCCAGAAAGAAACTGCCCACCATGCTGGCTGACCCGGAACAGGCGGTAGAGCTTCTGGAAAAGATGGATGCAGCACTTCTTTCCGTGCCGCTGGATTCCCCGGAATATGCGGAAAAATCAAAGACGCTTGCTGAACTGCACCAGTATGTTGAGGGAACGTACACAATCTTCCCGGAAAAGAAAAAGGCTGTTGAGATTTCTGTTTCTGAGACAGGACAAATATCGCTTTTCGATATTTGGGCGCAGGAACAGGAATCGAAAGAGCATTCAACCACCGCAGTGGTTGAAGAACCCCAGAAGCAGGCGGCAAAGTACAGCAGAAATGTCGGGGATTATCTCTATCTGGAAGATGACCGCCTTTATAAAATCGAACGTGTTACGGATTCTCTGATCTATCTGAAAGATATGGAGCGTCCTGCATGGGCGGCGCGGGTGCTTCGACCGAACCAGTATGATGCAGAACTGGCAAAGAATCCGCTGAATGATTATCTTCTGGCAGGGCAGGAATCTGCATTGAAAGATAGTCGCTGTGTTTACAAAGAATGTCTGTATTCCATGCTGGATGCGGTGCAGCAGAGTGAAATCTATCCGTATCTCCGCAACCGCGATGTGGATGCAGACGAAGCGGAAAAGGAACTTCGGAACAAGATTGACGAGCTGTTAGAGCAGAATGCGAAAACTGCTCCGCTACATCTGGAAGCAAGCCAGAACTGGGAAAACTTCAAAGACTGGTTGGTAGAAGATATTTTCCAGCGCACCTATCAGGACGTTATTACGGACAGACGGGATGCCGTTGCACTGTATCAGGATAGCAAGGACGCACCGCAGTGGGTGCGCGGCATTATGGTTCCGTATGCAGCGGAAGAAAAGGCCGTTGAGCCGACCTTGCAGCCCCTGCCGCTGGATGCCGTAAACGAATATAACGCGCTGAAAGAGCGTTACCCGGATGCTCTGGTCGGCTATGAGCAGTACGGCAACTTTGAGTTCTACGGCGAGGATGCAAAGCGCGTTTCAGAACTTCTTGGCAGCAAGCTGTTGGAAAAGGAAATCGCACTCGGCAAGGTTGAGGTATCTGGTTTTCCGCGTGAACAGTGGGTTTCGCAGGCAATGAAGCTCTGGAAACAGGGGGAGAGTATCTATCTGTCCGGCCAGCAGGAAGATGGAACCCATGCGCAGACAAAGTATTTCCGCAGAGAGGAATATCTGCCAGTCAATACCATCGTTGAACTGGACGATAGAGAGTTCCGTGTGGATTCGGTCAACTTTGAACAGGGAACGGTCAGCTTGCAGGACATGACCCTTGCAAAAGAAGCCCGGTATCCGATTTTCCGAACGGAACCGCTGGAGTACATTCGGCACCTGTATGAACAGGCCGATGTGCCGATGGAAGAAGCGGTGGAAATCACAGTCTTTACGGCTCTGCACAATGCTGGTGTGGCCTACGAGGATTTCTCCCCGGAGCAGATGGATGTGATCTATTCGGTGGCAGAATCGGGTGGCGAGTTGGAAGAACTGCTGAATCCCGACTTCTCGCCGGAACAGATGCAGCTGATCGCGGATGTGCAGACCCGTACAGATGCCATCCATCGTTCGGCAGTGGACGATGTTTTGAATCCTCTTACCAGTAAGCCTATGACCCCGGAAGAGGTCAACCATGCACGGCGGCAGCACAACCTTCCGCTGGACAGTGGAGCCGAAACGGAACAGCCTGTACAGCCCAAACAGGAGCCTATGAACTTCCGTATTACGGACGATGATCTCGGCGCAGGAGGAGCCAAGACAAAATTCAAAGCAAACATCGAAGCCATCCGGCTGCTGCAAACGCTGGATGCAGAACAGCGGCAGGCAACCGCAGAAGAACAGGAAGTTCTCTCCCGGTATGTCGGCTGGGGCGGCATTCCGCAGGCGTTCGACGAGAAGAATGCGGACTGGGCAAAGGAGTATGCGGAACTGAAATCTCTGCTCCCGGCAGATGAGTACAGCGAAGCGCGGGCATCCACGCTGAATGCTTTCTACACTTCGCCTACGGTTATCAAGGCAATGTATGAAGCCCTTTCCAATATGGGACTGAGCAAAGGTAATGTGCTGGAACCGTCCTGTGGTGTCGGCAATTTCATGGGTCTTGTGCCTGAAAGCATGGAAAACATCAAGATGTATGGTGTAGAGCTGGACAGCGTATCAGGACGCATTGCACAGCAGCTTTATCAGAAAAACAAGATTGCCGTGCAGGGCTTTGAAACGATGCAGTTCCCGGACAGCTTCTTTGACTGTGTGGTAGGCAACGTGCCGTTCGGCAATTACAAAGTGCCGGATAAGCGGTATGACCGCCACAACTTCCTCATCCACGATTACTTTATTGCAAAGAGTCTTGACCTTGTTCGTCCGGGCGGCGTGGTGGCGGTAGTCACTTCCAGCGGCACGATGGACAAAAAGGATTCCTCTGTCCGAGAGTATCTTGCCAACCGTGCTGATCTGGTCGGTGCAATTCGCCTGCCGAACAATGCGTTCCAGCGCAATGCCAATACAAGCGTAGTAGCGGACATCCTGTTTTTGCAAAAGCGTGACCGGGCGGCAGTGGAGCGGGCAGAGTGGATAGACCTTGGCACAACGCCGGAGGGATACCCCATCAACCAGTATTTTGCGCAGCATCCTGAAATGGTGCTGGGTGAGATCACGACTGAAAGTACACAGTACGGCAAGCAGGAAACCACGGTCAAGCCCATCGAGGGCGCAGACCTTGCCCAGCAGTTGAAAGCAGCAGTTGAGAACATCCATGCGGAAATCACAGAGCCGGAAATCACGGACGATGAACTTGACCAGAACGCAGAACCGCTCCCGGCAGACCCGAACGTGAAGAATTTCAGTTACACCAACGTGGATGGACAGGTTTATTACCGTGAAAACTCCTACATGAACAAGGTTGACCTGCCTGCGGTCACGGCGGAGCGTGTGCTGGGAATGATCGCTCTGCGGGAAACCACACAGAAATTGCTGGACTGCCAGTTGCACGATGGTACAGATGCCGAAGTGGAACTGCTGCAAGGAAAGCTGAAAGACCAGTATAAGCGGTTCACAGCGCAGTATGGTCTGATCAACAGCACCGCAAACAAACGGGCATTCCGGCAGGACAGCAGCTATTGTCTGCTGGCATCTCTTGAGATTCTGGATGAGGATAAAAAACTCAAGCGGCTGGCAGATATTTTTACCAAGCGCACCATTCGCAAGCCGGAACCTGTGACCTCTGTGGATACGCCGAGTGAAGCCCTGGCACTCTCCATCGGAGAAAAAGCAAAGGTCGATGTGCCGTTTATGGCTGAACTTTGCGGAAAGACAGAGCAGGAAGTGACCGAAGAACTGGCGGGCGTTATCTTCCGCAATCCTGTCACACAGGCGTGGGTGACGGCAGACGAATATCTGTCCGGCAATGTCCGGGAAAAGCTGGAAACGGCAGAAACCTTTGCTGCAAACCACCCGGAGTATCAGGTCAATGTCGAGTATCTCAAGCGGGTACAGCCGAAAGATTTGAATGCTTCGGAGATTGAAGTGCGGCTTGGTGCAAACTGGATCAAGGCAGAGTACATTACGGACTTCATGGAGCGGGTGTTCAAAACGCCGAGTTACTATATCGGAAGTTCCATCAAGGCAACCTATTCGGAGATCAGCGGTGCATGGAATATCAGCGGCAAGTCGCTTGACCGGAGTAATCCGCGTGTGACGAACACCTATGGCACAATGCAGGTCAACGGCTATCGACTGCTGGAAGATGCGCTGAATCTCCGGGATACCAAAATTTACGATACCATCTATGAGGATGGAAAAGAAAGGAGAGTGCTGAACAAAAAAGAAACCATGCTGGCGCAGCAGGCACAGGAAGCGATTCGGGATGCGTTCAAGCAGTGGATTTTCAAGGATTTAGACCGCAGAGAGGAACTTTGCAAGGTCTACAATGAGCGGTTCAATGCGATTCGTCCCCGTGAATACGATGGCAGTCACATCAAGTTCGTGGGTATGACCCCGGAAATCAGCCTGATGCCGCACCAGAAAAATGCAGTGGCGCATATCCTGTATGGCAATAATACGCTGCTGGCGCATTGTGTGGGTGCTGGCAAGACCTTCCAGATGATCGCTGCCGGCATGGAAAGCCGCCGTCTGGGTCTGGCGCAGAAGAATCTTTATGTTGTGCCGAACCATCTCACAGAGCAGTGGGGCGCAGATTTCCTGCGGCTCTATCCCAATGCCAATGTGTTGGTGGCAACGAAGAAGGATTTTGAACCCAGCAATCGAAAACAGTTCTGTTCCCGGATTGCCACGGGCGATTATGATGCTATCATTATCGGGCATTCGCAGTTTGAGCGGATTCCGCTTTCCCCGGAACGGCAGAAATCCATGATCGAGCGGCAGATTCAGGACATTACCTTTGCGATTGCAGAAGCAAAGGCGGAGGACGATGGCAAGAGTTTCACGGTCAAGCAGATGGAGAAAACAAAGAAAACCTTGCAGGCAAAACTTCAGAAGCTGAACGACCAGAGCCGCAAGGATGATGTAGTTACATTTGAGCAGCTTGGTGTTGACCGCCTGTTTGTGGACGAGAGCCATTTTTATAAAAATATGTTCCTCTACACAAAAATGCGGAACATCGCTGGTATTGCTCAGACCGATGCACAGAAGTCCTCGGATATGTTTGCAAAATGTCAGTATCTCGATGAAATCACTGGCGGCAAGGGTGTGACCTTTGCAACAGGTACGCCTGTATCGAACAGCATGGTAGAGCTGTATACCATTATGCGCTACTTGCAGTATGACACCTTGCAGAAACTTCATCTCGGACATTTCGATAGCTGGGCGGCTTCGTTTGGCGAAACCGTAACGGCAATCGAATTGTCCCCAGAGGGAACGGGCTACCGTGCAAAGACGCGGTTCGCCCGGTTTTTCAATCTCCCTGAATTGATTTCACTGTTCAAGGAGTCCGCAGACGTACAGACGGCAGATATGCTGAATCTGCCTGTGCCAGAAGCAGAGTACATCAATGAGGTGCTGAAACCCAGTGAAACGCAGCAGGAAATGGTGAGCAGCTTTGCCGACCGTGCAGAGCGTGTGCGGAACGGAAATGTCGATCCGAGAACCGATAATATGCTCAAAATCACGAACGACGGCAGAAAACTGGCCTTGGATCAGCGGCTTATCAATGACCTGCTGCCGGATGAGCCGGAAAGTAAGGTCAACCTCTGCGTGGAGAATGCCTATCAGGTATGGGAAGAATCCACGTCCGACAAATCCACCCAGTTGATTTTCTGCGACTTATCGACCCCGAAAGCAGACGGAACATTCAATGTGTACGATGATGTCCGGGAAAAACTGGTGGCAAAAGGAATCCCCCGTAAGGAGATTGCTTTTATCCATGAGGCAAATACCGAAACCAAAAAGGCAGAACTGTTTGCAAAGGTGCGCTCCGGTCAGGTGCGTATCCTGCTTGGTTCGACCCCGAAACTTGGTGCTGGTACAAACATTCAGGACAGACTGATCGCCCTGCATCATCTGGACTGCCCGTGGAAGCCCTCTGATCTGGAACAGCAGGAAGGACGCATTCTTCGTCAGGGAAACCGCAACCAGAAAGTGAAGATTTTCCGTTACGTCACAGAGAATACGTTCGATTCGTATATGTGGCAAATTCTGGAAAATAAACAGAAGTTCATCTCGCAGATCATGACCTCGAAATCTCCTGTTCGTGCCTGCGATGATGTGGACGATACCGCGCTGACCTATGCAGAAATCAAAGCATTGGCAACGGGAAATCCCTACATCAAGGAAAAGATGGATTTGGATATTCAGGTCAGCAAGCTGAAGCTGATGCGGGCCAACCACACCAGCCAGATTTACAGCCTGGAATCGGATATTGCACGGCGGTATCCGGCAGAAATCACGGCAGCGAAAGAGCGTATAGCAGGTCTGAAAGCTGACCTTGCAGTGGCAAAGCCGTTGCTGGAACAGGACAAGGAGAAGTTCTCCATCACGGTGGAGGACAGGGTTTATACCGACCGCAAGGAAGCAGGCTCGGCAATTCTTGCAGCCTGTGCCGCAATGAAGATCGCTAAGACAGAGGGGCAAATCGCAGATTTGGGAGGGTTTGCAATCAATTCCCGGTTTGATGCGTTCGCCCAGACATTCAAGCTGACCATCAAGCGGCAGAGCAGTTATACGATTGAACTTGGCAGTGATCCGGCTGGCAATATCCAGCGTATTCTCAATGCGCTGGCATCTATCGAAAAGACACTGCCGCAGGTGGAGCGCAGATTGGAAACCTTACAGCAGCAGTTGGCAGAAGCAAAGGAAGAAGTGCAGCGTCCGTTCCCGCAGGAGACGGAATTAAACGAAAAATCTGCACGGCTTGCAGAATTGAATGCCCTGCTGGATATGGACGAAAAGGGGGATGATGCGGCTCTTGGCATGGATGAGGAAGTAACGGATAGCGAACTTCCTGCGCCGAAACGTGAGATTGAGCGGAGTGCAGACAGCGTAAAACGTCCGTCGATCCTTGCACAGCTTCACGAAAAGCAGGCAGAACGCATGGCAGAGCCGAAACCGCAGAAAAAGAAAAGTCACGATATGGAACTATAACTGAGAATGCCCCGTCAGATCTCCGAAAGGGAATCTGATGGGGCAGATTTTGTAAAGGAGGGCATGAATGGCAGATAAGCGGGCAGACCAGCTCAAAGAAATCACGGAACGGTTGGAACAGGGCGTAAAGGACATTTTTACTTCGGAAATGTATACGAAGTACCTGCTTACAATGTCGAAATTCCACAATTACAGCTTCAATAATACGCTGCTGATCGCAATGCAGCGTCCAGATGCTACGTTGGTGGCTGGGTACAATGCCTGGAAAAATAAGTTTAACCGCTATGTGAAAAAGGGTGAAAAGGGCATCCAGATCATCGCGCCTGCCCCGGTAAAGGAACGGGAAGAGAGGGAGAAAATCGACAAGGACACCGGGCTTACGGTGCTGAATGAGAGCGGGGAGCCGGAAATCGAAGTGGTGGAGAGGGTGATTCCCCGGTTCCGGGTAACAACGGTTTTCGATTATGCCCAGACAGACGGAGAACCGCTGCCTACGCTGGAAGTGAATGAACTGACTGCCCGTGTCAAGGATTATACCCTGCTGAAAGAGGCAATCGAACAGGTATCTCCTGTGCCAATTCGTTTTGGAGAGATCGAGGGCAACGCAAAAGGTTATTACAGCCACATGGACAAAGAAATCTGTGTTCGTGCCGATATGGGTGAGAGCCAGACCATCAAGACGATGATCCATGAGGTTGCTCATGCCATGCTGCATGACAGCGACCAGATGAAACAGCGCGGCGAGGAAAAAGACCAGCTTACCAAAGAAACAGAAGCGGAAAGCATTGCATTTACGGTTTGCTCGGCACTTGGCATTGATACTTCGGACTACTCGTTCCCGTATGTAGCAAGCTGGGCAAGCGGCAAGGAACTGAAAGAATTGAAAGATTCGATGGATACGATTCGATTGACCGCTGCTGATTTTCTTGAAAAACTGGAAACGGCGGTGGCAGAAAGGAGTGTGGAGCGCATGACGGCGATGGAATATGCTGAAAAGCTGATTGCGGACAAGGAACGGGACAAAACCGTTTTTGACAACAGCCAGCGAAATCTCATTGTAAACTTTGCTTACAAGCTGGATGACCGGGCGGCAACGGAAGAACTTGCCAACAATCTGGCGGCTGCAGTTGCGGCTGAAAACACGGAAGAAATCAATCGCCTGATGTGGGAAGCAGAGGAGAAGATCGAAAATCTGCCGGATGGCATGATCGGTCTTTCGGAAATGCACGAATATGGGTATCTGAAAGATGATGTTCTGCCGCTGACAAAGGAAGGCGCACGGGAGTGGCATCGGCTGGGCGAACGGATTTACCCGCTGTTTCAGGATGGCACGGCAGGAGATTTCGCCAGTCAGGAAGAGATCGAACAGCATGATGGCATCTTCGGAATCAAGGCAGACGCATGGAGTGCAATTTTGCTGGAAAAGAACGAAGAGTATCTGGAAGATGAGTATGCCCGCCCGGACGCTGCACTGACGCTGATAAGCCGGGAGCAGGCTCTGCGCCTGTTTGATGAGGGCAAGCAGATTTATCTTATCCGCGTTAGTCCATGGCCGGTTCTTGTCACAGGGCGTGAAGAAATCGAGCGGGGAAGTGACTATTTCCAGATTGCCCAGGAAGATTTGGAAAAGGACAAGCAGAAAGCAATGGAAAACAGCGAAAAAACACCCGTTGAAAAGCTGGCGGCAGACCTTGATAATTTCGCCTTTGACTTCGATTTCTACCACTATAAAGATAGCGTGGAGGATCGGGAACAGGCAGTTGAAGCACTGAAAGAACAGATTCAGGCTGGGGATATTCAGCCGATCCGGGAATGGCTGCAAGTTGCAGTGGAGGAAGCAGAGGGAGAGTCCGCAGAAAAGGCGGCAGAGCTGATAACCCGGCTGGATGCGTTGGTCAAGGAGCAGAAGCTGCTTTCCGGCAGTGAAAAGCAGTTTGGCATCTACCAGATCACTGCCCGTGACCCGGAACACGACTATCGCTTTATGAATCTGGACTTTGTAAAACGGCATGGGATGGAAGTGAACCGTGCAGACTATGAGTTGGTCTATACCGAGCCTCTTACGGAAAAAGATACACTTGAAGCCATTTACGAACGCTTCAATATCCAGCGTCCAACGGATTTTACCGGGCATTCGCTTTCCGTCAGTGATGTTGTGGTGCTGAACGATGGCAAGTCAATCAAAGCCTGCTATGTGGACAGCATCGGCTTTGCAGAGTTGCCGGATTTTTTCAAGGAAAGAAAGATGGATTTGAAGAAAGAAACGATTCTGGATGAACAGTTGCAGGAAATTGAAATCTTTAATAAGCCCGGTCTTTTCAGCAACAGCAGACTGCGGGATGAGGATGTGCCGGATGGATTGTACCGCTATGACCTGCGTGGGTCGGACTATGATCCGGGTCAGCCGATTCTGGTGGAGAAAACAGTGATTGTAAACCATGCGGCATCTGTTCTGATGGCAGAAGAACTTGACCTTGGCGCAGGCGGTCGGCTGGAACTGGGCGAGGAAGGGCTGAACTTCACGGGTGGATTGCTGACTGTACGGGAGTTTATGGAAGAACAAGAGCATAAAAAGGATGGCTTAATACACGGTGACTCCGACCAGATTGCAGTTGAGGGTCATGTTGGTACATGGTATGCGATTGATGAAACGGAGGTCGGTGGCGAGAAGTTCTTCCTGCTGGAGCATGAGGAATACGGGGATGAAGCTGCCTGCGTTGCGGTCAATGAGCAGTGAAAACTGGTGGCAGAAGATTTGTGGAACGGCTTTGATGAGGACTTTCAGGATGCCGTAAAGGAGTATTTTGCAGAAAAGAATCCGACTTCACAAAAAGAAGAACAGGCTGTGCCTGTGGCAGAGGAAAGCCGCACGGATAATTCGGATGTTCCGGTTTATTACGAATCTTTTGCCTATGCAGCAGAGAATGGCGAGGTGGATTTGTACCGCATTTCCAGACAGCTCAATGAAGATTGCAGAAATGCCATTGAAGAAGCGATTGCAGACAATTTCGATGGAATGCACCTTGCAGACGATGCTACGAAATCCGTCGTTGAACAGTTCGGCATGGAGCGTATGGGCTATATTCTGGCGTATACGCTGAATTATAACAATCACGACGGACGGTATTCGCACAGCAATAAGGAATGGGCAGAGACCACCTGTAAAGGAGAACGCGGTAACAACATTCGTCCTGACTGGATCGTGCGCAGTCACCCGGCTGTGCTGAACGGATTTGTGGATATGTACCGCAAAGAACTTGAGGCTGAACAGCAGAGGGAGCCGGAAAAGCCTTTTGTGCAGCAGTTCTATGTTGTGACAGATTTGCAGACCAATCCGATGCAAATTGAGAAGTTCGGGGATCTCGATGATGCAATATCCTGCTATCAGCAGGTTCCGAATTTTCATCTAAAAGCCCTTGGCGTAGAGAAAACGCCTGACCCACTTCCGGGCAGTCTGGATATTGTGCAGTGCAAGAACGGTATCGACACGATCGTGGAGGACTACAAGAAAGTTCCGGGCTGGGATAATCCGTACATCCAGAATCATGTTGTTGCATTGGTGGCAGAAGCATTGAAAGTGCAGGATGTGGCGGTAGCCTATGAGATCAACGATGGCTATTTTCACATCCAGACCAGCGAGGACGGCTACGACTATACCTTATATAGTAAGGACTTCACAGTAATGGACGGTGGCATTGTTGAAACAGACGAGTACAGACCCTTGCAGGAAGTGATGGAAGAAGTTCTGGCAGAACACGGACACAGCATTTCTGAGTGCGGTGTGATTAGCGCTGAATATCTTCAGGAACAGTCCTACCGTGCAGAAACACAGCGGGCAGAAGCGATGAAAGAAAAGCTGGCGGCAGAGAAGCCTGCGCCAGAAGCAAGCATCAGCTTTTATGTGGCAGAGTGTGCAGAGTTCCCAGTGATGGGTGAGTTCCATGACAATCTGACCTTGGAGCAGGCATTGGAAGTCTACGATAAGATTCCGGCAGAGCGGATGAACGGAATCAAGAGCATTGGCTTTTCCCTTGAGGATGGAAGCATCTATTCGGGAATGTTTGACCTGATGGTAGGTGGAGAAGTGCAGGCAGAAATCGTCAACCATATCCAGCATTACCGGGAAAGTCCGCTGGTGCAGAAAGCAATTTCGGATATGAAAACGCTTTTGGAAAAGCGGCAGGCAAGCAAGGAGTTAGAGGAACGCCCCAGCACCCGGCAGTCTGTTCGTGAAGCGTTGAAGAACCGCAAAAAGGCGCAGGAACAGCAGTCCAATCAGGAACAGGAAAAACCGAAGAAGGCAAAGAAGAAAGGAGAAATGAAACTGTGAGCAAGGTGAAGTTTAATGCAGATGAGATGATGGTTATGGCAATGTTTGAGCAGCCGACACGGACGGAAACCATGAGATATATCGAGGAAGTTGTTCCGTTTGTCGAGGACGATGTTGAAGTTTTTTCGCTGGTAGCATCGACCATGAAAAAGATGCGCTCTATTTCGGACATGGAATTTTCCAGACTTGACCTTAAACCGTATCTTCAGGATGTGGTGGCAAAATGAATATCAATCAGTATGCGGTCTATCAGCTGAAAGAAAGTGCAGAACTTGCTGCGTATCGGTCACGTTCATATCAGTATTTGACGGAACATCATTTTCAGGTGATCGTACAAAATTATCAGCAGGCGTATTTTACCAAGTTGTTTACATCGGACACACCAGAGATGATTCGGAAACGGTTGGAAGAGCATCGACCGAAGAATTTCCGTGGCCGTCCATTTGGTGTCGGTGATGTGATTGTCATAAACCAACAGGGAGAAATCACGGCGTATTTTGTGGATAAGGACTCCCTTGTTGTGGTTGCTGGCTTTATCCGCAGTAGTAGTTCTGGCATTCTGGTTACACTTGACACGAAAAATCTTTTTATAGATGGATGTGCTGGAACGTGGATGGCAACCGAAGAATGCGTAGTAGAAAGCCAGCACTTTTTTCTGATGCAGCATGAAGTCTATAAGGAAAAAGCACCGAACGTGATTGTAGATGCTTCTGGAAAACTGGTTTCCACTGAAATCCGAAAAGGGTTGGATGAGGATGCCAGAAAAAAGATTCTGGATTATCTGCATCCACCGCTGATGGAAAAGCCGATGAACCAGAAGCCGTCACTACACCAGATGGAACATTATCAGAAGTTCTATGAGAACGGGGAATATGTTCGGGCCGTAGAATCAACTACGGAACAGAACTACAATATGATTGATGGCTGTGCCAACAATCTCCCTAAGCCCCGCATAATCAACGGACGAGAATCCGTTCTTGATAAATTGCGAATCAGGCAGATGGCACGGGAAAAGCAAAAGAGTAGCCAAGAGCAGTCGGCTGATATGGAACGGAACAGGAAGTGATCTGTTGTTGCCCGGATGCAGAGGGTTCCCTGCAAACAGGCGTTGGAAGAAATATTTCAGGATCGCTTTGTGGAATTACAAAATGGTTTCTTGAAATACAGGGACGCTTAAAGACTGAAAATAGTGCAAGAGCCACCATAGGCTTACCCAACAAAAGGGTAGCGTATGGTGGCTCTTTTTTGCTTAAAGGGTCTGTTCTGTTCGCTGAGTGTGATCTCGAATGTGGTGCTGCCCCAAGATGTTGTCAACATTGGCGCAGGCTGTTCGTAATTCTTTCTGATAATCTTTATAATAGGTATAGGTGTCGTACTGAGCCGCTTTCAAGGCAAGCAACCGTTCTTTTTCAAGCTTCAAATCTTTCATCTTCGGAAGTGAGTCGTCTGGATTTTGTGCTTTCAGAATCTGGGCGGCTTTTTCATGCTTCTCAATTTCATCGGCGTGATCCTTGCGGAATCTTCCTTTGAAGCGGGCTTTCAAAAATTCATTGTAGGTAGATTTCGTGGAAAGGTACTGCCCCAGATAGTGAATTTGCTCATTCACAGATTTGATTTGCGCTTCAGTGTCCTTTGTCTTTTGCCGTGCATCGTGCATCTGTAATGTGATGCTATCGTAGGTTGTCTGTAAATTTTCTCTGGTATCGAATCCGTTTTCCTGAATGTAAGCTACGGTCTTTGCCATCTGCTGAAGATTGGAAATTTTGACTTTTTGAGCATAAGCTCTGCTCTGTTGAGCCTTAATACAGTTCTGCAAGTCCACAACAAGACGCAGATCAGAGCGAATGAAGAGAATGGCAATCGGGTCTGCATGGTAATCGGGCATGGTCTGTCGTTGATTTTCTTCTTGCTCAGCAGCAAGTGCATTGGCTTCAAAAAGATTGAGCAAATAATCTTTATCAAAATTTGTGCCTAAAGAGCGACCAGAAATGTACTTTTCTCGTTCTGGATGCAGATAGCCATATCTTCCACGGCTTTCTTTCACACGAATCTTGTACTGGTCAAATAACTGTCTTTGAAAATCTTCAAACGAAATTGCAGAGGAAGAAATTTCTGAAATGGCATTCCGAACAAACTGCTTACGAGTCTGAAATGTAGTTTCCATTGGATTCATGCCATCAGCAATGATCTGTTCGTTTATATCTTCCAGTTCTTTCTGCCCTCGCTTTTGCAACCAGTATTCAGCTTCAGTGATTTTACTTTGAGCAGGAGAGAGAAGATCGACCTGATACAGATTTTCACGCTGACATAGATTCATAAGTTCTTGCTGTAAATATTTTAGATAATCTTTTGTCAGATGATGCTTATATCCTGCCTTGCAGTCGATAGTGCGCGTGGTGTGTGGCGGTGGCTCTATGTCCAGTTTCCGTAAGCTGTTGATTATGATATGAACATGGATGTTGCCACTGCCGTTATGTCCATCCATGTGAGTACAGACCAACGCTTGATGGCCGGGAAGATGCTCCTTCACAAATTCAAGTCCCAGAGTCTGCGCTTTCTCGCCAGTAAGATTGTGTTCGTCTTTATCGCGCGGATCAAAACTGATGATATAGTGATGGGACTTAACTTCATCGTATCGGTAGTTTTTTCGATACTGGTCATTGAGCATTTCGCACTCAAGATCAAAGGTGTCGGGATTGCAGTTTACTCCATTCATGTGAAATTCGCTGCGGAGCATCATGTTCCCGTTTTCATCAAGAAGTGGTTTCAAGTGTCGTTCATCATGCTGATATTTCAAATAGCAGACTGCCGCACTGTAATCAGCGTTTTTTATTGCGATGTGTTTTAACACGGCCATGATAGGTTCCCCCTAATTTGATTGCTTCCTGCCGAAGCTGCCATAATGCAGTGAGATGGCGGTTGATCTCGTCCTGCATTGACTTGGAATAGAAACCGCCAGAGTGGAAGTATTGGGCAATCTGATTTAGGTTGTTGCCGATGGCAGAATACTCAGCAATCAGTTTTTGAAGTTCGGGAAGTTCTGCAGTGATGTTGTAGTGGACTTCGATGCGTTCGTCCAGCGCACTCTTCCTGACATAAACGGCAACCGGATAGCCTGCCTGTTCAGCAGAAATGGAAATAGAAGCGTACTCGGCATCCGTAAAACGTACCATTACGTTATTTGTTCTTTTTATCTGCTCGCACTTTTTTCTTCTGCCCATAGATAGAAACTCCCTTCAAATATATTTGCGAAGCAAATCCCGACAAGCCGTAGGCGGTCGGCTGCGACCACTTTAGTGGAAGCCAAATAGTCAAAATCAGAGATTTTGTGCGTACCGAGGGAATGGGGAAGCGGAATCCCCATCAAGATTGCCGGTAACGAAAAATCACGAAAGTGAATTTTGAGTTACTTCAGGCGAATCTTGCTCTACTTACGGTGAAGCCGTTGCCTTACGCATTTTTCGGGTTCTTCTATCTTTAGAATCGGGCAGAGCGTATTTCGCAAGGTGTTTTTGAAAAAAGAAAAAAATTTTTTGAAATACCTTGCGAAATGGCCTTTCTCCAATTCTATAAGTGAAAGAGGCTGACAGATCACCCCAAAAACAGAAAGGAATGAGTGAATGACCGAAACAACTGCACGAACCTATCACACCATGGAAAGCCTGCGCCAGATGGCACAGACCGATCTCCGTAATGTGAACCGCAAGGAACTGGTGGACATCAACGATGTGGAAATCAAGAAAGACCTGTCGCAGCGAGAACGGATGGTTGATTTTGTTTCACAGATCAAGAACCCTTACTGCTATCTTGACCGGGGAATGGTCGTAAAGATTAGTTTTGCCGGAGAGAACCGATTAGAGGACACGCTGAAAAAATGCGCAAGGACACATCGGAAATAAAAAGAAGAAAGCAGAAGAAAATTTGCACTTTAGCACATTAAAGCGTTGACATGGACCACGAAATATGAGATAATGGCTTTGGGTCAAAACAGAATATGCTGATAAAGCCGATAATTTCTTGGTTTATTGTCTGAACGACAAATGGATTAGGAGGTTATCGGCTTTTTATGTTTTTTCAGGGAAATGAAAAATACAACTGTGCCACATATCTTCGATTGTCGCGTTCGGATGGCGACCAGCAGGAGAGCAACAGCATTAAAAATCAAAGAGCGTTGCTGAACGATTACATGGGTAAGCACCCGGAATTGCACAAGTTCGATGAGTATGTGGACGATGGTTACAGCGGCACAAATTTTGAACGCCCGGATTTTAAGCGGATGATGCAGGACATTGAGAAAAGGAACGTCAACTGCATCATCGTCAAGGATTTATCTCGCTTCGGCAGAAACTACATTGAAACGGGCCGTTATCTGGAGAGAATCTTTCCGTTCATGGGTGTGCGCTTCATCGCCATCAATGATCATTATGACAGTGCAGAGGAAAACGATGATAAGGGCCGTATTCTGATTCCGTTCAACAATCTTATCAATGACACCTACTGCCGGGATATTTCGCTACGCGTTCGCAGCCACTTGGATGTGAAACGAAAAGAAGGTCAGTTCATTGGCAGTTTCGCAGGGTATGGGTATCGCAAAGACCCCAAAGACAAAAATCATCTGATTATAGATGAATACGCTGCGGGCATTGTGCAGGAAATATTCAAACAGAAATTGAACGGAATGAGTTCACAGCGCATTGCCAGTCACTTGAACGAACTGGGTGTCCTGCCGCCGAACGAGTATAAGAGAGCCAATGGATTCAACTATACCTGCGGTTTTCAGGCTGGGCTGAATCAGAAGTGGACAGTGGTTTCCGTCAATCGTATTTTGAAAAATGAATCCTATACGGGAACATTGATTCAGGGTAAACGCAGGAAAATCAATTACAAAGTAAAAAAGAGCCATGATGTTGGAAGTGAAAACTGGATTCGAGTGGAAGATGCGCATGATGCCATTATCAGCAAAGGCGAGTTCCAGCAAGTACAACAGTTGTTGGAACTGGACACTCGTACCGCGCCATTGCAGACAACAGTTTATCCATTATCAGGTTTTCTGCGCTGTGCAGACTGCGGGCAGAATATGATTCGTCGCACGGTGACGAAAAATGGAAAGAAGTATCAATACTATCACTGCTCTACCTATAAGAATGGCGGCGACTGCACACCGCACATGATAAACAGTGAGAAGCTGACGGAAAGTGTTCTGGCTGCGATTCGGCATCAGGTGACACTACTTGTAGAAGCGGAAAAGGTACTCTCCCATGCAGAGTTGGCAAGCGGCGAACAGATTGGCATAAAGATTCTGGACAGCCAGATCACTGCGCTGGAAGCTGAATTGGAACGGTACAGTAATTTGAAAATCCGTCTGTATCAGGACTTATGCGATGATGTTGTCAGCCGGGAAGAGTACGGAGAAATGAATACTCGCTTTGCGCAGAAGATAAAAGAGGCTCAGGATAAGATTCAGGAAATACGCGAAAAGAAGCAGGAAGCATTAAAGCACGATACGTTGCTTCCCACTTGGCTGGAAGAATTTAAGCAGTACGAACATATCAAAACGCTCGAACGCAGGGTCGTGGTGGAACTGATCGACCACATAGATGTTCATAGCAAAACAGAGATTGAAATTCATTTTTGCTTCGAGGATGAACTGCACAGTATCACAGAAAAATTTATGGAATATCAAGCACATCATGGAAATGAGGTGGCAGAAGAATGAAATGGGTCAGTTATACAAGGTCGATTTCCAGCAGGATCGGAGAAGAAAATCCATCCAATACGATTGCAGAACAGAATGAGCGCATTGCACAGTATCTAAAAAAGCGTGGGTGCGGCATATCCGAAAAATACAGTGACCGCAAGAGAACAGCAGAAGCCACAGAGGGCTTTGACAAATTGGTACAGGATGGGATGGCTCGGAAATTTGATGCAGTTGTTGTGGATTCTATCTTCCGCTGCGGAAGAACCCTTCCGTTTGCCATAGAAGCATTGCAGAGGACATTCTATCCGCTGGGCATCCAGTTTGCAGTTGTGGAAGATGACTTTTGTAGTGCAGATAAAACTGCCGAAGAAGTTGCAGAGTATTTCAATGGAAAGACCATTGACAAAATTCGTTCGGAATTTATTACCAATCGCCAGAATCAATTTGAAGAAGGTACATTGACCCATCGGCAGAATAAATATGGATATACACTGTCTGAGGATTCCAGAGGTTTTGTTCTGGATTCGGAAAGTTCGTATGTTGTAAAGCTGATTTTTCAGATGTATCTGGAAGATATGAAAATCCAGGAAATCGCAAGAGCATTGGATGCACAGGGCGTTCCATCACCGCAAGTCCAGATGGCACAGAAGAAAAGGCTGGGTGTAAAAACCGAATGGCCAGTTTCGACAATTCGCGCTATTTTGCAGAATCCTCTTTATATAGGGAAATGCACTTTGAAGCTGGCAAAGGCCAAGCGGGAAATGGAAGTTCCTCCGATTGTTTCAGAAAGTGAGTTTCAAGAAGTTCAGGAAAAAATAAAGCGCACCAAAATTCCTTCTCGGAAAAAGCCCCGTAAAAAACCAAACCTGCTTTTCAAAAAAATCTATGATAAGAAAAGCGGGAAAAGGCTGTTGTGCAGAACATCGGAGGATGAAAGCCAGCAAGTCTATTCGTTTGACAAGGGGTATAGATGCTTCTCTGGAAAAGCCCCTTTCATCGAAAGCGAGAAAATCTTTCGAGAGATTCTTTCAGCTTTGGAAAAAGAAAAAATGCAAGCTGCGCATATTGATAGGGTGCTGGACTTGAATCCTGAGAAAGTCAAGCAGTGCATGGATGCTGGACTGTTGCAGTACAGAAAGAAAGCAAATGAGATCGTTGCGCGCTTGATGGTCAAGGACGATGAACGAGCAGCAGTTTATCGGGAATACGAGCAGGGATCAATTTCGCTAGAACAGGTAGAGGAGTATGAACATCAGTATCAGGTGGCAGTCCAGAAGCAGGAAGCGGCCTTTAAAAAGGTAATGCTTGCTGTTAATGATATAGAAAAAGCATTTGGCCATGGGAATCCCTGGTTGATGAAATTCCGTGCTATTTCAATTCCAAATAAGCTGGAACGTGTACATATTAAAAAGTGGGTTGACAGCGTGTGGGTCAAAGAATTTGAACAGGTTGAAGTGATTCTCAAAGAAAGCCAGTGGAAGCGATTTTTCCCGGAAGAATGGCTGAACAACGGAGAGGAAGATTGTAATGGCAAGAAAGAGTAGAAAGAATCTGATGCCGCAGGCTACTGTGCAGGAGGCCGTACAGCAAAACGAAAAAGAACTTCTGCGCACAGCGGCGTATGCGCGGCTGTCGGTTGAGAACGGTGGGCATGAAACAGAAGATTCACTGCACACACAGATTTTGCAAATTCATAATTATATCAGGGAGAACCCGGAACTGACGCTGACCGATACCTATGCAGACAACGGTTTTACAGGAACACGTTTTGACCGACCAGAATTTGAGCGTATGATGCAGGATGTACGGACAGGCAAAATTCAGTGCATCGTAGTGAAGGACTTATCTCGATTTGGTCGTGACTATATCGAAACGGGAAGCTATCTGGAAACTATTTTCCCGATGCTCCATGTTCGCTTTATTGCCATCAACGATGATTTTGACAACATCCGGCAGTCGGATGTGGATAGTCTTGCGGTTCCCATCAAGAACATGGTAAACAGCTTGTACGCTAAGGACATTTCAAAGAAAATCAGCCTTAGTTACCAGATGCGCCGCGAAAAGGGAATCCCTACATCGTGGTGTACACCGTATGGCTATCAGTTGAACCAACAGGGAAATAAGTTTGAAGCGACTGAGGATGCAAAGTGGGTCAAACTGATCTATCAATGGTATCTTGCAGGAGTGAGTACAAACGAAATTGCCCGCAGGTTGAATTTTTAGAAGTGGCAAGGCCGAACGAACGGCTGAATCGCAAATTACATGAGGGAGATGACCCTACCTATAATAAATGGCATCCCAGTACGGTTCTTCGTATTTTAAACAGCAGTGCCTATATTGGAGAACTGGTATCTGGGAAAACGCAAACTGCATCATACAAAGGGATTGGCCTCCATCCTGTGGAAAAGAAGGAATGGCATATTGTTGAAAACGCTCATGAAGCAATCATTCTGAAATCGGATTTTGAAAAAGTGCAGGCACGGCGGGAGCAGAATAAGGAAAAACGGGAAAGGGCGATGGCTCGTTCCAAAGCAACCAGAGAGAAGTGTTATAACCATCTATCGGGAATGGTTTACTGTGGCTGCTGCAGACGCAACATGACGTTTGAACGGCGTGTGCATGGTACGGTGAAGGAAACGCACTATGGAGTGTTCATTTGCAAAAGAAAGAAGAACACGACTCCCTGTGCCTATCATGCGGTGCCGGAGAAAATGCTGATGATGGTGGCGATGGATCAGATTCATCATCTGGTGTCTACCATGTGTGAAGAAGAAAAGCTGGTAAAAGACATGATGCGCGGCAGCAATCTGGATTCAGCCCGTTCCATCAAGATGAAAGAAAACTCTATCCTGTTTCGGATTCAGGAAGCTGAAGAACGGCGGTTGCGCTTATATGAGGACTATAAAGCTGAAATTCTGGACGAAGATGAATACAGTCAGCTAAAGGAACACTACATAGCAGAAAAGCAGCGGTTGGAACATGAACTGCAAAAGCAGCGTCAGCGTGCATTGGAACTGGAAAAAAGAATCAAAATCTGCGATGCGCAGATGGAGCGGATGCGCGGGATTCTGAATCAAAATGAATTTGATGAAGAACTGGTGCATGAACTTATCAAGAGAATCTATGTAGGAATGGACAATTCTGTGGAGGTCGAATTTAAGTGCAGCGACCCCTATCAGGAAGTGCTTGCAATCATGTCGGAGGTTCAGAATGAATGATAAAATTGCAATCTATCTCCGCTTATCATTGGCAGACGGAGATTTGAAAAAGGGCAGCAAGGATGAAAGTAACAGCATTGAGAACCAACGGATGCTGCTCCACGATTACATTGGGAAGCAGGAAGATTTGTTTGGCGAGATTGTAGAATATGTAGATGATGGCTATACTGGAACAAATTTTAATCGTCCGGCTTTTCAGAAAATGATCGTGGATTTGAAGCAGGGCGATATAAAAGTCATCATGGTAAAGGATTTATCCCGCCTTGGTCGTGACTATATCGGTGTTGGCGATTACATTGAACAGATTTTTCCGTTGATGGGAGTTCGGTTTATTGCTGTGAATAATTCCTTTGACAGCATGAAACTGAACAACGGAACACCGGGAATCGAAGTGGCGGTCAGCAATCTGGTGAATAATATGTATAGCCGGGATATTGCGAAAAAGATTCGGGCTGCTCTGGAAACGAACTGGAAGAACGGGAAAGCCACCTGCACGAATGTTCCTTTTGGATATGTGTGGAACAAGAAAGGTGGGCAGCGGTGGGAGATTGACCCGGAGGCAGCACCCTGCGTGAAAAAAGTATTTGAATTAGCATTGTCCGGCCGCAATACAACGCAGATCGCCTACGGCATGAACGAATTAAATCTTCCTACGCCGGGATTGTATGCGAAACGAAAGAATCTGCTGATGGGCAGCAATCCTATTATTGCCCCGGATAGCGAAATGTTATGGAACGCAGCGATCGTGTGGAGAATCCTTAGACGGTATGAATACACTGGTGCGCTGGTTATGGGGAGAAGAAAGAAAATTGATGTGAATACTACCTCTGTTCGGACGCTCCCGGAGGATAAGTGGATCATCGCAGAAAACGCTCATGCGGCCATCGTGACAAAAGATGAATACTATCAAGCACAGAAAGCAATCCGTAACGTGACTCCAATTCAGTATAAGGTGGGTGATGATTTCGCGTTAAAAGGGAAGATTTGCTGCGGAAACTGTAATCGGCAGCTTCGCCACGAAAGGCAATATGGGGAAATGGTTTTCTATTGCGGCTATAAACGGTCAGCCGGAAAGTTCTCTAAATGCTACGGCGGCTATTACAGAGAATATTCGGTGAACGCAAAAGTGGCTCGTGCGATAAAAACAGTATTCTATGCGCTGGATGTGGTAAATCAGGGAATGCAGGAAAAGCAGTCTATCACGGTTCGCTGCGTGGACATTGAGGACTTGGAAAAGCAAGCAGAAGCCATTCGGGTAGAGCAAATCAAACTATATGAATCGTATGCGGACGGTGTGCTGCTACGAGATGCGTACATAGAAAAGAAAAAGGTCCTTTCGGAAAAACTGGCTGTATTGCAGGATAGCATACGGACAGAAAAGGAAGAACAGGAGTGTGCCGATGAACTGGATGAAGAAATCCGCGCTCTGACAAAACAGGCCAGTGAGAAAACATACATCGGCGGGCTGACAAAAGAATGTGTGGATGCTTTTGTGAGCATGGTTTATCTGTATGACGACCAAACGATGAAAATAGAGTTTAACTGCGAGGATGTGATTCGGAGAGCGTTGGAAAAGTATGGCGCATAATTGGATGGAAGAAGTGGCATGAAAAAAGAATACCCGTCTGGGTGAGAGGATTGATATAATCATCTTCTCGACCAGGCGGGTGTTTCATTCCGCAGGAATGTGTCTATTAGAGGCTGAGGGTTTCTACCCATGCGGACAAGTCGGCTTTGCTGGAATAGGAATTGAATACCTTACCATGCAGCAGCTTTGCACCGGGGCAGCTCGGCGCAAGTTTTTCATTGGTCTTACCCATGTCGCTGCCGCCAGATGTGGCAAAGGGAATGATTGTTTTACCTTTCAAATCATAGCTTTCCAGAAATGTATTGACGATCGTCGGAGCAATATACCACCAGATAGGGAATCCGACAAAGATGGTGTCGTATTCGTCCATGTTATCGCGCTTGACGGCGATGGCAGGGCGAGAGGTAGTATCGCTCATTTCGATGGTGCTGCGGGATTTCTTGTCCATCCAGTTCAGATCGGCCTTGGTGTACGGAACTTCCGGCTGAATCTCAAAAATGTCTGCACCGATAGCATCGGCAAGATTTTCAGCAACCTTTGCGGTAACGCCGCTGGCAGAGAAGTAAGCAACAAGTCGTTTGCTCATGACAAATGCACTTCCTTTGATTGATTTTCATGGTTTAAGTATAGCACGTTGAATAGGGAGCATCAAGTAAGGCTGAGTGGACGAATGTGCTAATATTGCAAATGAAATAAGCACAAAAGAAAGTTTGCGTTGACTTTCGTGCTTATTTAGAATACAATATAAGCACGAAGGTGAGGTGACGCTTATGATGAACATGAACAATTTGGCTCAAACACATGAGATTTTAACACCGCAGCTTGCAACAAAAGTAGGTTTAACGAAATTTGAGTTTTATAAATATGTAAAGGCCAATGAATACGAGCAGGTCGGACATGGCGTATACGCAGCAAAAGATACTTGGATTGACGAATTAGAAATGCTGCACCGCCGCTGCCCGATGGGAGTGTTTTCTCATGATGAAGCGTTCTATTATTATGGGCTGACAGATCGGGAACCGCTTGTTCATACACTCACGATTTATAGTGGATATAATGCTCACCGCTTAAAAGAGGATGGCTATAAGGTTTATACAGTAAAAAAAGAACTCCTTGATGTTGGCAAGCGCACGGTAAAAAGCAATCAAGGAAATGAAATTCCTATGTACGATTTGGAACGGACAATTTGCGACTTGGTGCGGAGTAGAAGTTCTATAGAAATACAGGATTTCAATGCAGTATTAAAAGCGTATGTCGGGAGAAAAGATAAGGACCTTAATAAACTGATGAAGTATGCAAAGCTATTTCGAGTGGATAAGATCATCCGAAAGTATATGGAGGTACTACTGTAAATGGGATTTACACCTGAACAGATAAAAGGGCGTATCAAGAGCGTTGCAAAACAGAACAATGCAGACGCAAGGACACTCATGCGAATCTATATGATGGAGCGTTTTCTGGAAAGACTGGCACAATCAGAATATCGGGATAACTTCATTATCAAAGGCGGAATACTGGTTACGGCAATGATTGGTGTTGCGCACCGTTCCACGATGGACATTGACACTAGCATGAAGAATCTAAATCTGTCTGTGGAGGATGCTCTGCGAGTTGTCAATCAGGTCAAAGATATTGACCTTGACGATGGTGTTTCTTTTGAGGTTAAAGACGTTTCCAATATCATGGATGAAATGGAGTATCCGGGAATCCGCGTTACCATGAACGCCAATGTGGGAAGATTGATTACGCCCTTGAAAATTGATATTTCCACGGGCGACGTGATTACCCCACGAGCAATCGAGTTCAATTATGACCTCTTGTTGGAAGATCGTTCTATCAGTCTATGGTCGTATAATTTGGAAACTATATTAGCCGAGAAGTTGCAGACGGTTTTGGCGAGGGGCATCTTAAACACCCGAATGAGGGATTTTTACGATATACGGATGCTGCTCGATACATACGAAGATAAAGTCAATAAGGCTGTGTTGAAAGATGCTTTTGCAGCAACTTGTAACAAGAGAGGAACGGATCATCTGCAGGAGCAGGCCGAGGAGATTATCAAAATTATTGAAGCAGATGAACAGCTTCAAGTGCTGTGGAGAGCATATCAGAAGAAATACTCGTATGCAGCAGAAATTGATTATGCCAGTGTGATAAGCGGCGTAAGAAAATTGATGGATTGGATTCGATAAGCAACCATTGAAAATAGAATAGCGAGTAAAGCCCTACAAGGCTCAGGTCGGTTCACAGAACTGACTGAAAGCCTTGTAGGGCTTATTTTTTTGCGATTTTTTCTAAAAAGTTTTCGTCCCTATCTTGACATCAGGGGGTTATGTTGGTTTGTCGATTGCTACTTTGCTTTCTCAGCACCATCAGGTAACTGCTGTGGACATCATTCCGAAGAAGGTGGACATGATCAATAACCGGAAGTCCCCGATTCAGGATGAGTATATAGAAAAGTATCTGACGGAAAAGGATCTGGATCTGACTGCAACTTTGGATGCAAAGGCTGCATATTCGGATGCAGATTTTGTTGTAATAGCCGCCCTGACCAATGTCTACTCAACAAACCGAAGCAACGTAGCATAGTCAAAAAAGACCCGATTTTCACACTCAACATACCGAAGATTCTTTGCAAAACGCCCTGATATATGAGGTGAAAATGGGGATTTGTTATACAAATTTCCGGCGGATGAGGAACACATAGCGGGAGGGATAAGGCGGATGTGGGTGGAATGAGAAAAATGGTGGAGCAGATGATAAATACATCAAAAATCCATGAGCTTATCACCTACTCTGCTAATGTTCTATTGAGTACACTATCGCCGGTAAATATGAGGGCTACTTTTCTTTGGTTTGTTGAGTCATGAAAAAATCGGAAAAAATGGCGATTTCTACTTCATAACTTTTCTGTTGAGTAGACCTGTCGTGGAGATGATAGGTACATAAGGACGGGGTGTCGAGAGTGAAAAATCCGTATGATTTGTTCATAGTGACGGAATGGATGTGGATGCGAGTAGATGGCATATACAGTTTCGACAACATATACGCATCTACGCCCTTCGAGTGTATAAAACGACACTTCGCAAAAATGGGGTAGGAGCATGGACGGGGTTCGACAGTATAAAACAACACTTCGATGATTGCAGAAGCGAGACAGATGTACTCAATAAACCGGAGAAAAGTAGAAATATGATTGCTGCGCCGAAAGGGTATGACAGTAAGGGAAAAGACTTAGGCGAACACACACTGATATCATCCTGAATTTGGATGTGTAGATATATAGATTAAAAAGAAATGAAAAAAGATGACGGAAAATGAGGGGAGATAATGATGCAAAATTCAAAATATACAGTTTTAATGTCGGTATACTATAAAGAAAAACCTGAATACTTATCATTGAGTATTGAAAGTATGCTGAATCAAACTGTTAAGCCGGATGAATTTATTATCGTAAAAGATGGTCCTCTCACGACGGAACTTGATGAAGTGATAAATAATTTTGTGACGGCGTATCCTAAAACGTTTAATATTATAGTCAATGAAACTAATCTTGGGTTGGGACCAGCACTTGTAAAAGGAATAGAAAATTCTAAAAATGAGCTTATCGCCAGAATGGATTCGGATGATTATGTGGTCAGCACGAGATGCGAAAGGCAGTTGGAGAAGTTTAGAGAAGATCCAAAATTGGGAATGGTTGGATCTTATGAGGCTGAATTTGTAGATGATATAGATAATGTTATATCAATTCATAGAGTGCCATCTGAGAATGATGAAATCGAACGATTTATGCACCGTAGATGTTCAGTATTGCATCCAACAGTTATGTATAAAAGAAGTGCGGTGTTAAAAAGCGGCAACTATCAGCCAGTCTTGCTGTATGAAGATTATGATCTGTTTGCAAGAATGGTGCTAGAGTATCACATAAAAAGTTATAATATTCCGGAACCTCTGTGTTATATACGAACTAGTGAAGACTTTTTTAAACGTCGTGGCGGCATTAAATACGCAAAAACTGTTTTGAAATTTAAGTGGGGACAGTATAGGAAAGGGTATATGTCATTGATGGATTTTTGTATTAGTGGTTTGGGACAAGCATTTGTTTGCGTGCTTCCGAATTCATTGAGAAAAAGCTTTTACATGAAATTTTTGAGAAAGTAATATAGGGATAAAAATAATTATGACAGAACCGATAAGAGTTTTACAGGTTGTAGCATCATTAAATGCTGGAGGAATGGAAAACTATATAATGAATTTGTACCGAATGGTTGATAAATCAAAGGTGCAGTTTGATTTTGTAGTTCATCATGCAGTTGTTGGTCTTTATGAGGATGAAATACAGAAACTGGGCGGTAAAATTTACCATTTTACAGTATTGGATGATAAAAATGTTGTTAAGTATATTTCTGAATTGAACAGGTTCTTTGATGAGCATAAAGAGTATCAAATCATTCATGGTCATCTAAGTAGTCTTGCTGTTTTTTATCTTGGAGTAGCAAAGAAATATAATGTACCATGGAGAATAGCTCATAGCCATGGAGCTGGCTTTTTGCATACCTTGAAAGGGACGGCAAAATATTTGTTATTCAGAACAACAAAATGGAATGCTAATGTTCGTCTGGCGTGCTCAACGGAAGCAGGTAAGTATCTTTATGGAAAAGACACTTTTGAGTTTGTACCAAATGGAATAGATGTGGACAGATTCACGTTCGATGAAAACAAGCGCATTGAAATGCGGAAAATGCTTGGTATCCGTGACGAGTATGTTATTGGTCATGTTGGAAGATTTAATTTACAGAAAAATCATGAGTATCTTTTGCGAATTTTTAAAGAAGTTCAGCAAAAGACACCGAATATCAAGTTATTACTTCTGGGAGAAGGAGAGCTGTTTTCAAAGATTCAAAATTTAGCAGAGGATTTGGAAATCAAGGATAAAATTATCTTTGCCGGGGTTCATAAAGATGTAGAGAATTATTATCAGGCAATGGATGCTTTTGTTTTACCATCCTTGTTTGAGGGACTTCCTGTAACAGGAATAGAAGCGCAGTATTCAGGACTTCCTTGTTTCTTTTCAGATGAGGTGACGAGGGAAGTTAAGATATGCTCTGACACAAAATTTTTGAAAATCGGCAATGAAAATCTTGGCTTATGGGTAGATGCTATCAGCCAACAAAGAATAAACAAGGAACGAAATAAAATTGAACTAATTACGAAAAAGTTTGATATAAGAACTGCTGCAAAATCAATGGAAAAAAGATATATAGATTTGTGGAAACAAAGTAATAGTTGAAAGGATTATTGATATATGAGTAAAAAGGTTGGGATAATAACACAACATCGAGTGGTTAATTACGGGTCGGTTTTGCAGACCTATGCATTACAAGAAAAAATCAAAGATATGGGCTATGAATGTGAAGTCATTGATTATTATCCAGAACGTTTTACTCCGCTCGGGATGCTAAAAAGGATAAAGAACAAGGGAGAAAAATTCCAAAAGAGTTTTTTGATTAGAAATGCTGCAAGAGCAATAATTATTCCATCTTACATTATACGATTTCGGATGTTTTTTAAGTTTCTCAATGATTATATTGATATGACACCTAAAACATATAAAAGTGAGAAAGAATTAGAAAGCGAAAATTTTGATTATGATGTTTATTGTACAGGAAGTGATCAGGTCTGGAATTATGGATGGAATGAAAGAATTGAATATCCGTATTATCTGGCATTTGCTCCTGAGTCAGCCAGAAAAATATCATATGCCGCAAGTTTTGGAAAAAGTAAATTAGAATCAGATGAAGTAAATGAAACAAGGCGCCTTTTGAAAAGATACGATAGTATTTCTTTGAGAGAACTATCAGGAGTAGAGATTGTTGATAAATTGGGAATCGAGAATAGTACAAATGTTTTAGATCCCACATTGTTATTAAGTGGAGAAGATTGGAGAAAAATTTCTTCCAGAAAGTTCACGAGGGACAGGTATATTCTAATTTACAATTTGAACAGAAATCCAAGAATTGATGCGTATGCAAAAGAACTTGCGATTAAAACAGGTTTGGAAGTTAGGTATTTAAGTTATCAATTACATGAGTTTTACAAGAATGGAAAAATGTTTTGTAATCCACCGGTTGAAGATTTCCTTGCCTTAATTGATGGGGCAGACTATGTTATAACAGATTCGTTCCATGCGACAGCATTTTCTTTGAATTTCAACAAAGAATTTGTAATTGTATATCCGGGAAAATACAGTACAAGATTGCAAAGCATCTTAGAGATTTTAGGATTAACAAATCGAGTTGCAAAAAATGAAAGAGATTTGAGCATTGTTGAATCAAAAATTGATTACAACCGTGTAAATGAGATACTTGCGGCAGAAAGAAAACGTTCTTTGCTATGGCTTAGCAATGCTTTGAGTGGTGTGAAAAATGAAGACAGTATGTGAATTGAATATGTGTAATGGCTGTATGGCTTGTGTGGAAAAGTGCCATAGAAATGCAATTACAATCAAAGATGATTTGAAGTATTATAATGCTCTGATTGATACTAAAAAATGCGTTGACTGTGGACTTTGCACGAAAGTGTGTCCACGAGAAAATGATAATGACATGAGTAAGCCGAAATGGTGGTATCAAGGATGGGCAGATTCTGAAATAAGAGAATATGCTTCATCTGGGGGTGCTGCATCTGCAATTATTCGCACATTTATAAAGAACGGTGGATATGTAGCATCTTGCTTGTTTAACAGCGGAAAATTTGTATTTGAAGTAACAAATGAGATGGCAGTTGCAAGAAAATTTGCAGGATCAAAATATGTTAAGAGTAATCCGGAAAAAATTTACGGAAAAATTCAATCACTATTGAGAGCAAATCAGAAAGTTCTTTTCATTGGGTTGCCCTGTCAAGTAGCAGCGGTGAATCAATTTATTAAAGATAAGACCAATTTAGTTACCGCTGATTTGATATGTCATGGAACTCCATCACCTTATTTACTTAAAAAGTGCCTTCAAGAATATGGACATGATATAAATACCCTTACAGATATCAATTTTCGAATAAAAAGTTTATATGAGTTGAATAGAGACGGGAAACCTATTGCAGCGTTTCATACTATGGATAATTACCTTATCGCATTCCTTCACTCATATGATTATACAGAAAATTGCTATTCGTGTAAGTTTGCTACTTTAGACAGAGTATCTGATATAACGCTGGGAGACTCTTGGGGAACCGAACTAAGTGGAGAAGTGAAAAATGGTGTGTCACTAATTCTTTGTCAGAGTGAAAAAGGCAAAGAGCTGATTGAGAGTGCTGGATTAAACCTTTTAGATGTCGACATCAATAACGCGATTTTACATAATGAACAGTTAAATAAACCTTCAAAATGCAGTAAATCGCGTGATCAATTCTTTGAAAACTATAACAGGTACAATAATTTTGGAAAAGCCTTGGTGAAAACAGCACCAGGAATTGTGGCGAAAGAAAAAGTAAAATCTATCGTTAAGTATATTGTTCGTGGGGGGGGACACAGGCCTTCATGATTACAGTAAAAGACGGTAAGATGTAATTGCGAGTCGGCAACGGTAACGGAGGAAAACATATGAGCAAAAAGAAACTTTTAATATACTATCCAGAAAGTATGCTTAAACCAGTAGGAGGTCCGGCAGGGTATCTATTTAATTTGAGACAGGGCTTAGATACATTGAACAAGGAGGAACTTCCGATAGATGTTTCTTTTTATGAAGCGGCACCTAAAAGTTTAAGGGATACTGTCAAAAATAAAGACAAAATACCAAAACGTTTGCGAGAATTTAGAAGAGCAGTTGATGACATTTTTTATGAAAAAAAAGCGTATCCATTGGACGAGAAATTATATCAATATGATATGATTCATTTCCATTCAATTGATGCAATGTATTTATGTAGAAAAACTTTGGAAAATTATAAGGGAACTGTAATTCTAACATCGCATTCTCCGTGCGCAAAGTTTAAGGAAAAACTAGCGTGGCTGAATCCGTTTGATTATAAGATGTTGAAAAAATGGGTTGACAGAATTGAAGAAATGGATGCCTATTCTTTTAAGCGCGCAGATTATATTATTTTTCCATGTAAGGAAGCGGAGGAACCATATTATCATACATGGGAAGGTTATGAACAACTCCGAGAAGAAAAAAAGTATCGTTATATGCCAACTGGAATAGTTGGATGTAAAGCAAAAGTAAATAGAGAAGATTTCAGAAAGAAATACGGAATTCCAGACAATGCTTTTGTGATTTCTTATGCCGGAAGGCACAATGAAATAAAAGGATATGCTGACTTAAAAAGACTTGGAGAAAAGCTCCTTGCGGATAAGAATGTATATTTTCTAATAGCTGGAAAAGAAGAACCGATGACGGGATTGAAAACCGATCACTGGATTGAGGTGGGATGGACAAATGATCCACATTCACTTATTGCGGCTTCAGATGTTTTTGTATTGCCAAATCATGAAACATACTTTGATTTGATATTATTAGAGGTTCTTTCACTTGGAGTACCCGTTGTAATGAGCCGCACAGGCGGGAATAAGTATTTTGAACAGTTCAAACAACCGGGATTAAAATTTTATGATACGTTGGAAGAAGCACAAGATAGGATATTGGATATTAAAAAAATGTCAGTAGATGAATTGTGCGAGGCCAAAGCTGGAATAATTGAAATGTTTAATAATGAATTCACTGTTGAAAAATTTGCAAAAAATTATATTAATATTATTTCAGAAATTGCAGCAAGCATTAGATGAAATATAGGAGAATTTTGATGAGCAGCGTATTCTCAAAGGTAAGAAGAAAAATTGAATATATCCATAATAAAAAAGCAACTTATGATTACGCTCCTCAGCAGGGAGGTTGGGAAAAATATGGCTCGCCAGTGTTTGGCGATGAAACGACAGCCTCCGTGTTTGATCCATTTGTAGTAATGATAGAAGATAGATACCGCCTTTTTGTCTCGGAACGAAAAAATAGCGGAATAATATGTACTGATTCTACGGATGGTACAGAATGGGAAAAATGGAAAGTTGCTTTAGAAGCAGGGGATAAGGGAAGCTGGGAAGAACGGGTTAATCGCGCTTCTGTTTGTGAAATAGATGGAAAATGGTTGATGTGGTACACTGGACAAAGTAGAAATAATAGTGCAATAGGCATCGCCACAAGTGATGATGGCATTCGATTTACAAGAATGCAACAAAAACCAATTCTTGTTCCGAGTGAGCCATACGAAAAAGGCTCGGTTATGAATCCGTGTGTTCTCTGGGACAAAGATGAAAAAATCTTTAAAATGTGGTATGCAGCTGGTGAGCAATTTGAACCAGATGTTCTTTGCTATGCGGAAAGTAAAGATGGCATTAACTGGGAAAGGTATGCAAATAACCCTATACTTGAAAAGTCGAATGAAAAGTATGATCAATGCAAGGTAGGCGGATGCGATATTTTGAAGGAAAATGATAGATACTATATGTTCTACATTGGATATCAAAATGTGGATACAGCTAGAGTTTGTATGGCAGAGTCAAATGACGGAATACATAATTGGGTTAGAAGTATGGATAATCCTGTTATTTCACCAGAAAAAAATTCCTGGGATGCAGATGCAGTTTACAAGCCTACGGTTGCTTTAAATAAACAAAAAAACAAACTGTTGATGTGGTATAACGGTAGAAAACAAAATTGTGAGCGAATTGGTTTGGCAGAATATCGCATCAAATAGTGAATATTAATCATTATGAATGATAAATAGGGTACATATAAATCAACAGCCGCATTGAAATATGTATGATGCTGGTGGCATTACAGAAGAAAATGAATCAGTATAGAAGTTGCAGAATTGTTTGATTTGAAAAATGTTTGGGTGACATTTTAAATAAAGGCTTGATTTTGATGATTGATAAAGTTGTAGTACAGAGAATGCCAGATGTGTTCAGTTAAAAATAGTTGATGGAGGTAGTTCAAATTGCGAAAAATAAGATTTATTAGCTGGAGGGTGCTATTTTATTATATAGCAATATTTATAATTTTCAACGAATCGTTTTTGAGCTCTCTTAGCTATATTTATGTGTTGAAATTTAATCGCTTGACAAATTTGGCTATGGATGTTTTTGCGTTAATGCTTTTTGTTATCGCTCAATATACATACAGAACTTCAGAATGCAAGAAATATGATACTGCTACGAAAATACTGATCGGAGGAATGATCGTTTTTTATTTTGCTGGTATTTTTTTATATCCAACCTATAGTACTCAAACCAGCAGATTTGTAATTGTAATTTTATTCTTCCTAATGGGATATAGGGATGATAGATGGATTGATGTTTTTTTGAAAATGTCAATTGTGTTTGGGTTGATATATATAGTAACGACAATTTGGTTCTCTATAGATAAAACGATATATTACAATTACTTTGCGTTTAAAATGTATCCGAACTATTTGAACTATGATTATGTTAACAGTAGTGGAATGGCGGGAATTACAGATCACTATTCTACCAACGGAATGATGCTTGCAAATATTGCTATCTTAATATTTGCGGCGTTACTCTCAAGAAAAAACAAAATTTCTATTACATATTTGATGCTATTCGCAGCATCAGTAATGGCATTGGTTTTATGCGGAAAAAGAGCGCATTTTGCGTTTGTAATTGTTGCTTGCTTTTTAACATATTTGATTATTGACTATAAGAATAAAGGAAAAATATCAAAAACTTTTGTGGTGATATTTCTTTTGTTTGTGATTTATAATCTTTTGGCAACATATAGTCCTGAATTTCAGAGTTTAATAGCGCGCTTCGATAATATGACTGAAAGCCGAACCACTTTAATTAGATATCAATTATGGGCATCAGGAATTGCGGGCTTTTATAGAAATCCTATTTTGGGTGTTGGTTGGCCTGGCGGAAGAGAGTTAACATTAAATGTGATGGCGGAAAATCAGGATGTTCACAATGAATTGATTCAAATACTATGTGAAACTGGCATTGTAGGAACAATATTTTTCTTGGGCTTTATAATTCTAGCATGCTTTATAGCTGTAAAGCTATTATTTATGTGTTCAGACAATAGCTTGACTTATAGTAGAAGAACTAGATGCTGCGTAATATTTAGTTTTGCGTATCAGGTTTTCTTTGTTATATATTGCATAACAGCTAGTCCGCTTCATCAGGCCTATACATCAAATTGTTATTACTTTGCAGCTTTCTTGGGAATATACATATATAATAATAGAAAAAGATATTTTACAAAATAGTAGAAATTATAGAATGAGGATAGGAACATGTACGATTATTTAGTAGTCGGCTCCGGTCTTTACGGAGCAATTTTTGCACACGAAGCAAAAGCACACGGAAATTCAGTTTTGGTAGTGGATAAGCGCCCTAATATAGCAGGAAACATTTACACGGAAAATATTGAGGGTATCAATGTTCATAAATATGGTGCGCATATCTTCCACACCAACAACAGGAAGGTTTGGAATTATATTACGAAGTTTGCTGAGTTCAACCGCTTCACCAACTCACCGGTTGCTAACTACAAGGGTGAGCTCTACTCGTTGCCCTTCAACATGTACACCTTCAATAAGATGTGGGGTGTCGTTACGCCGGAGGAGGCTGCTGCTAAAATTGAGGAGCAGTGCAAGGAAATCACCGGCGAACCGAAAAACCTCGAGGAGCAGGCAATCTCCCTTGTCGGCCGCGACATCTATGAAAAGCTCATCAAGGGCTACACCGAGAAGCAGTGGGGCCGCGATTGCAAGGATCTGCCCGCCTTCATCATCAAGCGCCTGCCTGTGCGCCTGACCTTTGACAACAACTATTTCAATGCGCTGTATCAGGGTATTCCCATCGGCGGCTACACCAAGATGATTGCCAACCTCCTGGACGGCATTGAGGTACGCCTGAACACGGACTATCTGGAAAACAAGGCCGAGCTGGATGCGCTGGCTGACAAGGTCGTCTACACCGGCCCCATCGATGCCTACTTTGATTATAAGCTGGGTACGCTGGAGTACCGCTCTGTCCGTTTTGAAAATGAGATTCTCGATAAACCCAGCTTTCAGGGCAATGCCGCGGTCAACTACACCGACCGTGAAACGCCGTGGACTCGTATTATTGAACACAAATGGTTTGAATTTGGAAAGGATGAGAACGGCAATGACCTGCCCAAGACCATTATCAGTCGGGAGTATAGCAGTGAGTGGAAGCCGGGTGATGAGCCGTATTATCCGGTCAATGATGCTAAAAATAGTTTACTGTATTCTGAGTACAAGAAGTTGGCAGATGCTGAAGATAATGTGATTTTCGGTGGTCGCCTGGGCGAGTACAAATACTACGATATGGATCAGGTTATTGCAGTTGCATTAGAGAAAGCGGGTTCAATGTTGGTATGAAAAAAATAGGAATAATGACATTTCATCGTGCTAAAAATTATGGAGCGATGTTACAATCGTATGCACTTCAAGAAACACTAAATAAAAAATTCGACACATACTTGGTGGACTATAGATGCCCAGAAATTGAAGAAAAATACTATGTAAAAAAAACTTTAGTGAGAAAAATAAAAAACTTTCTAAAACTATTCTTTCAAACGGAGTACATTCTTTCGGTCAATAAAAAAAACAGGCGGTTTAACGAATTTGTAAATAATTTCTTAAAGACATCAAAACCGTATTATGCACAGAACATTGCAGAAGCTAACAACGAGTTCGATGCTTTCATTGCGGGAAGTGATCAAATATGGAATATGAAATGGTCTGGAACGGACTGGAATTATTTTCTTGAATTCGCAGATTCTAATAAGAAATTTTCGTATGCGGTTGGTTTAGGAAATAGTATCGATGAAGCATATAAAATGCGTATATTAAAAGATGTGGAGTCTTTTCAAGCGATACTGACAAGAGAAGAGGATGGAAGAAGACTGTTAAAGTCTATAGGGGTAAAAAAAGAAATCGGGACAGTTTGTGATCCGGTATTTTTATTAGGCAAAAAAGAGTGGACAGAAAAGTTGGCACTTGAACAAATTGAGAAGAAAAGAAAAAAGTATTTGCTTCTTTACTTCGTGGCTAAACCGACAGATGCTATTCCATTTGCCAAAAAGATTGCTGAGCAGGATGACTTAGAAATTGTATATGTCAATATTAACGCCGAGAAAAATATCCCGTCAGATTTTACTGACGTTATTGGAATTGGACCGAGAGAGTTTCTCGGATTAATAAAAAATGCAGAAGTGGTTATCACAACATCTTTTCATGCGATGGCGTTTAGCTTGATTTTCAATAAAAAATTTTATTATGAACTATGCAAAGATGGCAGTAATAATAATTCAAGACTGGAAAATTTGGCAAATATATGCGATGTGACTGATCGTGAAATTTTAACAAGCTATCCAACAAGAGAAAATGAAATCAACTGGGATGCAGTTAATAATAGCATAAATTGCTACGCAAAGGATTCTTTGAGGGTTTTGCTTGATAAAATAGAGAATGCAATGGGAGAATACGATGACAAACAGAGAAATTGACACAATCATACACCAAACGGAAGAAAAAAGTAACATATACTTTGATTGTTTTGACACGCTCGTATATAGAAAATATAGTTCAAAATACGTTTTCTATAGATTGGCTGAATTTTTATTACAAGAATGGTCACTTAAAATCCCTTTCGATTATATATTGAAAGGCCTTCAGGCCTTTTTTGTCGAGTGTGATATTTCTTTTGATGAAATCGCTAAAAATGTGTTTTTGCACTATATTGCGGGAGATAGTACTGAAGAACGCCTTTTTGTTAGTCAATTTAAAAGAGCTTTTATAGAGGCGGAAATGGATAATATTAAATTGGCTCCCAATGTTTTGCAATTGTTGGATTTGCTAAATGCTAAAAAGAAAAAAATATTTATATTAAGTGATTTCTATTTGGGAAAAAAAGAATTGGAGCTACTGCTTGGGAGTTTGTTGGATGTTGAGCTTTTCGAAGATGTGATTGTTTCATCCGACTTGGGAAAAACCAAGTATGAAGGAAGTTTATACGAGTGTATTGTGAATCCTGCGGATTCTATTATGATTGGTGATAATGAGATTAGTGATTACAAGAGAGCTATTGATCACAATCTGGATGCAATTAGATTGGATTCAAGAAAACAGTACTTAAAATATAATAAATATGCATGGAACTATGGAAAGAAACAGAGGCGGCAGCTTGCTGGTTATAGGGAAAAAACCGGAAAGTATTTTTGTGCGAATTATGCATATGAATTATATGCGTTCTGCAAAAAACTTTATAGTAGGCTCCAATTGGGTGATACCGTTCTGTTTTTAGCACGTGATGGCTTATTTATGAAAGAATGTTTTGATTCATATTTGGAGGAGACCAATAAGAAGAAAATTACAACTGAATATTTTGAAGTATCAAGACTGGCTTTATTGATTCTCGTGTGGGATTTTGAAGGCAAAACGGCAGCGGATTTTGCAAAAGCATTTTGTCATCGATCGGACTGGAAAATTAATTCAGCTGATCAATTGATGCACTGCCTTGGTTTTACGGAGAAAGAAGTATCCGCGTATACAGCATCAAATGGAGATGCTTCGATAGATTATTTTGACACTACTGATTTTGTGAATTTATATAACAATGAGCGTTTTAAGGAGGAGGTGAAACAAAAACAACAAATTGCATTGAAGAAATTTCTAAGAGAAATAACAAATAACTCGACAAGAAACCGGATTGTCACAGTCGATATGGGATGGAAAGGGACATCTCAAAATGATATGAGAAAAATTCTTCCGGAGCAATTAGAACTTCAGGGGTTCTATTTTGGAACGACAGTGTCTGTTGGAGAGCTTTATAATTCAACCAAAGAAGGGTTGATTTTTGATTATAGAGATGGCATTGAGATTTATGATGATTCCTTCCACGAACTAGAAGCGATGCTCAAAACGGATAAGGGACAGTTGGTGTGTTATACAGAAACAGGAAATGCTTATATTCAGGATAATGGTGTAAGAGTTTATAATATCTATTCAAAAAATTGCCAAAAAAAGGCGATAGCTGTTTTTAGAAACTTAAAATCACTCGATCGTGTGCATCCGATTTCAACGGACATGTTGATTAGTGTAGCTAAAGTCATCAAATCGAAGCAGAGTATTCGGAGTCTTGTTTGGGGGAGATTTTATTTTGATCTTCAAGGAAATAACGATTTGGATAGAACAAGTCCGTATTTTAAAGATTATAAATTCGCGATGAAGATGTATCTTTATCGAAAATATCCTGGATTATATTTTATAAAACGGAGATATAAAAATTGATGAAAATTTTATTTATCACAGATAAATCAATAGTTGGCGGAGCAACGGTTGCGTTGCTTAACATGGTAAGAGAACTGAAGAAGAATGCTAAATTTGAACCGACTGTTATAACAGTTTTAGAAAATGAGCTTAACAGTCAATTGAATAGCATGGAAATTTACAATTTTGCTGACAATCATGTGGAAGCAATGCAGGAAATTTCTAAAGGGAGACTTCCTATTTTTGCTCAAACAATAAGAATGTACTTTAAGTTGTGCATATGCCATAAAGAAAGCATCAGCATAATCGAAAAGAAAATTAATGTTGCAGAGTATGATATAATCCATACAAACAGTGCGCGATCTGATATTGGGTGCTACTTGGCACAGAAGTATAACAAACCTCATATTATGCATATACGTGAATTTGGTACACTTGATTACGGCTGCAAATATATCCATCCCAATTATATAGAATTTCTGAACTCGTCAGTCGATAGGTTCGTTTCAGTATCTAATGCGGTAAAAGAATACTGGATTTCAATCGGATTGGACTCTAAAAAAATCGAGACTATTTATGATGGAGTTGATGCTGACAATTATCCTGACCTTTACCGTGATTATTCAAAAAAGGAGCTTAAAATTATTTGTGTTGGATCAATCAGAAAAAGCAAGGGGCAGTATCAGATTATCGAAGCATTAGGAAAGCTTCCGAGAAATATACGAGATCATGTTTCATTGTCATTGTATGGATGGTCAGCAGAGAAGTATATAGAAGAACTCAAAGAGTTAGCTAAAAGTATAGGAGTTGAAGAACGAGTTTGTTTCATGGGAGTAAGTGAAAATATATCAAATGTTCTTAAAGATTATGATATTGGAATTACCGCATCGAAATCTGAAGGATTTGGATTGGTCACAAATGAGTATATGCTGTCGAAAATGGGGATAATTGTTGCTAACACCGGCGCATCTCCAGAATTGGTGAAAAATAAAGATACGGGATTAGTTTATAAATTTGGTGATTCGCAAGATTTAGCATCTAGGATTCATGATTTTTATCTGAACCGGGATCTGTTGAAGAATTGTGCCGTTAATGCACGAAATTATGCGCTTGAACATTTCACATCAACAATAAATACTAGACACATTATTAAGCTATATGAATCGTATTTGAATTAATAGAGGAAAAGTGAAATGAATAAAAAGATAATTGCAAAGAATATAATTGTTGGCTTTGGTGGACAGCTGATTACTATAATTTTGGGTCTTGTAATTCCAAGAATATTTATAAAGAGCTATGGATCGGATGTCAATGGATTATTGAGCACCATTACTCAGATATTTACATACATGGCATTACTTGAAGCAGGAATTGGACAAGCAGCCAGAAATGCCCTTTTTAAGCCATTTGCCCAGAATGATAAAGAAGGTATTAATTCTATTGTTTCAGTGGCAAAAAATTATTACAAAAAGTTTACGTCTTTTTATGCTGCAGGCGTTCTTCTTTTAGCTATTGGACTACCAATAATACTAAAAACAGATGTTGATTTTCAAACAATATTTTGGATCGTGATTTTTGAAGGGATGTCCGGAGTGATATCGTTTTATTTTATTGAAACGCCTTCGGTCATTCTTCTTGTTGATGGGAAAAGTTATGTAAATAACACAATTAGTCTGGTTAATAGAATTATTGGTTATGTTGTTAAAATTGTAATGGCAGCAAACGGGTTTTCAATTATTGTTTTACAGTTTGCCTATTTTATTGTTACTATAGCAAAAGTGTTTGTCTATCAAGTGTATTTCAAAAAGCATTATTCGTGGGTTAAATTTAGAAAATGCAATAGTCAAGCAAAACTGAAAGATAGAAACTCTTATATTATTACAGAAATTGCAGCTACGGTTTTTAATTCTACAGACATGATTGTATTATCAGTGTTTATGTCAACACAAATGGCAAGTGTATATTCTATTTATAATATGATATACAGTAATATCCATTTGTTGCTAAACTCTGTTTATTTTAGTATAGTCTACATATTAGGAAATGCCTATCACACGGATAAAAAAAAATATGAAACTGTACATGATGCTTTTACGAGTATATTTCTTGGTGCTATTACGATTCTAATGTCGGTATGCTACTTGCTGACAATTCCGTTTGTTTCTTTGTATACAGATGGAGTTGCTGATGTTGAGTATATTTATAAATCGCTGCCAGTCATGTTTAGTCTTGTCCAGATACTTTCATGGAGTAGATATGTATCGGGTAATCTAACGGGAATAGCTGGTTTTGCAAAACAAACGAGTTATGTGTCATTAGTTGAGGCGGTTATAAATTTAACGCTTTCTGTATTCTTTGTTAATAGATTCGGGATTGTTGGTGTGTTATTTGCAACAGTTGTTGCATTGCCGTTTAAGGTCCTATGGTGTACATATATTGCTGACAAAAAGGTGATGCATCGTTCGTTTAAAAGATCTTTTTCAATCATAGGAACTAATATTTTATTCTTTACAATTATTGTAATTGGATCAAAGCTAATCCAGTCTCAAATTGACTCATATTTTAGATTCTTCATATATGGAGTAATCTATTCACTGATAATAGGCATTTTGGGAATAGCAGTCAATTATTTTTCAAATAGAGAATGTTGGTTTGTTATAAAGAAATATTTTCTAAAAAAAGGAAACGCAAAATAATTGAAATTGTGTTGACAGGGAGGACGGGAGAGTGAATAATCTTGAACAGAACAGAACAGAACAGAACAGAACAGAACAGAACAGAACAGAACAGAACAGAACAGAACAGAACAGAACAGAACAGAACAGAACAGAACAGAACAGAA
>CEAH01043923.1_pt1 | contig 52071 bp, 49 predicted proteins | sample 557571 | NCBI WGS metagenome assembly CEAH01 (sample SAMEA3182092, study PRJEB8094) | gut metagenome | biome: human; feature: gut; material: Stool; isolation source: human stools | place: Canada | collected 2013-11-25
ACGGTAAGGTAGGGCAGCCGTTAGCGGCTGTACCGCTTTACGGATGCCGCATACCCCTTGCGGGTAAAGGGTGTGCGCGGGAAACCCAAGAAGGGATACACCGTCGGCTCAAGCCAATCAGCGGATATGAAGTATCCGCTGATTGGGAGCCTTCCTCGAAACAGGCTTGCTTTATCCGCCCCCGGCGGCGCTTCGCCTGTTTCCCTGCGCCATTAAAATCTTTAGTTTTCAGAACTTTTATGAAGTTCTGAAAACTTGCTCGGCGGGGAGAAAAGACTTTTTCGACACGCAGAGAGAGTCCTTACGGACTCTCTTCCTTTATTGTAAATCAGGAGGAACTGTATGAAATTCCGTCGCTTTTCTGCATTTTTTCTGGCGCTGCTGTTGGCGGCGCTGTGTGCGCTCCCTGTCGGTGCCGTGGCCGAAGGTTGTACTCAGGAGACGAACGTCACGACCATCCTGTTCACCCACGATCTCCACTCCCATTTCCTCCCCCAGCCCACGGCGGAGGGAGGGGAGAGCGGTGGCTACGCCCGGCTGAAAACCGTCATCGACGGGGAACGGGCGATGAACCCGGATGCCTTGCTGGTGGATGGCGGCGACTTTTCCATTGGCTCCCTGATCCAGACCCTTTACACCACGCAGGCGGCGGAGCTGCGGACCATGGGAGCCATGGGTTACGACGCCGTGACCATCGGCAACCACGAGTTTGACCACAAGGGCGTTGGCTTCGCGGAGATGCTGAATTCCGCTAAGGCGGCCCAACAGGCGGCGGTGGAACTACTGCTGGTGGATGCCCGGCCGCTTGAGAATATGGACGCTTACAGAGAGCGGTTCGGCCCTGTTACCCCTGTACTTCCGACGCTGTTAGAGGCCAATTATGCCCCCGCCGATGACAACCCAGACCGGGCGTTCATCCGGTCCGCTATGGAGGACTACGGCGTGACGGACTGCATGACGCTGGAACGGGGCGGCGTGACCTACGGTCTGTTCGGCTTGATGGGGGTGGATTCCGATGAGTGCGCTCCCACCTCCGGCTTCACCCGGACGGACGCCGCCAAAGCGGCCAAGCGCTGTGTGGAGACCCTAAAGGGGGAGGGGGCAGAGATCATCGTCTGTCTGTCCCACAGCGGCACCGGGGACTCGCTGGCGTCCTCCGAGGATGAGGAGCTGGCCAAGGCGGTGGACGGCATCGACGTGATCGTCTCCGGACATACCCACTCCACACTGGCAGAGCCGCTGGTGGTGAACGATACCTATATCGTCTCCAGCGGCCCCTACTGTCAGAATCTGGGCAGCCTGACCTTCTCGTGGGACGATGGCGGAGAAAAGCGGCTGCTGGATTACCGCCTGATCCCCATTGACGAGACGGTGGCGGAGGCCCCGGAGATCGCCGGGCTCGTGGAGCAATGGAAGGACATGGTGGGGGAGACGTATCTGGCCCGGTACGGCCTGACCTATGACGAGGTGCTGACTCGTTCAGACTACGATCTGAACACACCAGCGTCCGCCGTGCAGGAGAACAACGGCCTTGGCACATTGGTGTCCGACGCCTTTTTGTGGGCGGATCGCACCCTGAACGCCGCTCATGCCGACAGCCCCCATACGGTCTCGGTGACAGCGGACGGCGTTCTCCGGGCCAACCTGCCCGCAGGAGATCTGACAGCTGCAATGGCCTTTGATGTGCTGTCTATGGGCGTGGGGGAGGATGGCACCTCCGGCTTTCCGCTGGTGGCGGTGTACCTCACCGGCAAGGAACTGAAGGCTGCCATGGAGGTGGACGCCTCCGTGACGCCCATCATGCCTGCGGCCCAGCTCTATATGTCCGGAGCCAAGTACGCCTTCAACACCAAGCGGATGTTCTTCAACCGGGTCTACGATGCGGCGCTGACGGACGTGACCTTCGATGAAAGCGGCACGGAAAATGCCTATGAGATCGACGATAACGCCCTCTACCGGGTGGTGACGGGGATGTACTCCGCCCAAATGCTGGGCACGGTGAAAAGCAAATCCATGGGGCTGCTGTCCCTGGAGCCGAAGCAGGCCAACGGCACTCCGGTGACAGATTTTGCCGACTGTATTCTCTACGATGCAAATGGTAATGAATTGAAGGAATGGTACGCGCTGGCGGCATATCTGGAGCAGTTCGGGGAGGATGGCCTCCCTGACCGCTACGCCGACCCCGCCAACGGCTGCAAGCAGGTGTCCGACAGCTTCGCACCGGGACAGCTTTTGGCCGGTTGGAACGGGATCACGTGGGTGGTGCTGGGGATCGTACTGCTGATTTTGGCCTTGATCCTCCTGTTGATCCGCTCCCTGCGCCGCCGATCCGGCGGAAAAAGCCAACTTCGGTGAACTGATGGAGCACTGAATCGAAACATCCCCGGAATACATGGTACTCCTGGGATGCGTGACTGTCGATAAAGTGGTAAATTCTCCGCGAAGGTAAGGTAGGGCAGCCGTTAGCGGCTGTGCCGCTTTACGGATGCTGCATACCCCTTGCGGGTGAAAGGTGTGCGCGGGACTACGCCCGCAGGCGTGTTTCGGAGCGCAACCGCCGCAAGGCGGCTCTTAGCGCGGAGATAACCCAAGAGGAGGAAACGGGCGAAGCGCCGCCAGTGGCGGATGAAGCGAGCCTGTTTCGAGGAAGGCTCCCGTTTTTCGGGCGTCTTGCGCCCGGAAAACGGCTAGGTCGGCAACGTATTTCTTCGCCATTGAAATCATTAGTTTTCAGAACTTTTATAAAGCTCTGAAAACTTGCTCAGCGGGGCGAAAAGACTTTTTCGGCACGATGAAACCCCCGCCCAATTTTGGGCGGGGGTTTGTTTATCCGATTTTGGAAACAGGGGGCGCAAAGCTATTTTCGTTTTCCTTGGCTAAGTAACTGATGATGTCCCGCCGGGTGACGATGCCGATGAAATTATCCAGATCGTCGATGACGGGAATGAAGTTCTGATTCATGGCACTTTCCAGCAGCGCGTCCATGGTCACGGTGATGCGGACCGCCGGGTATTTGCTGCCGATGATGTCCCGGACCCGCAGCTCCTCCGCCTTTTTCATGGAGGGATCGTCGGTGTCCAACAATCGCCAGAGGAAATCCCCTTCGCTGACAGTGCCCACATACCGGCCGTCCCGGGTGATGACGGGGATGGCGGTATAGCCCCGGTTACGCATCTTTTCAAGACCTTGGCGGAAGGTAAAGTCATCGTACAGATAGGCGATCCGGCTTTTGGGAAGCAGAAAATAGGCAATGTTCACGCTGAGTGCTCCTTTCCATTTACGAACGCCGACAGCGGCGGAACCGTTCCTTTTCTCTATATACAGTATACAGGAATCCATTGTCGATTTCTTGAACAATGTATGAAATTTAAAAAAATAGTCCTTTTCTTTTCGGCAAGGACCTGCTATGATAAAAAATAGTGATAAATGCAACAAGGAGGCGCTGCGATGCTGACAGCCCAGGAATTGAAAAGCAGTCCGCTGTTCCACGACATCAGCTATGAGGAATACCGCCGGATGCTGACCTGCTTTCAGGCGGCCCAGCGGTCTTATGTGCCGGAGGAACAGGTCTATGATTTTACAGCCTCCCGGACGGACGCAGTAGGCATTGTGGAGCGGGGGCAGGTGTCCCTGATCCGGATCGACGAGGCGGGCGTGGCGACGGTGCTGGAGGACATGGGACCCGGCGGCGTGTTTGGCCGCCATCTGGCCTTTGCGGGCTTCGCGGCGGACAGCCTGGAGGTGGTGGCCCGCACCGCCTGCGACATTCTGTTCATCGACAATTCCTGCATATTCAAACGCTGCGAGAATGCCTGCACCCACCACAGCACGTTGGTCTACAATATGATGAACCTGCTCAGCAATAAGACCCGTTCCCTCAGCGAGCGGGTGGACGTCCTGTCCCGGCGGTCCATTCGGGAAAAGCTGCTGTGCTATTTCCGCCAGCAGACGGAGAAGAGTGGAGAGGATGTGTTCACGCTGCCCTTCTCCCTGAGTGTTCTGGCGGACTACATCGCCACGGACCGCAGCGCCATGATGCGGGAGCTGCGGCATTTGAAGGAGCAGGGGATCGTCTGCACCGACGGGCGGCAGATCCGCCTCTTGGGGGAGCGGCCGACGGCTTGAATATGTGACGCGGGGCAATCCTAAAATGAATACCCGGTCTTACTTCGCGTCCTATCGACTTCAAAAAATTCTTCTCAAACGGGCGGGACTGTGGTATCATACAGGCAGAGATATGAAAGGGCGGGTGGCGTTATGCGCAAAGTGCGATGCTATGAGTGCGGTAAGACCTACGATTATGATACCGATGATTTCTGTCCGAAGTGCGGCGCGTTCAACCAGCCGCCCAAGTCCACCACCATCGACGCCAACGGCGCGGTGATCCGGGTGGACGGGATCAATGAGCGGGGCCATGCCGGGTCCTTCGTCCATGAGGAGCTGCATGAGGAGAACCGGGAACGCAAGCGCATGGGCCTTTCCAAGGGCACCCGCCGGACGGCGGCTGCGGCGCCACAGCCGTCTGTGCAGAGAACCGCATCCCGGCAGAGCGGAAGACAAAGCGGGAAAGCGCAGCCTGCGGTGGGCAAGCTGATTTTCTGGATCTTTGCGGCCATCATCGGGCTGAATATCCTCAGTTCTTTAGTCGGACTTTTGCTGATGTGGTGACAGCCTTCCGCCCGTTTGGGTGAGAAATGCCGGAGAACCGGAATTGGAAGGGGCGTGTCTCTGTGAATGTGATTTTGATAATGAGTGCCTTTTGGGTCATATACGGAATCGCCGGCGTACTGGGTTTTCAGGTCATCCGAAGTGAATACAGAGGGCATCGCTGGACGAAAACCTATGTTCGTTTGCTGGGCGTATCGTGGCTGCTGCTGGGTGTTCCGTGGCTGTTGTTCGATCGGATAGCGGTGCATACGGCTGCGAATATCGGGACAGGTTTGCTCTGTATCATTTTGCTTGCGCTGGCCATGCCATCCATTGTGTTTACGTTTTTTATCGACAAAAAATACAGAAATATCCTGAAAAACGAGTAAAAAGACACCGCCTCATGTTTCATGAGGCGGTGTTTCTTTGACCTTGCACGAAACCGGAACAAAATAGCATTGAGTGAGCAAGGCTGTCCTTTTTTGTCTGCGTTCCATGATTTTGACAGCGGTATTTTTCCGCCCCGTGCGCAAACTATCCCTGAATACGGAAAGAAAGAGCGATGGGGATGCAAAAGCTGCTGTCAATTTTTGTTTATCTGATTTTGCTGATTTTTTTAGAGTCGGCGGCGGAGGTGACGGGGGTACCGGCCTCAGCCCCGGCGGAACTGCCGGAGGAGCCGAGCTATGTAGCCCTCACCTTTGATGACGGCCCCCGGCGGAGCACCACAGCCCGGCTGCTGGACGGCCTCCGGGAGCGAGGGGCCAACGCCACCTTCTTCTTAGTGGGGGAGCGGCTGGCGGGGAATGAGGATCTGGTGCTGCGGATGCAGGCAGAAGGGCATCAGGTGGGGACCCATACGTGGAGCCATATCCGCCTGGACGGTACGGCCCCAGCGGCGCAGCTCCGGGACATTCAGGCAGCGCAAAACGCAGTCTGTAAACTCCTGGACACGGATAGCTGCTGGCTGCGGCCGCCTTACGGTCTTATTGATCCGGCGGTCCGCACCGGCGTTACGGTGCCTATGGTCCACTGGAGCGTGGACCCTCGGGACTGGGAAAGCCGGGATACGGCGATGGTGGTCCGCTCTGTTTTAAAGGACGTACAGCCCGGCGACATCATTCTGCTGCATGACATCTACCCCTCCTCCGTGGAGGCGGCGCTTCAGATCGTGGACGCGCTGGAGGCGGAGGGGTATTGGTTTGTTACGGTGGAAGAGCTTCTGGAGCTGAACGGCATCCAGCCCAAAGCGGGGGCTATGTACCGGTCCGGGCGGGTGTAGCTCAGTACTGCCGCACCACGGCTACCACTTTGCCCAGGATCTGAGCGTAGGTGCCGTCGATAGGCTCGTAATCGTCATTTTCCGGCAATAGCCAGATGTGGCCGTTTTTCCGGGAAAACCGTTTGACGGTGGCCTCGTCATCGATCATGGCCACCACGATCTCCCCCTGATTGCAGGTCTGCTGCTGCCGCACCACCACCAGATCGCCGGGGAGAATTCCCGCGTTCAGCATGGATTCGCCCCGGACCCGCAGGGCGAAGTGAACATCCCCGGGATGCCCGGTGTGGAAGGTGAGGTAGTCCTCGATGCACTCCTGAGCCAGAATGGGACTGCCGGCTGCCACATTGCCCACGATGGGCACCCGGTCCGCCGGTTCCTCCGGCTCCGGGACGGACGGCGCGGCGGGATGGGTCAGGGTGATGGCCCGTCCTTTTCCGGCGCCGATCTCAATGACACCGGCATCCGCCAGCTTTTTCAGATGGAAGTGGACGGTGGAGGGGGACCGCAGGCCAACGGCCTCGCCGATCTCCCGGACAGACGGGGGATACCCCTGCGTCTGGATGCAGGCGGCAATGTAATCATAGATCCTCTGCTGCATGGCAGAAAGCATGAAATGACCTCCATTCTATTGGCAGCTTCCGGCAGCTGCGCCGGAGCAATGTATCTCACAGTCAGTATACCATAGCTTTTTCTGAAATGCAAACATTTGTTCTATAAATAACGTGAGACTCTGACAGATATTTTTTGTAAAATGGACTTGAAATAGGGACAAAGCTATGGTATTATAAACTTCTGTAAGATGATTTTCTGCGCCTGTGCGCGAATGAATGTTCGGAGGTTGTCCACTATGAAGACCGTTGTTACTATTTTGCAGCTGCTTTGCGGCCTTGCTATCATCCTGATCGTGCTGTTCCAGTCCGGCAAGAGCCAGGGCCTGTCCGGTGCTATCGGCGGCGTGGCTGATTCTTTCCTGGCCAAGAACAAGGCCAAGACCATCGACGCTAAGCTGGCTCGCGCTACCAAGTGGTTTGGTGCTGTGTTCTTGGTGCTGACCATGATCCTGCTGATCCTGAACTAAAAACGGAAACGAAAGAGACGCCTGCGGGCGTCTCTTTTTTGCGTGTTCGGCTGTGGGGGGCGGGGAAGCTCAGCAGGCGATACGGGTGCCGGTTTTACCGTCGATGCCGTCCCGGGCCTTTTCCAACAGGGTGATGAGGGCGGTGCGGCCGGGCTTGGATTCCGCAAATTTGACGGCGGCTTCCACCTTTGGAAGCATGGAGCCGGGAGCAAACTGCCCCTCGCCTATATAAGTGCGGGCTTCCTCCGGTGTCAGGGCATCCAGCCATTTCTGGTTCGGCTTGTTGAAGTTCACCGCCACCTTTTCCACGGCGGTAAGGATGATGAGCATATCGGCATCCAGATGCTCCGCCAGCAGCTCCGAGGCGAGATCCTTGTCAATGACTGCGGCGGCGCCCTTGAGATGGTGATGGTCCGTGGCGATGACGGGAATCCCACCGCCGCCGCAGGCGATGACCACGTTATCTGCCTCCGCCAGCGCCCGGATGGTGGTCAATTCCACTACGGCTAAGGGTTTGGGAGAGGCCACCACCTGCCGCCAGCCCCGGCCTGCGTCCTCCGCAATGTGCCAGCCCTTTTCGCGGGCCATTTTCTCGGCTTCTTCTTTGGACATAAAGGCGCCGATGGGCTTGGTGGGGTGCTGAAAGGCCGGATCGTCTCCTTCCACTACCACCTGCGTCAGTACCGTGGCAACGCCCTGCTGAAGGCCCCGGTCCAAAAGCTCCTCCCTCAGAGCATTTTGCAGATCATAGCCGATATAGCCCTGACTCATGGCCACGCACATGGACAGGGGTATCACATCGGCAGAGGGTTCTTGCTTGCGGTAGGCGGCGAAGGCGTTCTGGATCATGCCTACCTGCGGGCCGTTGCCGTGGGCCACCACCACCGTGTGCCCGGCTTCCACCAGATCCGCAATGGCCTTGGAGGTCTCCTTTACCGCCAGCATCTGTTCCGGCAGATTTTTGCCCAGCGCGTTGCCGCCCAGGGCGATGACAATTCGTTTACCCATACTGTTGCTCCTCATTCCTGACAATTTCTGACAATGGATAATCATAGCGGGGATACTGATGCAATCAGTATCCCCGCTATTGTCGTTTTTATGAGGGTTCAACAGGAAACATAAGACTTAGAACCGCTTGCGGCTGTCATTGGCACCATCCAACGCCCGCAGACAGGAGACAGGGTCCTTTACCTGACTCATGAGGATCATGGCGGCGATGATATAGGGCTTGAAGCTGGCCTCCTTGTAGAGGGGTACCAGATACCGGTCGAACACGGAGGCGTCCACCTCGCCCTCCTTGCAGGAAACGCCGGTGATATCGGCGGGCAGGCAGTGGAGATACAGGGCCTTGCCATCCTTGGTGCGCTTCATCATTTTCTCAGAGCAGGTCCAGTTCTTGAACTGGGCATTCTGGGCCAGCAGCTTCTGCTCCAGCGCGTCGATGCCCGCCTGATCGCCGGCGGCGTACAGCTTGGTGCGCTGTTCCATAGCGGCGAAGGGCGCCCAGCTCTTGGGATAGACGATATCCGCGCCGTCGAAGGCCTCCTCCATGGTGGCGACCTTCTTGTAGCTGCCGCCGGTGGCAGCGGCATTCTTCTTGGCAATCTCCTCTACCTCAGGCATGACGTCATAGCCTTCGGGGTGAGCCAGCACTACGTCCATACCGAAGCGGGTCATCAGGCCGATGACGCCCTGAGGCACGGACAGGGGCTTGCCGTAGGAGGGAGAATAGGCCCAGGTCATAGCGATCTTCTTGCCCTTCAGATTCTCCACGCCGCCGAACTGGTGGATGATGTGGAGCATATCCGCCATACATTGGGTAGGGTGGTCCACATCGCACTGGAGGTTTACCAGCGTGGGCCGCTGCTCCAGAATGCCGTCCCGGTAGCCTTCATCCAGGGCATCCATAAAGGTTTTCTGATATTTGTGACCCTCACCGATGAACATATCGTCCCGGATGCCGATGACGTCCGCCATGAAGGACACCATGTTGGCGGTTTCCCGAACGGTCTCGCCGTGGGCGATCTGAGACTTCTTTTCGTCCAGATCCTGAACCTCCAGACCCAGCAGATTACAGGCGGAGGCAAAGGAGAAGCGGGTGCGGGTGGAGTTGTCCCGGAAGATGGAGATACCCAGACCGGAATCAAAGATCCGGGTGGACTGATTCCGCTCCCGGAGATCCCGCAGCGCATCGGCTACGGTGAAGATGGCCTCCAATTCCTCATCGGTCTTGTCCCAAGTCCAATAAAAGTCGGACTTATACATATTGTTGATGTGCAAACGCTCTAAACGGCGGGCCAATTCGATCGTTTTAGACATAATTCCATCTCCTATACATGAACATAGTTATTGGATGTCGTTGTCGGTCAGGGACTGACGGAATTCCGTGGCGTCCTCGGTTTTCTCCTCCGCTTTGTACAGGCCGGGCACGGCGGCGTACAGGGCGGCGCAGGTCACCAGATCCTGTTTCCAAGTGATCTCGTTGGGCGCATGGGCCTGAGACTCCGCACCGGGGCCGAAGCCCACGCAGGGGATGCCGTACCGGCCCTGAATGGACACGCAGTTGGTAGAGAAGGTCCACTTGTCGATGAGGGGGCGATTCCGCAGGTGCATGGCGTCGTATTTGGGGTCGGCGTCAGCGTGACCGATGCGCGCCTCACCCCAGAGGGCCTTGTGGGCGTCGGCCAGAGCCTGCACGTGAGCGGCGCTCTCCTTGTTGATCCAGGTGGGGAAGAAGCACTCGGTTTCGTAGACCTCGCCGGTCCAGGAGGGCCGGTCATACATGTACATACTGACCTTTACATCATCCTTATACTTCTGGACGGCGGGCAGAGCCTCGATCTCCTTCAGGCAGGAATCCCAGGTCTCGCCGGCGGTCATGCGGCGATCCACGGAAATGGCGCAGCTATCCGCCACAGCGCAGCGGGAGGGAGAGGTATAGAAGATCTGGGATACGGTGCAGGTGCCACGGCCCAGAAACTGAGCGTCCTCGGCGTGCTCCGGGTTGAATTCCGGATTCAGCATTTTCACGAGCCCCTTGATCTCGTTGGAGGGGCCGTCGCCGTTTTCGTTGAGAGCGCGGATGTTCTGGAGGATATCGGCCATTTTGTAGATGGCGTTGTCTCCCCGTTCCGGAGCGGAGCCGTGGCAGGAGATGCCCTTCACATCCACGCGGATCTCCATGCGGCCCCGGTGACCCCGGTAGATGCCGCCGTCGGTAGGCTCGGTGGAGATAACGAACTCGATCTTGCTCCGGGCGTCCTCGGGACCGTTGAAGACCTTGTTGACGATGTACTGCCAGCACATACCGTCGCAGTCCTCCTCCTGCACGGAGCCGACCACCATAATCTTATAGCCTTCAGGGATCAGCCCCAGATCCTTCATGATCTTGGCGCCGTAAACGGCGGAGGCCATGCCGCCCTCCTGATCGGAGCCGCCCCGGCCGTAGATCACATCGTCCGTCTCATAGCCCTCGTAGGGGTCAGCCTCCCAGTTGGAGAGGTTGCCGATGCCCACGGTGTCGATGTGGGAGTCGATGGCGATGATCTTCTCGCCGTCGCCCATCCAGCCGATGACGTTGCCGAGACCGTCGATCTCCACCTTGTCATAGCCCAGATGCTCCATCTCAGCCTTGATGCAGTGAACGACCTCACGCTCCTCACAGCTTTCACTGGGGTGAGAGATCATTTCCCGCAGGAAGCGGGTCATGTCCGCCTGATAGTTTTGGGCCGCAGCCTTGATCGCTTCAAAATCCATATCATTACCCTCCATGATCCGGTTTTATAAAGTGCGTATGCGGGGGTGTTTTCACCACTATCATAGCACGATTCCAAATGGTGTCAAACAAAATTTGTGTCTGGCGATTTCCGCAAAAAGCGCAGGATCACACCCGTGAAAAACCGAGAAAAATCTGCCTGCGAGGGAAGAAAAAAGAGAGACCGCTGCCAAGGTATAGCAACTCGGTCAGGCACAGCCTGCCGCACATTCGGAGGCCATAAAATACTGTCAGCTGTGTGGTCATCCCGGCATGGTCAGCGTCCTGCGGCAAATCACTAGCAATCGGGCAGGCTTGAAGCTCAGTGCCGGGAATTCCACCAGTTGGTGTACGCCGCCGCGTAGTTGGTTTTAAACCCCAACACGCCGCGCGTAACCATTTTCTCCCACCAATCGGGATAATCTCCCAGATTTGAGAACACATAGATCCCATGCTCTCCCAGCCAGCAAACATCCTCGCAGGTAAACGCATCCGCGTTGAGCCCCACTTCAAACAGATCCATGTTCGGGATCATCCGCTTGGCTTCCTCCGTTAAGCGGCGCATATTAGCCCCCATCCGCAAACCGGTTGGCTTTCCGTTTTTGCGAACCGCCGCCTGCATTTCTTCCACGTAGACCGGATCTCCGGAAAAGAGGATGTAGCTGCCGGTATTGGGAGATCGACTGAGTAATTCCAGTATCGGTCCAGCAAGGCCGAGGGCTTTGACTTCGACTTCCACCGTGATGCTTCTGCTCTGAGCGGTGAGCCATGCGTCAAAATCGGAAAAGCGCATCAGATGAGCCATGCGCCCATCCTCCGCAAGGGCCGTTTCGTAATCCCGCCCCTCAACCTGACCCATGACAAGCTTTGGCAGCGTTGCCAGCAATTGGATCTCGGAATGCTCCGGCGGTGCTTCGCTCAGCAGGTGATTTGCGTAAGGCAATTCGATTTTCTGGATCTCATCCCAGGTCAGATCTCTGATCCGGCGATTTGATCCGCCGTCTGGATGGCCGAGCGTCATCCGGGTGAAATTGCTGTCGTGGGCAATGACGATCTCGCCGTCTCTGGTCATTTGGACATCAATTTCGATCCCCTCGTATTCGCCGTCCACGGCTCCCTGGAAAGCGCCCAGCGTGTTTTCAGGCGCAGCCTGGACTAAGCCGCGATGAGCGAACCGCTGCGGCCCGGTATATGCGTTTACATTTTTCATGGCCTTGTACTCCTCGTGTTTTTTTGGGTGTTATAACCGGGATCATGCTGCGGAAGAAAGCGGGGGTGCAGAATACGCGCGGATATCCCGATAAAAGTGAGCATTGCGCGCTTCGATCCGGCAATTTCTTCACCGGAAGGGTAGGGGATACCCAATTATAGGGCAGATCTCAGAGAGGTGCAATGTAAAATTTCGATCGGGTCATTTGTTTGCCCCGCGGTCATCGTATTTCTGCATCGATGAAAATGCCTGCGACAAAATGGAAAGCGCTTGCGCAATAGTTTGCGTTGATGTTACGTTTGTTTAACTATGCAAAGTGCATAAAATGAATGCACTTGCTCTATTGTAATATGCCAAATATATATTAAATTCTTGACTTTCTCTTATGAAAAATGTATCATAAAAACCAGGAGGACTGAAAACGTTTGCGATAGCAAACCGCACCTCCACGCAAGAGGAAAGAGAGGGATCCTGTCCACGATGAAACCATTAGATCAGTCTTATTCGAAATCCAGGCGTTTCAAGAATCAGGTCAAGGCAGTCGTAACCAACCCCTATAACGTGATCGTGCTGGTTGCCATTGTTTTGTTGACTTATTTGATCGTTCTTCCCCTGGTAGACATGCTCTCCACCACGTTCCAGCTCGCGCAGCGGGACCTGAGAGCCACCGGCGGCACCATGGCCGACGTAGGCAAATTTACCCTGTACTATTGGCAGCGGCTGCTGGCCAGTGACCTTTCCTGGAATCTGCTGTTCAAGCCTCTGCTGAACTCCCTGACCATCGGCGTCGGCGTTTCCGTGTGCGCCATCGCCCTTGGCTCCATACTGGCCTGGCTGATGGTCCGCAGCGACCTTCCCTTCAAGCCCTTCTTCTCCTTGGCGGTGATCATCCCCTATATGATCCCCTCCTGGGTCAAGTCTCAGGCATGGCTGAGTATGTTCAAGACCCCCCGCGTCGGCGGCGCTCCCGGCTTTATCGCGGCCCTCATGATGAATGCGGGCGTATCCACGGAGCGGATCGAAGCCATTCTGTCTCCCATCGCTTACGGACGTCTGGCGATCATCATTGTGCTGACACTCCACTATTACGCATATACATATCTGCTGGTGTCCGCAGCACTGAACTCCATCAACTCCGAGCTGGAGGAGATGGGCGAGATCCAGGGAGCCAGCAAGCCCCTGATTCTGCGGAAGATCACCCTGCCTCTGGTGCTGCCCGCTATGCTTTCCGCCGTGATCCTGACCTTCTCCAAGGCCATCGGCACCTTCGGCACCATCAACTATCTGGGCTCTCCCGTCAGCTTCCGGACGCTGTCCAGCGAGCTGTATTCCAACAGTAAGTCCCAGAACACGCAGACGGCCTTCGCCATGGCCATCCTGATGATCTGCATCGCTTCTCTGTCTGTGTTCATCAACCAGCGGCTCATCGGCGCCCGCAAGTCCTACGCCACCATCGGCGGCAAGGGCGGACGGTCCACCCCCATCGGTCTGGGCGGCTGGAAGCCCATTGTGACCATCATCCTGTTCATCTTCTTCATCGTCGGCATCATCATGCCGGTGATCATCCTGATTCTGGAGAGCTGCATGCTGAAGGAGGGCACCTATTCTCTGTCCAACTTCACGCTGTACTACTGGATCGGCGAGGGTGATCCCAACATCATGGAGGGCGTCTCCGGCATCTTCAAGAATGAAACCTTTATGATGTCTCTGGTGAACTCCCTGAAGCTGACCCTTGTCAACGGCGTGTTCGGCACCATCTTCGGTCAGATGCTCGGCTACATCTGCGCCAAGGGCCGCGGCAAGCTCCACGGCAAGCTGGTGGAGCAGCTGGTGTTTATCCCCTACCTGATCCCCTCCGTGGCGTTCGGCGGCATTTACCTGTCCATGTTCTCCAAGCCTCAGACGCTCTTCGGCGTAACGCTCATTCCGGCCCTGTACGGCACCTTCGCCCTGCTGACGCTGACCTCCGTGGTCAAGCATCTGCCCTTTGCCTCCCGCGCCGGTACCTCCAACATGCTGCAGATCAGCGGCGAGCTGGAGGAGGCCGCCACCATTGAAGGTGCAGGCTTCTTCAAGCGTTTTGTCAAGATCGTGTTCCCCCTGTCCAAGGGCGGCTTTATTTCCGGCTTCATGCTGATCTTCGTTTCCATTATGAAGGAATTGGATCTGATCATCCTGATCATGACGCCCAAGACCTCCACGCTGCCGTATCTGGCGTTCCAGTACCAGAACCAGAACTGCCCGCAGGCTTCTAACTGCGTGGCCATCGTGATGTTCTCCATCGTGTTCCTGGTATACGCACTGGCAAATATCTTTGGAGACGCAGACCTGGCCAAGAGCATGGCCGGCTGAGATGAGATAAAAAAGAGGAGACGAGACCATGAGTAAAATTGAACTGACTCATATTGATAAATATTACGGCAAAAACCACGTTCTGAAGGATCTGAACCTCACCATCGAGGACGGCGACTTCATGACCCTGCTGGGGCCCTCCGGCTGCGGCAAGACCACCACCCTCCGCGTGGTCTCCGGCCTGGAAAAGCCACAGAACGGCATTATCCTGATGGACGGCAAGGAGATCGTCAACGCGGCGGAGGCTTCTTTCGCCCCGCCCAGCAAGCGCAACCTGAATCTGGTGTTCCAGTCCTACGCGCTGTGGCCCCACATGACCGTGTTCGACAACGTGGCCTTCGGCCTGCGTATCCGCAAGGAAAACAGCGAGACCATCGCCAAAAAGGTCGCCAGCGCTCTGGACCGTATGCAGATCGGTGAGTTTGCCAAACGCTATCCCACCGAGCTGTCCGGCGGCCAGCAGCAGCGTGTGGCCATCGCCCGCGCCATCGTTTCCGAGCCCAGACTGCTTCTGCTGGACGAACCCTTGTCCAATCTGGACGCCAAGCTCCGCGTGGATATGCGCGCCGAGCTGAAGCGGCTCCATCACGAGACCGGCACCACCATCATCTACGTCACCCACGATCAGGTGGAGGCGCTGACCATGTCCACCCGCATCGCCCTGTACCGCAAGGGCGAGCTGGTGCAGGTCGCACCGCCTCTGGAGCTGTATGACAACCCTGTGAACCTCTACACGGCCGACTTCATCGGCAACCCCAGCATCAACTTCGTCAAGGGCACCGCTCAGGTGGAGGCCGGCGGTATGCGGGTCGATAGTCCTCTCGGTCAGCTGGGCTTCGAGCGGGGCGATATGACCGAGGCCGCGCCCCAGTCCGGCAGCGTCGATGTGACCATCGGCGTCCGGCCCGAGCAGCTGTCCATCAGCCGTCAGGCGGATGACGCGCATTGGGTGGAAGGCCACGTTTACTCCGGCATGCCCGCCGGTTCCGAAACGCTGGTCAGCGTCCGGGTGGGCGACACCATGCTGACGGTCAAGGAGCTTGGCTCCACCCACTACGCCAGCGACGAGCCGGTGTATCTGGGCTTCAATCCCAAGAAGGTCAACGTTTTCGAGACCAAGAGCGAGAATCTGATCAAATACTGCGTGTAAATTTGTACCACTGCGGCAGAGTCCGCGAAAATAAAAATCTGATTTGGAGGAAAAGAACATGTTGAAGCGCAAAAAGCTCCTGGCGGCACTGTTGGCTGGCACGATGATGCTGAGCCTGGTCGGCTGCGGAAAGAAAGCCGACACGTCCGGTGACACCACCGACACCACCGACCCCAGCACTCCCCCTGCGGAAACCCAGCTGACCCCCTGGGAAGAAGCTTCTCAGATCTACAACACCGAGGAAACCGATGAGGAGCTGTATCAGAAGGCCCTTGATGAGGGCGGCACCGTGACCCTGTACTCCATCTCCTCCAGATGCACCAAGGTGGAGGCCGCTTTCGAGGAAAAGTATCCCGGCATTGACTGCGTTCCCTTCGACATCTCCACCAACGAGCTGCTGGAGAAGGTCACCCGTGAGTACGATGCCGGCCAGCATGTAGCCGACGTTGTCCACATCAAGGACCAGGACGGCTCCATGTGGAACATGTATGTGGCCAACAAGACGTTCTACAACTATCAGCCTGCTGACATCTTCGCCCACATCGACCCCAGCTACACTGCGACTGCCACGCCCCTGTACATTGAGCTGACCCAGCTGTTCTACAACACGGAGGCTTATCCCGACGGTTCTCCCATCACCAACATCTGGCAGCTGACCGAGCCCCAGTGGAAGGGCAAGATCATGATGCAGAATCCTCTGGATAACCTGTCCTGGGGCTCCTGGATCACCGGCTTCTGCGTAGGCGAGGAGCCGAACCGTCTGGCCGAGGCTTATAAGGCCCTGTACGGCGAAGAGCTGAAGCTGTCCGACGGCTGCGAGAACGCCGGTTATGAGTTCCTGAAGCGTCTGCACGCCAACGAACCGATCTTCACCGCCTCCTCCGACGCGATCGCCGAGGCTGTCGGTACCCCCGGCCAGAAGGATCCCCCCGTTGGCTTCTGCGCTTCCTCCAAGCTCCGCAAGGCCGCCGATAACGGCTGGGTCTTCGCTCCCGTGAATCTGGAGCCTGACACCGGTATCCCCGCTGTCAACACCCTGTACGTTGTGGAAGGCTGCGAGCATCCTGCCGCCGCCAAGCTGCTGATCCGCTTCATGATGGGCGGCATCGACGGTGACACCTCTGGTTACAAGCCCTTCAACACTCTGGGCGGCTGGCCTGTCCGCGATGACATCGAACCCGCCGAGGGCTCCACTCCCTTCTCCGAGATCAACGTTGCTCCCTTTGACGCCAACGAGATCTTTGTGAATTACAACACCGTCCGCGATTTCTGGCAGATGTTGGGCTGATCGGTCCTTCCATCCGCTGACTGTATGTAAGCAAGAGCGGCGGACGATCGTCCGCCGCTCTCTTCATCCCAAAAGCTTTTTAGGACGAAGAGAGCGCAGGCTCTCCGCTTCATTTTCAAAACTGCGAGGTATCTATGAGCTTCTTTATCGACAAGCATGGCCGCAGAAAAAGCCCCATTGCGCTGGCGGCGTGCGGTGCGGCCCTGTTGGATCTGGCCGTTTACTTCTGTACAGCCGCGCTTCTGGCGGGACCGCTGTACCGGACCGTCTCTTTCGGCGGCGAAACGGTCACCTCCATGCTCCACACCATCATCATCACGGTCATCAGCACGCTGCTCTGCTGCCTGTTGTTCCTGCTGAAGGACAAGCGGGTGGTGCCCTACGGCTTTGCTGGGCTGGCTGTGATCCTGCTGATGTTCTGCGCGGCGGCGTGGATGCTGCCGCAGGAGACGAGAGGCTCTATGCTGCGCCTGTTTCTGACGGTCGGCCTGCCGCCGGTGCTGCTTGGCAACGCCGTCAGCTGGCCCATCTACCGAAGGCTGCGGAAGGCGCATCCCGAGTATTTCGTCAGAAAGACCATCTCGGAGGAGCTGAAAGAGGCGGTGGAACAGGAGCAGAAAAAGAAGCCCGCCGCAAAGCCGGTATCCGATCCGGTCCAGACGCCGGAGCCGGATATATCCCCCACAGAGGCCCTGTTTGGCCCGGAAAGCTCCGGAACGGCTCCCGGTGCGTTCCATAACGCCCAGGATGAGGCCATGCTGTTTTACGAAGACGATGACGATGAATCATAAATAATGACCGGTAAGGAGGACCCACCAATGCTGAATACCGTTTTATTCGATATGGGCGGCACATTAGAGGACATCTGGAACACTCAGGAGACTCAGGCGAAAGCCATGGATGCGCTGCAGAAAACCCTGCGGGCGCACGGCCTGGAGCCGGGATGCAGCCCGGAGGAGTTTGACCGCCGGGTCATGGCTGGCCTGAAAGAATACAAGCGCTGGAGCGAGGGCCTGGAATTGGAGAAGAAGCCGGAGGAGATCTGGCCGGACTACTACCTGAAAGAATTTGGCTTCGACCGAGAAAAGCTGATCCCCATTACGGAGGAGCTGGCCAATCTCTGGGAGGTGACCTATTACCACCGGGAGCTGCGGGGCGACGTTCTGGAAACGCTGGAAGCGCTGAAGGCCCGCGGCTACCATATCGGCATCATTTCCAACAACGCCTCCCTTTACAACGTGTTCAACATGCTGGAGGAGTACGGCATCCGGGGCTGCATGGAGGATGTGACGGTTTCCAGCGTGACCGGCTATCGCAAGCCCCATCCGGAGATCTTCCGCATTTCTCTGCGGCAGATGCAGACCACTGCCGAAAACTGCGTGTATGTGGGCGATACGATCTCCCGTGACATCATCGGCGCCAAGCAGGCGGGCTTCGGCAAAGCCGTTCAGATCGTCTCCGCCCTCTCTGCCCAGAAGGACGCGGCAACGGCGGCGGACGCGGAAAAGCCCGACCTTGTGATCCAGAATCTTCTGGACATGATCCCCTGGCTGGATCAGATCAACCCCGATATGCACATTGACGAAGCCCAGCAGTCCTCCGGAATGTTCGTTCCGTTTTTCTGAATGAACGCAGCGTGACGTTAGGGCAAGAGCTATCAGCAGAACAGAGCATCATAGTTGTCCAACGGAGAGAAGCACAGTTGAATACTGAAAAAAGCGGATGCACGTCTCAGGCGTGCATCCGCTTTTGCATAGCAAAATAAGAAATGTGCCATTTCCTCGCCCCTGCGAGGCAACCGGAAATGATGCACGAAAGCTTCATGCACTGGCATTTGCGCATGTTCGTGGTGCGCTGCTCTTGCATGAAGCTTTATACCGAAAACTACTCGCTGGGCGAGTCGTTCAATAGGAGCTTCTGCCGATGAGGAAAAATAAAACTTTCTCAGTTATGGTAGAAATACGGTCTGGCAAGGCTTCTTTGAACGCAAGCTATAGTATGCTGTTCTCCGTTACGCACAGAGTGAAATGTAATAACGCAGGTGTCTGCCATCTATTGCTATATGGCAGACACCTGCAAAAGTGCCGATTTCAAAAGTCCACGGGTCTTATCAAAGCAATCCCTAAAAATAGGATGATCGGTTTATTGATCCGTGTTTTCCTGAGGCAGGATCAGGTTCAGCAGAACTGCCATAATTGTGGCAATGACCACCGGCGTCTTACCGAAAATAATCGTAATGCTCTCTGGGAACTGGCTCAACGCAGACGAGGATTGAGAGATACCAACGCCCAACGCAGCCGACAGCCCTACAATGGTAGTATTGCGGGGGGAGATGGTTTCGGACGCGATCAGCTTCATGCCGGTCATAGCGATGGTGGAAAATACGGTGATGGTCGCTCCACCCAGCACGCATTGCGGAATCGTCGTTAAAATAGCTGAAAATTTAGGAATCAGACCCGCAAGCAGCAAAAATCCGCCGGCCAAAGCAAAAACCACCCGATTAACGACCTTATTTGTAGTAACAATACCTACATTTTGCGAATAGGTCGCTGTTGGCAGGCTGCCGAAAAATGCCGACAGCACATTGGTCAGGCCATAGGTAACAATACCGCCCTGCAGCTCTTGATCCGTGGGTTCCCGGTTCAACCCTCCCACCGTGGTGGCGGTCAAATCGCCGATCGCCTGGATCGCGTTGATGGCGAACAGCAGTGCAAGCGCGATGCAGGCCGAAAACTCAAACTTGATGCCGAAATGCATGAATTGGGGAAGGGAGAACCACGCCGCGTCTCTCACCTCAGAGAGATCTACCATGCCAAACACAGCGGCGACAATATACCCGGCGATCATGCCCAGCAGAATGGCGGCAAGCTTGCAGATGCCCTTGCCCTTGTTGGACATGACCATCACAACGATCAGAGTGAACGCCGCCACCGCCCAGTTTTGCCATGAGCCGTGAACCAGCGCGGAGGTCAAGCCCTTTCGCAGCACGACTACCTCGTAAGTATTCCCGGCACCGCCAGCCATATAATTGATGGCGGTAGGATAGAGAGAAAGACCGATCGTGAACACCACCGTGCCGGTGATGATGGGTGGGAAAAATCTGCGGATCTTCTTCACAAAAACACCCACAACAGCGGCAACGATACCGCCAACGACCATTGCACCCGCAATGGTGGCAATGTCTCCGCCGCCGCCAACGATGGCCTGCATACTGGGCAAGTAAGCAAAGCTGATGCCGAACATTACAGGAAGTCCGGAACCCAGCTTGCCGCCAATGGGGAATAACTCAATCAGGGTTGTCACTGCGGACATGACCAAGGATACCTGAATGAGCAGAACGCGTTCACTCTGCGGTAATCCAAGCGCGTTGGCAATAATGATCGCCGGGGTAACACAGCCGACGATCATAGCGACTAAGTGTTGCAGTGCCAAGGAGATCGACATTCCAAGGGGCGGAATACCATTGAGCTGAAAGAGTGCTTCGCGGCTGTAGTTACATTGTTTCATAAATCGTTTCCCTCGCTATCATCTGACTGGCAACAGAGGCGTATTTATTAAAATTTCCTTCATCAAAGTCTGAATTTCTGACAAAGTATACAAACTATTATAACCGAAAACCGCAGAAAGTCAACAGCTTGTCCTATAAGGCGCTTTGCGTGAACATCTTATAATGCGAGAACGGCAGCCTTACGCTGGAACTGGCAATTTCCGTTAGTCCGTTTGAGCAATTCGATTCAGGCTTTGAACTTGGGGGTTGTGACTACCTGAGATCCAGAGAATTTGCGATAGATACGCAAGCTGCTCCGGCTGAAAAAGGGCACTGACATGATTTGCATAGAAAAAAGGGGGGAAGAGGGGGAGAATCCCTACACGATTGACCAATTTCTAAAACTGTACTGATTTGAGCACTATCTGGGCTATGCCCGGATAGTGCTCTTTGGTTACGGGCGATTATTTGAGTATTCCGCGCGAGATTGCGCACCTCAACCGCTCAAATTGAGCATCCATTCCGGCGGGATTGAGCACCCTTGCCGCCGTCGTTGAGCACTGCGGTAAAATGTAGATATGCATCGTATTTTGCGGTGTAAATATCTACAAGGAGGTTACCTGTATGACCAATTACCGTGAGATCCTCAGGCTCCATAGCCTGGGACTCAACAAGACCGAGATCGCGTTAAGCTGCCAGTGCGCTCGGAACACTGTGGCAGCAACCCTGCAGCGGGCAGCAAACTGCGGCCTGCAATGGCCGCTGCCGGAGGAAATGTCGGATAAGCAGCTCTCAGAGCGGCTGTTTCCGTCCAGCACCTCAACGCCTGTCTACAAGATGCCGGACTACGAGTGGGTGCACCGTGAGATGCAGAAGAACGGCGTCACCTTGAGCCTGCTGTGGGTGGAATACTGTGAGCAGTGCCATCAGAACGACGAACTGCCCTACAAATCCACCCAGTTCAATAAATATTACGCGGACTATGTCCACAAAACGAAAGCCACCGTGCACTTTTCGTGCTGTTCCCGGAGCTTGAAGATCTCGTCGGCAATCTCGCCGTAGGCTTCTTTGCTATTGGCTTTTTTGAGAAGCTCTTTTTGGAGTCTCTGCAGTCTTTCATTGATACCATCAGCGGTATTTTGCTGAGCGCTTCGGATCACCTTTGCGATGTTCTGCTGGAGCTGCGCCTGGTAGGTTGACTTATCGCCAAGGAGCGTGTTGATTGCCTGAACTACCACATTTTCCAATACCGTCTCATTGACGGTTCTTGCATGGTATTCCTGTCCGGTTGGCTCCAGTCTACTGATGCAGCGCCAGACGATGGATTTGCAGCCGCGATTGTTCCAGTGGATTCTGCGGAACATTTCACCGCATTCGCCGCAAATGACAATCTGTGCAAAGCAGTGGTTGCAGCTGTAGGAGCGCTTTTTGCCATTGGCACTGGTTTTGACCACTCGCCTGCGTACCAGCTCTTCCTGTACCCGCAAGAAGATGTCCTTTGGAATGATTGCTTCGTGGTTGCCCTCCACATAGTATTGCGGAACAATGTCATTGTTCTTCACTCTGGTTTTATTCAGGAAGTCTATGGTGTAGGTTTTCTGTAGAAGCGCATCGCCAATATATTTCTCATTGCGCAGGATCTTGTTGATGGTGCTGGTCCACCATTTTGTTTTGCCAGCGCCGGTGAGGATGCCGTCTGCTTCCAGACCTTTTGCAATCCGGTCCATAGAGTAAAGGCATTGTCGTAAAGAAGCTCCTCGGTTACCGCCGCTGTTTTCAGAAGCTGGACGGCACCTTCCGGCCCCCTGAACCCAAACCGGAAACGGATGTCCCGCAATCGGGGAATGGTCCCGGAGTACAGGCAGCGGAAGGCGAATTACCTGATTTGAATGAAATATCCGATTCCGGTAAAAGTAGACAGAGAGCAGATATAGCATACGAAGAACCCTTGGCGCAGCCTGAATAGGCTGCGCCTTTTGCATATAAAAGCGGACAAAGGCGAGCGCATCGGTTCAGATGCGCCCGCCTTTTCTGCATTTATTCTTGCTGCTTGGCCCGCTGCTTTGCAACGCTTGCGTGATGCTTTGCTTTGGATGTTTCCCCATGGGGCAGGTCCCACGGGGCCCCTCGATTTCACTCAAATTGCCGAAATGAATCTGGGCAATTTCAAGGTTTCACTTTGCGAAACGCTTGTACGCCGCATTTGCGGCGGTATGACCATGCCTCAGAACAATCCGGTGATTTTTCCATCCTTGTCCACGTCGATCTTTTCGGCAGCGGGAACCTTGGGAAGACCCGGCATGGTCATGATGTCACCCGTGAGGGCTACGATGAACCCGGCGCCGGCGCTGACCTTCAGGTTCCGCACGGTGACGGTGAAGCCCTCGGGCGCACCCAGCAGAGTGGGATCGTCGGACAGGGAATACTGGGTCTTTGCCATGCACACCGGCAGATCGCCGAAGCCCAGATCAAAGAGCTGCTGGGCCTGCTTCTGGGCGGCGGGGGTCAGGACGGCCTGCGCGCCGCCGTAGACCCGGTTTACAATGGCGTTGAGCTTATAGATGAGAGAGGTGTTGTCGGGATAGGCGAAGGTGAACTCCTCCGGGGTGGGCTGCTCCGGGCAGGGCTCCTCGCACAGGCGTACCACCTCGGCAGCCAGGGCCTTGCCGCCCTCGCCGCCCTTGGCCCAGACCTCGGACAGCACAGCGCGGACACCCAGCTCCCGGCACTTGTCCTCCACCAGCCGCAGCTCGGCTTCCGTGTCGGTGGGGAAGGCGTTGACCGCCACCACGCAGGGCAGGTGGAAGGTGTTGCGGATGGTGTCTACGTGATGGAGCAGATTGGGCAGGCCCTTTTCCAGCGCGTCCAGATTCTCGTGGTTCAGCTCGGCCTTGGGCACGCCGCCGTGGCTTTTCAGTGCCCGGACAGTGGCTACCACCACCACGGCACTGGGCCGCAGGCCCGCCAGACGGCACTTGATGTCCAGGAACTTTTCCGCGCCCAGATCCGCGCCGAAGCCGGCCTCAGTCACAGCGTAATCGCCCAGCTTCAAAGCCATGCGGGTGGCGGTGACGGAGTTGCAGCCGTGGGCGATGTTGGCAAAGGGACCGCCGTGGATCAGCGTAGGCGTACCCTCCAGTGTCTGCACCAGATTGGGCTTCAGTGCGTCCTTCAGCAGGGCGGTCATAGCGCCCTCGGCCTTCAGATCGTGGGCGGTGACAGGTTTGCCGTCATAGGTGTAGGCCACGATCATCCGGCCCAGCCGTTCTTTCAGATCGGTGATGCCGCTGGCGAGACACAGCACCGCCATGACCTCGCTGGCCACGGTGATGTCAAAGCCGTCCTCCCGGGGAACGCCCTGCATTTTGCCGCCGATGCCGTCAATGATGTGGCGGAGCTGGCGGTCATTCATATCCACGCAGCGCTTCCAGGTGATCTGCTTTACGTCAATGCCCAGAGCGTTGCCCTGCTGAATGTGGTTATCCAGCATGGCGGCCAGCAGGTTGTTGGCCGCGCCGATGGCGTGGAAATCGCCGGTGAAGTGGAGGTTGATGTCCTCCATGGGGACCACCTGAGCGTAGCCGCCGCCGGCAGCGCCGCCCTTGACGCCGAACACGGGACCGAGAGACGGCTCCCGCAGAGCGGCCACGGCGTTTTTGCCCAGCTTCCGCAGACCGTCGGCCAGACCCACGGAGGTGGTGGTCTTGCCCTCGCCTGCCGGGGTGGGGTTGATGGCGGTCACCAGGATCAGCTTGCCATCGGGTCGGTCGGCCCGATCCTCCAGCAGACGGTGATCGATCTTGGCCTTGTAGCGGCCATACTGCTCCAGATATTCCTCATCGATCCCCGCGGTGGCGGCGATCTCCGTGATGGGGCGCATCCGGCACTGCTGGGCGATCTCAATATCAGTCAACATGATCCGTGTCCTCCCGTTCTCAAATGTCAAAATACTTCTTCGCAGACTGGAACAGCTTCATATCATAGCAGCCGTCCACGTTTTTGTAAAGGCCGTCGGCCACACGCTCGGAGTGGCCCATCTTGCCCAGCACCCGGCCATCGGGAGACATGATGCCTTCCACAGCCCAGATGGAACCGTTGGGGTTTACGTCCACGTCCATGCCGGGGACACCGTGCTCGTCCACATACTGAGTGACGATCTGGCCGTTGTCAGCCAGCTTCCGAACCAGCTCCTCACTGCACAGGAACCGGCCCTCGCCGTGGGAGATGGGGACGGTGTAAATGTCGCCCACCTGCGTCCCTGCCAGCCACGGAGAGCGGTTGGAAGCAACGCGGGTCCGCACCAGACGGGACTGGTGGCGGCTGATGGTGTTGAAGGTCAGGGTGGGGCAGGTCTCGTCGGTGTCGATGATCTCACCGTAGGGCACCAGACCCAGCTTGATGAGCGCCTGGAAACCGTTGCAGATGCCCAGCATCAGGCCGTCCCGGTTTTTCAGCAGGTCCATGGTGGCGTCCCGCACCTCCGGGTTGCGGAAGAAAGCGGTGATGAATTTGGCGGAGCCGTCCGGCTCGTCGCCGCCGGAGAAGCCGCCGGGGACGAAAATGATCTGGCTGTTCCGGGCTGCCTTGGCGAAGCGGCTGATGGAGTCGGCCACGCCCTGAGCGGACTGGTTGTTCAGCACCAGGATCTCAGGTTCCAATCCGGCCCGCTGAACGGCACGGGCGGAGTCGTATTCGCAATTGGTACCGGGGAATACGGGGATCAGCACCTTGGGGACCGCCACGCCGGCTTTGGGAGCCGTCCGGGGAGCGGCGGGGGCGGAGAGCACGGGGACCTCCGCCGGATCGGCGATGGTACGGCTGGGATAGACAGATTCCAGAACGCCCTCGTTCAAAGCCAGAAGCTCAGAAATGGGGGCGCTGTCACCGGCGATCCGCACCATAGGCTCGGCGGTGGTGACGCCCAGGCGGACGGCTTCCGCCGTGTCCTCGGTCAGTTCCGCTACGATGGCGCCGGGATACAGGGTGTTCCAGTCCACGTCGGCGTTTTCGGCGGTGAAGCCGATCTCGTTGCCGAAGGACATCTTCATCACGCCCTCAGCAAGACCGTTTTCCACGGCCCACGCCGCCCGGACCTTCCCGGCCAGCGCCAGAGCATGCAGCCGCTCCCATGCCGCCTTGACGCTATCCGCGTCCGTACCGGAGAAAAGGTAAACGGGATGCCCCGCTTCCTTGAATTCGGGGGAGAGCACCTCGCCCGCTTTCAGCGGCGCAATGGCGAAGGAGATCAGCGTGGGCGGTACGTCCAGATCCAGGAAGGTGCCGGACATGGAGTCCTTACCGCCAATAGCGGCAGCGCCCAGCTCCAGCTGCGCGTCCACAGTGCCCAGCAGAGCAGAGAAGGGTTTGCCCCAGCGCTCCGGCTCATTGCGGAGCTTCTCAAAGAACTCCTGGAAGGAGAGATAAACTTTTTTATAGTCCGCACCGGCGGCCACCAGCTTGGCCATAGAGGTGTAGACTGCGTTGTAGGCCCCGGTGTAGGGGTCAGTGCAGGTCTGCTCCGGGTCGCAGCCCCAGGCCATGACACTGGCCTGATCCGTTTCCTGACCGGGCAGGACGGGGAACACGGCGGCCATGGCCTGCGCCGGGGTGCGCTGCGTTCTGCCACCGAAGGGCATGAGGATGGAACCGGCACCGATGGTGCTGTCAAACCGCTCCACAAGGCCGCGGCGGGAGGCGCATTTCAGGCTGGAGGCCATCTCCCGGAGGGACTGGAACCGGGGCGTTGTAAGCTCAGTGCGGTCCTTCTCCGCCACGCGGACGCCGGCGTGCTTCACAGCGCCGTTGGTGTTCAGGAAGTCACGGCTCAGGTCGGCGATGACCGTGCCGTTCCACTCCATGACCATCCGGGCCTCCTCGGTGACTACGGCCACCCGGTAGGCTTCCAGATTTTCCGATTCGGCGGCGGCGATGAAGGCGTCCGCATCTTCGGGGGCCACCACCACGGCCATGCGCTCCTGAGATTCGGAGATGGCCAGCTCCGTGCCGTCCAGACCGTCATACTTCTTGCGAACGGCGTCCAGATCGATCCGCAGGCCGTCCGCCAGCTCGCCGATGGCAACGCTGACGCCGCCGGCGCCAAAGTCATTGCACCGCTTGATGAGGCGGGTCACGGCGCTGTCCCGGAACAACCGCTGGATCTTGCGCTCCTCGGGGGCGTTGCCCTTCTGGACCTCGGAGGCCATGGTGGAGAGGGATTTCAGGTTGTGGCTCTTGGAAGAACCAGTTGCGCCGCCGATGCCGTCCCGTCCGGTGCGGCCGCCCAGCAGAATGACCACATCTCCGGGGGCGGGACACTCACGGCGGACGTTATAGGCGGGAGCCGCCGCAACCACCGCGCCGCATTCCAGACGCTTGGCGATGTAGCCCTCGTGGTACAGCTCTGCCACATGGCCGGTGGCCAGACCGATCTGGTTGCCGTAGGAGGAATAGCCCGCGGCGGCAGTCTGGCACAGCTTCCGCTGAGGCAGCTTGCCGGAGAGGGTCTGGTCCAGAGAGGCACGGGGGTCTCCCGCACCGGTCACCCGCATGGCCTGATGGACGTAGGCACGGCCGGACAGGGGGTCCCGGATGCAGCCGCCGATGCAGGTGGCCGCGCCGCCGAAGGGCTCAATCTCCGTGGGGTGGTTGTGGGTCTCATTTTTGAACATCAGCAGCCAGTCCTGGGCCTCGCCGTCCACCGTGGCGGTGACATGGATAGAGCAGGCATTGATCTCCTCGCTCTCGTCCAGCTCCGGCAGCAGGCCCCGCTTTTTCAGAACCTTCGCGCCGATGGTGGCAATGTCCATCAGGGTCTGAGGCCGCTTGGCGGCCTTTTCCTCGCCGTAGACCTCCACCCGTGCGGCCAGATACCGCTCGTAGGCGGCCTGAATGGCCGCGTCATGAATTTCCACCTGGTCGATGTGGGTGGAGAAGGTGGTGTGGCGGCAGTGGTCGGACCAATAGGTGTCCACCACCCGGATCTCGGTGATGGTGGGGTCCCGTTTCTCGTCGTCCCGGAAATAGCCCTGCAAAAATTTCAGATCGTCCAGATCCATGGCAAGACCCAGCTCGTCCCGCAGAGCGTCCAGCGCGGCAGCGTCCATGGAGGTGAAGCCCTCCACGGTCCGGACGGTGGTAGGAATATCGTATTCCATCCGCAGGGTCTCCGGCAACTCCAGAGACGCCTCCCGGCTCTCCACCGGGTTGATGACATACTTCTTGACGGCCTCGACCTGCTCCGCCGTCAGCTCGCCCTCCAGGACGTATACCCGGGCGGTGCGGACCGTGGGCCGCTCGCCTTGGGATAAGATCTGGATGCACTGGGCGGCGGAGTCCGCCCGCTGGTCATACTGGCCGGGCAGATACTCTACGGCGAACACCGTGTCTCCCTGAGGCACTTCACTCGTCACCGTGTCCAGCTGGGGCTCGGACAGCACCGTTTGAACGGCGTAGTCGAACAGCTCCCGGCTGATGCCCTCCAAATCATAGCGGTTGAACAGCCGCAGACCTGTCAGGGACTGAATACCCAGAAATGCCCGCAGGTCCTCCAACAGAGCGCGGGCTTCGTTGGCCAGCGCTTCTTTCTTTTCTACGTATACTCTGTAAACCATGCCTGCCCTTGCTCCCTTCAGTGTTCCAGCGCTTTCAGGGCGCGCTGGCCGATATCGTGACGGTAGAAGGCATTGTCGAAATGAACACTCTCCACCCGCTCATAGGCTTTTTCAATGGCGCTTTTCAGATCCGCCGCCGTGGCGGTAACGCCCAGCACCCGGCCGCCGCTGGTCAGCAGACGGTCCTCCTCCCGCTTCGCTCCGGCCACATAGGTGTGGGCGGCAGTCTCGGCGGGCATGGTGATGGCGAAGCCCTTTTCATAGTGTTCCGGATAGCCGCTGGACGCCATGATGACACAGCAGGCGGCACCGTCGGAGAACTTCACCTCAGTTTCTGCCAGCGTTCCGTTCCGGCAGGCCTGCATGATCGTCAGCAGGTCGCTTTCCAGAAGGGGCAGGACCACCTGCGTCTCCGGATCGCCAAAGCGGCAGTTATACTCAATGACCTTGGGGCCCTTCGGTGTCAGCATCAGTCCGAAGTAGAGGCAGCCCCGGAAGGTGCGGTTTTCCGCGTTCATGGCCTCCATGGTGGGCAGGAAAATGGTCTCCATGCACACGCGGGCCATGTCCTCGGTGTAGTAGGGGTTGGGGGCCACGGTGCCCATGCCGCCGGTATTCAGACCCTCGTCATGGTCATGGGCCCGCTTGTGGTCCATGGAGGATACCATGGGGACTACGGTCTTGCCGTCGGTAAAAGCCAGCACGGAGACCTCCGGGCCGGTGAGGAATTCCTCAATGACCACCTGATTTCCGCTGTCGCCGAAGGCGCGGTCCAGCATGATGGATTCCACGGCGGCAACGGCATCCTCCCGGGTCTCAGCGATGAGCACGCCCTTGCCCAGGGCCAGACCATCGGCCTTGACCACCACGGGCAGGGCGCAGGACTTCACATAGTCCATCGCGGCGGCAGCATCGGTGAACACCTGATACTCCGCCGTGGGGATCCCGTATTTTTTCATCAGGTCCTTGGAAAAGACCTTGCTGCCCTCAATGATGGCGGCCTTCGCCTCCGGGCCGAAGCAGGGGATCCCGGCGGCCTCCAGCGCGTCCACCGCACCCAGCACCAGCGGATCGTCCGGCGCCACCACGGCGAAGTCAATGCTGTGGGTCTTGGCAAAGTCCACCTGCGCGGAAATATCCTTCGCGCCGATCTCCGGGACGCACACAGCGTCAGCGGCGATGCCGCCGTTGCCGGGAGCGCAGTAGATCGTCTCCACAGCGGGATTCTCTTTCAATTTTTTGACGATGGCGTGCTCACGGCCGCCGCCGCCGATAACCAGAAGGTTCATGGTTCCCTCCCTGAATGAATTTTGGATGCTGCCCCGCAGACGTCTTCCGCAAACCGGTAAGGTGTTTACGGGGGAACGTGCGGGGCAGAGGAACGGATCTGCGTTTGCGTCTGTGTGGACGCGGAAGCTTTGACTTGTGCGGCGGCTTAGTGATGGAACAGCCGTGCGCCGGTGAAGGCCAGCACCATGCCGTATTTGTCGGCGGTGGCGATGACATGGTCATCCCGGATGGAGCCGCCGGGCTCGGCAATGTAGGTCACGCCGGACTTTCTGGCCCGCTCCACATTGTCGCCGAAGGGGAAGAAGGCATCGCTGCCAACAGTGACGCCGGCCTGCGTGGCGATCCACGCCTTCTTTTCCTCCGGGGTCAGGACCTCGGGGCGGACCTTGAAGGTGTTCTGCCACACACCGTCGGCCAGCACGTCCTCATACTCGTCGGAGGTGTAGATGTCGATGGCGTTGTCCCGGTCAGGGCGGCGGATGTTGTCTACGAATTGCAGACCCAGCACCTTGGGATGCTGGCGCAGATACCAGTTGTCCGCCTTCTGACCAGCCAGACGGGTGCAGTGGATGCGGCTCTGCTGGCCTGCGCCCACGCCGATGGCCTGACCGTCCTTCACGTAGCAGACGGAGTTGGACTGGGTGTATTTCAAGGTGATGAGGGCCACGATCATGTCGATCTTGGCAGCCTCCGGAAGCTCCTTGTTTTCAGAGACGATGTTGGTCAGCATCTCCCTGTCGATCACAAGGTTATTGCGGCCCTGCTCGAAGGTGACGCCGAACACATCCTTGTGCTCCACGGCGGCGGGGACGTAGTCCGCATTGATCTGGACCACGTTGTAGCCGCCCTTCTTCTTGGTTTTCAGAATTTCCAGCGCCTCGTCGGTATAGCCGGGGGCGATGATGCCGTCGGACACCTCGCCCTTGAGGTACTGGGCGGTGGCGGCGTCGCAGACGTCGGAGAGAGCGGCCCAGTCACCGTAGGAGCACAGGCGGTCAGCGCCGCGGGCGCGGATATAAGCGCAGGCGATGGGGGAGAGCTCGGCGGCGTCATCCACGAAGTAGATCTTCCGGTCCACCTCGCTCAGGGGCCGTCCCACGGCGGCACCGGCGGGGGAGACGTGCTTGAAGCTGGCGGCGGCGGGCAGGCCGGTGGCGGCCTTCAATTCCTTCACCAGCTGCCAGGAGTTCAGCGCATCCAGCAGGTTGATATAGCCGGGCTTTCCGTTCAAAACGGTAAAGGGCAGGTCAGAGCCGTCCTGCATAAAGACCTTGGACGGCTTCTGGTTGGGGTTGCAGCCATATTTCAGTTCCAACTCGTTCATTTCGGCACCTTCTCCTTAATCTCCCAGATTTTTGTTGAACAGGCGCACCTCGCCGTTCACGTTGGTATAGAGGGACACCTTGTTGTCTCCGTTCAGAGCGGCCCAGACTTCCTCCGGCTTGGGAACGGTGACCTCCAGAGGCTCACCGGCAAAGGTGGGCAGAGGATTTCCGTCGCCCTGATAGGTGCTGATGAAATAGCCCTGATTCTCGTCGCAGCCCTCATAGCAGAAGAATTCCCGCAGGCAGCGGCCGTTCTTGTGCTTCAGAATGGACATCTCAAAAGAGCCGTCGGCATTCAGAATGGCGGAGATGCGGGGGGTCCAGTTGGGCTCGTCCGGCTCGTATTCCCGGGTCATCAGACCCTTGCGGAAATCGCCGTGCTGGCAGATGGTGTCCGTCTGGTCGCCGTTGGTGACCACCAGCGCGTCGCCCATGGTCCGGACGGGATGATAGATGATGAGGCTGGGGTCCTCCAGCTTGGCGGGATCATGAGCCTCGGTGCGGATGCCGTCCTCCGTTTTCACGAAGATCCGGTTGCGGCTGTTGGCGCTGCGGCCCATGATGAAATAGTAAACGAGGTCCCGGCTTACAAGGATGCCCCGGCCGGGGTAGGGATTCTCCCGCAGAAGGGTCAGAAAATCAAGCATTGCTCTTCTCCTTTACGATTTGTTCCGAGACCAGCTCCGCTGCCCGAGGCAGAAGCAGCCATTCGGCCTGCTCCATGACCCGGCGCTGAAGGGTTTCAGGGGTGTCGTCCGGCAAGACCTCCACCGCTTTTTGCAGCAGGATCTCTCCGCCGTCCGGGATCTCATTGACAAAATGCACCGTGGCTCCCGTGACCTTCACGCCCTTGGCCAGAGCGGCCTCGTGGACCTTCAGACCGTACATCCCCTTGCCGCAGAAGGCGGGAATCAGAGAGGGATGCACATTCAGGATGCGGGAGGGCCAGCGGGCGGTAAAGTCCGCACTGAGGATGGTGAGGAAGCCGGCCAGAACAATGAGGTCGATCTCATGCGCCGCCAGCAGGTCGGACAGGGCGGACTCAAAGGCCGCCTGACCGCCGCAGCGCTTGGGGGAGACCGTCTCGGCAGGAACGCCGGCGTTGGCCGCCCGGGTCAGGGCGTAGGCTCCTTCATTGGAGGAGACCACCAGCGCGATCTCACCGTGGGGCAGCAGTCCCGCCGCCTGCGCGTCCAGCAGTGCCTGTAAATTTGTGCCGCCGCCGGAGACCAGCACGGCGATCTTCGCTTTTTTCATAGTCATGATTTCTCCTTTGCCGCCGATGCGCCGATTCCTTTCAGCGCGCCGGAGCAGTATACGTCAGGATACCGCGGAAAAGCGGGACAGTGCGTACCGGGAGCGGTTTTACTCAGCACAAAGCAACTTTTTCTTCGCCGGCAACGATCTCACCACAGACATAGGCGTCGATCCCCTCTGCCTTCAGAGCGGAGAGGGCCGCGTCGGCGGTCTCGGGGCTGACGATCACAGCCATGCCCACGCCCATATTGAAGGTGTTGAACATATCGTGCTCGTCGATGCCGCCCTTTTTCTGGAGCAGACGGAAAATGGCGGGTGTTTTGACAGCGGCCTTGTCGATCCTGGCGCACAGGCCGTCGGGGATGCAGCGGGGGACATTCTCATAGAAGCCGCCGCCGGTGATGTGGCTGACGCCCTTCACGTCCGCGGCCTCGATGCAGCGGAGGACGGGCTTGACATAGATGACGGTGGGACGGAGCAGGGCCTCGCCCAGGGTTTCACCCAGCTCGTCATCATACCGGCCCAGATCGGCGTTCTCCACGTCGAATACCTTGCGGACCAGAGAGTAGCCGTTGGAGTGGAAGCCGGAGGAGGGCAGAGCCAGCACCACATCGCCCTCCGCCATGCGGCCGGAGTCAATGACCTTGGGCTTGTCTACCACGCCCACGGTGAAGCCCGCCAGATCGTAGTCATCGGCGGCCATCATGCCGGGGTGCTCGGCGGTCTCACCGCCGATGAGGGCGCAGCCAGCCTGCACACAGCCATCCGCCACGCCGGAGACAATGGCTGCCACCTTTTCCGGCACGTTCTTGCCGATGGCGATGTAATCCAGGAAAAACAGGGGCTTCGCGCCGCAGCAGATCACGTCATTCACGCACATGGCCACGCAGTCGATGCCGATGGTGTCATGCTTGTTCAGCAGTTCGGCCAGACGCAGCTTGGTGCCCACGCCGTCGGTGCCGGAGACCAGCACCGGCTCCGTCATACCGGTCAGATCGGGGGCAAACAGGCCGCCGAAGCCGCCAATGTCAGAAACTACGCCGGGGATGTGGGTGCGCTTGACGTCCGCGCTCATCAGCTTAACGCCCTTGTAACCGGCAGTGATGTCTACACCGGCTGCCGCATAGGCGGCGGAGTGAGATTTTTCCATGTCGATCATTCCTTTCCGTTCCAGCAGTAGGTACAGACCTTATCCCGGTCGATGCCGATGGCTTCCAGCACGCCGTCCAAAGACTGATAACCGAGAGAATCAAAACCGAATTTTTCACAGATGGACTTGAGCAGGCACTGACCCCGCTCCGTGGAGGAATCGGAGTACTCGTCCAGATGCTTGTGTCCTTCATCACCCTCCAGCTCCTGAATCACCCGCCGGGCCAGCAGCTCCATATCAGAGTTGCCCCGGGAGAAGTTCAGGTACTTGCAGCTATACATAATGGGCGGGCAGGCAGAGCGCATGTGGACCTCTTCCGCACCGGACTCATAGAGGAAGTCCACCGTTTCCCGGAGCTGGGTGCCCCGGACGATGGAATCGTCCACAAACAGCAGCTTTTTTCCCTGAATCAGCTCGGAAACGGGGATCTGCTTCATTTTGGCCACCTGATTGCGGACCTCCTGATTGGCAGGGGTGAAGGACCGGGGCCAGGTGGGGGTGTACTTTACAAAGGGGCGGGCAAAGGGCTTGCCGCTGCGGTTGGCGAAGCCGATGGCGTGGGGGACGCCGGAATCCGGCACGCCCGCCACATAGTCCACCTTGGGGAGCCGGCCCTGGGCCACCTCGTCGCGGGCCATGATCTCGCCGTTGCGATAGCGCATGACCTCCACGTTGACGCCCTCATAATTGGAGTTGGGGTAGCCGTAATAGGTCCAGAGAAAGCCGCAGATCTTCATTTCCTTACCCGGAGGAGAGACGGTCTCATAGCCGTTCCGGGTCAGGGCCACGATCTCACGGGGACCTAACTCGTAAGCATCCTCATAGCCCAGCTTGTGATAGGCGAAGGATTCAAAGGATACGCACAGGCTGCCGTCCGGGTGCTTGCCTACCAGCACAGGCAGGCGGCCCAGCCGGTCGCGGGCAGCCAGAATACCGTCCGGCGTCATCAGCAGGATCGTGATAGAGCCTTTGATCATCTCCTGCGCGTACAAAATGCCCTCCACCAGATTTTCCTTCATATTGATGAGGGCTGCCACCAGCTCGGAGACATTGACCTTTCCGCTGCTCTGGGCCATGAACTGATGCCCGTGGTCGGAGAAATAGGTATCGATCAGCTCGTCGATGTTGTTGATGATACCCACCGTGCAGATGGCGTACAGGCCCAGATGGGAGCGCACCAGCAGCGGCTGGGGGTCGGTGTCGCTGATGCAGCCCATGCCGATGTGGCCCTTGAACTCATGCAGCGCACTTTCAAATTTCGTGCGGAAGGGGGTGTTTTCAATATCGTGGATCTCCCGGACGAACCCGGTCTCCGGCCCGTAAACCACCATGCCGCCCCGGCGGGTACCCAGATGGGAGTGGTAGTCCGTGCCGAAAAATACGTCCAGTCCCACATCCCGGTGGGAGATCGCTCCAAAATAACCGCCCATTACGCGAAGAACAGCTGGGAGAGGGTCATGGGATCGATGTACTGGCCGTCCTTATAGACCCGCATGTTGCCGCTGGCCACCTCGTCGATGAGCATAACGCTGCCGTCGGGTGCATAGCCGAACTCAAACTTGATGTCATAGAGGACCATGCCCTTTTCCTTCAGATCATCGGCCACGATCTGGGTGATCTTCTGAGTCTCTTCCTTGATGGCGTCATACTGCTCGGCGGTCATCACGCCCAGAGCAACCAGCGCGTCCTTGGTCACCAGAGGATCGCCCTTCTCGTCATTCTTGAAGGTGGTCTCCACATAGGCGGGCAGGTCGGCGCCCTCAGCGATATACTCGCCGTAGCGGCGGATGAAGGAGCCGACGGCCTTGTGACGGCAAATGACCTCCAGGCCATGGCCAAAGACCTTGGCAGGGAGGACTTCCATCGTGGTATTATTCAGGTCGGCGCTGACAAAATGGGTCTTGATGCCGGCGGCGTTGATCTTCTCAAAGAAATAGATGCTCATGCGCAGGTTCACATCGCCCACGCCGTCGATGGTCAGGCCCACGGAGTTCTCGCCGGGATCGAATACGCCGTCCTTGCCGGTGCAGTCATCCTTGAACTTCAGCAGATAGTTGCCGTTTTCCAGCGCGTAAACGTTCTTGGTCTTGCCAGTATAAACGAGTTCCATAGTATTGTACCTCCAAAATGTTTTGAATATCGGTTTTATCAGGAAAAGATCAATGCTTGTGTGAACAGCTTAGTGGGCCAGCTCCGCCTGCAGCTTGGCCTCCTTGGCGGCGATCTGCTCCGCCATCTCGGAGCGCTGGGCATCCAGCTTGGCGGCCAGTGCGTCATCGCTGACGGCCAGAATCTGAGCGGCCAGCACAGCGGCATTCTTCGCACCATTGATGGCCACGGTAGCCACGGGGATGCCGCTGGGCATCTGGACGGTAGCCAGCAGAGCGTCTAGCCCATCCGCAGCGCCGCCCTTCATGGGGATGCCGATGACCGGCAGGGTGGAATTTCCGGCGAAGGCGCCCGCTAAATGGGCCGCCATACCGGCGGCGCAGATCAGTACGCCGAAGCCGTTGGCCCGGGCGCTTCTGGCGAAGTCCGCGGCGGCGGCGGGGGTGCGGTGGGCGCTGAGAATGTGGGCCTCATAGGGGATGCCGAAGGTCTCGAGCTGCTGGCAGGCACCTTTTACAACGGGCCAGTCAGAGTCGCTTCCCATAATGACTGCTACTTTTTTCATGCGATCCTCCTTAAAAAGATAAAAATGCAAATAAAAAAAGGGTAAACCGGTCCCCATGGATCTCCATGGAGAACAGGTTTGCCCAGACGGTCGACAGTACGTATGACAGCAGGCTTCCATGTGGTGCTCCACGTTCCGTCAGTTGCCTGTGCTTCAATGTAATCATTATCTCAGACACGACAGAAAATGTCAATTCCTGACACGGCTTTTTCCGTGGAACCTCGCCACAAAATTTCGGAAAGATTGTTGCGATTTTTGCACAATATGTTAAAAAAGTATCTATTTTCAACGAAATAAGTTATGCTAATTGGAGGTATTACCTATACTTCTTCTGGGGGGCCTTATGCCTTTCACAGCTATAAGGCGGCGTCTGCCTGTCTGACCGCTGAAAAACCCTTATGAACAGGGGAAACGCACCTCTTTGCTCTTGCACCGGGGCGGGCGCGTAGGTATAATGATGAAAAAGAGCATTAACAAATGACGGTGGTGGCTTCATGTACGAAAACGGGAAGATCTATATGGGTCTGGCAGGTGGCAAGCGGGTGGAACTGGCGCTGAATATGTGCAACCGCCACGGACTGATCGCTGGGGCCAGCGGCACCGGCAAGACCGTCACCATGAAGGTGATGGCGGAGTCCTTTTCCGACGCCGGTGTGCCGGTGTTTCTGTGCGATGTGAAGGGCGACGTGGCGGGCATCTGTGCGCCGGGCCAGAGCAGCGAGGGCATGGAAAAGCGCATCGACAAATTCGGCCTGCGGGACCGCTTTGTCTACCAGGGTTATCCCACCACCTTCTGGGATGTTTATCAGGAGGGCGGCCACGCCGTCCGGGCCACCGTCAGCGACATGGGACCGGAGCTTCTCAGCCGGATTTTGGGTCTGACAGCGGTGCAGGAGGGAATTCTGCACATCGTGTTTCAAATTGCGGATGACAAGGGGCTGCTGCTGATCGACCTGAAGGATCTGCGGGCCATGCTGACCCATGTCAACGAGCACCGCACAGAATACATGATGACCTACGGCAATATCACGCCGCAGTCGGTGGCGGCGATCCTGCGGGCGCTGCTGCCACTGGAGCAGCAGGGCGGCGAGCTGTTTTTCGGGGAACCGGCGCTGGACATCCGCGCCTGGATGCGCACGGCTGCTGACGGCCGGGGCATGATCAATGTGCTGGACTGCGTCAAGCTGGTGCAGAATCCCACGCTGTACACCAGTTTCCTGCTGTGGATGCTGTCGGAGCTGTTTGAGATCCTGCCGGAGGCTGGCGATCTGGACAAGCCCCGGATGGTATTCTTCTTTGACGAGGCCCACATGCTGTTCCGCGATGCGCCCACTGTGCTGCTGCAAAAGGTGGAGCAGACGGTGAAGCTGATCCGTTCCCGGGGCGTGGGCGTATACTTTGTGACGCAAAGTCCCGGCGATATTCCAGACACCGTGCTGGCGCAGCTTTCAAACCGGGTGCAGCACGCCCTCAGGGCCTATACCCCCACGGAGCTGAAGGCTGTCCGCGCGGCGGCGCGGGCCTTCCGGCCCAATCCCGCGTTTCAGGCGGAGGATGCCATCATGGAGCTGGGCGTGGGCGAGGCGCTGACCTCGTTCTTGGACGAAGCGGGCGTACCCGCTATGGTGGAGCGCACGAAGATCATCTGCCCCCAGAGCCTCATGTCGGTGCCGGAGCCAATGGTCCGGGCCAAGGTGATGATGCACGACGGCATGGAGAAGTATGACGAGTTTGTGGATAACGTGTCGGCCTACGAGGTGCTGACAGCGGAACGGGAGGAAGTGGAGGCCGCCAAACAGGAGGAGGCCGACCGCAAGGCCCGCGAAAAGGAGGAGGCTCAGGCGGAAAAGCTGCGTCTGAAGAAGGAAGAAGCTGAACGAAAGCGCAAACAGAAGCTGGAGGACGAGGCTCGCCGCAAGGCGGAGCGCCGGGCGGCCAAGATCGAGTCCCAACTGATCTCAGCAGGCGGTCAGGTGCTCAAGCGGGGCCTGCTGGGTGTGCTGAAAAAGTGGTAACGCAGCTTTTAGCGGAATGCCTATGAACGAACATAAAAAGGAGAAAGCGATATGAAAAAGAGAATTTCAGTTCCCATTTTAGCGGCTGTGGTTGTGGTTTTGACTGCGGTGATCGTCATTGTAAAACCCTTTCCCCAAAAGGCATCGGCGGTATTCCCGGAAAAGCTGTTGGAGCTCTCCTGCACCGTGGCGCGGGAATCCGTGGACGGTGCGGAAAAGATTGATCTTACAAACGACCAGAAGGAAGCCCTGTTGAATGAACTGGAAACCGTTCAAGCAGTACGGCGGGGAACCTCTGACGGCAAGATTGGTCCCTACGATCGGTATGTGTACCGCTTCAGCTTTGAAAATCAGCAGGAGATCTCAATGGATGACCGCGGAACGCTCTATACGCAGAGGGGCGGCTATACGATGACCGGGGATATCTCCGGTGTGCTGGACCTCTTGAATGGCTGGTTCTGAGCTGAGCACCGGAGCCGGGCAGAATAAATGGCAAATAGAGTCTTGCAGAGTGCGTATTCATAAATGCTGATTGAAATAGCGACAGATAAGAAAATGCTCTGCAAAAGCCTGCCTTCCATTTGGAAGGCAGACTTTTTTCGCCTATCAGCCGGTAAGGGTCAGGCTGCGCTGAACTCCTCCCGCAATTCCTCCATGGCCTCGGACACATGATCCGCAGAAAAGCAGAACCGGCCGTTTTCATCATATACCTCAATGTGTCCCATCACATACCGCAGTTCAAATCGCTCCATCTTTATAACCCCTTCCGTGGTGTGTTGTTTTCTGATTACAGACTCAGTATACAATACATACTGTCCTATAAAACGGACACTGTCACCATCTGCGATCTCTGTACGGCGTATTTTCCTCAGATCGATCCGCGGCTCAGAGCATGATACTGCCGGTTTCTCTGCCGGCCATCGCGGTATTCAGCAGCGTTTCTTTGCAGACGGCGGCGAAATACCGGCTGTCTTCAAATCTGCCCGGGTAGTGCTTCTCAATAAACGCCAGAGTTTCTTTTAGCTGCAACATGGCGGCGAACATATGCTTGCAGGCGTAAGTGCAGAAACAGTCGCAAACCAGATTTCTGATCTCGCCATCGATGTAGTCACATTCCAGCTCGTAGGGCTGTGTCCCTTCCACAATGGCCCGCACCCGAGTCTTATCCAGAGAGATGTACCGCACCCGGTTTTCTCTGTAATAGTCATGTCCCCGCTCCGCAATGGCGTCGCTGATCTTCATGGTTTGCAGATCATTCAACTGAAAGCCGCTGCCGTCCTGTTCGGAAACAATCTCCGTATCCTCCTTCTCAGGTGCCTTGAACCAGGTGATGACCTGTTCATAAGGGAGTGCGCTGCGGTCAAAGGTGACGAAGTGCGATCCGGCAAAATGGAATTCACCGTGGACCTTCGTATCGGCGACGCTGATGACCCGCTTGTAGTCGGACAGCTTGATCTTGAAGGTATAGCAGACATCCACCACATGACCGCGGAAACCTTCCAGCTTTCCATCCACAAAGACCAGATCGCCGCAGTGGAGATCAAATTGATCGTTGTAGTAGGAGAGCGTCATGTTGCGAGCAGGGAAGTGGATCAGCACCAGGGATCTGGTAGGCTTCGGCTTTCTGGAAATAACAAACCGCGCGGCAGCCTCGTGCCTGCTTTCCTTTTCAGCGGCGGAAAAAATGATCTTGAACTTCATAAAACCCCTCCTTCAAAATAATCGAGTTTCCTTCCAGTGTCATCATTTTACAATCTTACCTGTCCCAATAACCGGACTGCGACGAAAAAACGGCTCTGACCGTAATGGTCAGAGCCGCTTGATCTGAATTTGATTCAGTTTTTATGCCTGCGGGCCGTAAAGCGCCGCGACGGAGCCGATATGCGCCTTCATGCCGTCCACAACATGAGCGGGTCCTACGATCTGTGCCTGAGAGCCAAAGCCCAGCACCCACGCAAAGAACTGAGGACTGACCACCACGTCCGTCCGGACGGTGAAATGGGCCGGGCCGTCGGGGACGATGAACACCTCGCTGCCCAACCGGTCCAGAACGGCACCCACCAGATGATTTTCAAACCGCATCTGTACCTTGATCTCTTCGCCGGTGAACATACCAAATGTTTTGCGGGTGTAGACCGCCATGTCCAGCGCCTGATAGACCTCCTGACCGTCCCGCTCCTCATCCAGCGTGGAGATCTTCTCCATCTTGTCCACGCGGTAGTGCTTGATGATTCCAGCCTCAGAGTCATAGGCCACCAGATAGTAGTTTTCATCGTCCCAGGTCATGGCGAAGGGACTGACTACATAGTATGCGCCGCCGTGGCGGTACTGCCGCTCCTTGGCCACATTGTACTCAAAGTACAGAAACCGGATCTTCCGGTTATTGGAGATGCCGTTGTGAATCTCATCCACATTGTAGTAGATGGACTCGTTCATGGTCTTGATGCGGTTTTTCACAAAGACCTGCCGGTGAAGAAGCTGGGCGCTGTGTACGCTGGCCAATGTCTCGATCTTCTTGATGAGGGACGCGGTCTTTTTGTGGGTGATGAATTTGGAGGACTGCACGCTGTCCACCAGCAGCTTCAGCTCCGGCAGCTCAAAGGTGCGGCTTGCCACATAATAGCCGAACACGCGGCCCCGCTTGCATTCCTCAATATCCATGCCGAAGGTGCGCAGCGCCTCGATGTCATCGTAAATGCTTTTGCGCTCTGCGGCGATGCCGTTGGACTCTAAGTATTGAATCATCTGATTGACTGTAATCGGGTGCTCCTCGTCGGAGTTCTGAAGCAGATAATTCCTGACATGAAGTAATTTCAATTTCTGGAAAGAGGATCTGGCCATATATGTTCCACCTTTCTGCGCCCGGATCAGCAGGCGTGAACCTGCAACCGGATTGCTTCATATTTAGATGGCGTTCTGCCTTGTATCGCGCAATGTCTTTACGTTCATTGTAGAATGAAATGTGAGCTTCTGTCAATGGGATAGACGATCCAACGGCAACGCCCCTTACTGTACCGACTATACAAGCGCACCCGACCGTGTTATACTGTTAAAAAATTCAATACATGCAGATAGAGGAAAGAGAGGCAGATGGAAATGAACTACACCTCCGCACAGGCCAACAAGCTGCTGAAAAAACTGAATGACGAGTATACCGCGTTGCTGGACAAGGAGACCCGCAGCCGGGACTTCCGGGCTGCCATGGGGGAGGATGTCGAGTCCGTTCGGCCTGTCTACGATTACGCTGAAACGCAGATCCGTCTCGCAGAGTTGGAAGCGAAGATCCGCAAGCTCAAGCACGCCATCAACGTTTTTAACGCCACGCAGACCGTGGACGGCTTTGACATGACCATCGACGAGCTGCTGGTCTACATCCCCCAGCTCACCAAGAGGAAAAACAAGCTGTTGGAGATGAAAAGCCGACTGCCCAAGGAGCGGGTGGAGGAGCAGTACGGCCGCCAGTCCAGCATCATCGACTACACCTATGCTAACTACGACATCGCGGCGGTGGAGGCCGACTACGAGAAAGCCGCTGATGAGCTGTCTCGTGCCCAGCTTGCGCTGGACGCGGTGAATCAGCGGGAAACCTTTGAGTGGGAAGCGTGACCGCTTTCCGTCGCTTCACACGAATGTCCGACCATTTTTGATCCAATCACGATCTCTGCGTGTGTTCAGCGTTCAGAGACAGAGAATCGGTTATTTTGATTGTTATCCGTTATGCAGCCCGTGTTTATGGGTTACGGGGAACATTTACCGGCAGCATCGGTGAAGCGAGAAAACTTTTTGGGGCCGAAGTACGGTTATAGGCCCTGACTATTTACAGTGGGGAAATGTTCGTTTTGCGGAACTCCAAATTGAGCGTGAACTGTCCAAAATGGCGGAATCATGTTGAACAGTGAAAATAGGAGGCAACGAAAATGAAATGGTTTATGTTCTGCGTCGCAATGAATTTTATAGCAGCCATTGTACTGATTGGAGCCGGCGCAACGGAACTGAATAATTTAGGAACGAGTGTTCCGGCGCTTTTGTGTATTGCTGCCGGTATATGCGGACTGATCGAAATTAGAAAGAACAAGTGATGGAATTACAATCGTTTGCTTACCGGACGCTGTCGCTGCCAAGGCGCTTAGACAAGCGGCAGCCTGTTTTCACAAGGCGAATTGAACACAATACGAAAAGAAAAAACGAAAGGGGAGAGGAATATGACAGTGATCGGCAATATTCTATGGTTTCTGTTTGGCGGACTGATCGGCGGACTTGCATGGGTGCTGGCCGGATGCCTGTGGTGTGTGACCATCATCGGTATTCCCGTCGGACTGCAATGCTTCAAGTTTGCAAGTCTCGCCTTTTTCCCTTTCGGAAAAGAGGTCATATATGGGGGCGGCGGGTTTTCCTTTCTGGTGAACCTGATCTGGATCGTATTCTTCGGCCTTGAAATGGCAATCGGCTATGTCATTCTTGGCTGCCTCTGGTGCATAACACTCCTTGGCATCCCCATCGGAAAGCAGTGCTTCAAGATGGCGAAGCTTTCGCTGATGCCCTTCGGGGCGTCGGTGATCTGACCGGGACCGGACAGGATCGACCGTCTCTCTTGCATTGTCAGCCGCGCCATGCTATAATACTCCTACAAAATTTGTGACGTGGGGTTTTCAAGGCGTTTGATATGCTGCTTTTAACCACGCAATTGTGCAGAACAATTGCGTGGTTTTGTTCTGCAATTTTCAGGAGGACACATGAACGAGAATCAAAAATTAGGAACCATCATGAAAGAACTGATCCGGTTCAGCCTGCCGCTGATCCTCAGCGGTGTGCTGCAGCAGCTCTATAACTGGGCAGACGCCTTCATCGTCGGCAACGTGGACGGAGAGCTGTCCCTTTCCGCCATCGGCGTGACGTCCATTCCCATCAGCTTCTTCATCACCACCATCACCGGCTTCACGCTGGGCCTGTCCGTCCTGATCGCCAAGAACTTCGGTGCAAAGAAACAGGACAGCATCCCGCCTGTGCTGGCGGTGTTTGCCGTGATCCTCGGCGGCGTATTTCTGCTGGCTGCGGCAGTCGGCTCCGCCCTGTCCTATCCGTTTATGGAGCTGCTGCACACGCCGGCGGATACCATCGACCTCGCCAGCGGCTATGTCCGCATTATTTTCTGGGGATTGCCGTTTCTGGCGGTCTATAATGTCTATACCGCCACCCTGCGCGGACTGGGGGATAGCCGCATTCCGTTCCTCTCCATTCTGGTCTCCTCCGTCATCAACGTGCTGCTGGATATCCTTTTTGTTGCGGAGCTGCGCTGGGGCGTACTGGGCGCGGCTGCGGTGACTGTGCTGTCCCAAGCGATCATGACGGTGTTCATCGTCCTGTACGGAACAAGCAAATACCCGTGGCTGAAAAGCGGTTACCGGAAAGAGAGCTTCTGCGGCGCCGTGGTGCGGGACGGCTTGCGCTACGGCCTGCCGCCCATGGTACAGTCCAGCATCAGCGCCTTAGGCAGTCTGGTATTGCAGGACTTTATGAACCGCTTCGGAACGGATACCGTCACCGCCATCACAACGGCCTACCGCATCGACACGCTGATCCTGCTGCCCATTGTGAACCTCGGCTCCGGTATTTCCACGGTCACGGCCCACAGTCACGGCGCGGGAGATACGATACGCACCCGAAAAACCCTCTCTGCCGGTACAATTCTGACCCTGGTGGTGTCTGCGTTCCTGACGGGCCTCGTGATCCCGACAGGCGGAAAGATCATTGCGCTTTTCGGTGCCGGGACCGCCGCGGTGGCGATCGGAAGCGCTTTTTTCCATCGCATTGCATTCTTCTATCCGATCTTCGGCCTAACCACGGCGTTCCGCGGCTATCTGGAGGGCAGGGGAGACCTGATGTACTCCAGCGCTGCGGGACTGGTCTCTCTGGCCGTCCGCATCATTGCCTCCTACGCAATGGCCCCGCACTTTGGAAACATGACCATCGCCTATGCGGAAATGGTCTCGTGGGTGTGGCTGCTGGTCATGTACCTGTTTCGCCTGGCAGCCAAAAAGGATGACGCTCTATGAGCAATGAGCATAGGTGCGATGTCACCGATGTTGAACTGGAATTTCACCGGCATCAGAGGGGGATAGCAAACTTAGATGCGGCGCCGGATGTTTTCATAAAACGGTTCCTCCTGATACGTAATCGATTTTACTAAAGCGTGCCACCCTTATACCGGATTATGTTGTAGAAAGTCAACGAATGATTTTGCAAAAGGTCGACGCTGATTATTTCGCTTTCACGGTTGAAATGCCCTGCCGACTGTGTTACACTTGGCGGGCATGACGATAAAAGGGAGGCGGGAGACATGAAAACGGCACAGGCGGACCTCACAACGGGCCCGCTGGGGAAGCAGATCTTCCGATTCAGCATTCCTCTGATCTTTTCCAACCTGCTGCAGGTGTTATTCAATATGGCGGACGTGGCGGTGGTCGGCCGGTTCGCGGGCTCCACAGCGTTGGGAGCGGTGGGCTCCACCACCATTTTCGTGTCCCTGTTTACCGGCTTCCTCATCGGACTGTCCGGCGGCGTTAACGTACTGGTGGCGCACCACTTCGGAGCTGACGATCAAAAGAACCTCTCGGATACCGTCCACTCTGCGGCGCTGACCTGTGCGGCGGCGGGACTGGTGTTGTTGGGGATCGGCTGCGGCTTTGCAGGCGGTATCCTCAGAGCGCTGAACACCAAACCGGAGCTGATGGACGGCGCTGTGCTGTACCTGCGCATCTACTGTCTGGGTATGCCCGCACTGGCGGTCTACAACTTCGGCAATGCCGTGTTCTCTGCGGTGGGGGATACCCGCCGTCCGCTGTACTACCTCTCCATCGCCGGCGTCATCAACGTGGTGCTGAACCTGTTTTTCGTCATCGTCTGCAATATGGACGTGGCGGGCGTGGCGGTGGCCAGTATCATCTCACAGTATTTCTCCGCCATTCTGGTAACGGCGGCGTTGCTGCGGAGCCGTGAGAGTTACTGCCTGCGGTTTTCCCAGCTGCGGTTCCATAAGACCCGCACGAAAGCTATTCTATCCATCGGTATCCCCTCCGGACTGCAAAACGCCATTTTCGCGTTGGCCAATCTGTTCATCCAGCGTGGCGTCAATACCTTCAGTGCCACCATGGTGGCGGGAAACTCCGCCGCTACCAACGCCGACGCGCTGGTGTATGATGTGATGCAGGCCTTCTACACCGCCTGCGGCAGTTTCATCGGCCAGAACTACGGCGCAGGCAAGAAGGACCGTATCCGCCGGACCTTCCTGATCAGCACGGCTTACGCCTTCGGTGCGGGATTGCTTCTGGGTCTGGGACTGCTGCTGTTTGCCCATGCCATTCCTGAGCCTCTTTACCACAGACCCGCAGGTGATGGACGCGGGTATGTACCGTCTGACGGTCATGAGCGTTTCCTACTGCGTCTCCGCGTTTATGGACGGCTCCATCGCCGCCTCCCGTGGCCTTGGCAAGAGCGCTGTCCCCATGGTCATCGTGATCCTGGGCTCCTGCGTGTTCCGCATTATCTGGGTCTACACCGTGTTTGCGTGGTTCGGCACCATCACGTCCCTGTATCTGCTGTATGTGTTTTCCTGGACCATCACGGCAGCGGCGGAGATCATCTATTTCATTCGTATCTACCGGCAGGCCACCGCGGATCTCACCGCTGCCTGACCGCAAAACCGCAAAAGAGCGGAGGGATCGTTTGATCCCTCCGCTCTTTTTGATTATGCACATGAACGAGCTTGCTGTCATTCATGGGAACGTATCGTGCGCTGTTAGCAGAACCCTACAAGCCTGTTCTTATCTGACGAAAGAATGGGAATGGCTCCGCTGCGAATCACAGTCCGCGCCAGCTTTCGGGCCGCAGACAGCTGAGATCCTGCTCAGCCTGATGAATCTTGGCCAGCAGAGCGTCCCGGTCTTGGTTGAGCGTACCCCGGAGGTCCAGATAGTTGCTGGCATGATTCATGCGGAACACACTGCCGGGGCTGTCGAAGTGAGAGACCAGCAGCTCTGTTTCCTTCAGCACCTGATGCTGGTCCAGCAGACGGAAGCTGCCGTCATGGACCCAATCATACAGAGGTGTTCCCGGCTCCACCATCAGCGTCAGCATTCCGATGTATTCCGGGTTCATGGCGTTGAAGGCCTCGGCGGTCTTGACGGCGTGTTCCTCCAGCAGTTCGGGGCCGCCCAGGCCGGTGATGGCGGTGACGGACAGGGCCATGCCGCAGCGGCGGACCTTCTGTCCCATTTCGATGATCTCTGCGGCGGGATGGCCCTTCCGCATGAGGGTGAGAACCTTGTCACTGCCGGATTCCAACCCCATGTAGACCATGGTGAGCCTCTTGGCGCGAAGGATTTGCAGCTCCTCGTCCGTCCGCAGGCGGATGCTGCTGGGAGAGGCGTAGCTGGTGACCCGCTCGCACTCCGGGAACAGCTCCCGGATGGTGTCCAGAATGGTATACAGCTCACTGGCCTTTCGGATCAGTGCGTCGCCGTCCGCCAGGAAAATGCGGCGGACGCTGCGGTAGCGCTGCCGGGCCATCTGGAAATCCTCCAGAACCTCATGCAGAGGCCGCAGGGCAAAGCGCTTTTCCTTGTACATGCTGCAAAAGGCGCAGGTATTGTGGCTGCAACCGTAGGTCACCTGCACGATGAGGCTGTACGCCTCGGAGGGCGGACGGTAGACCATGCCTTGGTATCTCATACGCCCAGCTTCTCCAATGCAGACATCTTTACGCAGGTGCAGAAAACGGCAATGGCCTTCTCCACATCCTCCACAGGCGGGAAGGAGGGGGCAATACGGATGTTGCTGTCATTGGGGTCGATGCCGTAGGGGAAGGTGGCGCCGGCGGCGGTCATGGCCACGCCGGCCTCCTTGCACAGGGCCAGCGTCCGCTTGGCGGTGCCGGGCATGGCGTCAAAGGAGACGAAGTAGCCGCCCTTGGGATGGCTCCAGCTGGCGATCTCCAGCGGGGCGATCTCACGGTCCAGAGTGCTCAGAACGGCCTCGAACTTCGGCTTCATGAATGCCGCGTGCTTTTTCATCAGCTTCAGGGTGTGAGCCCGGTTCTGGAGATAGAGCACATGGCGCTGCTGGTTCACCTTATCATAGGAAATGGTCTGAATACCGATCCACTTCTCAAAATCCTCCAGGTTGGCTTCAGAGGTAGCCATGCAGGCCACACCGTCGCCGGGGAAGGTGATCTTGGAGGTGGAGGCGAACTCGTAGACCATATCATAGTTGCCATACTTCTTGCACTGGTGCAGAATGTCCGGGAACTCCACATAGTCGCCGTCAAACTCGTGGATGCAGTACGCATTATCCCACATGATCGTGAAGTCCGGCGCGGCGGGCTTCATGGAGGCCATGCGGACGATGGTATCCTTGGAGTAGATGATGCCCTCGGGGTTGGAATACTTGGGCACGCACCAGATGCCCTTCACCGCCGGGTCCTTGATGGCCTCCTCCACGGCGTCCATGTCCGGACCGGTGGAGGTCATGGGAATGGTGATGAGCTCAAAGCCGAAGGATTCCGTCAGCTTGAAGTGGCGGTCATAGCCGGGGGCGGGGCACAGCCACTTGACAACAGGCTCCTTGCACCAGGGGCGGGGGCTGTTGAGGCGGCCGTGGATAAAGGCGCAGTCGATCACGCCGTACATGAGCTGCAGACTGGCGTTGCCGCCCACGAATACCTGCTTGGGCTTGCAGTCCAAAAGGTTTGCGAACAGGCGCTTGGCCTCCGGCAGACCGGACAGCGCACCGTAGTTGCGGATATCAATGCCGTCGACAATATAGTCCTCCGGCTCCTTGAGCATATCGAAGATGTCAGATACCATGTCCAGCTGATCCTTGCAGGGCTTGCCGCGGGTCATGTCCAGCTTCAATCCCTGTGCCTTCAGATCTGCAAAAGCGGTCTGCAATGCTGCGTATTCCGCCCTCCGTTGGTCCAGTGTCATGTCTTTGTATGCAGTCATCTGTCTCATCCTCTCCGGGTAGTCCCTGAAGTTTTGTGCGGGGCAAAAGCCCCGGTCAATAATCTTTTATATTATACTCACCTTTTGGCTGAGATTCAAGGACTTTTTCTGTCAAGAATCATAAAAACACCCGGAAAACGCGGAAAAATTTTACGTTTTTCTTTTCTTTTCTTTTTTCGAAAAATATGTTACAATCCACAAAAATGACAGCCATATCTGCACAGGGGGGACCTTTTTGGAAGATCAACAGCAAAAGAAGTATCAACTGATGACGGAAACACCGGTGAGCCGGCTGATCCCACGCATGGCGCTGCCCTGCGTGGTCAGTATGCTGGTGACTGCCTTTTACAACATGGCGGACACGTTTTTTGTAGGAATGCTGAAGAGCAACGCCGCCACCGGCGCGGTGGGCGTGGTATTTTCCCTGATGGCCATTATTCAGGCCATCGGCTTTTTCTTCGGTCAGGGCAGCGGTAATTTTATCTCCCGGGAGATCGGCCACAAAAACTATCAGGAGGCGTCGGAAATGGCCTCCACCGGCTTTTTCAGCGCTCTGGCTACCGGTGTGCTGATCTGTGTGATGGGACTGCTGTTTCTGGAACCGCTGGCCTACCTGCTTGGCTCCACGGACACCATTCTGCCCTATACCAAAGCGTACCTCAGCGTGATCCTGCTGGGCGCGCCGTGGATGACCTCATCGCTGGTGCTGAATAACCAGCTTCGTTTTCAGGGCAGCGCCGCTTACGCCATGGTGGGCATCACCAGCGGCGCGGTGCTGAACATCGGACTGGACCCTCTGCTGATCTTTGTGCTGAATCTGGGGATCGCCGGCGCTGCTTGGGCCACCATCATCAGTCAGTTTGTCAGCTTTTGCCTGCTGCTGGTCGGCTGCACCAAGGGCGGTAACCTTCAGATCCATCTTTCCCATGTGAAACTGAAGCCCTATTATTATCTGTGGATCTTCAAGGGCGGTCTGCCGTCTCTGGCCCGGCAGGGTCTTGCCAGCGTGGCTACCATCTGCCTCAATCAGGCGGCCCGGACCTATGGAGACGCCGCCATCGCCGCCATGGGCGTGGTGCAGCGGATCATGATGTTCGGCGGCTCTGCCATGATCGGCTTCGGTCAGGGCTTTCAGCCGGTGTGCGGCTTCAACTACGGCGCCGGCCTGTACCATCGGGTGAAGGAGGGCTTCTGGTTCAGCGTCAAGGTGACGTTCGTGCTGCTGCTGGCTGTCAGCGCGGCGGGCTTTGTCTGGGCACCGCAGCTTGTATCCATCTTCCGGGACGATCCGGAGGTCATCACCATCGGTACGGCGGCTCTGCGGTTCCAGTGCGTGACCTTCTGCCTGCAAAGCTGGGTGGTCATGGGCAATATGTGTCAGCAGACCATGGGCCTGACGGTGCCGGCCACCTTTATGGCGGTGGCCCGGCAGGGGCTGTTCTTTATCCCTACCGTGTGGATCCTGGCCCTGACGCTGGGCCTGCCCGGTATCCAGATGGCTCAGATGGTGGCGGACCTGCTGACCTTTCTCTGCTCCGTTCCCATTCAGATCTGGGTGCTGAAAAAGCTGTCGCAGCCGCAAAAATAAACTGTAATCGAAACTTTTGGGATCGGATACCGCTGTACGTAAGCTGTACAGCGGTATTTTTCTATGGGGAGAGGCCCTCGCAGCTGTTCTGCGGCATCAAGACCGCGCAGCGGCAGAAAGCGATTGACTTTTCCAAAAAACTGATTTATAATCGGCATATACCGAAAACGAAGGGGGCGTATGAATGCCGAGACCACCGCGGTGCCGAAGGATCTGCGGCAAACCGCAGATTGATACCTTCTGCCCGAACGGGGGAGGGAGCGGAACGCCGATCCTGCTGACGCTGGACGAATACGAGGTCATCCGGCTGGTGGATCTGGAACAGCGCACCCATGAGCAGTGTGCCGCCCAGATGGACATTTCCCGTTCCACCGTACAGGAAATCTACGAAAGCGCGCGGCAGAAGATCGCAGCGTGTCTTGTCCACGGAAAGCCGCTGCGCATCACCGGCGGGAATTACCGCATCTGCGGCGGGGAGGAGCATCCGCACTGCGGCCGCAGCTGCCGGATGCGGACATTCAACGAATCCGATCACAAACAAAAAGGAGAACCTGATATGAAAATCGCAGTTACCTATGAAAACGGTCAAATTTTCCAGCACTTCGGCCACACGGAGCAGTTCAAGCTCTATGAAGTGGCGGACGGCAAGATCGTCCGGGAGGAAGTGGTGGACACCAACGGCAGCGGCCACGGCGCGCTGGCTGGCTTCCTGATGCAGCGGGGCGTGGATACCCTGATTTGCGGCGGTATCGGCGGCGGTGCCCAGATGGCACTGGCGGAGGCCGGTATCAAGCTCTACGGTGGCGTCAGCGGCGAAGCGGACGCAGCGGTGAACGCCCTGCTGGCAAGCGCGCTTGCATACGATCCCAATGTCCGCTGTGATCATCACGACCACGCCCACGGCGAGGGCGGCCACACCTGCGGCCATCACGGTTGCCACTGATATGGAGGATCGGCTGGTGCAGCTTCCGTTTTGGAAGGATTTGACCGAGCGGGAGCGGGAAACGATGCAGCGCAGTGCGGTGACGCGCCGCTATGAAAAGGGGGCGCTCATCCATGACGGCGGCAGCGAATGTCTCGGTCTGGTGCTGGTACTCTCCGGAGAGCTCCGCACCTATCTCCTCTCCGACGAGGGGCGGGAGGTGACGCTGTTCCGGCTGTATGCAGGCGACCTGTGTGTGCTGTCGGCCTCCTGCGTCATCAGTCAGATCACCTTTGACACCCAGATGACTGCCCAGCGGGATACCGAGGTCCTCATTATCCCCGCAAATATCGTTGCCATGCTCAAGGAGCAGAATTTGGCTGTGCGCTGCTGTCTCTATGAGCTGGCCACGGCACGGTTTTCCGACGTCATGTGGGCCATGCAGCAGCTTTTGTTCAAGGGTCTTGACCGGCGGCTGGCGGGCTTTCTTCTGTCCGAAGCGGAGCGCACCGGCTCTGATACGATTCGCATGACCCATGAACAGATCGCCCAGCATATCAGCTCCGCACGGGAGGCCGTGGCGCGGATGCTCAAGCAGTTCTCGGAGGAGGGCCTTGTGGAGCTCAAGCGCGGCGCCATCACCTTGCGGGACTTTGACAGCCTGAAACAGCTGATATAGTAAGAGACTGTCGATAAAGTGGTAAATTCTCCGCAACGGTAAGGAAGGGTGTGTGCGGGAAACCCAAGAAGGGTGTCCCGCACCATTAAAATCCTAAGTTTTCAGAACATTTATAAAGTTCTGAAAACTTGCTCAGCGTGTCGAAAAGACTTTTTCGACACGCTGAAATCCGACGCTGAAAAAAGCGTCGGATTTTTTCATGAATGTGACTTTGTTACAGAAAGGCAGGACGAAACCTGCTATGATAAGGCCATAACAAAAAATGAGGAAAGAGGGAACTGACATGAAAATCAAGCTCAATTCCGATCAGGAGGTCGTCAACACCATCCGCGAGGGCCTGAAGCGTACCGGTGGGTACTGCCCCTGCCGTCTGGAGCGCACGGAGGCTACCAAGTGCATGTGTCAGGAGTTCAAGGACCAGATTGCCGACCCCAATTTTGAAGGCTACTGCCACTGTATGCTCTATTACAAATCCTTGCAGGACTGAGCGGGGACCCATCCTCTGCTCCGCTCTCGGTTCTTACAGCCTCATGCTGACTTCGCTGCTCATCACCATGGTAACTTGACAAGCCACGGACGCAGTGCGCCTTCTATCCCGCGGAGACTATACCCCAGAGTATTTGCAAGCTGAAAAACAAAGACTAATGATATACAAACGAAAGGAGCCTTTCTCATGGCTGAACTGAAAATTACTGCTGCGAATTTTGAAAACGAGGTACTGAATTCCGATAAGCCCGTCCTGCTGGACTTCTACGCCGACTGGTGCGGTCCCTGCAAGATGCTCGCTCCCGTGGTCCACGAGATCGCTGAGGAAAACGCCGGAACCATCAAGGTGGGCAAGATCAATGTGGACGAGCAGATGGAGCTGGCCATGCGCTTTCAGGTCTCCAGCATCCCCATGCTGGTGGTCTTTAAGGACGGCAAGGCCGTGGCCAAATCCGTGGGCTACCGGCCCAAGGCGGAGATCACCGCCATGGTGGAAAGCGCAAAATAAGGACCGTGACAGGCGAAACGCAAAAGTGAATATGAAAGGGGACGCCATCTGCAAAGATGGCGTCCCTGAGACTGTCGATAAAGTGGTAAATTCTCCGCGATGGAAAGGTAGGGCAGCCGTTAGCGGCTCTGCCGCTTTACGGATGCTGCATACCCCTTGCGGGTAAAGAGTGTGCGCGGGACTGCGCCCGCAGGCGCGTTTCGGAGCGCAACCGCCGAAGGCGGCTCTTGGCGCGTAGATAACCCAAGAAGGGATACACCGTCAGCTCGAACCAAACAGCGGATACTTCGTATCCGCTGTTTGGGAGCCTTCCTCGAAACA
>CEAH01064755.1_pt1 | contig 50664 bp, 43 predicted proteins | sample 557571 | NCBI WGS metagenome assembly CEAH01 (sample SAMEA3182092, study PRJEB8094) | gut metagenome | biome: human; feature: gut; material: Stool; isolation source: human stools | place: Canada | collected 2013-11-25
TCCTTGGCGTTGAAGTTGCCCTTCTCATCGCCAACGAGAACGCCGACGGCGTTCATGACTTCCACAGCTTCATCGTAGTCGATCTTGTCGGCATCTTTGAAAGCTGCGTTGCTGATGGTGACGAGGGACATGGACATGACCAGCGCCAGCACCAGAGCGAGTAACTTTTTCATATAATGTTACTCTCCTTTCTGAAATTTCCGTTTCCGGTTCTGCGGCATCGCATATTTTTCCGCGTTTCGGCGCGATTTTCTTTTGTTTATGCATGTCGGCTCGTTGAGGAGGGCGTCCGTCAAAATCCTGCCTTTGTGCAAAACGGAGAAAATGTTGCAAAAACGGGTCAAATAGGCGATATCGTATCCCCATTCGCGGATTTGTATTGCAAAATCAGGTGTTTTCGGGTGTTTCTCGATCCACTTACCGTGGCATGCCGTTCCCGTAACTGAACCGGGAACTCACCTTGGCCCACCATCAATTGCATGCTCATATTACACCCGGCTTCCCTGCCCGTCAACCGCTTTGGCCGATTTGTAACTCACCTGTAACATTCCCGTATTTTTGTTACACCGCAGCGTCACGCGCGGAGGGGCCGCCCCCGCGCGGCAGAGCGGCATCTCTCGGCGGACCTATTTATAGGTAGGCCGCACGGCGGGGCTTTGGTGCCCACCGCCGTGCAACTCCGGGCACATTTCGTCTGGGCACTCCCCGTGACCCCGCCGCAGAGCGGCAGCGGCCGCAAGAAGCAGATCAAATCGAAAGCCGCAATAAGAAACTGCACGCACTCCTTTGCGCAGCGCGTGCAGTACCGTTTTCGCAGGGGTTGACAATGCGGGGTCAAGGGGCTTGCCCCTTGCGCTCTCTTGGGGTTTCAAAGGGGCCATTCTCTACGGTAGAGAATGGCCCCTTTGGTCGCACCGCCGGCAGGCGGCAGATCTCGTGCCGCCATCAGGCGGCAAATCTCACTCGATCGCCAGTCTCCGACTGCCGGAAACCTCGACGTCCTTCTTCGGCAGCGTCAGGCTCAGTACGCCGTCGTTGTAGCTGGCCTTGATGCCCTCGGCCTTGATGCCGGAGATATCGAAGCTCCTCGCGTAGCTGCCGTAGCTGCGCTCGCAGCGGACGTAGCTCTTGTCCTTCTCCTCGTGCTCGTTCCTGCGCTCGGCCTTGATGGTCAGGTTGTCGCCGTCGATGTCGATGGCAATGTCCTCCTTCTTCATGCCGGGCAGATCGGCCTCGAGCAGGTAATGGTCGCCCTTGTCCTGAATGTCGGTCTTGAATGTGCCGACGTCGCCGAGGAAGTCGCGGTTGCCGAAGAATGCGCGCTCCAGCGCCTCCATGTCGCGGAACGGGTCATAGGTGGTCATGTGGTTATTGTTGCGGTAAGGTCTCAGTTCAAACATAATGAATACCTCCGAAAATTCGAGATTTGGAAAGCCTCGGGAGCTTGCCTTCCTTTGCTTTTCTTGACTCAGAGTCTACCCCGGAATTGTGTCCAAAGATACGCATTTGTGTGAACGGACTATGAATTTTAGCATTCTCGCTCTAAGAGTGCTAAAATCGTCGGATTTTGTTGCATTTGACGGGCAGCCTGCCCCAAAACCGCCCATGTCTACCCGATGTCTACCCGCCGAAACGACTGGGGCGCAAGGGTTTGCGGGTTTTCCGGAGAGGCCGCCGTCTACCCTTCCGTCTACCCATTTTTTCACGCCGATCCCCGAAGCGCCTGCCATTGCTGCGAAAATTTTTGAAATTTTCGAAAATGTATGGGGGTACGATATCGCCTATTTTACCCGTTTTTGCAACATTTTCTCCGTTTTGCACAAAGGCAGGATTTTGACGGACGCCCTCCTCAACGAGCTGACGTGCATAAACAAAAGAAAATCGAGCAAAAACGTGGGAAAATATACGATGCCGCAGAACCGGAAACGGAAATTTCAGAAAGGAGAGTAACATTATATGAAAAAGTTACTCGCTCTGGTGCTGGCGCTGGTCATGTCCATGTCCCTCGTCACCATCAGCAACGCAGCTTTCAAAGATGCCGACAAGATTACTGCCGACCATGAGGAAGCTGTGGAAGTCATGAGCGCCATCGGCGTTCTCGTCGGCGATGAAAAGCAGAATTTCAACGCCAAGGACAACCTGACCCGCGCACAGGCTGCCAAGATCATCAGCTACCTGCTGCTCGGCAACAAGACCGCTGAGGCGCTTGCCGGCTCCGGCAAGTTCACCGACGTGGCCAAGACCAGCTGGTTCGCCGGCTTCGTCGATTACTGCGCCTCCACCGGCGTCGTCAACGGCGTGGGCGACGGCAAGTTCGATCCCAACGGCCAGCTGACCGGCTACCAGTTCGCCAAGATGCTGCTCGGCGCTCTGGGCTATGATGCCACCATCCAGGGCTTCACCGGCACCGACTGGCAGATCAACGTTTCCAAGATTGCCAACCTCGTCGGCCTGTTCGAAGGTCTGAACATCAAGGGCACTGACGTCCTCACCCGTGAGCAGGCTGCTCAGATGGCGTTCAACACCCTCAAGAGCCCCCTGGTCGAGTACAACAACAAGGGCGGCAACGTCACCATCAATGGCGCTGTGATCGGCATCTCCGCTTCTGACTACGAGTATGTCACCACCACCATCGCCAAGGAGCAGACCATCTCCAAGCAGTACCTCTCCAACACCAACAAGGGTATCTACACCGTTGAGTTTGCTGAGCGTTACTATCCCGACCTGACCCTGACCGCTGACGAGGATGACTTCGGCCGTCCCGCCCGCACCTGGGCCTACAACAAGGAGACCGTCGGTACCTTCGTCAACTACGATCAGCTGGTTGCCGAGTACACCGTTAAGGTCACCGGCAAGACCATGTACACCGACATCGGCTACAAGACCATTGACGACTATGCCACCTACGCTTTCGAGAATGGCAAGACCGTTAAGAACTTCGACGCCGACACCGTTCTGACCAAGAACAACGATAAGGCCGTCCTCACCTCCGGCAAGGGCGTTCTGACCCAGGTCTTTGTCAACGACACCGATGAGACCATCACCATCGTTGTTATCCACACCTATCTGGCCGAGGCCACCGCTGACTACAATTCCAAGAAGGAATATCTCACGGTTAAGGTCCATGGCAATAACGAGGATAGCAAGATCCTCCTCGAGGACGCCGCTAACATCGTTGACGTCAAGGATGGCGACTATCTGCTCGTCAACATCGCGGACGGTGAGATCGTGGCCGTTTCCGAGCCCACGGTCGTGACCGACACCAAGATCACCAAGTACTCCGTTGACAACAGCCTGCCCAGTGCTCTTACCGCCGGCGGCACCGCTTACGATTCCGCTAAGGATCTCAACATGGCTCCCGACAAGCTCAAGGCTTACAACAAGGACGCTCTGGTCGACTACACCTACAACCTGTACATTGACCAGTACGGCTATGTCATCGGCGTGAAGCAGTACTCCGGCGAAGCCAAGTACCTCTTCCTTGTCGGCTACGACAAGACCACCAGCAACCTGACCAACAACACTGCTGACGCTGCTGTTATCTTCACTGACGGCACCATGCAGACCATTAAGGTCAATGTGACCAAGACCAACGAGAATCTTGCTGATAAGAACGGCAATTACACTAAACCTTATGATAAGCTCGAAAAGGCCGGCGCGGCTCGTTACAACGCCTGGTTCAAGTACAGTGTTGACAAGAACGATGTCTATACGCTTGATGACGTCGATCACTTCGTTAATGTCAAGGCTGACTCCAAGTTCGATTCTATCAATGTTGAGAATGTCCGCCTGACCGACAGCACCAAGCGCGCCTACGGTAACGACGACTCCATCTATATCACGGTCGAGACGAAGAAGGATGCTACCGATAACGGTATCGCCATCAACAAGGTCAAGAGCACCTACACCGGCGTGCAGAACGTCAACCTGAAGGTTGAGACCGCTGCTGCCTCCAGTGGTACGAACCAGACAATCGAGAATAGCGTGTTCGCTGTTTACGATGGTGAAGGCTACATCATCGCGGCGATCGTCCGCGGCACCGAGGGCACCGCTTCCGAGAACTATGCCTACGCTGTCAAGGGCGCGCAGAACGAGTACGTTCTCGGCGACGACGACTATTACTATTGGGACTTCAAGGCCGTCCAGGATGGCGAATACAAGACCCTGACCGTCAAGACTGAGTATGCGTCTGTCATCGATAAGATTCAGAGCGTCATCGATGTTGAGGCTGTTGGTAAGAACTCTCTGCTCAAGCTCACGCTTGACAAGGACGGCTATGTTACCGACGTTATCCTCGTCGACGGTACCGAATCTGACGTCTATGGCAAGTCCAATTATCTTAGTTCTGACGACATCGATCCTAAGATTTTTGACGCTTATACTGTCACGCACAGCAGTGCCAAGGTTCTCAAGGCTGTTGGCCGCACGCTGTACACTGGTAGCGCCAAGGATGTTGGCTTGACTCTCGTCTCCGGTGCTCCCGTGGTCGTTCTGCAGAAGGACGCTGACGGCGATCTCTCCGTCGAGGAGTACACCTCCATCGCGCAGGCAATCGATGCCCTCGAGGATGTCAATCCTAACACGAAGGATGTCGAGTTCAAGGGTGTCATTGCTGCCGTTCTGAACGACAAGGGCACCGCTGAGTTCCTGGTTCTGAGCAGCGCTACCCAGCTCAGCGACAACAGCAAGGACGACGACAAGAAAGTCTCTAAGGTTGACACACTGTATGCCTATGCTGGCACCAACAGCATCAAGCTCAACGTTGGCATGACTCAGGCCGTCAGTTCCGAGACCAAGGTCGATGTGACCATTAAGGTCCTCAACGGTGGCACTTGGGTTGACGTTGACACCTACACCGTCGTAATTGCTAAGGGTGACAAGACTGGCACTGCGCTCACCGTCGATGGCCTGGCCGCTGGTCAGTATAAGGTCATCTGCGGCGATCTGTCCAAGACTGTTGCTGTTAAGTAATCAAATCTTTTGATTTGACTTGACTCAAACAAAAAGGAAGGCTCCTTATGGAGCCTTCCTTTTTTATTCAGTTTTCCATGTCCAGCAGAGCAAGGATTTCATAGCTTTTGCCCGATTTGTAAAAACCGTTTTCCGCGCTGCCCGGATAGTTCCATTTTACGGTGTTGCCATTCCACGTGAGCGTAAATTCGTAAGCGTCGGTGAGTGTGTGGTAGCCGAGCGTCATGCCGCGCCAGAAGATCATGCTGCGCTTGGTGCCGGGTTCGCAGACCATCACGACCATCGGCTTATGCGGAAAGGTGTGGCTCGGAGCCGAGCCGGCGCCGGTGTAGGATGCGCTGTAAAATCCGCAGTTGCCGAGCTTGGCGATGGTCTGCGCCTGCGCCGCGAGCGTCTGCGCGTTGGCCGCGGCCGTGTCGGCGTTGGCCTTGAGCGCGGCGTCGATCTTCGTGTTGTCGGCGTTGAAGTCGTCCATCATGATGCGGTCAGACTTGACCCATTGGTTGAGCTGGTAGTTGGTGGTTTTTGTCATGCTTCCTCCTGTGTTTTACGTTCAGCAATTAGAACAAATTTTGCTTCGGAAGCTGCTCTCTCCGCCAACGCCTGCCGCCCGACCGCTTCGCTTTTTGCCCGCGCCGCGCGCTTATATCCGTATTCAGTTTTTTCGTTCGCTTTTTTCGTGTCGAGCCATGCCCATTGATCTCGCGCGTCTGCGCTGCGCGCCGCTGTCTTTTCCTGCACCCCGCGCCCGTCCTTCCCGCCGCATCTGCGCTTATATCCATATTCAGTTTTTGTCAGCCCTTTCCATTTCAGGCCGCGCCCCTTTGGCTCCGCGTTCGTCATATTCTGTTTTCTCGTTTTTCTGTTTTCCTTCGACCCGTATTTCCGCCGGTTTTATGATTTTTTCTTACGGCGAAAGCACCTCGAATCACTTGTAAGAGTGATTCGCCCATTTGGTGTCCATATGTGTGCAACGAAGGCAAAAAAAATTCCGGCTTGACATTTTCGCCCGCCGGATTATAATGAAGATAGCAAGGGACGCTGCGACAAGCGGTCGACCCGAAAGTTAGGAACTAATCAATGATTAGAAACCGTCACTTGGCCGAGTGGCGGTTTCTGCTTTTCACAATAATCGTTACCGTAAAGGAACCGATATGTAAAGTGATCCGCATGGTCTCACCCCCTTCCGGGTGGTGTGGCCGACCGCCTGCCGTCTGTGCAGCGTCCCTCAAAACGATTGTACCATACCACGCAAAAAAGTCAAGCCCTCCCGACCGGGAGGGCTTGCTGCGTTTAGGCGGTTACTTGCTGAACTTGGTAAAGAGCATGACGATCAGCGTGATGAGCGCCATGACGGCGAAGATGCCGAGCATCCCCTGCCACAGGATCGTGAGGGCGGCTTCGAGAGCTGTCATATTCCCTTCCTCCTTACTTCAAGAGCTGCGGCACGAGGTTGAGGATCATGCCGCCCGCGAGGACGCTTGCGATCTGCCCGGCGACGTTCGCACCCACCGCGTGCATCAGAAGATGGTTCTGCGGATCGGCCTCAAGCCCCATCTTCTGGATAACGCGCGCGGACATTGGGAACGCCGAAATGCCCGCCGCGCCGACCATCGGATTGATCTTGGTCTTGCTGAACAGGTTGAGGAGCTTCGCGAACATCACGCCCGCGATGGAGTCGAACACGAACGCCACGAGGCCAAGGCCCATGATGATGAGCGTATTCCGGTTCACGAACTGCTCGGCGCGCATGGAGAACGAGATCGTGATGCCGAGCAGCAGCGTGATGAGGTTCGCCAGCGTGTTCTGCGCGGTCTCGGAGAGACGGTCAAGGCAGCCGCACTCGCGCAGGAGGTTACCGAACATCAGGAAGCCGACGAGCGAGACGGACATCGGCGCGATGAAGCCCGCGATGATGGTCACGAGGATCGGGAAGCAGATGCGCAGCGTGCGCGAAACGTTCTTGGGGTTGTAGGGCATCCGGATGCGGCGCTCTTTTTTCGTCGTCACGAGCTTGATGGCGAAGGGCTGGATGATCGGCACAAGCGCCATATACGAGTACGCCGCGACGGCGATGGGGCCGACGTAGCTCGAGTGTAGCACCTGCGAGACGAGGATGGAGGTCGGGCCGTCCGCCGCGCCGATGATGCCGATGGAAGCGGCGTCCGCGAGATCGAAGCCGAGCAGGACGGCAGCGACCATGGTGAAGAAGATGCCGAACTGCGCCGCCGCGCCGAAGAGCAGCATCTTGGGATTCGAGAGCAAGGGACCGAAGTCGATCATCGCGCCGATGCCGATGAACAGCAGCAGCGGCAGCGCTTCGCTGGCCTCGATGGTTGTCTCGAAGAGCCACTGGATGATGCCCTGGCTCTCGCCGATGCCCTCGACCATCTGGTTGAGGACGCCGGAGCTCGGCAGGTTGACGAGGATGGCACCGAAGCCCATCGGCAGCAGCAGCGCGGGCTCATAGTCCTTTTGGATGGCGAGGTAGATGAGCGCGAAGCCCACGAGGTACATCACGCCCTGCTGCCACGTCACGGCTCGAAAGCCGTCAAGCAGAAAGCTCATAAATGCAACACACTCCTGTATTATAGAATTGGTTTTGGGAAAAGAAAAAGACTCTTACCGTCGGACGGCTGAAAAGACGTCTTCGGTAAAAGTCTCGCCATTTCATGAGCGGACCGGGGGCGCAGCCCCGTGATGACGACCCGCCCGACGCCGCAGCGGCGTTGGCTACTCCCTTATTCCTTTCGGTATCATAGCATACGAAGCGTCCTGTGTCAAACCAATTATTGCCGTTTCGTAAACTTTTTTGCACCCTCTTTACTATTTAGGCGAAATCATATAGAATAAAATCAATTTTGATAGAAAGTGTGATGGACCTTGCAGAATTTCATTTATAAGATTCGCTGCTCGATGGCGCGCTTCATGTACGGTCGAAACGGCGCCGACCAGCTCTGCTTGGCCTTGTTTATCGCTGAGCTGGTGCTCAGCCTGCTGCCCGCCTTGGTGCCGGGGCAGGCATTTGCCGCCTTTATCCACTATACCACGCTCTTTTTGTGCGTATATCTGCTGTTCCGTATGTTCTCGCGCAACCTCGAAAAGCGCCGTGCGGAAAACGCAAAATTCATGCAGTGGTGGGGGCCGAAGCAGAGCGCCCTGCGCGGAGCGAAGGCCCGCCGCGCCGACAAGGAACACAAGTATGTGAAGTGCTCCTGCGGCACCTATTGCCGTGTGCCGCGCAGCGTCGGAACGGTCGAATTGACCTGTCCGAAGTGCGGAAAAAAGCGGATCGTGAAAACCTGAAAATGAGTCCTTTTGAAAAAAGCGCCGAAGGGCGCTTTTTTTGTACACTTTGACGATCCGTTTTGTTCAAAACCGCCCATGTCTACCCGATGTCTACCCGCCGAAACGCCTGGGGCGCAAGGGTTTGCTGGTTTTCCAGAGAGGCCGCCGTCTACCCTTCCGTCTACCCATTTTTTCGCGCCGATTCCCGAAACGCCTGCCATTGCTGCGAAAATTTTTGAAATTTCCGAAAATGTATGGGGGTACGATATCGCCTATTTGACCCGTTTTTGCAACATTTTCTCCGTTTTGCACAAAGGCAGGATTTTGACGGACGCCCTCCTCAACGAGCTGACGTGCATAAACAAAAGAAAATCGAGCCGAAACGCGGAAAAATATACGATGCCGCAGAACCGGAAGCGGAAATTTCAGAAAGGAGAGTAACATTATATGAAAAAGTTACTCGCTCTGGTGCTGGCGCTGGTCATGACCATGTCCCTCGTCACCATCAGCAACGCAGCTTTCAAAGATGCCGACAAGATCGACTACGATGAAGCTGTGGAAGTCATGAACGCCATCGGCGTTCTCGTTGGCGATGAGAAGGGCAACTTCAACGCCAAGGAAAACCTCACCCGTGAGCAGGCTGCCAAGATCATCAGCTACCTGCTGCTCGGCAACAAGACCGCCGAGGCTCTCGTCGGTGCTGCCAAGTTCACCGACGTCGCGGCTACCCGCTGGTCCGCCGGCTTTGTTGACTACTGCGCCTCCACCGGCGTCGTGGCCGGCAATGGTAACGGCACCTTCGCTCCCGCCGGCCAGCTGACCGGCTTCCAGTTCGCCAAGATGCTCCTCGTCGCGCTCGGCTATGATGCCAACATCGAGGGCTTCACCGGCACCGACTGGCAGATCAACGTCTCCAAGGTCGCCAATCAGGTCGGTCTCTTCAACGGCCTGAGCATCAGCGGCACCGCCGTTCTCACCCGTGAGCAGGGTGCCCAGATGTGCCTGAACACTCTCAAGGCTCCTCTGGTCGAGTACTCCAACAAGGGCGGCAGCCTCTCCGTCAACGGCGCTGTCATCAACATCGGCGCTTCCAAGGCCCAGTACGTCACCACGACACTCGCCAAGGAGCAGCGCATCAGCAAGAAGACCCTGACCAACACCGACACCACCCTGAACGGCGGCTACACCGTTGAGTTCGGCGAGAAGTACTATCCCGCCCTCGAGCTCAAGACCGACAGCGACGCGTTTGACCGTCCCGCCCACCAGTGGCTGCACAACAACAAGAAGATCGGCTCCTATGTGGACTACGATCTGATGGTTGCTGAGTACACCACCGGCGTCAACGGCAAGACCCTTTATGAGCTGCTCGGCTCCTCCATCATCAAGGAGTATGACATCAGCTACTATGTCAACGGCAAGCTCGTCGAGAACGAGATCAAGGCCAGCAACATGATCAAGACCAACACCGTCTATGATTATGACAGCACCGGCAACGGCGTCCTGACCCAGGTCTTTGTGAATGACGATGACAAGGACATCACCATCACCAGCATCCAGACCTTCGTGGCACAGGCTCTTGCCGATTACAACACCAAGAAGGAAACCATCAGCCTCGACTATAAGTCCGAACTGAACATTGACGACACCATCAGCGCTGACGACTTTGCCAGCATCGCTGACCTGAAGGATGACGATGTCGTTCTTGTCACTGTTGCTGAAGATACTCCTAACAAGTACGTCGTTCAGAGCATTGCCACTCCCGAGAAGATGGAGAACAAGGAAATTACCAAGTTCACCAAAGAAAGCAAGCTCACCACCGACGGTACCGAGTATAAGTATTCCAAGAAGGGCACCATTTGGAACGAGCTCGGCAAGGTTTATGGCAAGGAAGTTCTTGACAAGACCTATAATATTTATCTTGACCAGTACGGCTATGTCATCGCCACCGAGATCTACACCGATACCCTCAAGTATCTGTTCCTGACCGGTTATGACATGAGCGAGAGCAATCTCTCTATCAAGACCGCTGATGCCGCTGCGATTTTCCCCGATGGCACCTTCAAGACCATCAAAATCAATGTTGCTGACACAAAGAAGAATATCGCTACTTATAATGGCGTTGCCGCGAATACTGATTATGTTGAGCTCCGCTCCGATGGTCACAGCCAGTACAATGCATGGTTCTCCTACAGCGAGAAGGATGGCGTTTATACGCTGAAGCCTGTTTCCGGCTGGACAAATACGGAAGCTAAGGACACCGAGGGATTCATCAACAGTGCAAAGGTTCGCCTGACTGGCGTTGTCGGTAACGACACCAAGAAGGCCTACGGCAACGATGATTCCGTTTATATCACTGTTGATACCGATGCAGTCGATGGCATCGGCGGTAGCAGCACTAATCCTGCTCTCGGCATTTCCAAGGTCACCGGCATTTATACGGGTGTCCAGAACGTTGACCTTAAGGTCTACAAGACCGGTACTACCGATGGCACCAATACTCTGTCCAACATGAACTATCCGCGTATCGGAAAGGTCGGTGCAGTCTTTGCCCTGTTCGACAGCAACAATTATGTCATCGCCGCTATCGTTGTCGGTGAGGACAACAATAGTACCGATAGCTTCGCATACGCTCTGAAGGATGCTCAGAATGAGTACAAGTCCGGCGACTATTATTATTGGGACTTCGTCGCTGTTAAGGATGGCAAGATCGAGACCCTGACCGTCAAGGAGAAGTATGACGATCTGCTTAATGGCACTTCCGCTACCATCTCCAAGAACATTGGTGCTGGTAAGGGTTCCATGTTCAAGCTGTGGTATGATACCGACGGTTACGTTGTCAGAGCCGAGCTCTGCGGTCAGGCCAAGGACTATGTCTATGGCACTGACGATTATACGCATACTGACATCAACGATGAGAAGGTCTATAATGTTGGCATCTTCACCGACACCGAACTGACTGTCTCTGGCCGCACCCTGTATATTGGCACTCAGGACGACTATGGTCTGACTCTCGTCACCGGTGCTCCTATTGTTGTTGCGCAGAATGAGAAGTATACAAAGGCCGATGGTACCAACGCAACGCGCTTCACTTATAGTGAGTATGCCACCATTGCTCAGGCGCTCAACGCTCTTGCGAACAAGGCTGAGTTTAAGGGCTACATTTCTGCGGCTCTGAACGACAAGGGCACCGCCGAGTTTATCGTGATTAACAGCGGCAATCCGCTTGATATCACTACTGATGATGGCACCACTCCCACCAATGGCGACCTGACTATCGACACCATGACTTACAGCGCTAACGCATTCGGCGCTAATCAGGGTGGCTTTGTGATCGAGCTCTCCAACGAAGTCGCCATTGCTAATGCTACCAAGTACACCGTTACCATCACCAACAAGGATGGCGCGAAGCTCCTTAGCGCTTCCGACAATATCTCCCGTGACATTGCTGCTGATGCCGGCGTGGAGATCAAGGTTGCTTACTCCGCCGTTCTCGGTACCGGTTCTTATGTTGTCAATGTCACGATTGGCGACATGGCTGCTTCCGATGTTATGCTCGTTGCGTAATCAGATCTTTTGATTTGGTTTTCCGAGAAAAACGCGAAAAGAAAGGCTCCAAAAGGAGCCTTTCTTTTTTCTTATTCTGCCGACATATCGAGCAGAACCAGCGCATGGTACTGTTTGCCGGACCAGTTCATGTTGCCGTCGTGGTTTTGGCCAAGCAGCCAGCTGACCGTTCGCTCGCCCCATGTGATGGTATACTCATAGGAGCTGGACGACGTCGAAGTGGTGGGCATCCCGCGCCATGCGATGAGCGCGGGCGCACCATCCGACTCACAAACCATCAGCACCATCGGTTTGCCCGGGCAGGTGATGGTCGGCGTGGTCATGTCGCCGCCGGTGTAGGTTGTCTGGTAAATGGCGCAGTTGCCGCAGAGGGCGACGGCGGCGGACGCCGCCGCGGCCGTGTCGGCGTTGGCCTTCAGGGCGGCGTCGAGCGTCGCGGTCATGTCGTTGAAGTCCTTCATCTGAATGCAGTCGGTTTTCTCCCACTTGGGGAGCTGGTAGTTGGTGGTTTTTGTCATGCTTCCTCCTGTTTTTTACGTTCAGCAATTAGAACAAATTTTGCTTCGGAAGCTGCTCTCTCCGCCAACGCCTGCCAATCCGGCCCGCTTCGCTTTTTGCCCGCGCCGCGCTGCGCACTTATGTCCGTATTCAATTTTTTCGCTCGCTTTTTTCGCTCGGTTTTTCGTGCCAAGCCATGTTCCATTGATCTCGCGCATCTGCGCTGCGCGCCGCTGTCTTTTCCTGCACCCCGCGCCCGTCCTTCCCGCCGCATCTGCGCTTATATCCATATTCAGTTTTTTGTTCTCTTTTCTCGTGTCGAGCCGCGTCCATTGATCTCGCGCGTCTGCGCTGCGCGCCCGACGCACTTATATCAATATTCAGTTTTGTCAGCCCTTTCCATTTCAGACCGCGCCCCTTTGGCTCCTCGTTCGTCATATTCTGTTTTCTCGTTTTTCCGTTTTTCCTCGACCCGTATTTCCGCCGGTTTTATGATTTTTTCTTACGGCGAAAGCACCTCGAATCACTTGTAAGAGTGATTCGCCCGTTTGGTGTCCGTCCGCGTGCAACGAGGGCAAAAAATTTTCCGGCTTGACATTTTCGCCCGCCGGATTATAATGAAGATAGCAAGGGACGCTGCGACAAGCGGTCGGCCCGATTAGGATTTTTCTAAAATGCTTTTAGAAAACCGTCACCGTGCCGGGTGGCGGTTTTCGCGTTTCTTTATCATAATCGTTACCGTAAAGGAACCGATATGTAAAGTGATCCGCATGGTCTCACCCCCTTTCGGGTGGTGTGGCCGACCGCCTGCCGTCTGTGCAGCGTCCCTCAAAACGATTGTACCATATCACGCACAAAAGTCAAGCCCTCCCGGCCGGGAGGGCTTGCTGCGTTTACAGGCTGATCGCGCCGTCGGCGCTTTGCGCGCCCGCGAGCAGGGACGCGCACTCGGACAGAAAGCGCTCGACCTGCTGCGCGCAGCGGCCGGTGTAGAGCGCGGGGTCCATGACGGTGTCGAGCTCCGCACGGGTCATGCCGAAGGCGGGGTCAGCGGCGAGACGATTGAGCAGGTCGCAGCGTTCGCCCTCCTTCATGCGTGCGGTCGCGGCCATGGAATGCTGCCGGATGCGCTCGTGCAGCTCCTGCCGGTCGCCGCCGCGCTTGACGGCCTCCATCATGATGTTCTCGGTGGCGAGGAAGGGCAGGTATTCGCGGATGGTGCGGTCAACGATCTTCTTGTTGACGTGCAGACCGTTGGTGACATTCTGGCACAGGCGCAGCACGGCGTCCGCGCAGAGGAAGCCCTCGGGCAGGGCAATGCGGCGGTTGGCGGAGTCGTCGAGCGTGCGCTCGAGCCACTGGACGCTCGCGGTCATGGGGGCGTTGGCGGCGTCGGCCATCAGATAGCGGCTGAGCGAGCAGATGCGCTCACAGCGCATGGGGTTGCGCTTGTAGGCCATGGCGGACGAGCCGATCTGGTTTTTCTCGAACGGCTCCTCGACCTGCCGGTCGTGCTGAAGCAGACGGATGTCGTTCGCCATGCGGTAGGCGCTCTGCGCGAGGGAGGAGAGGACGTTCAGGATGCGGCTGTCGGTCTTGCGCGGGTAGGTCTGGCCGCAGACGGAGAAGCAGCGGTCGAAGCCGAACTCCGCGGCGATGCGGCGGTTCATCTCGTCGATCTTCGCGCCGTCGCCGTCAAAGAGGTCCATGAAGCTGGCCTCGGTGCCGGTCGTGCCGCGGCAGCCGAGGAATTTCAGCGTGGCGAGAATGTGGTCGAGTTCCTCAAGATCGCTGAGAAAATCCTGCATCCAGAGAGCCGCACGCTTGCCGACGGTCACAGGCTGTGCGGGCTGATAGTGCGTGTAGCCGAGGGTAGGCACGGCGGCGTATTCGCGAGCAAACGCGGCGAGATTTGCCAGTACGCCGAGCAGCTCGCCGCGCAGATAGCGCAGGCCGTCGCGGTAGAGAATGAGGTCGGCATTGTCGGTGACGTAGCAGCTCGTCGCACCAAGGTGGATAATGCCGGCGGCGGACGGCGCGGCCTTGCCATAGGCGTAGACGTGCGCCATCACATCGTGGCGCACCTCGCGCTCGCGCTGCTCGGCCACGGCGTAGTCAATGTCGGTGATGTGCGCTTCCAGCTCCGCGACCTGCTCGGCGGTGATGGGCAGCCCCAGTTCGTGCTCCGCGCGGGCGAGCGCGGTCCACAGCCGCCGCCATGTCTGAAAGCGCATATCGGCGGAGAACAGGTGCAGCATATACGGCGACGCGTAGCGCGACGATAGGGGTGATTCGTAAACATCTTTGCTCATGGCTCGTTCCTCTTTTCTGATTTGCTCTATTGTACCGAAAAATCCGCGGCTTGTCCACCCGAAAGAAAATGGAACGGCGCTGCCGTTCCATTTTTCTTATCGGAGAATGAGGCTTTCTCTTTCCGCGCCGACGGAGACATAGCCGATGGGACAGCCGATGGCCTTTTCCACATATTCGACGTAGCTCCGCGCGGCCTCGGGCAGATCCTCCCAGCGGCGGGCGCCGGAGATGTCACACTGCCAGCCGGGCATATACTCCATGACGGGCTTGGCGCGGTCGAGAAGGACGGGGAAGGGGAAATCGTCGGTCTGCACGCCGTCGATCTCATAGTGGGCGCACAGAGGGATCTTGTCCATGTAGCTGAGCACGTCGAGCTTCGTGAGGGCGATGCTCGTCGCACCCTGCATCTCCACGCCGTAGCGCGTCGCCACGAGGTCGATGGGGCCGACGCGGCGGGGACGGCCGGTCTTTGCGCCGAACTCCGCACCGGCCTCGCGCAGCTTTGCCGCTTCATCGCCGAACCACTCGCAGGTGAAGGGCCCCTCGCCCACGCAGGAGGAGTAAGCCTTGACCACGCCCACGACCTCGTCGAGCTTTGCGGTGGGCAGACCCGAGCCGACCGGCGCATAGGCGGCGATGGCGTTGGAGGAGGTGGTGTAGGGATAGATGCCGTAGTCCAGATCGCGCAGCGCGCCGAGCTGTGCCTCGAAGAGAATGCGCTTGCCGTTTGCCTGCGCCTCGCGCAGGAACGCCGTGGTGTTGGCGACAAAGGGCTTGATCTTTGTGCCGAAGTCGTCGATCCACGCCGTCAGCTCGTCCATGGTATAGCCCTTTGCACCGTAGACACGGGTGAGCGTGAGGTTCTTCCACTCGAGCAGGTCGGCCAGATGTGCCTTGAGGTGCTCTGGGTGGAGCAGCTCGCCGGCGAGCACGGTCTTTTTTTGATACTTGTCGGAATAGAACGGCGCGATGCCCTGCTTGGTGGAGCCGTACTTCTTGTCCTTGAGCCGCGCTTCCTCCAGCGCGTCGAGCTCGCGGTGCCACGGCAGCAGCAGGGAGGCGCGCTCGCTGACCTTCAGGTTCTCCGGCGTGATCGCCACGCCTGCGGCGCGCAGGGTCTCGATCTCGTTATACAGGTTCTCGCAGTCGAGCGCCACGCCGTTGCCGAGAATGTTTACCACGCCCTCGCGGAAGATGCCGCTGGGCAGCAGGTGCAGGGCGAACTTGCCCTTATCGTTCACGACGGTGTGGCCTGCGTTGCCGCCGCCCTGATAGCGCACGACCACGTCGAAATGGTCGGTGAGGTAGTCGACCATGCGGCCCTTGCCCTCGTCGCCCCAGTTGATGCCTACGATCGCACAATTCGCCATGATAATAGCCTCCTGAATATTTCCTCCGTACTATGAGAGATACGGTTTGCGTCAAAACGCCAGCCTCAGCATTATACGGGATACAACGGCATAAGAAAAGAATCAATTTAATATACTTATCATTCGCTCAGCTAATGATGAAATGAAGGGAGGAGGACATTGCAGATCTCGACAAAAAAGCCTGCGCCTTTGGCGGAAAATGAGGGTATCGTGAAGAAAATGCTGCAAGAAGGGAGCCAGACATCCTCCGGCTCCCTTGCTGTGCCGCTATGAAATTTCTCCTTGCGCTTACTGTAACAGCAGGAGGCTGAAGACGAGCGTGAAGAGCGCGACCGTTTCGATGATGCCGATGACGATGAAGAAGTTCGCCGTGCCCTTGCCGGTCTCGCCAAGCGCGTCGGCGCTCGCCGCGGCGACCTTGCCCTGGAAGAACGCGGACAGGCCGATGGCGAGACCCGCGAAGATGCCCGTAAACATGGCGAGCGCGGGATCGGCGCCGGAGGCCACGGCGCTGCGGATGAAGTTCATCAGCAGGAAGCCGTAGATGGTCTGCGTCAGGGGCGCGCCGGAGAAGGCGACCATGATGAAGGGAGCGGGCTTGCCGTTCGCGTAGCACTTCTTCCACGCGCCGACGCTCGCCTGCGCCGCGAAGCCCGCGCCGAACGCGCTGCCCATGGCGGACAGGCCCAGCGCACACGCCATACCAATAAATTCAATGCTCATAATACATTTCTCCTCTTTTTGATTATTTTCTGATTTTATCCAGTTTTTTGAACGGTGCGTAGGCGGTGCCGGTCCACTCCATGCCAAGCTGACCGGAGAATTCCAGCAGATTCAATCGCACGCCATGGACCACCACGGACAGCAGGCCCATCACGATGTTCAGCCCGTGACCGACGAGCATGATGAGGATGCCGACGACGACCAGCGGCCCCTTGAAGCCGAGCGCCATGTTGTTAAAGCTCTGCGCGATAGCGAGCGACGCCATGCCGACGGCAAACAGTCGGATGTAGCTCATGATGTTGCCGAAGGCGCTGATGGTGTTGAGGAACACTGTGAAGGCGTTGCCAAGGCCCGCCTTGAGACCCTGCGCGAAGGTCTTGTCCGGCGACATCCCGCCGAAGCACACGACCAGCACGAAGCCGAGAAGGACCACCGCGGCAATGGGCGTGAGGTTCACCTGCTCGCCGATGACGAGGTAGAGCACCACGAAGTACAGCGCGCAGATCGCGCACAGCCAGCCGAGGTCGGCGACCCAGCTGAGGTCCTTCTCCCGCGTCTTGCGGCGGATGTTCATCACACACGCCAGCGAGAGCTGGACGGTGCCGAGGATGAAGCAGAATTTCATGACGCTGTTCTGCTGCTGGGTGGTGGTGACGTTGAAATACTCGGGGTAGTTGGCAAAGGTCGGAACGACCAGCGAGCGGAGCAGCGGCACGTCCATCGCGCCCTCAAGCCCGAACCAGGTGCCGGTCATCGCGCCCCAGACGATGGTGGCGATGGAGAGCACCCACAAAAGCTGCACGGCATCGGAGGGCTTCTTGCTCTTCACCGTCAGGGCCGCGGCGGTCAGCAGGAACAGGCAGCCGTAGCCCGCGTCGCCGATGATCATGGCGAAGAAGAGCGTGAAGAAGCCGAGGAACCAGAACGAAATATCGTACTCGCGGTAGCCCGGCACGGTGCCGAGAATGTCGAACACCGGCGCAATGAGCCGCGTGACCTTGGTGTACTTGATCTTGGTCGGCACCTTGTCGTCGTCTGCCGCTGGATCGTCCATCGCCCACGCCCAATGCTCCTTCGCGGCGGCGGCCTTGAAGCGCTCCGCCTCGTCGACGGGGAGGTAGCCGGTCAGCCACACGAGTCCGTCCCCACTCTCCGAGGTATTGCGCACGGAGGAGTAGTCCGCGTCGTTCTGCGTTTTGAGCAGCTGCTCGCGGAAGCTGGGCAGGTGCTTCGCGGCGGCCTTGAGCTGCGCGCCGCACTCAGAAAGACCGCGCTCGCAGTCGGCAATCTCCTGCCGGTATTCGTCAAGGCTCTTTTCCGGCGGGATGAACTCGCCGGCGGCGCAGGAGGCGGGCAGCGCACCGAGGATGGCGACGGTTTGCTGCTTCCCGACCGGCGCGAGCCGGAGGAAGCGCACCTCCTCGTCCGCTTCGAGCGAAGCGAGGAGCTTTTTGTCCACGCGGCAGAAGTGCAGCTCGAAGCCCTGCACCTTCAGTTCTTTGATCTCGGCGGGGGAGAAGCTGCCCCAGCCGGCGAGCGTGTCGCACGCGCTGACCGCGGCGGCGCGCTCGGCTTCTAATGCCTTTTTGCGCTCCAGACATGCGTTGAGCTCGTCGAAGAGCACTTTAAATTGATCGTCGTCGAGCGTTTCCGCTTCGACCTCGCTCACCCCCTGCTCCTCGAGCACGGTGATGAGCCGCGAGAGCGCGGCGAAGCGCTCCAGATAGGTCTGGTCGGCATCCGCCTTTTCCGCGAAATGGACGATGCCGAGCGCACGCAGCGCGTCGAGCAGCTCCGTTTTCTGCGTTTGCGCAGCGACGATGTGAACGACCTTCATTTTCTCGATCATCGCGCCGCCTCCTGTAGCTTTTTCTTGGCGATCTTGCCGCGCACGACCGCGGAGGTCTGCTGGTCGCCGAGGTAAATGCCGATGACGCGGATGTTTTCCCTCGCCTCGGGGATCTTGACCTTTTCAAACAGGTTCACGCGCTGCGCGGTGGAGCGCAGCTCCCGCTCGAGCAGCTCGACCTGCGTGCGCAGCGTCTTGACCAGCGCGTCCAGCCGCGCGATCTCGCGCAGCGTGACCACGGCGGTGTCCACCCAGAGCGGATAGTCCGCGACGTCGTAGGAGATCTCCTCGAAGGTCAGCTCCTCAAAGACCGGCACGATCACGCCGGCGATGTTGTGGTCGCGGCAGACGACGTCCTTCGGACGGATGAGCGAATCGAGCCGCATCCCCTCGGGAAAGCTGCCGTTTTCGGCGAACACCGCGATCCAGCCGTCCAGACCGTCGACGATCTTCAGCCGTTCGGCCTCGACCTTCTCAAGCTGCGCCGTCACCTGCATCACGACCGACTGGAGCTGCTGCTTTTTCAGCTGCAGCGTCGGCAGATAGCGTTGAAACTGCTTGAGCCGGTCCTTCTGGACCTTCAGTTCATTTTTTGTTAGTTTGACAGCCATACACGCTCCCTCAGTTCAAGGCGTCCTTTTTCGGCCATCTTTCCTGCAGGAGACTGGTCTTCAGACCCGTTTCGTTCGGCTCGAAGCACTCGGCGAGGATCCCCCAGCCAAGGTCCAGCGCCTCCTCCAGAGGGATGTTCACGCTCAGGTCCATCAGCTTCGTTTCAAAGAGGTGGCCGTACTTGAGCAGCTTCTCGTCCCATTCGGACATCATGAAGCCCATGGACTTCTTCTCAAGGCTTTCCTTGTAGGCGCTGTAGAGACGGATCATGCCGTCCATCAGGGCGCGGTGGTCGCTGCGCGTCGTGCCGTTGACGTTCTGCTTGAGACGCGAGAGCGAGCCGAACGGCTCAATGTGGCCGTTTTTGAGGTAATACTGGCCCTCGGTGATATAGCCTGTGTTGTCCGGCACGGGGTGGGTGACGTCATCGCCGGGCATCGTGGTGACGCCGAGGATGGTGATGGAGCCCGCGCCCTCAAAGTCGACCGCCTTCTCATAGCGCGAGGCAAGGCAGCTGTATAGGTCGCCGGGGTAGCCGCGGTTGGACGGCACCTGCTCCATCGTGATCGCCATTTCCTTCTGCGCGTCGGCGAAGTTGGTCATGTCGGTCAGCAGCACAAGCACGCGCTTGCCGGCAAGGGCGAACTGCTCCGCCACGGCGAGCGACAGGTCGGGCACGAGCGTACATTCCACCGTCGGATCAGACGCCGTGTGGACGAACATGACCGTGCGGCCCATCGCGCCGCTCTTTTCGAGCGTGTCGCGGAAGAAGAGGTAGTCGTCGTATTTCAGACCCATGCCGCCGAGGACGATGACGTCGACCTCCGCCTGCATGGCGATGCGGGCGAGCAGCTGGTTGTAGGGTTCGCCGGAGACGGAGAAGATGGGCAGCTTCTGGCTCTCGACGAGCGTGTTGAACACGTCGATCATCGGGATGCCGGTGCGGATCATGCGCTTGGGCACGATGCGCTTGGCGGGGTTGACGGAGGGCCCGCCGATGGGGATCATATTTTCGGTCAGCGCGGGGCCGTTGTCGCGCGGCACGCCCGCGCCGTCGAACACGCGCCCGAGCAGGTCGTCGGAAAACGAGACCATCATGGGCCGCCCGAGGAAGCGCACGGTGTCGGTCGTGCTGACGCCCTGCGTGCCGGCAAAGACCTGCAGGGAGACGAGGTCGCCGCTGAGCTTGATGACGCTTGCGTAGCTCTCGCCGACGAGGGCAAGGTCGCCGCTGCGCACGCCCGAGGCGCGCACGGTCACGACGTTGCCGACGATGGATTCGATCTTGGTATAAACCTTCTGCATTCTGAAACCCTCCTTAACCCGTTACCTTGCTCCGGTAGAGGTCCGTGAGCTTCGTTTCCTGCGCCGCAAATTCCGGCGTACCGTAGACCGTGCCGTGCCAGTCGAGGAATTCCTGACGCACCTGATTGAAGAAGGCGCGGATCTCCTTTTTGTCGCTGAGCGCGTAATCGCGCGTGAGCACATCGTAGAGCACGTTGAACTCATGCGCCTGACGCTCCGGCTCGCAGGCCGCGTCGATGGGATCGAAGGAGTTCTGCTGCAGGTACACGGCATCGAGCAGCTCACCCTTCTGGTAGAGGATGTAGTCCTCGGCCGAGGTGCCCTCTTCGCCGATGACCTTCATCATCTGATTGATCTCGCTGCTGCGGCGGAGGATGCCGCGGGCCTCCTCCACACGCGCCATGTCCACCACGCCCTGATACTTTGACCACGAGTCGATAGGGTGGATGGAGGGATACTTGCGCGCGTCGGAGCGCTCGCGGGAGAGGCCGTGGAACGCGCCGACGACCTTGAGCGTCGCCTGCGTGACCGGCTCTTCAAAGTTGCCGCCCGCGGGGGAGACCGTGCCGCCGATGGTGACGGAGGCGATTTTGCCGTTTCTCAGCCGGACCTTGCCCGCGCGCTCATAGAACGCGGCGATGACGGATTCGAGGTAGGCAGGGAAGGCTTCCTCGCCGGGGATCTCCTCCAGTCGGCCGCTCATCTCGCGCATGGCCTGCGCCCAGCGGCTCGTGGAGTCCGCCAGCAGCAGGACGTTGAGTCCCATCTGGCGGTAATATTCGGCCATCGTCACTGCCGTGTACACGGACGCTTCACGCGCCGCGACCGGCATGGACGAGGTGTTGCAGATGATGATGGTACGCTCCATCAGCGAGCGGCCCGTGCGCGGGTCGGTCAGCTCGGGGAATTCCTTGAGGACCTCCACGACCTCGCCGGCGCGCTCGCCGCAGGCGGCGACGATGACGATGTCGACGTCAGCGTTCTTCGCCTCCATGTGCTGCAGCACGGTCTTGCCCGCGCCGAAGGGGCCGGGCACGCAGAAGGTGCCGCCCTTGGCGACCGGCAGGAAGGTGTCGATGCAGCGGATCTTGGTCACCAGCGTCTCGTCGGGACGCAGACGCTCCTCATAGCAGCGGATGGGCTGCTTGACCGGCCAGGAAAAGACCATGCTCAGCGTCTTCTCCTCGCCCGCGCCGTTTTCCAGCACCGCAACGGTGGAGCGGACGTGATAGACGCCCTTTTCCTTCACGCTCTTTACGCGCCAGCCCTCGTCCTTGAGGTCGAAGGGCGCCATGATGAGGTGCGTGAACTGCCCCTCCGGCACGCTGCCGACCGCGTCGCCCGCGAGCACGGCGTCGCCGGGCTTGACACAGGGGGTGAACTCCCATTCCTTATCGGGGATGGGGTCAAGGTATACGCCGCGCTCGAGGAAGAAGCCGCATTGCTCAGCAAGCTTCGGCAGAGGATTCTGCAAGCCGTCGTACACCTGCGTCAGAAGGCCGGGGCCGAGCTCGACGCTCAGCAGCTCGCCGGTCAGCTCGACCTCATCGCCGACCTGAATGCCGTTGGTCATTTCATAGATCTGCATACTCACGGCGTCGCCGCTGATGCGGATGACCTCGCCCTTGAGGCGGTCATTGCCGATCTTGACGAAGCCGACTTCGTTTTTCCGAACGGAGCCCGAGAATCTTGCCGAGACAAGGTTGCCGTTGACTCCGGTCACATAGCCTGTCACTTTCTCCATTTCGTTTCTCCCGTTTTCTTATAGGCTGAATATCTGCTGGCGGACCTGTCCGAGCAGGGTGTCGAAGGCGGCCTTGCCCTCGTCATGGCGGAAGACGCGCTGCCGTTCGAGCAGCTGCAGCTTCAGCGCGTAGCCGTAGAGCGCGCAGTCGTCGAAGATGTGCAGTCCCACCAGCTCATCCAGCCGGTCAAATTCCAGCGCGAGCAGCAGCCGCTCGCCCTCGAGCGGGTCCTTTGCGTTCACTGCCGCGGTGACGGTCTGCGCCACGGCGGCGTCGCGCTCGTTCGGTGCAGCGCAGCTCTCGCCGCGCTTCACACGCCGCTGATAGGTCAGCTCGCCCTGCAGCACGCGGTAGAAGGCCGCCCACCGGCTCACGAAGCCGCCGTCCTCCGAGCGCACCGTCAGCTCCTCGAGCGAGCGGTAGACCCTGTCGCTCACCGCGCCCCGGCATTGGTCGAGAAACGCAGCGTAATCCAGCGGCGGGGCGTCGCCCGCGCGGAGCATCGGCAGGCTCGAGATCAAGTAGTAATAGGAAGCCAAGAGCGTCCCTCCTTAAATGCGCAGCTCGCGGAAGAAGGGGGCAAGCTGCTCCGCCAGCTCCTCGTCGGAGCAGTCGATGTAGCCCGAGCCGTCCTTGGTGCACAGGCGGAAGCCCGTGCGGACCTTTTTGGAGAGCCGCAGCTCCAGCCCCGCCTTGAGCTCGCCGGCGAGCTCGCTTTTGAGCGCGTCCGTGACGGAGGCGACCTCTGCGGCGTAGGCGGAGGCGTCCTCGCCCTGCAGCGCGGCGGTGATGAGCGCGGCGAGCGCCTTGTCGTCGAGCGCCTTATGCGTATCCTGCGCGAGCAGCTTCGTCAGCTCCGCGCCGATCTCCTGCCGGAAGGCGAGCACTGCGTCGCGCTTCGCCTGCTCTGCGCTGAGCTGAGCGCTGGCCTTGAACACGCCGATCTCCGCCTGCGCGTCCGCACGCAGCTTGTCCGCCTCGTTCCTCGCGTCGGCGACGATCTTTTCCGCCTGCGCCTTGGCTTCGGCAAGGATCTGCGCGGCCTCGCGGTTCGCGCTCTCGATGCCGTCCTTTTTGATGGAAGATACCAAATCTTGAATCTGAAGCTCCATAAAATCTGCCTTTCTGTGATTATGTCAGTAAAATCTTGTAATCATGCTAAAATATAGCGCACAACACCAAAGAAATCAAGAAAATGCAAAGAAATAGAATGATTCATTTTTTCAATAATGCCTAAAAACCGGGTAATAATGCGGAAAATATTATAACCGTCCGTGCGGGAGCCTAACCGCCGCCTTGCTCTTCCCATGTCGGTGTGCTATACTGGACCTGATATAAAAGAGAAAAGGAGAACGCTTCCCATGCCTGCCTTCGATCCGCTGACCTACCGCTATGCCTCGCGGCGCAATGTCGTCTACGCCAAAAATGCCGTCGCCTGCACGTCTGTGCCGCTCGGCGCACAGATCGGACTGGACGTGATGAAATCCGGCGGCAGCGCCGTGGACGCTGCTGTGGCGATGGCCGCGGCTATGCCGCTGCTCGAGCCGACCGGCAACGGTCTCGGCTCGGACTGCTTTGCGCTCGTGTGGATCGAGCGGGACAAACGGCTCTACGGCCTCAACGCCAGCGGTGTCGCGCCGATGGCGCTGAGCGCGGAGAAGGTTCGCGCGATGGGCTATACAGAGATGCCGAAGGCCGGATGGCTGCCGACGATGGTGCCCGGCGCACCCGCGGGCTGGGCGGAGCTGAACCGCCGCTTCGGCACGAAGCCGCTCGCTGAGCTGTTCGCGCCTGCCATTTCCTATGCCGAGGAGGGCTATCCCGTGCCGGTGAACGTCGCGCGGCAGTGGGAGCGCGACAGCCGCCGCATTGCCAAGGCGATGGCGGAGAACGCCGCACCGCATAAATACTGGTGGAAGAGCTTTATGAAGCCGGACGGTACGCCCTACCGCGCGGGCGAGCTGTTCCGCTTTCCGGACTACGCCGCGACGCTGCGCGCCCTCGCCGCGACGGACTGCGAGAGCTATTACCGCGGCGCGCTGATGGAGCGGATCGTCGCGTTCTCCCGCGCGACCGGCGGGTACTTCTGCGAGGACGACTTCCGCAATTATCGCCCCGAATGGGTCGAGCCCATCACGCAGGACTACCGCGGCTATACGGCCTGCGAGATCCCACCGAACGGCCACGGCATTACGGTGCTCATGGCGCTCGGCATCCTGAACGGCATGACCATGCCGGAAAAGCGCGAGAGCGCCGAGCACTATCACAAGGTGATGGAGGCCATCAAGCTGGCCTTTGCCGACACGAGGACTTACGTCGCCGACCCGCGCTATATGAAAACTAAGGTCAGCGAGCTGCTGGATCCCGCCTATCTCGCCGCGCGCCGCGCGCTCATCACCGACCGCGCGCTGGAGCCGAGGGCGGGCGACCCGCACTGCGGCGGCACCATCTATCTCTGCACCGCCGACCGCGAGGGCAACATGGTCTCGTTCATCCAGAGCAACTACACCACCTTCGGCGCGGGTGTCGCCGTGCCGGGGACGGGCATCTCGCTCCAGAACCGCGGCGCGAACTTCTCGCTCGACCCCGCAAGCGACAACTGCCTTGCCGGCGGCAAGAGGTCCTACCACACCATCATTCCGGGCTTTCTGCTCAAGGATGGCACGGCCATCGGCCCATTCGGCGTGATGGGCGCGTTCATGCAGCCGCAGGGTCAGACCGAGATCCTCGTCAACACGCTCGATTATCACATGAACCCGCAGGAGGCGCTTGATGCGCCGCGCATCCAATGGATCGGCGGCAGGAGGCTCGAACTGGAGCGTGAGGCGGGCGAGGCCATTGCCGACGAGCTGCGCGCGATGGGCCACGAGGTCACGGTCGTGGACGACCGCATTTCGATGGGCCGCGGTCAGATCATCTGGCGCGGAGAGGACGGCGTTTACACGGCGGGCACCGAGCCGCGCTGCGACGGCGCGGTCGCCGCGTGGTAAAGGAAGTTGCCGCAGACAATAATAAGGAAGGAGCCGCGTTCCCGGTGCAGGGAACGCGGCTCTTTTTGCGTGCTTGCGGCTTGAAACGCGGGCTGCGGTCGTGTCTCAGAGATTGGCGTGCTCCATCAGGTCGATGAGCACGCGGATGCCCTGCAGGTAGGCGCGGACCAGAATGCGCTCGTTCGTCCCGTGGACGCCGGAGGCGGCCTCCTCTGGCTCCGCCATGAAGGGCGAGCAGCGCAGGCAGGTGTCGCAGATCTGCTCGTATTGGTGCGCGTCAGTCGCGCCGACGGTTATGGACGGAACGAACACCACGTCGGGGTAGTAGCGCTGCATACTGTCCACCACCGTGCGGTAGCCGTAGCCGTCGCGCCGGGCCGTGGCGGAGGGATCGTTGGCCTGCTGGTAGCGCAGCTCCACGGTTGGGTCCTGCACCGCCGCACGGCAGTGCTCCATCACGCTCTCGACCGTGTCGCCGTCGGCAAGACGGAAATTGATGACCGCCTGCATATCCTGCGGCATCACGTTGCAGGCCTTGCTGCTGCCTTGAATGACAGTGGGGGCGATGGTCGTGGTGACAAAGGGAAAGAGCGCGGGGGACTGATAGCAGTAGGCCGCAATGGCGTCCGCGTTCGCGCGGACGTCACGCGTCAGCGTTCTGAGCGGCTCGGCGGTGATGTAGGGCGCGAGCGTTTCAAACGCGCCCATCATGGCGGGATTGAGCCGCACGGGGAACGGGCTGCTGACAATGTCCGCGATGGCGCAGGCAAGATGAGCGAGCGAGGTGCCGCCGTAGGGGCGGCTCGAGTGTCCGCCGATGGAGCGGACCGTCAGCTCCAGATCGGCATAGCCCTTCTCCATCAGATCGACCTGCGCGATGGAAAGGTCGGGCGCGCCGAAGGCCGCGCCGGATTCGATCTTGCCGCCGCCCTCGTCTAAAACGAATTCCAGCGTCACGCCCTGCGCCTTGAGGTGGTCGGAGATCGCCAGCGCGCCGGTGTTGAGCGTTTCCTCATCGTCGCCGAAGGCGAGGTAGGCCGTGCGCCGGAAGGTCCTGCCGCGGGCGAGCAGATACTCCGCAGCCTCGAGCACGCCGAAGACCTGCTCCTTGATATCCAGCGTGCCGCGGCCCCAGATGTAGCCGTCTGCCACCGCGCCGGAGAAGGCGGGATAGGTCCAGTCCTGCTCCGTGCCCTCGACCACCGGCACCACGTCCTGATGGGACATGTAAAGGCAGGGACGCAGCGTTTCGTCGCTGCCGGGGATGGTGATGAGCACGGCGTGGTGGCCGAGCCGCTCAAAGACGCCCGCGCGCATGATGTGGGGATAGCTCGCCTTCATGTGCGCGTGGAGCTTGTCAAACTCGCTATAGTCGGTCAGACTGTGGTCGGCGTAGTTGACGGTCCGGCATTGGATTGCCTGCGAAAGACGCGCGACCGCGCCCTCGGCGTCTAAGTCGGGATAATTGCCATCGAGGGCAAAGAAATCGGTGATCTTCTTCGTCATGCCATTTTGTCCTCCAGATAGCGGCTGAGAAATTCGCGCGTGCGGCTCTCCTTCGGATTCCCGAAGACCTCGCGCGGCGAGCCCTGCTCGAGAATGACGCCCCGGTCCATGAATACCATGCGGTCGCTGACCTCCTTGGCAAAGGCCATCTCGTGCGTTACGACGACCATGGTCATGCCCTCCTGCGCGAGGCGCTTCATCACATCGAGCACCTCGCCCACGATCTCGGGGTCGAGGGCGCTCGTCGGCTCGTCGAAGAGCATGATCTCGGGCTCCATGCAAAGCGCCCGCGCGATGGCAACGCGCTGCTTCTGCCCGCCGGAGAGGCGGCGGGAGTCGGCGTGGATGAAATCCTCCAGCCCGACGGCCTTGAGGTGGCGGATGGCCGTCTCCTCGGCCTGCGCCCTGGGAATATGCCGCACCGTCATGGGAGCAAGCGTGCAGTTATCCAGCACGGACTTGTTGTTGAAAAGGTTGAAGCCCTGAAACACCATGCCGATCTTCTGCCGCAGGGCGTTGAGGTCGACCTTGAGGTCCATGAGATCCTGCCCGTCGAACCAGATGTGGCCGGAATCGGCTTCCTCCAACAGATTGATGCAGCGCAGCAGCGTGGACTTGCCGGAGCCGGACGCGCCGATGATGCACACGACCTCGCCGCGGTCGACCTCTAAGTCGATGCCCTTGAGCACGTGGAGGTCGCCGAAGGACTTTTCGAGCTGTTCGATTTTGATGATGGGATCGTTCGTCATAGCGTCCTCCTGTCAGTTCGAGCTGGGGAGACCCAGATCGACGGTTTGATTGCCCTGACGCCGCTTCGTGTTGTCCGGCGCGGTCATCCTTCCCGTGATGGCCTTGAGCAGGAGCGAGGAAAGATACGTCAGGAACAGGTAAACGGTGGCGGCGATGAGGTAGCACTCGGTGCCCTTATAATAAATGCCGGCGACGGAGCGGGTCATGAACATCAGGTCGGATACGCCCAGCACGCACAGCACGGAGGAATCCTTGATGTTGATGATAAACTCGTTGCCGATGGCGGGAATGGAGTTCTTGATGGCCTGCGGGAAAACGACTCTGCGCATGGCCTGCCAGTGCGTCATGCCGAGCGAACGCGCGGCCTCCATCTGCCCCGCGTCGACGGCGAGGATGCCGCCGCGCAGCACCTCGGCAAGGTACGCGGTCGAGTTGAGCGAGACCGTGACAAGGCCGGAGATGAAGAGCGACCAGACGCGGTTGATCTCCGTGACGCTCATGCCGGTGCGCTTGAAGAGATTGAAGATCGCGTAGTAGAAGATGAGGGACTGCACCATCATCGGCGTGCCGCGAATGACGAAGATGTAGAAGCGGGCAAATTTGTTCGCGACGATCTTGATAAGCTTCACAAAGTCGTTGTTGCGCTTGTCGGGTTCCTGAATGCGGAGAAAGACCATGAGAAGCGCCAGCACGAACGCGATCGCCGTGCCGGCCAGCGCGAGCTGAACGGTCGTCCACACGCCGGTGACGAAGAGCGAGCGCTGGTTGTAGGCCATGTAGACCATGGAGGAGAGCGTGCCGGTGGGGTTGCTCTCGGCGTGGACGGCGGCGTGGACGACGTAGGCGAGCTTGAGCACGAAGCGGTCAAGCGCGAGCAGCGCGGCAGCCGCGGCGTCCAGATAGGAGAGATAGCGGCTCAGCCGCACGATGAAGGGGTGCTTGAGAATGGTTTCGCCGTAGCTGTTCCAGTGCGTCCATTTCACGAGCAGCGCAAGCGCACTGACGGCAAGAAAAAGATAGCAGATCATGGCGAGCGCCGTACCGGGCACGGAGCCGGCGGGCAGAAAGCTGTACGGACTGGGCGCGGAATACCACAGGCTCAGGCCGACGAGGGCGATGACGCTGCCGCCCAGATAAACATAACGGTGGTCCCGTGCGATGAAGCTCTGACCGCGGGACGTGGGGGTTCCTCTCATGGTGCTTCCTCCTTATGCGGCGTGAAGCCGCCGGTTACTTCGGCTGGTTGGCGACGGCGGTGTTCCACATCTCGGTGCGCGCGTCGCTGTCGATGGTGGCAAGGATCTCATTGATCTGCGCGAGCAGCTCAGTGTCGGACTTGCGCAGGCCCACGCAGGAGCCCTTGGCGGGCAGCGTGAAGCCGTTGCCCTCGCTGAAGGTGATGAGACGGAAATCGGGATTCGAGGCGAGGTAGCCGGGGGCGCTCTCCTCGTTGATGACGATGGCGTCGCAGGTGCCCTGCTGCAGGCGGGAGATCATGTCGGGTACGCTGCCGACGGGGCTGAGGTGCTCGACGCCCTCGATCTGGTCGATGACATCGTCGAGCGCGGTGCCCTGCTGACCGAGCACGGCGGCGCCGGAGAAGTCCTGAATGGAGGTCGCGTTCTCATACGGCGAGCCGGCGAGCACCATCATGCTGTAGATCGTCTCCTTGTACGGGGCGGAGAAGTTGATGGACTCGCGGCGCTCGGCGGTGTCCATCATGCCGGCGATGATGGCGTCGATCTGGCCCTGATTGAGCGCGTCGATCAAGCCGTCCCAGCTGAGCTTGACGATGACCAGCTCCTTGCCGAGCTGATCGGCGAGGATGCGCGCGATCTGCACGTCATAGCCCTCGGCGTAAGCGCCGGCGACGTTCTCCACGGGAACGTTGGTGTCGGTCGCGGCGCTCTCCTGCCAGTTGCTCGGCGCGTAGGCGCATTCCATGCCGACGCGGAACTGGTTGCTTTCGGTCGTGGAAGGAGCTGTTTCCTCTGCCGGGGCGTTTGCGTCCTGCGCGGGGGGCGTCGTGCCCGCGCCGCAGGCGGTGAGGGCGAGCAGCATGAGGGTTGCGAGCAGGGTAGCGATGGTTCTTCTGAGGTTCATGGTGTTGCTTCCTTTCTGAATGGAACTTGGCTCCGTGGGGGGAGTCAGCCCTTCGTTGTCCGCGCCAACGAGTTCGGAAACAGAAAAAGCCGTAAATGCTCGTGTGGAGCATTTACGGCAAATGATCTGCAATACCGGCAAAACCGAAACCGGCCTGCCGACTCTTCGATAGCGCTCCACAAATTGTGACAGTCCGGCGGATCTTCTCCGACGAGCCAGCAGAAAACGGCACAGGAACCGTTCCCCACTTCGGCGGCTTCCCCTTTCCCTTTGTCCCGGATCTCTGCTCCGTGTGGACTCGGTACTCTTGTCGGCCGCGCCTCTATCTCGCTCAACTGAATTGAGCTTATTCAATTGTTGACGTGAAGATACTACGGCGGCGCGCAAATGTCAAGCCCCCGCGGAGCGGTTCTCAAATTCTTGACAATCTTGCACCGAAAATCCTCGCGGCCTTGTAGAATTTTACCATTCACACGGTTATTTATGCGCGGCAAAAGCGTACGGAAAGGCACGAAACGACCGCTTAACGGAATATTTATGCTCTCTGCCGCTCTGCGCCACCGTTTTAGGACGCTTTAACATAGTGCAAAGCGGGCGCTTTGCCAAGTAAATACGGCAGCGACGCGAAGCGGCAAGGCGGCTTTGGCGAAATGCACGGATTCTCGAAAAATGTCGCGCGAAATTTGTCATTTCCTTACAGAAAAAAGGTTGATTTTTTTACGCGGGCGTGCTATGATATCGCCGTAAAGTGCAAAAAGGGGCCATGGCCCCTTTTCTGTTCCCGACCGGGAACAGATGTGCTGTGCTCGCCCGCGGGGAGCCGCGGAGAATATACATTGTAGGAGGACCTTTTATGAAACGTAAATTGCTATCCGTTTTGCTGACGTTTTGTCTCGCGTTCAGCTTGCTTCCCACCGCTGCATTGGCGGACAGCAAAGGCACGCAGACGAATGATGTCGCTCAAATCGGCAGCACGGGCTATGCATCCCTCGCGGACGCCATCGCGGCGGCGAATGACGGTGAGACCGTCACGCTGCTGAAGGATGTCATTCAGAACACCATGCTGACAATCGACAAGAACATCACGCTGAATCTGAACGAGAAGAAAATCTACAACACTGAAAACATCTGGAACGAGGCCAAACAAACTTATGAGCTCATCAACGTTGAGGCGGAGGTCACCATCACCGGCAACGGCTCGATCGAAGCCAAGGAGAATGACTGCTACACCATCAACGTGAAGAACGGCAACCTGACCATCGAAAACGGCACATTTGTCGGCAACGTCTCTGTGGTGCAGGTCGAAAGTGGCACGTTGACCATCAAAGGCGGCGAGTTCATGCTGCTCCAGAAGTGGGAAGGCACGAGTAAATACCTCATCAACTGCATCGATAAGAACTACGAGAACAAATCTGCTGTGGTTGACATCCGTGGCGGCAAGTTCGTGGACTTTGACCCGAACGTCGCCCCTGAGAAGAAGGTGGACGGCAAAGCTCCGAGCTTCGTCATCAGCGCTGGAATCGGCGTTACAAAGGACGTTGACGGCAACTTCACGGCTGTGCCTAATATGGCTGCACAGATCGTGGACGCTGACGGCAACTCGGTCAAGGCGTATGATGGTCAAAATGACGCTATCAAAGCGGCTGAGAACGGTCAGACAGTAATCCTGCTGAGCGATCGCAAAAACTATGTGACCAATACGATCGACAACAACATCACCATCGACCTGAACGGCAAGACCCTGTCGCTTGGCAATAATAACCCGTTCTTCCGCACGAATGGTGAAGTCACGATCCAAAACGGCACGATCGATAGCAATTCTGCCTGTGTCATCGTAAATGCCTATAACAAGCTGACGCTGAAAAATGTCAAAATCACCGGCGTAACGGGCGATAACGGCAAGAATCTGGTGAATGTATGCAGCAATGCAGAGGTCACCATTGATAAGGACACCGTGCTCACGGCGAGTGGCAGCGGTGTTGCGGTCTTCATCGGTCAGGACGCGGACGCGAAGTATACGCTGAACGTTTATGGCAAGCTCATTCAGCAAGACAAGTCGTTTGCGATTTGCGGCAACGGCTCTTACAAGGGCACTACGACCATCAATATCTATGATGGCGCAGAGGTGAAATCCGCGAGTGCTGCTATCTACCAGCCGCAGGCGGGTGCAATCAACGTCACCGGCGGTCTGGTCGAGGGCTACTGCGCGATCGGCATCAAGTCTGGCATGCTGAACATCAGCGGCGGTACAGTCCGCGGCACAGCCAACGATTATGTGCTCAGCGACGAAAATTCCAACGGCGACGGTTTGAGCTATGACGGCTCGGCGATCATCGTTGACTCCCGCTCGGCTGGCTATGCCGGCAACGTGAAGATCAACGTCACCGGCGGTACGGTCGAAAGCCGCTACTCCACGGCGATCCGCGAGATTGGTGAGCAGGATAAGCCCGACATGACCCAGTTGGTTGAACTGAACGTCACTGGCGGCAATGTGCTCGGTGCTGGCAGCAATACTGGGAACGTCACGAACGATATGCTCGTCCGCGACGTCTCCGTGAAAAACGTCTCCGTCTCCGGCGGCACGTTCAACCACGAAGTCCAGTCCGACTACTGCGCTGATAAATTTGTTCCTGTCAACAACAACGATGGCACTTACGGCGTAAAGATCAATGAAAACATGGCTGCCGAAGTCCTCGACGCACAGGGAAACACCGTAGGCGCTTATGATACCCTTGCGGACGCCATCACGGCGGCCAAGAACGGCGAGACCGTGAAGCTGCTGAAGGATGTGACCGATAAAGTTTCTATTTCCAAAAATCTTGTATTGGATTTGAATGGAAAAACTTTGACGGGTAAAGATTTAGTAAATTTAAATAGTAACAGGAAAAATGAACGAATTGCTCTAACTGCGAATGCAGGTGAAGTTAAAGTCAAGAACGGCATCATTGACGGACGTGTCAATGCATATAACAGCGCAGATTTGACAATTGATGCTGATGTAACTGTCAAAAATAGCTACAATGGTTCCGGGTATGATTGCTTTGGCATTGTTGTCTGGGGCGATGGTACTTTCGGTCAGAATGGCTGCAAGACACCGAAACTTACCGTGAATGGCAAAGTTATCATGGAAAAAGGCGGTGTAGCTATTTCTACAAATGGTACCGATAAATCATGTGCGGTTGTTACAATCAATGACGGCGCAGTTATCAGTACAACGGAAGATGGTGCAATTTACCTGCCTTCTGGTAAGCTGACCATGAACGGCGGTACAGTTTCCGGTCCTACTGGAATTCAGATTTGTGCCGGAACCGCGGATATTACAGCTGATTTCAAGCTGAACAAAGGTACTGTGACTGCAACTGGTACAGACCAACGCACTTCTAAGGGAACTGGCGATGGTTTAATTCCAGACGGCGCTGCAATTTCTGTTGTAAATCGCAACTATCCGAACGGTGTACCCAGTGTAACAATTAATGGAGGCTCTTTCAGTTCTGTAAACAGCGATGCTGTGCTTGCTTATAAATGGAGTGAAGGAACTGCCTCTGAATGGACAGATGCAAAGACGTATGTAAAGATCAATGATGGTTACTTTACCTCCGACCCGAGCGCTTACGTTGTGAACAACGGCAGTGCCAACATCGTCAAGCGTGATGGCAGCGAGGGTGCTTATACCTACACGGTTCTTGCAAGATCCGGCTTGACCTCCGGTGTGTATCTGACAAACCCCTCCGGCGCTCTGGCAAGCAATTACTATGTGAGCAGCACCGCGAACGGTGTCTGGACGGTCAGCTACTCTGCGCCCTACTCCGGCAGCAGCTCCTACGACCCGACCTACTCCGTCTCTACCCCGAGCAAGACCGAGCACGGCACCGTGACCGTCAGCCCGAAGAGCGCCAGCAAGGGCGACACCGTGACCGTCACCGTCAAGCCCGACAGCGGCTACGTCCTCGAGACCCTGACCGTCACCGACAAGAACGGCAATGAGCTGACGCTCAAGGACAAGGGCAACGGCAAGTACACCTTCACCATGCCCGCCGGCAAGGTCGAGGTCAAGGCGACCTTCATGGAGGACAACTCCATGCTGAACTTCTTCTACGACGTGCCCAACAACGCCTACTTCTATGAGGCCGTCAAGTGGGCGGTCGAGAAGGGCATCACCACCGGCGTGGGCAATGGCCTGTTCGCTCCCGAGCAGCCCTGCACCCGCGCCCAGATCGTGACCTTCCTGTGGCGCACCGCCGGCTCTCCCGAGCCGAAGGGCGCGAGCAGCTTCGCAGATGTGGCAGCGGGCAGCTACTATGCCAAGGCGGTGGCATGGGCCGTTGAGAACGGCATTACCACCGGCACGACGACCAGCACGTTCTCTCCCGACGCGACCTGCACCCGCGCGCAGGCGGTGACCTTCCTCGCCCGCGCCCTGAGTGCAAAGGCGTCCGGCAAGGCTGAGTTCAGCGACGTCCCAGCCGACAGCTACTTTGCGGACGCGGTCGCCTGGGCGGCAGCTAACGGCGTGACTGAGGGCATCGGCGGCGGCCTGTTCGGCTCCGACAACGACTGCACCCGCGGCCAGATCGTCACGTTCCTCTACCGGGCGTACAACAAGTAACGGGAACGCGCTCCCTCAGACAAAACAAAGAGAAGAGGCCCATCTGCCAAAGCAGATGGGCCTCTTTGTATCTCGCGGCGGTTCAGCTCCTGCTGAGCTGCGCGGCGAATTCGTGGGGTAACCGTCAAAGCTGAGGGCGGCTGGACAGACATGGTTACAAAAGACCGCCATCTCGGTGAGCAGCAGCTCGCTTTGAGATGGCGGTCACTATTTTTGATGTGTGCAAATTAGGGCCGATCACTGTGCAGTGCATCGTGTATCCGTTCGACCAACGCCCTTGCCGTAAAAGGCTTCGGGAGCACAAAGCTTGCGCCCAAACGGTATGCCTCCTCTATGACCTTGTGCGTCGGCAGCGCCGTCATAAAGATCGTCGAGATTTTATGTCCGCCCTCACGCAGCTGCTGCATAACGTGAAAGCCGCCCTTGTGCGGCAGCAGAAAATCCAGCAGAAGAACGTGAGGTCGGTGCCGATGGAGCACCTCGGTTGTCTCGTCCGCATCCCTTGCGTGGAATACACGGAAGTCTCCGCGCTCACGCAGGGAATCCGTCAGGAGCATACTGAAGGCTTCATTACTGTCTGAGAGTAAAATCTTCTTTCGGTGCGGCATTTTTATCCGCCTCCCCCTAAAAAATTTGATTTTACACACTCACCTTGTATAAAATAGTCCTGTTGGCTCATTTTTTCAATCCACCGTACAGTATTTTAACGGTTTTTTAACTCGGCTTGATCCGGGCTTTCGCAAAAAGGAAGAGGAAGACCTGAGAAACTTGCCAAGAGTGGTTGTCGTAACGCCCCGCTTCCGGCATCATTCACTTACGGAGAGACCGCTGCTGCGGCATTCCTGTATAGCTATGTTCCATTCCTGCTTCTTGGCTTCGTGTTTCAGTTCATTGCTCGTCATTTGTTGTACACCACTGAACGCGTTATAGTGGTGGGAAGTTTCGCAACTTCCCACCACTATTGTCCCATGTCTGTCCAGCCGCCCTCAGCTTTGACGGTTACTTTTTCCCGCGCCGCAGAGCCTGTCCAAAGGGCGAACATCCCTATCAAAAGACGGAGGACGGAAAAACCGTCCTCTGTCTTTTCCTTGTTGAAAATATCCAGCATATGCCAATGGTTTTTATGTGTTCCGTCTATGACTGAGTCCTGCTTTTGCGGGTTTTGCCCCAAAACAGGACTCAGTCCTATATTTTTTTCCTGCGAAAACTGGTAGAGATAGAGTCAACAGAGCCGCAATCGGGAGAACTGCCGGAGAGGAGGGTCTACACATGAAGCAGATCATAAAGGAGGCGATGGGAGATTGCTCTACCATAGGGGAGTTTCGATTTCTCCTTCGCTGTCAGGAGTGCAGCAGAACATGGCACAGCAGCCCCGTCTACTTTTCCAAGGCCGGCACGAAGCCGGAGACAAAGGGGATGCGTGCGGTGTTCCGGACGCTCTACGAGCGGGAACGGGAGGCTGCCCGGGAAAAAGCCGCGGCGGAGGCCTTAGAGATATTCAGCCAATGCCCTGTCTGCGGCAGACTGGTGTGCAACCGCTGCTTCCTGATCTGCGAGGATCTGGATCTATGCGCTGCCTGCGCGAAAGCATTGCAGGTGCGCGGCGATATCGTGGCAGGAGAAACTTCCTCCCCACGGGAGTTTCCTGCTGAATCAGCCGGAAGGATTTCAACAGAAGAAGATAAAACGACATGAGAAAACGGAAGCTTGCTGAGAGAATACTCTTTCCGCAAGGCAAACACAAATTATGGGAGAAAGGAAAGTATCATGCAAGTAACACTCACCCATCTGCCCGATACGGCGGCGGAATTTGAGGCTTTGTCCCGCCGCACGCCGGAGGAGGTCTGCGCATGCTTCCTGTGCGCATTGAACCTATACATAAAGGACAAGGACGCGGGTGTGGCCGCCATGGACCTGCTGCGCGGGCCGCGTCCCATGACGCCTTATGACGCCCAATTTCTGCGGGACCGTCTGCGGGGCAAGGAGTATCTGCCTCTGGCCTACTTTGAGGGCGCAGCGCCGGAAAACAGCTATACCCCTGCGCAGCCCTATGTGCTGAACGTCCTGCCGGATCCCCGGCCCCAGGACATGGAGCCGGGCTATCTCCGGCTGTTTCTCAGGACGGCAGGCGCGGATTCTCCCCGTCCCATCAAGCTGCGGCAGAAGCCCTCTACCGGGGAATGGTTTTTGTGGGAGTATTCCAGCCCCTTGAGCGGCATCCGCATCCCCACCGCGCAGGACCCGTGGGCATGACGCGATGGGAAAGAGATGTTTGGCGCTGGTGCTGGTGCTGCTGCTGGCACTCAGCCTGAGCGCCTGCGGCAACCAGCCGGATACCGCCACTCCCCCCATCGGCAGCGGCAGAGAAAACGACAGCGCATCGCCCACACCTGCATCGCATGACACCACCTATTGGACTGCCGTGCGGTACGAGTCCTACAATCCCTCCTTCGGCCGCACGGAGGTCAGCGCCATGCCCACGGAGAAATGGTGGGCGGACCTCTACCTCAATGAGGACGGAACCGCGCTGTTCCGGGAGGCGCTGGGCTTTGGCTACGCCTCCTACCTGATAAACGCCGAATGGTGGCTGGGGGCGGACAATGCCCTGCGGCTGACCGGAGAAGACCTTGACGGAAGCTTCATCTCCATGGACGGACGCAAGGGAAAGGACGGCTCCGTGATGCTGGAGACCCCTTACGGGAATCGCTTCTATTTTGAGCCGGCGGAACGGCCGGTTTCCGGCGGGGAGCTCTGTATGGCGGACCTGAAGGGGACCTGGCGGATGAGCGCCGGTGAAGCGGAGGGCGACGAGTTCAGTCCGGAGGAGATGCACATGGCCTCTCTTCTGAACATTGAGCGCTGGTGGTCCGATGATGAGGGCAGCTATACCCTGCGTGCCGACTACTACAGCGCCCACCTTTTGGATACGGATGCTCCGGAATACGAGACGGAGGAGGATCTGCTGACGGAAAAGCTGGATGAGCCGCTGATGTACGTCCTTCCAAACGAGCTTTGGTCTGCTCGGCTCTACGCCGAAGACTCTGAGGCGGAGTACTATGTCGCCCTGACGGACCGGAACACCCTGTACCTCCGGCAATACGATGAGCTGGACAACGCGCCGGCAGCCCGCGCCGCCATCTATACGCGCGAAGAGAGCCTACTGCCGGAGCCGCTGACGCTGGCTCTGGCGGACGAACCCAACAAGTCGCTGATGTTCTACTGGCGTGATCCACCTGTGGAGGTGGCGCAGCCGCTGGCGGCGATTCCCATGACCGCGCTGGAGAAGGGCGGGCAGAACAAGCTGCTGCTGGTGGGACGCTGGTACGAGACGGATATCCGGTTCTGCACGGGAACGCCCCAGCTGAACGCGGACGGCACCATGCGGGAGTGGATCACGGATACGGTGCTGTATGAGGGAACGATCCGGATCAACGAACCCCAGTGGTTCTCTCTTACGATTCCGGAGAAAACGGCAAAGCTGTGCCTGTTCATGAAGCGGCCCTGGGACGAGAGCTGGTTTACCTGGCCCATTACAGATCAGGATCCGTTTTTTGTCAGCGGAGACACCTTCCTGACGGAGGTAGATTAGTGCTCCGCCGCCCTGACGGCGAAGCGGCAGCCATTGCAAGGAAACCATTTCAAACAAAACCAAACAGAAAAGGAGACAGGAACTATGGGACTCATTAAAGCGGCATTGGGCGCGGCGGGCGGCGTGATGGCCGACCAGTGGAAAGAATACTTCTACTGTGAAGCGATGCCCGCAAACATTCTGGCGACCAAGGGCCATAAGAAGGTCACGGGCCGTTCGAGCAACTACAAGGGCGACGAGAACATCATCACCAACGGCTCAATGATCGCCGTGGCGGACGGCCAGTGTATGCTCATCGTCGAGCAGGGCAAGGTCGTGGAGGTCTGCGCCGAGCCGGGCGAATTTCTCTACGATTCCTCCACCGAGCCGAGCATCTTCTCCGGCAAGCTCGGCGACGGCATCGGCGACGTTTTCCGCAACATCGGCAAGCGTTTCACCTTCGGCGGCGAAGCGCCCAAGGACCAGCGCGTCTACTACTTCAACACCAAGGAGCTCATCGGCAACAAGTACGGCACGGCGTCTCCCGTTCCGTTCCGCGTCGTGGATCAGCGCGCCGCCATCGACATCGACGTGGGCATCCGCTGCTTCGGCGAGTACAGCTATCATATCGCCAACCCGCTCCTGTTCTACACGAACGTCTGCGGCAATGTGAGCGAGGACTATGACCGCTCGAACCTCGACAGCCAGCTCAAGACCGAGCTGCTCACCGCGCTCCAGCCCGCGTTCGCGAAGATCAGCGAAATGGGCATCCGCTACTCCGCGCTGCCCGGCCACACGGTCGAGCTGGCGGACGCGCTCAACGAGGCGCTGAGCGCCAAGTGGCGCGATCTGCGCGGCATCGAGGTCGTCTCCTTCGGCGTTTCCTCCGTCACGGCGAACGAGGAAGACGAGAAGATGATCAAGGAGATGCAGCGCAACGCGGCGTTCATGGACCCGACCCGCGCGGCGGCACACCTTGCGGGCGCGACCGGCGACGCGATGAAGACGGCGGCGGCGAACCCGAACGGCGCGGTCGGCGCGTTCATGGGCATGGGCATGGCAGGCGGCATGGCAGGCGCGCAGATGGGCACCCTCTATCAGCAGGGCGCGCAGCAGCAGGCGGCGCAGCCCGCTCCCGCTCCGGCCCCCGCCGTACAGGGCTGGACTTGCAGCTGCGGCCAGAGCGGCATCACCGGCAACTTCTGCCCCAACTGCGGCAGCAAGAAGCCTGAGCCCAAGCCCGCGGGCGACAGCTGGAAATGCGCCTGCGGTGCCACCGCCACCGGCAAGTTCTGCCCTGAGTGCGGCAGCCCCAAGCCCGCTGTCGCGGACGATGGCTGGACGTGCGCCTGCGGCGCGGTGAACAAGGGCAAGTTCTGCTCTGCGTGCGGCGCGAAAAAGCCCGCCGGCGTCCCCCAGTATAAATGTGACAAGTGCGGTTGGGAGCCTGCCGACCCCAAGCATCCCCCCAAGTTCTGCCCCGAGTGCGGCGATCCCTTTGACGATGGGGACATCGTTGGATGAAGCGCCGGATGATCTGGATCCTTCTGGCGGGGATACTCGTGGGTTTAGCCCTTTCCGGGCTATATAAGCACTTTGTCACAGATCAGATCATGGACGGGGGCGACGGCATGGAAAATCCGGATGCCGCGTTCCTGCTGGACGGCGACCACACCTATGTGGACAACGACGCACTCTGGCCCGTGCTGGAGGGAGCGTGGGAAAGCGCGGATGGCCGCTGGCAGGCGAGCATCGGCGAAGAGAGCGGCATCGTTCTCAGCGCGGACGGCGAGACCGTCTTGGCGTCCCCCCTCGATTTTACCTATCTCCGGCCGGGCAAGGTCGTCTGGACGGAGCTGGAAGTGGAGGAGCGCGAGCTTGTGACGCCGGACGGTGCTTCACTTGGCAGGATCAAGGAATTTGGCTATGAGGCATCGGACGGCGAGGGCAGCGGAACGCTGGAGCTGACGCTGGAACGGCCGGACGAGAGCGAAGAAACGGTGACATTCCAAAAAACACAGAAACAGGAGCAATAGATCATGGGCTTATTTGATAAGAAGTACTGCGACATCTGCGGCGAGAAGATCGGCCTTCTCGGCAACCGCAAGTTAGAGGACGGCAATCTCTGCAAGGACTGCGCGAAAATGCTTTCGCCGTGGTTCAGCGACCGCCGCCGTTCCACGGTGGAGGACATCAAAGGGCAGCTTGCCTACCGCGAGGAAAACCGGGAAAAGACGGCGCAGTTCCGCACCACCCGCTCATTCGGCGAGGATTGGAAGGTGCTGCTGGACGAGGATGACCGTTGGTTCACCGTCACCCGCGCACGGGATCTGGCGGAGGCCAATCCCGATATTCTGGACTTTGACGCCATCACCGGCTGCCGAATGGACATCGATGAGAGCCGCACGGAGCTGACGCGCGAGGATGCAGACGGCAAGGACGTGAGCTACGTTCCGCCCCGCTACGAGTATTCCTACGACTTTTTCCTTGTCATCTCCGTCCGCCACCCCTACTTTGACGAGATGCGCTTTTCGCTCAACAGCAGCTCTGTGTACTATGAACCGCAGAAACTGCCGCAGCGCGCTCCAATGAGTCACGCGCCGATGGATCGGCCCTCGGGACGCCCCAAGATGATCAATGCGAGCCGTGTCGATCCGGAGGACTGCGCGGAGTACCGCAAGTATCGTCAGATGGGCGACGAGATCTGCCAAGCGCTTGAGCAGGCGCGCAGCGGCGGCAAGCAGCCTGCCGGCGCTGCACCGGAAGAGAACATCGTCATGCGCGAAGCTGCGCAGGACATTCCCGCGGCAGGCCCCTGGACCTGTCCCGCCTGCGGCGGCGCCAACAAGGGCAGATTCTGCGAATACTGCGGTTCTCCCCGCCCCTGACAGCTGCTCGCACGGCATGAATGCTGCTGCGGCAGAAATGACACAACCACATGGGAGGAACCTGCAAGGGATCAACAATATATAAAATATAAAAGTTTTAGGAGGAAACGATTATGGCTAACCTGACCGAAAATTTGAAGGACTCTATGACCGCAACCTTCCCCCGCGAATTTGATATCCCCAACGCAATGACGATCCAGGAGATCTATAACAAGCTGAACGCCCGCGCTGCGGCGTTCCAGATGCCGTTTTCCGTCAAGGGCGGTATTCCCGGCGAGCGCGTCGTCTTTGAAAAGGAACCGAACCTTGATGTTACCATCTGGCTCCACGTCAAGGACGGTACGCACATCAAGATCACGCCGGTCACGCAGGACAGCAGCGCCAAGATCAACGGCATCGACGTTGGCAAGAACAGCGTCATGCGCAAGGGCGTCAAGGGCGTGGCCAGCAGACCGATGCTGCAGGGCCAGTACATCGACGGTGTGACCGACACCATCAAGAAGATCCTTGCCGACGAGACGGTTCCCGATTATGTAGCGCCCGCGGTAATGCCCGGCGCGGATAAGCCCCTGAACTGGCTGACCCTCCTGCTGCTGTGCATCTTTGTCGGCGGCGCGGGCATCCACCGCTTCTATGCGGGCAAGATCGGCACGGGCATTCTCTACCTGTTTACCGGCGGCCTCTTCGGTATCGGCTGGCTCATCGACCTCGTCAAGATTGCCACCGGGAAATTCACGGATAAGAACGGCAATGTCGTTCAAAAGGCATAATGCCGCCGCTGCAAGCGCAGATCACGGCACCACAGGATCGATGATAAGGAGTTCACTATGAAAAAAAACATTTCTCTTGCACTGGCATTGGTGCTGGTGCTCTCCCTTACCGCCTGCGGCGGTAAGGATGGCGGGAAATCCGCCGCCCCCAACCTCGGCAAATACATCGGCACAGAGTACTCCAGCGACGGCAGCAGCTGGTATTCCTTAGCCGACGTTCTGGAAGGCGAGAGCTACATCGAGCTGAAGGACGGCGGCAAGGGCGTGTTCTGTCTGGGCGGCGACGCGACCGACGTCAAGTGGACGCTTGAGAACGGCGGCACGCTGAAGATGACCCAGGACAGTCTGGAGAGCAGCGGCACGCTCAAGGACGGTCTGATCACGCTGACCGACATCTGGGGCAATGATGAGGTTACCATAACCTTCCAGAAGGAGGGCGGCTCCGAAGCGGCAGCAACCGGCGACACGCTGCTGGACTGGTGGAACGGCGACTGGTACGGCTGGTGGAAGATGACCGGCTGCTCGGGCTATTACGAGGACATGGAGGGCGACTGGTGGGATATCTGCGGCAATATTGACATCGGCGCAGACAAGACCGGCGTCGTCCGCCTTTGGGATGAGGACTACTCGCGAGACAGCCTCATGGCCAAGGTGAACGTCACCCTGAGCACCGCCGGTACCGGCGAGCACGGCACGATGACCTCCGAGGACGGCCAGTTCACGGATATCGCTATCGAGCACGCGGACTGGATCGTTGACCCCGGCCTGGCGGATTGGGATGATCTCATCTGCATCGACGGCTACTACGAAAACGGCGAGGATGAGTTCTACTATGAGATCTATCTGCGCCCGTGGGGAATCTACTGGGATGACGCGGATGAGGATTCTCGCCCCAAGTCCTACGACGACTGGTATCTGCCCCTCATCAAGGCGGGCAAATCCATGCCGGACGCCATCGGCGCGGACGCCCCGGCAAGCAGCGGCGATACGAAGACCACAACGCCGGGTACCGATTCGAACGCGCCCAGCGGCACCGGCCTTGTGAGCGAGGAAGCGGTGCAGAAGGGCTACGTGTGGATGAACGAGGTCAATAACAATGTTTTTGACACCACCTACGAAGACCTCGTCGACTACTTCGGCGTGGAGGGTGAGTTCGTCAAGGAAGAGTACAGCGACCACATGAAGAGGAATCAGCGCTACTACAAGTGGGTCTCGAAGGACGATTCCAGCCACTACGTCTACGTCAACTTCGCCGAGGAGGCGCCGGGCGTTTATAAGATCAGCGCCTTCAACACCAGCGGTTTCTCCGACGAAGAGGCCATCGAGAAGTATCTTGATACCGTGAAGGCTGAGGCTGCTGAGGCGGATAAGGTCTCCACCGCAAACACCAAGATGAAGGACTTCGCCGTAACCGTCACGCAGTTCGCGCACGATGATGTCGCGGTCAAGATCACGACGAAGATCCCCGAGTCCGGCTGGTCGTATGACGAGGGAAAGAACTGCCTTGTGGAAAACGATGATCCCACGGCCTTCGGCGCGGGTGCCATCAGATTCGAGGTAAGAGCCAATGTGGAGGACTTCGACTACTACAAGGACAGTTTTGAAAACTATCAGGACATCGCTGACCGTGAGATCAGCGGCATCACCTTCAAGGGCCGCACCTACAAGCGCATCGGCTACGACTGGATCGAGTACGTCGCGCAGATCGACGATGGGCGTGCGCTGTCCATCGGACTGACAGATATTGACTGCGTTCCGGGCATGATGCCCGACGTCATTCTCAGCGGCATGACGATCAAGTAAGGTCATCCCCGGCCAAGGCTTCCTTTGCCTGACCACAGCGTATCAAACGGCGCCCGCCCGCAGCGCGGGCGGGCGCTTCCTTGTGAGAAAAAGAAAGAGGTGGAACCATCTATGCCAGCACAGGTAACCAACTATCAATGCCCCGGCTGCACCGGTCCGCTGCATTTTGTCGGCGCGTCCGGCAAGCTGGAGTGCGACTACTGCGGCGCGAGCTACGATGTGGCGCAGATCGAGGCGCTCTACGCGGAGAAGGAGGGCAAGGCTGCGGCGGCGCAGCAGTCCGCCGAGGAAAAGGCCGCCGCGGAAAAGAAAACCGCCGAGGGGAGCGAGTGGGATATGTCAGACCTCAGCACCGACTGGGGCGCGGAGGGCGAGGGCATGAAGGCCTATAACTGCCCGAGCTGCGGCGCGCAGCTCATCTGTGACGCGACCACCGCCGCGACCTCCTGCCCCTACTGCGGCAACCCCACGGTCGTACCGGGGCAGTTTGCGGGCACGCTGAAGCCGGACTTCGTGATCCCCTTCAAGCTCAGCCGCGAGGACGCGATCCAAAGGCTCAAGCAGCATTATAAGGGTAAGGTGTTCCTGCCGAAGAGCTTTTCCAGCGAAAATCATCTGCAGGAGATCAGCGGCGTCTATGTTCCGTTTTGGATGTTCAGCGGCAAGGCGGAGGGCGACGCGCACTTCGACGCCACCCGCTCGCGCACATACAAAAGCGGCGACTACCGGATCACGGAGACGAATCACTACGACGCCTACCGCGCCGGAAGTCTGGCCTTTGAAAAGATCCCCGTGGACGGATCGGAAAAGATGCCGGATGAGTACATGGACTCCATCGAGCCGTATGATTACAGCGAGCTGAAGCCCTTCTCGACAGCCTATCTTCCGGGCTTCCTTGCCGACAAGTTCGATGTGACGGCGGAGGACAGCCGCCAGCGCGCCGATTCGCGCTGTGCAGGTACGCTGAGAAGCGCGCTGGAAAAGACTGTGTCGGGTTATGAGACCTGCTCGGCGCGGGAGAGCAATACAACGATCAAGCGCGGCAAGGTCCATTACGCGCTCATGCCCGTGTGGATGCTCAATACGAAGTGGCGCGGCAAGGACTTCCTTTTTGCCATGAACGGACAGACCGGAAAGCTCGTGGGCGACCTGCCTGTGGATAAGGGGCGGTATTGGGCGATGTTCTTCGCCATTGCCGTGCCGCTGTCCGCCATCGGCTCGTTTTTGGCCATGACACTGCTGCGATAGGAGGGCGGACATGAAGAGAAAAATTACAGCCTTGCTGCTCTCGCTGCTGCTCCTGCCTGCATTGTGCGTTCCCGCCCTGGCGGCGATCGAGTATGGCGTCTTCTACGATGAAACGGAGCAGCTCGGCTCCGTGGAGCTGAGCTACGCGGCGGAGCAGACGCTCCCTCGGCTCACGCAGGAGCTTGGCGTCGATCTGCGGGTGGATGCCTTCACCGACGAGGATGTGGATGCCGACACGAGCGCCGCGGACATTGCGGCATACGTCTATGAGAATTCCGGTTATGGCTGCGGTGAGTGGAAGGAAGGCGTCTCGCTGACGCTGCTGCTGCGCGGCACGGAGAATGGCGCCTACACGCTCTCGGAGACGGATTGGTGCGTGTATGCCTTCCTCGATGAGGCGCGGGGCAGCGCACAGGAGCTGTCCGACGCTGTATACAACGCGGTAAAGCCTTATATGGTCGAGCGCGCGTGGAACGGCGAGGACATGAACATGAGCGCCACAGCGCTCTCGCAGGCGGTGAACGCGATGGCGGAGAGCGTGGAGGACTATATCCGCGAAAACGCCTCGCCGGACGTCACCAGCGGTGCGGACGCGCCGGACGAGACAGAGACCTCGCCGCCCGAGATCACAGAGATCTTGGAGCCGGACACATCGTCCATGCGGTACATATTCGACCTCGCCGGTTGCCTCTCATCCGATAGCAGGACGAAGCTGGAGGCACGCGCGGAGGAGATCTCCACGCGCCACAGCTGCGGCGTTTATGTCGCCTTCGTGGACGATTATAAGGTGTACAGCCAAGGAGGCGACGTCTACGAGGGGACCTATCGGTTCTACCACGATAAGCAGCTCGGCATGGGGGATGGGCGTGACGGCGTGATCGTCCTGCTGAGTATGCAGAACCGCAAATATGCCATGTTCATCTATGGCGAAAATGCCGCCTACGCCATCAATGAGTATGGCGCGGAGCAGCTGGAGGGACGCTTTTTAGGCCAGTTCAGCGACGGCAACTGGTACATCGGCGCTGCCGAGTATCTGACCGCCTGCGACGAGTATCTGAGCCTTGCCGAGGCAGGCAAGCCCGTGCGGGAAAGTCCGTGGGCGGTGATCGCGATCGTCGTGATCGTCTCCTGCCTGATCGCGAGCGGCGTTTGCAAGGTGCTTAAAATGAACATGAAGACCGTCCGGCGCGGCGCGGCGGCGGATGAATACGTCACCGGCGAGGGGCTGGCGCTGACGGAAAGCAGCGACCGCTTTATGTACACGACCGAAACGCGAACGAAGATCAAGAGCGACAGCTCCGACGGTGGCGGCGGAGGAAGCACCTCGAGCTGCAGCGGGGGCGGCGGCCACGGCCGCAGCGGATCGTTCTGAGAAGGAGGCGGACGATGAAGCGGTGTATCCTGCGCCGAGCCATTTCGGCACTTCTCTGTCTGGCGCTGGCGCTGAGCCTGACTGCCTGCGGCGGAGAGACCGAGCGGCCCGAGACAGAAGGCGGCAACGGCATGACAGGGACGCTTTCCGGCGGCAAGGGCAATGTGTCTGAACCAAAGGACGATCCAGAGGAAGCGGAGGCGGGACTTGTCCTGCTGCGGGCGTGTATGGCAGAGGATGACCAGCTGGCCGGCGCGGTGGCCTACCTCGGTCAGCGCGAGCCAAACGACAGATCGTCGATGACGGACTGGCTGCTCGAAAACAGCGGTGATCTTGTTTCCGAGCTGCCGTTTCTGCTGGAGATCCCGGCGGAGCGCGTACTCGGCGGAGAGAGCGGCAAGCTCTACTGCATCGTCCCCCGGGACGAGAGCACCAGTCTCGCTGTAAATCATGTGACCTGGGAGTCACAGGGCAACGGCGTGTGGCCGGTGGCGGACGAGGTCCTCTATCGGGAAGAATACGCGCAGCCTGTGATGGTATTCGTGAATTATGAGGAGTGGCCAGATGAGCCGGACACGGAGATCAACCTTGTGACCAACAACGGCCTGGAGATGAAATGGTATCCGCTGACCGATGAGTCCGGCTGCCCCGTCGTGCCCACCGGTGTGAACTACGCCCCCATGCTGATGGATTTTGGGATCTTTGGTGCTATCACAGGCCTTGACTATCCCGAGGATTGGGAGCCGGCGGGCGACGACTGGTGGCTGCCGCCTACGGATATGGGCCTGGCCGACACCGACTGGGTCTGTGATGACTGGCTGATGAGCCTGCACTACGGCGACTGCGACCCTGACTATGCCGGGATCGCCGAGCTCTACCACCGCTTTGAAGACAATACAGAGCTGACACGGGTCTTTTCCGGCGTGTGGCGCATGGAGGATGACTGCCTGCGGCTGGATCTCTCCGCCGGCGTCGGCAGCTCCCTCAGCGGCAGTTTCCCGATCCTCATCTCCCCCTCCGGCGAGGAGATGCATTTCCAGCGTTCGCGCAGCGGCGAAGGGGTCCCCTTCCTGCCGGACGATATGGACTCCATTGATCTGACACGGAGCTATGGCTAAGCCCCTTTCATTTTTCTGAACACTCGCAGTTCTCCCTGCATCTATTCTATCGAGAGACGCTGAAACAAAAAATGCTCGTAAGGCAGTGTGAAGTGATCCTCCGGGCATAACGCACAAGCAAAGCGCCGAAAGGCGTGGCGGCAGGAAAACTGTGTCGCCTGGACATTCAGGAACCGAAAGCGGGCTTGGCCGCCTGGTGCTGAAATGTGGTCCCTACTCACCACCACCCAACAGGATCAACGAAAAGTAAGGCGGCGATGAGCGTCGGAAATCATGCTCATCACCGCCTTGTTTCATAGTATAATCTCCAAATAGTCCTCGCTTGCGATTGCGTTGGGATAGGTTGTGTCTCCCCAAAAATTATATTGCTCGTAACAGGTCATATAGGTTTCGTCTTTTGGATTGAACCCCATGAGCAGAACGCACCCGCCCATACGAATGGACTGCATGATCTCGTAGTCACCGGCTTTGTCAGGTTCTGCACTTTTCTGTTCCCGTATCCAAGCTGTTCCGCTTTATCCCGCAAGATTAGGTCTTTGAGATAGGCACTCTTTTCGGGTTGCTGTTCAAACCATTCCCGCACCTCGGTATCACCGAGGGAGAGTTGGAAGGTAAACCGCATGATTTTGCTGCGGTACTCGTCATTCTTTTCTTTTCGCTTCTGATAGTTCGTCATCGTGCTTCACCCCGATTCTTATGTTTCTTTTTTTGCCGCTTCTGCTCCTTTTCCAATTCTTCCAGCGTTTTTGCTGGCTTGCCATCAAAGGAGATTAGAACATTTTGCTTCGGTGTGCCTTGCAGCATGGTTTCCACCTCGCTGCACTCCTGCTTCTGCTTTTCTGTCATGGTGCTGTCCTTTCCAGAAGATAGAAAAACAGAGATCTGATCATCTTCCGCTGCAAATCTCTGTTCCAATCGTTCTACTGTCCAATTTTGCTTGAATTGCCCCAAAGGGTTATGCCCGAATTGGGCGATGGCCCGCTGATCCATATCGCGGAGCCTTTTCCATAATTCCGGGTGGTGATGCCGCAGCTTTCTCAATTCGTCGATCCGTTGGATGGGACAGCACCAACAGGAACAGTGGTGGTAGATCTCATATAATCCGCCCCAATCATAACCACGGTCGTAACATATTTGCAAAACCTCTGCTTCGGTGATACCCCAATCCACCAACGGATATTGCTCATTTTTGATTCGCTTCGGCTCATCTGCCGCGATGCCGACACAGTGGAGCGCCTGATACTCCCCCTTGATCCGGTTGACCTCTCTGGTGACAAGATGCGTTTTAAGCTGGCCGGTACACCATCGGACCTTAACGCCGGGCCAGCCGTTTCTGTAAAGCAGAACGCCCAGCCTTTGCCGGTTTTCGATGGAAGATAGCTTTTGCTTTTCTTCCTCGAACATCAAGTATTCAAAGCCCTTTGGGTGACGGAGCATGGTGATGTGGATACCACGCTCCCGGTAAAGGTAGTCATCCACCTTGCGGATATGGTCATACATTTCCGGAAATTCCATGCCCGTGTCTGCCCAAAGGACCGTGTTTATGGGCAAACCTCGTTCAATCATCAGCAAGAGCATAGCCGTACTGTCCTTACCGCCTGAGAGGGACACTGCATGAAAAATCTGCTTGTTGAATGAAATCACCTCCAATTTGCTCATGAAAAAAGTCGCCTGTTTCGGCGGCTGCAATGCAAAACGGCACGGGAAACCGTGCCGTTTTCATTGAAATCTTCTGTTCCGACAGGCAGCGTAGATTCGCGGTCATTCTACGACTTCACGCTCCATTCGCAAATACTTTTCGCGCAGATACCATGCCTGTTCAGGACTGATGATCCGGTTTACCTCCGCGCTATTGATGTCGCTTTGCAGAGAACAGTAATCGTAATCCCAGAGATAATATTCTTCACCACGATCCAGCTTATCCCATGCGCTAACCATAGCTTGGATTGACTCCTGCAAAAACTCCGGCAAATTCTGTTCCCACTCACTGTGACCATCGGTATTGTCTTTTCTATCGTCTTGCAAAGCCACTTGCGGCACCTCACTTTTCGTTGATGCCCGTATCATAGCAACACACCAGTCCGATGTCAACAAATGCCCCGGCAGAAGCATTATCGACTCATTTCCTGCCGCTGCTTGCGGTGCCAGCCCTCCAGCAGCTTGATGATGACATCCTCCATCTGCTTTGGGGTGTAGCTGGCGGGAAAGTATTTTTGCAGGCGGTCGTTGTGGATCGTGACCTTGCGCTCCAACGGCTTTTCTTTCCGCATGATGAGGTCGATGATGTTATTCTCCAATTTTCCCTCGCCGCTGAGCTGCTTGAGCCGTTGGGCCTGTCCCAGCGACAGGGATACCTCATCGCGCTCCATGACCAGCAGGAGGTAGGTCTGTTCTTTTTCGGACAGGTGGGAGAGGAAATCCGCTGCGGGAACGAATTTGAGCGTTCCCGCGTCCACCGCGTCCAACAGCGAAGGGATCAGCTTATTCAGGCGAACATATCGCTGGATTGAAGTTACATTATCAGTTGCTTGCTCAGCGAGAATTTTTACCGATGTTTTCTTTCCTAACTTCTCTCCAAGTTGGAGAGAAGTTAAATCTGTCCGCCGGCCCTGCCGCTTCATGGCGTCCAGCTTCAGCTTGTAGGCTTTTGCTTTCTCGCTGGGCAGTAAGTCCTCGCGGTTGATGTTGTAATCCACCACCAAAATGTCCGCTTCCTCATCGCTGTAATTACGGACGATAACGGGGCGGGTATCCAGCCCCATGGCTTTCGCGCAGTAATCCCGCCGGTGGCCGGAGATAATTTCATATCCGCCAGCGTCACGGGGACGGACGATCAGCGGCTCCGCGATGCCGATGTGCTCAATACTGTCCATAAGCCGCACCAGATCTGACGTGGGGCGGTCAATGGTGTATGGCTGGCGGGAGTATGGGAAAACCTCTGCGGCTGGGACGAGCTGGATAATCCTCAATGACTTTCACTTTTTCCTCTGCGCTTAATTTCTGCTTCTGTGGCATAGTAATGCTTCCTCCATGATTGACAGTGTTTTATTTCACCGTCTCTCATAGAGGGAGCATATCACTCCCCTGAGCCTTTTTCTTTTGCCTTTTTTGCCTTACGATAGCGGATATACATTTCTGTCTCCGCCGCTGAAGTAATCAAAAAAACCAGGTCCACGATCAGAAAGGCCCAAAAACTGCGGCCAGATATTATAAAATACACGGTAACATATGCCCACAGAGCCAGGCAAAGGTAACTGCCGATCAGCTTTGCAAGTGGATGATACAATCTTCTGCGAAACATACGTTCTCTCCTTCTTTTCTGTGTCCGCTCCCCGCCTTACCGCTGCACTCTGCCTGTGCCGTCGCCGCCCATGAGCTTGGTAACATCGGAAACGTTCACACGGTTGAAGTCGCCGATGACCGAATGCTTCAGGCAGCTCGCCGCCACGGCGAACTCGAGTGCGGACTGCTTATCCTCATAGTGGTTGAGGCCGTAGAGCAGGCCGCCGGCAAAGCTGTCGCCGCCGCCGACACGGTCCACGATGTCGCGGATCTCGTACTTCTTGGAAACGTAGAAGTCCTTGCCGTCGTTCAGGCAGGCCGCCCAGCCGTTCCAGTCCGCGCTGTGGCTCTCGCGCAGCGTGATGGCGATCATCTTCATGTGCGGATACGCCGCGAGCACCTTGTCGCCGAGCGCTTTGTAC